>Ga0209698_10001188_pt1 | contig 30174 bp, 25 predicted proteins | sample LitLauG_LLR_2012_FD_187203 | JGI IMG/M metagenome (GOLD analysis project Ga0209698, IMG submission 187203) | Freshwater sediment microbial communities from Pennsylvania, USA - Little Laurel Run_MetaG_LLR_2012 (SPAdes) (version 2) | ecosystem: Environmental > Aquatic > Freshwater > Creek >... | reverse complement strand
ATCCATTGGCGGCCGGATACGCACGGCGAAAAGTCCGCGAAGCCCCGGCCGCCGCAACGAATTCTCTTTCCAATCTCCGGGCACACGTGTCTCTAATCTAACGAACCGGCATCCGGCCACCGGCATCCGGCATCCGGCATCCGGCATCCCGCCCCCGACCCCGGCTCCTCCAGCGCAGCGAGCCCCGCACACTGTATCCCCCTGTTCACGGGATTGACCCCGCAAACTATTCGATCTAAAATGGATCTCAGCTACAATCAGCATTCAGTCCAGGAAGCGGTGAGCCGTATGAACGCATCACGCCTTTCGATCACCCTCGTTTCCTTGTCCCTCCTCGCCGGCGTATCTGCCGCGCCCCAGAAGAGCGACAAGAAAAACAACGCCGGCACCGGTGAAACCATCGCCCGGCCGCTAACCGAGAAGGAGAAGCGCAAGCGCGACGAGAGGCTGCGCAAGGAACTCGAAACGCCTTACCGCAAGTGGCTCAACGAAGACGTGTCCTACATCATCACCGATGAGGAGCGCACCGCTTTCAAACGCCTCCAGACCGACGAAGAGCGCGAGCAGTTCATCGAGCAGTTCTGGCTCCGCCGCGATCCCACCCCGGACACCATCGAGAACGAGTTCAAGGAAGAGCACTACCGCCGCATCGCCTACGCCAACGAGAACTTCGCTTCCGGTATCCCAGGCTGGAAGACCGACCGCGGCCGCATCTACATCACCTACGGGCCGCCCGACGAGAAGGAAACCCACCCCTCCGGCGGCACCTACGAACGGCCTCCGGAAGAAGGCGGCGGCACCACCTCCACCTTCCCCTTCGAACAGTGGCGCTACCGCTACATCGAAAACATCGGCAGCGACATCATCATCGAGTTCGTGGACCCCACCATGTCCGGTGAATACCGAATGACCATGGATCCGTCCGAAAAGGATGCCCTGCTTTACGTTCCCAACGCCGGCCTCACCCTCATGGAACAGATGGGCATGTCCAGCAAGACCGACCGGTTCAACCGCACCGACGGCACCCACCTCGGCGTCCCTTTCGGGGCGGAGACCGAGAAGATGAACGAATTCAACCGCATCGAGCAGTTCGCGAAGTTGCAGCGGCCGCCCGCCGTCAAGTTCCACGACCTGGAAGCCGCCGTCAATTCCAAGATCAGCTATAACATGCTCCCGGCAAAGTACCGGGTCGACTTCTTCCCGCTCACCGACGCCTCGGTCCTCACTTCCGTCACCTTGCAATTTGAGAATAAGGACCTCCAGTTCCGCAACAAGGAAGGCGTCCAGGAAGCGGCCGTGAACATCTTCTGCAAGGTCAGCACCATGACCCGGCGCATTGTGACCAATTTCGAAGACACGGTCACGGTCACCAGCCCCCAGGAGTATTTGCAGCAGACCTCGCAGCGCAAATCCGTCTACAACAAGACGATTCCTTTGTCTCCGGGCACCTATCGCCTGAGCATGTCGGCCAAGGACGTCACCGGCGGTAACCTCTTCACCCAGGAAGTGGCGCTGCTGGTTCCGCGCATGGACTCCGAAAAACTCTCTACTAGTACCATCGTACTAGCGGATATGATTGAGAAGGTCCCCACCAAGAGTATCGGCGTCGGCCAGTTCGTCATCGGCACATCCAAGGTACGGCCGCGCGTCGATGAGGTCTTCAAACGCGATGAGAAGATGGGTATCTACTTGAAGATCTATAACTTTGGGACTGATGGCGAGACCCGCATTCCATCCGGGCAGGTGCTGTACGAGGTGGTCAAGAACGGTACCGATGAGCCCATTTTCGCCTTTACGGAAGAGGTTTCTCAGATTCCCGGCGCTTCCGCCAACCAGGTAACGATTGAAAAACTTCTTCCTCTGAGCAGTCTTGTTCCGGGGCAATACACGATTCGGTTGAAAATAACTGATAAAAATCGAAACCAAGTGCTTACCCCATCCGCCAAATTTACGGTAGTCTAAATAGTGGGTGTTAGACCGCCCGATAAGAGCGTCATGGATGTTTAAGCTGAAGACGCACAGGTCGGTAATAGCCGTGACCGTGGGGTTGGTGTGCCTCTGTGGTCCAGTCGCTTTTGGGGCGTCAAGTCCCCTCAAGCTTTCGGGCGCTATCGCCGGTATCGTCACCGATGTTTCCGGCACCCCGCAGATGGGCGCCAGCGTCACCTTGTATAACCGCCAGGAGCGGGTATTCGAGAAGTCTCTGACCGACGAGCGCGGCACCTTCAAATTCGTCGGCCTGTTCCCCGAGTTATATTCCGTCAAAGTCACGCTCGCCACCTTTGTCCCCGCTCTGAAAAAGAACATTCTGGTCCAGCCCGGCATGCGCAGCATGCTGAATGTCAGCCTGAGCACGTTGTTCAGCAACATTCAGTTCGCCTATCCGCCGATGGAAAACGGCAGCCTGATGAGCGACGAGTGGAAGTGGGTGTTGCGCAGTTCTTCCCCCACGCGCCCCGTCCTGCGGTTCACCGGTGATGCCTTGGCCAGGGACACGTCCGCTTCGAGCCGCCAGCGTAGCGCGGTCTTTTCGGACACGCGCGGCATTCTGAAGGTCTCCGCCGGCGATGGCCCGCTGGTTACGGGTATCGGCAGCGAAGCCGATTTGGGCACTGCCTTCGCCCTGGCGACTTCGCTTTACGGCAACAACTTGGTGCAGGTGAGCGGCAACGTCGGATACGGATCGAGCACGGGAGTTCCAACGGCTTCGTTCCGAACCAGCTATAGCCGCACCATTGGCTCCGCCAAACCGGAAGTTTCGGTCACCATGCGGCAGTTGTTCCTTCCCGGCCGCGTGGCTTCCACCCTGGGCAGCCCCGAAGCGCCCCTGCCGATGCTGCGCTCCATGTCGGCCAGCCTGGATGACCGCGCCCAGCTCACCGACGAACTCTCGGTTCAGTACGGATTCACCCTCAATTCGGTGACGTTCCTGGATCATTTGAACTATGCCAGCCCCTATATCCGGATGGCCTACGATCTGGGCGATGGCGCCCAACTCGAGCTGGCTTACACCTCCGGTGACGCCCGGCCCGACCTGGCCGGCTCCGATCAACAGGATGCCGATCTGCAGCACGATCTGAACTCTTTGGGCTTGTTCCCGCGCGTCTCCCTGCTTGCCGCGCGGCCCAAGATCCAGCGCGGTCAGGAGTATGAGCTTGCCTACACCAGGAAGCTCGGCTCCCGCACCGTCCAGGCCTCTGTGTATCGCGAATCCGTCACCAACGCGGCCCTCTCCATCGTGGCCCCTGGAGGCTTCTATAGCGGCGGCGATATCCTGCCCGACCTCCTCACCGGCACTTCCACTTTCAATGCCGGGAACTATCAGAGCACCGGCTACAGCGGCTCCCTCACCCAAAATATGGGAGATCACGTCAGCGCGACCGTGATTTACGGATCCATGGGCGCCCTGACTGCGGGCACGCGCGAGTTGGTAACCAACAACCCGGACGAACTGCGCGCTATGATCCGTGCCGGCCGCAAGACCGCCGCGACCGCCCAGATGAAGGCGACGTCCCCCTGGACCGGCACCCACATGGTTGCCAGCTACCAGTGGACCGATAGCAACCGTTGGGCCATGCCAGGCCATCTGTACAGCACCCAGGCCGTCCGCCCCATGCCCGGCTTGAATCTCTATATCAAGCAGCCGATACCCCGTGTCGCCGGGCTTCCCTGGCGCATGGAAGCCACCGCCGATCTCCGCAATCTCCTGGCTCAGGGCTACCTGCCACTGGGGATCGTGGGCGGCCAGCAGGTTCTTCTGGTGGAAACGCCGCGCAGCTTCCGCGGTGGCCTGAGCTTCATCTTTTAAGCCCGCCTCTTGCGTATCGATTCGCACCAGCACTTCACCGCCAGGTACACTCCCGAACTCCTGTTCCCGATTCTGAAGCGCAACCGCTTCGATGCGGCCGTGGTCGTTTGCTGCCGCGACAATGTGGCGCACCACTTCGAACTGGCAGCCAACCACGCGTTCATCCGCGCCGTGGTCGCCTGGGCCGATCTGGACGATCCGAACATCGCCGGTACGCTGGATGCCTGGCGGCGCCATCCCAAGTTCCGAGGCGTCACCGGCCCGGTGGGCGCGGGCCTCGCGGAACTCGAACGCCGCAACCTCACCCTCGATCTGACCGACCCCTCGTTGGTTTCCCAGATCGCCGAGCGCCATCCGCGCCTGCGAATCGTCATCGGTCACCTCGGCCGCCCACCCGCTGACCCGGACGCCTGGGCCCGCGCGGTCGAACAAGCCGCCCACTATCCTCAGGTCTTCGGCAAACTGAGCGGCCTCATCACCCACTGTCCCACCCGCTGGCAGGCGGAGGATTTCCGCCCCTACGTGCAGCACGTGCTCCGCCATTTCGGCCCCGGCCGCCTGATGTTCGGCAGCGATTGGCCTTCCTATTTGCCCGAGGGCACTTTCAAGGAGTCGCTCGCGGCCTTCACCCAGTCTATCGGCGCGCTTCCGCAGGAGGTGCGTGAGCAACTGCTCGGTGGAACCGCGGAACGATTCTATGCGCTCTGACAGTCCGCGGGTCAGGACCGCCGCCGCCTGTCTGGCAATGTTCGCCCTCAACGCGCTGATTACCCTGCGGCTCTTCCACGTCGACTACACCCGCCAGATGGGCTCCATCGAAGCCGCCTACATCGGTTTGGCGCGCTACATCGCCCACCACCTCTCGGGCCTTTCCTGGTTCCCGCTCTGGTACGGCGGCATCCCGTATCCCGACACCTACCCGCCGTTGCTGCACTGGATCGACGGGCTGGCGGTAGCCATCGCCGGCATTTCCCCGGGCCTGGCCCACCACTTCGTCACCGCCGCCATCTACGCCGCCGGCCCCGCGGCGCTCTTCTGGATGGCATGGCGCCTTTCCGGGAATCGCGCCGCCGCCTTCGCCGCCGGCCTGCTCTACTCGCTGATTTCGCCTACCTGCCTGCTGGTGAAGGAGGTCCGATCCGATGCGGGCGGCTGGTTCGGCCCGCGCCGCCTGGTCACCCTGGTGGTCTATGGCGAAGGCCCGCACCTCACGTCGCTGTTATTCCTGCCGCTCGCCGTTGGCCTGCTCCACGTCGCCTTGCGGAAGCGCAAGCCGGCCTACTACGTGATGGCTGCACTCGCCATCGCCGCCGTTCCGCTCGCCAACTGGCTGGGCGCCATGGCGCTGGCAATGGCGGTCGCCGCTTACCTTCTGGCCGGCTTCGAAAAGCCATGGCCCATCGTCTGGCTGCGCACGGCCGCGCTGGGCGTCTTCGCCTACGCCATCGCGGTGCCCTGGCTGGGACCGTCGACGATCGGAGTGATCCGTGCCAACGCCCCACGCGTCGCCAACGGATTCGAATCCACCACCGGCCAGCGCCTCTTCGCGGGCGGAGCCGCGCTCGGCCTGCTTCTGTGCGTCTGGCTGCTGGCGCGTTACGGGGTCGCCCCGGCCACGCGCTTCGCCGCCCTGTTCTCCTCGATGACGGCCACCACCGCGCTGGGCCGCTATTGGTTCCGCCAATCCTTGGTTCCGCAACCCGAGCGCTACCACCTGGAAATGGACATGGCCCTCTGCGTATGGGCATCGTTGCTCCTCTGGCCCCTGCTCACGCGCATCCCGCGCCGCGCCCGCGTGGCGGCCGGCTGCGCCGCCGCCGCTGCCTGCCTTGCCATCGGCGTGCATCAGCAGCGCATGGCCCACAAAATGGAGCAGCCGATCGATATCCGCACCACCATCGAATACCAGACGGCCCGCTGGCTGGATGCCAACCTGCCCGGCCAACGCGTCTTCGCGCCCGGCACCATCGGCTTCTGGCTGAACGCCTTCAGCGATGCCCCACAACTCACCGGCGGCTTCGACAACGGCATCCTCAACCCTTTCCTTCCGGCCGTGATCTACCAGATCTACGCGGGCGACCAGCAGGAACTGGCGGTCGCCTTCCTCCAGGCCTACGGCTGCGCCGCCGTGATCGGTGGCGGCCCCGAGAGTCGCGAGGTCTACCACCCCTACGCCCACCCCGAAAAGTTCCGCGGCCTGCCCGAACTCTGGCGTAACGGCGGCGACGCCATCTATGCCGTGCCGGGCCGCACCCGTTCGCTGGCTCACGCCATCCGAGCCGGCGATCTGGTGAAGTTGGCCCCCGTGGGTTACAGCGATCTCGCCCTGAAGCCCTACCTGGCCGCGCTCGGCGACCCAGGGCTGCCATCCGCCGACCTGCGCTGGCGCGGACCGGGCGCCGCCTCCATTACCGCCGATCTCCGTCCCGAGCACTTGCTTTCGGTCCAGATCAGTTGGGCGCCCGGCTGGCACGCCTCGGTGAACGGCGCCCCGCGCCCGGCCTGGGGCGATAAACTGAATCAAATGGTGGTGGAGCCGCGTTGCAGCGGCCCCTGCACCGTAGACCTGACGTACGATGGCGGCGCCGAAGCCCGCATCGCGCGCTGGCTCTCCGGCCTGGCGCTGGCCGGCGGCGCGCTCTGGATCGTGGTGGCACAACTACTATGGCGAAGGCATTCGGATTCACCCATGACGAATTGAAACTACTCCTGGTAGCCGTGCGCCAGATGCGCCGCACCTTCGAACAGGCCCGCAAAGCCGGCGCCGCCACCGACCCCTCCATCCAAGCCTACGCCAGCCTCTACGACGACCTGTTCGAAAAGCTGCTGGACATGGTGGGGCCGGTGCCGGAGAACGTAGAAGACGTGCTGTAGCCTTGCGGCCTACAGCGAATTCAGTCGCACCGATCGCGCGAACTTCACGGCGGGGTTCTCGCGCAATTGCGCCAGCACCGTCTCGGGCACCAGTTCGTCGGTGGAGACCAGCGCTACGGCTTCGAGCGGTTCGCCCGGAGTGGCCGCGGCGTCGCGGCGGCCTAACGAGAAGTTGGCAATGTTGATCTGGTTCCTTCCCAGCACCGTGCCGACGTGGCCGATCACGCCCGGAACGTCCTGGTTGCGCATGTAAATCAGGTAGCCCAGCAGTGCGGCTTCACAGAGGATGCCGTCCACCTGAATCAGCCGCGGCTTGTCCAACAGCACCGCTCCTTCCACCGAGGTGACGCCCTTGTCGGTCTCCACTTCGAGGCCGATCGAATCGGTAAGACCGGACCGCTGGTCGTGCTCCTCGACGACGTTCCAGCCGCGCTGCTCGGCGATCTGGCGGGCGTTGATCAGATTGGCCTTGCCCGAGGTGGACCGGCTGAGCACGCCGGCCAGGCCGGCGTTGCGCAGGAGGCTGGTATTGCCGTCGGCGATCTTGCCGAAATAACGCAGCCGCACGGTGTGGGGATTGCCCGAGAGAATGTGCGCGGCGAAATTGCCCAGCCGCCCGGCCAGCGTGGCGTAGGGGCTGAGCGCCCGGTACTGATCGGGGGACAGGGCCGGCATATTCACGGCGTTGATGGCGATTCCGTTCTTGAGATACTCCACCACCTGCTCGGCGATGCGGACGCCGACGATCTCCTGCGCCTCCTCGGTGGAGCCGCCGATGTGCGGCGTCAGGAAGACGTTGTCGATACCGGCGAGCGGCCACCCGGCGGGCAGTGGTTCCACGGTGAAGACGTCCAGCGCCGCGCCCGCCACTTTGCCGCCCTGGATGGCTTCGCGCATGGCCTCGTCGTCAACCAGCTCGCCGCGGGCGCAGTTCACGATCCGCACGCCGGTCTTCATCTGGCGGAAAGCCGCGTGCGAAAGCATTCCCAGGGTTTCGGGGGTCGCGGCCACGTGCAGCGTGATGTAGTCGCTCTCGGCGTAGAGCTTGGACAGGGCGACCAGCTCCGCACCGGCATCGGCGGCGATTTTCGCGGTGACGTACGGGTCGTACGCCAGGATGCGCATGTGGAACGCGCGTGCCCTCCGCACCACTTCACGGCCAATACTGCCCAGCCCCACCACGCCGAGAGTCTTGCCGCGCAGTTCGCTGCCCATGAACTTCTTCTTCTCCCACTTACCGGCGCGCGTGGAGGCATTGGCCTGCGGAATGTGGCGCGCCATGGCGAGCATCAGGGCCAGGGTGTGCTCGGCCACCGAGATGGCATTGCCGCCGGGGGTGTTCATCACCAGGACGCCGGCGGCGGTAGCGGCGTCGAGATCCACATTGTCCACGCCCACGCCGGCGCGGCCGATCACCCGCAACTTGGGCGCCTTCTCCAGCACTGCCTTGTCGACCTGGACCGCGGATCGGACCAGCAGGGCGTCGGCCGCAGCCAGGTGCTGGGCGTATTCCTTGGGATTGGAGACGATGGTGGTCCAGCCCTGTTGAGACTGGAACAGCTCGATGCCGGCAGCGGCCAGGGGCTCGGCGATCAGAATATTCATACCGAAACAAGACCGGCAGGGATGCCACTCGCCTTGGCGTACACCTCCTGCGCCGCGGCCACGCCGCTGCCAAATGGCACGGCACGTCCGTTGGCGTTGAGAATGATCTCCAGGCACGCGATCATGGCGAACAGGTCGGCGAAATCGAAATAGCCCAGATGCGCGATGCGGAAGATCTGACCTTTCATCGAGCCCTGGCCGTTGGCGATGATGGAGCCGAAGCGGCTGCGGAATTCCTTCACGATGACGCCGGAATCCATGCCGGCGGGCGCCTTGACCGAGGTGACGGACGAGCCGGGCGATGAGGCCGCAAACAGTTCCAGGCCCAGCGTGACGGCCGCGGCCCGCGTGGCCTGCGCCAGCATCTGCGCGTTGGCGATCAGATTCGCCATGCCGATCTGCTTGACGTACCGCAAGGCTTCGGCCAGCGCCAGAATCAGCGAGGTAGCCGGCGTCCAACTGGATTCGCCCGCGTCGCCACTCTTCTTCTCCTTCTTGAGGTTGAAATAGTAGTGGGGCAGCGTCGAGGTCTCCGCCCGCTTCCAGGCCTTCTGGCTGATGGACATGAAGGCCAGTCCGGGCGGGATCATGAAAGCCTTTTGCGAACCGCCGATCACCACATCGAGGCCCCAACCATCGATATCGAGCGGCATGGTGCCGAGCCCGGTGATGGCGTCGACAATCAGGATGGCGCCGGTCTTGGCCACGGCCCGGCCCATGGCTTCCACGTTGTGGGCCGCGCCGGTGGAGGTTTCCGAAGCCTGCACGAACACGCCTCTTACCGCCGGTTCGGCGGTAAGCGCGGCTTCCACCTGCCCGGGAGCGACCACGCCGCCGTAGGGAACGGTGATCACGTTGGCATCGAGCCCGTAGGCCTTGGCGATCTCGGCCCATCGCTCGCCGAACTTGCCGGCGCAGCAGACGATCACCTTGTCGCCCCTGGAGAACAGGTTGGAGACGGCGGCATCCATGGCCCCGGTTCCGGAGGCCGCGAACATCAGGACGTCGCCCGATGTTCCCATGACTTCTTTGAGGTCTGCCAGGCACGAACGATAGGCTTTCCGGAAGTCCTCCGTGCGGTGGTGCAGGTCCGACGACATCATGGCGTGGAGCGCGGGAGGATAGAGAGGGGTCGGGCCCGGCGTTAATAAACGTTGCTTTTTGATGTACATCGTGAGGGCTAGTCTTTTAGAATAGCAGACATCATGCCCCTTATCGATCAGGTGCAGCAAGACATGGTTGCGGCCATGAAAAGCAAGGCAGAGGCGCGGCTGAGCGCGCTCCGGATGATCAAAGCCGCCCTCATGAAGCAGAAGGTGGATTCGCCGAAGCCGCTGGACGAAGCGGCCGAAATGCAAGTGCTGAAGCTGCTGGTGAAACAGCGCATCGATGCGGCCGAGGCGTTTCGTAAGGCCGGGCGCAGCGAACAGGCCGAGAAAGAGGAGGCTGAGCGCACGCTCATCGAGGCCTACCTGCCCGCCGGCGCCACGGAAGAGGAAATCGATGCCGCCATCGCCGAAGCCATGGCCGAGACGGGAGCCAGTCTACTCAAGCAGATGGGCGTAGTGATGAAAGCCGCGCAGGCCAAACTGAAAGGAAAAACCGTGGACGGAAAGACGCTGAGCGACAAGGTGAGGTCCAAACTTTCATGAGCGCCCCTCCCACCGAGCGACGCCACCGGCCGTTTGTGCCGGAAGGCATGAAGATGCAGGAGTTCACCGGGCGCGCGATGCTGTTGGGCCTGGTCATGTGCGTGATCCTGGGGGCGGCCAACGCCTACTTGGGGTTGCGGGCGGGCCAGACGATCGCCGCCACGTATCCGGCGGCGGTGATCGGCATGGCCGTTCTGCGCCTGATGAAGGGCTCGATTCTGGAGGAGAACATCGCGCGCACCGCCGGTTCGATCGGCGAATCGGTAGCGGCGGGCGCGGTGTTCACGCTGCCGGCGTTCTTTATCGCGCACGTCTGGGACCCGCCGGTGATTCCCAAGGGCCTGGGATTCTGGGCGAGCATGTGGGCCCTCGCCGTGGACCCGGCGTACCTGAAGTCCACCTCGTTGATGATGGTGGGCGCGGTGCTGGGCGTGCTGTTCGTTTCGCTGATTCGCCGCGTCATGGTGGAAGACCCGGAGTTGCCGTTTCCAGAATCGGTGGCGGCCAGCGAAATTCACAAAGCCGGGCGGGCCGGCGCGCGCGCGGCCAAGTATCTCTTCTACAACATCGGCTTTGGCGCGGCTGTGTATCTGGGCGGTGTGTTTAACCTCTTCGCGCCGGATCGCGATTTCTTTATCAACGTGGGCCGGCTGGGGTTGAGTACCTTGCGGCTGGGGCCGATCGGCAGCCCGCGCGTGCTGACCGCGGGCGGCGTCTCGTCGTGCGCGGCGCCGACGGTGAGCCCGGCCTTCATCGGGGTGGGATACATCATCGGTCCCGAGTTGGCGGCGCTCAATTTTTCGGGCAGCGTGGTGGCTTGGGGGCTGCTGATTCCGCTGCTGATTTTCTTCCTGGGACCGCAGTTGCAGACGTATCTGCCGGCCGGCGCCAAGGACGAAGACTGGCTGGCGCTGGCCACCGCGGTGTGGCGGTATATCGTGCGGCCGGTAGCGGTGGGAAGCATGATGGTGGGCACCTGCTACACGCTCTTCCGGATGCGCAAGAACCTGATGGCTGGATTGGGCAAAGCCGTCGCCGAGTTGACGGGCGGCAGGCAGGATCAGGAAACCGTGAGCCGGACGGAACGGTACATGAGCTCGAAGACCGTGTTCGCGCTGATTGGCTGCACGTTCCTGCTGATGTGCGTACTGTACGTGTATCTTTCCGGCCTGGTCAGCGGGGGCATCGCAGCGGCCGTGGTGATGCTGATTGTGGGCTTCTTCTTCGCCACGGTTTCGGGGTACCTGGTGGGCGTGATCGGGTCGTCGAACAACCCGATTTCCGGGCTGACGCTTTCGACCCTGGTGATCGCGGCGCTGCTGATGGTTTCGATGGGTGTTTCGGGCACCTCGGGCGTGGTGGCAGTGCTCGGCGTGGCGGCGGTGGTGTGCGTGTCGTCGGCGGTGGCCGGCGAGTTGCTGCAGGATTTCAAGGTGGGATACATTCTGGGCGGCACGCCGCGCAGCATTCAGATTGCGGAGCTGATCGCGGTGGTGGTGGCCAGCATGGTGATGTATTTCCCGCTGATGATCCTCTACCAGGGCAACATTAACCGCGGCGGCACGGGTTTCGGGGACAGGGCGCTTTCGGCGCCGCAGGCCGGCCTGATGGCCTCCCTGGCGCAGGGCATTGTGGGCGGAGACATGGCATGGCCGCTGGTGGTGACGGGCATCCTGCTGGGCCTGGCGATGATCATGTTCAAGGTGAAGAGCCCGATGCTGGTGGCGATCGGGATGTACCTGCCGATCTCGATCACGTCGGCGATTTTCGTGGGAGGCGTGGTGCGTTGGATCACCGATTCGGCCGCGCGCCGCGCCCGGTACAACGAGAACCAGCGGGCGCGCACCGAGAACGTGGGCGTGCTGGTGGCGTCCGGCCTGATTGCGGGAGAGGCGCTGGCGGGCCTGGTGAAAGCCGTCTACGATTTCCAGGACAAGGCGCTGCCGTCGGCATTCAAGGAACCGTCGTACCTGGTGGGTGTGGGGGTGATGGCGCTGATCGCGTTCGTGCTGATCAGGATTCCGCTGGCCAATGCGGGCGATCCGAATGAGCCGGCGCCGCCATCAGCTATTATGTAGGTATGAGGCCCGCGGACACGTCGCCGGAAGCGTGGAGGGTTTTCGTGGAACTGCAGCGGCAGATGCCGCCCTCGGAAAAACTACGGCGCACGTTCGAGTATTCGGCGTTCGTGCAGAGTCTGGCCGAGGGCAACCTGCGCCGCTCGTACCCGCACGCCAACGAACGCGAGATCTTTCTGCGGTCGGCGCGGCAGCGGCTCGGTGCCGAGTTGTTTCATAAGGTCTACGGCGAAGAACTCGCAGATGAGAGCGCCGCTCGAGCAAGCGCTTAGCGAGTTGGCTCCGGTGCTGGACGCACTGGGCATCCGGTATGCGGTAGTGGGTTCGCTTGCCTCATCCGCCCAAGGTCTCTACCGGGCAACCGCGGATGCGGATCTGCTGGTGGCGCTGGCGCCGGGGCAGGCTGCGAGGCTGATAGCCGCCCTCGGATCGCGCTGGTACGGCGACGCCGATATGGCCGAAAGCTCGGTTCGCCAGGGGCGGGCGTTCAACCTGATTCACATCGCTACGGCACAAAAGATCGACATCTTTCCCGCCACCAGCGATTTTCACGCCAGGCAAATGGAGCGGGCGGCGTTCATCCCGGTTTTCCCGAACGAAGATGCGCTGCGTTTTTCGGTTGCGTCGCCCGAAGACGTTTTGCTGGGCAAACTCCAGTGGTATCGCGAAGGCGGCGAGGTCTCAGACCGGCAATGGAACGATATTACCGGCCTAATCGCTACCAACCCCGCACTGGACCTGGTCTACACGCGCTCCTGGGCAGCCCGCTTGCGCATCGAGGACCTGCTGGACCGGGCCATCGCCGACGTGAAACGCGATCAGCCCTGGTAGGGAAGCAGGCTGGCGGTACCGCCGGCGCCGCGTCATAATCTATCTAGCCATGAACCGCCGGCAGTTCGTCCGCCGAATGGCCGCCGCCTCTGGCATAGGCAGGGTGGCAGCGCAGGCCGGATCGAAGATCCGCTCCGTCGATATCGTTCACCATACTCATCTGGACGTCGGCTACACCGCTCTGCCTTCCGTGGTACGCGCCGACCAGGTAAGGTATCTCGACGCCGCCATCGATTGTTGCCGCGCCGACCCGTTGTTCCGATGGACTGTGGAAACCCTCGTCGAACTCGACGACTGGTGGCGCACCGCTTCCGCCGAGCGCCGCGCCGCCCTGCAATGGCTGGTGCGCGCCGGCCGCATCGATGTCATGGGACTGCCCTTCAACCAGACCGCCTTCCTCAACGCTATCGAGTGGCGGCAGATGATGAACTGGATTCCTCCAGCGGTCTGGCAATCGCTGGGCATCCGCGCGGCCATGCAGGACGATGTCAACGGCTTTCCCCAATCTCCTGGGTGCGGCGGGTAACCGAAAAGGCCACAACCCCGTAGATGCCGACGGCCGCAAGAGCCAGGGCGGCCGCCGCGAATAATCCCACCAGAAGAAGCAGAAAACGGCGATCCGCGAGCCAACCGCCCATTTGCTCCGCGAAGGTGGAGAATTTGACGGGGACATCGGGAGCCAGATCGTGGAAAATGCCGCGCGCCGCGGAAACGATGCCTCCCATTGGCGCGGCGCTGCGCACCAGGATGGTGGGCGACGAATTGGCATTCATTCCGCGCTGGCGGTAATCGACGTAAATGATGGGACTCGGGGGTAGATCCAGGCCGCGCGCCCGCACATCGCCGGCGACGCCAACGATCGTGAGCGGCTTCGGGTTGCCGTCCATATTGCCGAAATAGATTACCTGGCCGATGGGGTCCCGATCGGGCCAGCGCTGGCGCGCCAATGCTTCACTGATCACGGCAACATTCGGCGCATTCCAATCATCCTCTTCACTGAACATCCGTCCGCGGATCAGCGGTATGCCCAGCGTACGGAAGTATTCCTTGCCAGCAACGGCATAGGAGGCGTTTCCGACCTGGGAAGGATTTTGACTCATACGAATGAATTCATCCAAAGTCGCGGGCGGCTTTTGGCCATCGAGGATCAGGAATCGTCCATCGGCGAGGTCGTCGCCGGCCGCGACGGGAAGCGCGCCGGCCAAGCCCACAGCCTCCGCGCCGGGAATTGCGTGAAGCCGGGTCAAGATGTCTTCCATCAGACGAACCTGGCGCACGATGGCTGACGGCCCCATCCATTGCTCTTGCGGATTTGGACGCGCAAACTCGATGGTGATCAGGTTTTGCGGGCTAAACCCGGGATTCGTGGAAATGAGCCGCAAAAAACTGCGGCCGAGAAGGACTGCTCCGACCAGAATCACCAGGGTCGCGGCAATCTCGCCGATCACCAGATAACCGCGAAACCGCTGGCTGGCGCCCGAACCACTGTAGGTGCGGGAGCCGGCAGTCAGGGCTTCCTGCAGATCTCCCGCTGCGGCGCGCCAGGCGGCGAAGAGCCCAAGCGAGACGGCGACCGCTACCATGGCGGCCAAAGCGAACAGCAGGACCGACGTGTTCATGGCGATCCCTTGCTGCCGCGGCAGATTCGCCGGGAGAATGGCTGGAAGCACGCCAACCATCCAACTGGCTGTCAAAATGCTTATTACACCTCCAGCCGAGGAAAGTGCAAAAGACTCGGCGAGGAACTGCTGAATCAGACGGCGGCGGCCAGCCCCAAGCGCCGCACGCACGGCCAGTTCCTTGCGGCGGGCGGAGTTGCGCGCTAACAGTAAGCCGGCGACATTGGCGCACGCGACCAGGAGGAGGAGGCCGACGGCTCCCAGCAGGGTCAGCAAAGCGGTCCGCACGTCTCCGACCGTCGCATCGGCGAGAGGCACTACCGCCGCATCGCTGAGATCGACCTTCGTTCCGTACTGTTCTCTGATGCGGCGAGCAATCGCGCTGAGATTGGCGCGCGCCTGCGCGACCGTAACCCCATCGCGGATGCGGCCGAGACCTCGCCAATTATGCCCCGTGCGGTTGGGCGGTTCCGGATTCAGCTCGCGCGGAACCCATGCGGCGACGCCGGGCGGAAAATCAAACCCCTCCGGCATCACTCCGACAACCGGATAGACGCCGCGCTCCATGGTGAAGTGGAACTTGGACAGATCCGTTGCGCCAGCGAGATAACGCTGCCAGAAGGCATAGCTGACGATCGCTGCCGGCGCGCCGTGCAGGCGCTGCTCGTCCGCCGCAAACGCGCGGCCGCGAAAGGGCTCGACACCCATCACTCGAAAGAAGCCGCTCGAGACTTCGGCGATGTCGACCCGCACCGGCTCACTGCCGCCGGAAACAGAGGATTGCCGAAAGCCATACTCCGCCAGATCCGCGAACGTGTTGTTCCGGGTGCGAAAATCGTCGAAATTGGAGGCCGCGAGATTCATTCGATGACCGTTGGGAGCCTGTTCCCACACGCGCATGATGTTTTGCGGATTCGGATAGGGAAGGGCGCGCAGCAGGACGGCGTCGGCAACCGAGAAAACTGCCGTGGATGCGCCGATGCCCAGTGCCAGCGTCAGCACGGCAACGGCGGTGAACCCCGGCGCCTTCACGAGCATTCGCACTCCGACGCGCGTGTCCTGCCAAAGAGTTTGCATTCGTACACCTCTGAAATCTGCCGGACTCAGTGCAGATATCCTTCCAAACTCGCCCCTGTTTAAGTCGCTGTGGTAGCGAACGTTATGAGGCTACCAACAGCCGGGTGCGGTCCGGAGTTGTCCGGCAGCGGGAGAAACCTGTCGCGAGACCGGACACCTGTATGGGGTCAGATTCCGGCCGCGGAGTCAGTGGTGGGGGTGCGTCGCACTCACCCGCCGCCGCGCCTGGCGGGATCAGAATGACTCCGGGTGAGGATCGAGCCGCAATGAACACGTAGAAGTGGCCAGGGCTGATACTGACGTCGCCCGATACAAGGACCCTTCGGTCGTGGGGCGAGCCGCCTCGGCGACGAATCCTCGGGCGGGCCGCGCGAGACGTCTGGCCGCGAGTGGAGAACGCTGTCGCGGGACCGGACACCCGTCCGGGGGCGATCGGCGCGATTATGGTACGGTAGTCAGCTCGCCGGAGTCTGCTGTGTCATCTACCGTCACGTCCGCGTCCGAGTTTCTCAGAGCGCGCGATTTTCTGCTGGCCCATCGCATGGATTACGAGGCTGCCTGCCGCGGCTTCCGCTGGCCGAGCCTCGAAGAATTCAATTGGGCGCTGGATTACTTTGACGTCATGGCCCTGGGCAACCACCGCACCGCGCTATGGATCGTTGAGGAAGGCGGCGGACACGCCACCATCAGCTTCGCCGAAATGTCGGCGCGCTCGAGCCGGGCGGCCAACTATCTTCGCTGCGCCGGTGTGCGCCGTGGCGACCGCATCCTGGTGATGTTGGGCAACGAAGCGGCACTCTGGGAGACGCTGCTGGCGGCCTTCAAACTCGGTGCGGTGGTTATTCCGGCAGCCGGCCTGCTGGGGCCGGCCGACCTGCAGGACCGTCTCGATCGCGGCATGGTGCGGCATGTGATCACCGGCGCGGCTCACGCCGGCAAGTTCGAACCACTCGTCGGCACGTACACGCGGATCGCCGTCGGCGGCGCGGTTGCGGGCTGGCTGCGCCTCGAGGACGCGTCGGACCAACCGGCGCTCTTCCAGCCGGACGCCCGCACCCGCGCCTCCGACCCGCTGCTGCTTTACTTCACTTCGGGCACCACCTCCAAACCCAAACTGGTGCAGCATTCCCACGCGAGCTACCCGGTGGGCCATCTATCGACCCTGTATTGGCTGGGCCTGCGGCCGAACGACGTGCATTGGAACATCAGCTCGCCCGGCTGGGCCAAGCATGCCTGGAGCTGCTTTTTCGCGCCGTGGAATGCCGGCGCCACGGTATTTGTCTACAATTACTCGCGGTTTCAGGCCAAGGACGTTTTGGACGTGCTGTCGGCCAATCCGGTAACTACCTTGTGCGCGCCGCCCACAGTCTGGCGTATGCTGATCCAGGAAAACCTGGCCGCCTGGCCGGTGCAATTGGGTGAAGCGACGAGTGCGGGGGAACCGCTCAATCCGGAAGTGATTGAACAGGTGAGGGCCGCCTGGGGCCTGACGGTTCGCGACGGATACGGCCAAACCGAGACCACGGCGATGATCGGCAACTCCCCTGGCCAGCCGGTGAAACCGGGTTCGGTCGGCCGCGCCATGCCGGGCTACCGTATCGAGCTGTCCGATGAGGCCGAGATCTGCCTCGACCTCACGGAAAGACCGGCCGGTCTGATGTTGGGCTATGCCGGCGGCTCGCACGCGGAGGCGCTCGGCGACGGCCGCTATCACACCGGCGACGTGGCGCTCCGGGACAGCGAAGGCTACTTCACGTTCGTGGGGCGAACCGACGATGTCTTCAAAGCCTCCGACTACCGGATCAGCCCTTTCGAACTGGAGAGTTGCCTGCTGCGGCACCCGGCGGTGGCCGAGGCTGCGGTCGTTCCGAGTCCCGACCCGGTGCGCGCCGCGGTGCCCAAGGCGTACGTGGTTTTGGCCGCAGGTTATCGGCCCTCGGGCGAGGTGGCACGCGAGATATTCCATTTCGTGCGGGACAACCTCGCGCCGTACAAGCGGATTCGCCGCCTGGAATTCGGGGAACTGCCGAAGACCATTTCGGGAAAAATCCGCCGCGCGGAGTTGCGTGGACAGCCCGCCGGGGTGGAGTATTGTGAGGAGGATTTCCGGGAAGAGTAATGGATAGCCACGCCGATCGCGATCACCGCATCATGACGCTGATCGAGGCCGCGCGTCTGCTGCCCAGGGAGCAGCGCGAACCCTTCCTCCGGCAAGCCTGCCAGGACGATCCCGAACTCCTGGAGAACGTCACCGAGACGATGCGGCGGGAAGAACTCATGGGCGGCTTCAAGCCACCGTCCGCGGCCGCCGCGGCGCCCGGCGGGCCGCTCGAGGCTGGCAGCCATCTCGGACCGTATCGCCTGCAGCGCAAGCTGGGCGAAGGCGGCATGGGGGTAGTCTATGAAGCCACCGACGAGCGGCTGCATCGGGCGGTGGCGGTGAAGGTGCTGCCGCCGGCGTGGATCAGCGGCGATCAGCGCAAGCGGTTCGTGCGCGAGGCCCAATCGGCTTCGGCGCTGAACCATCCCAACATCGTGACCGTCTACAACGTGGGCAGCGAGGGAGGGGTCGACTATATCGCTATGGAACTGGTCGCCGGGCAGACCCTGCGCAAAGCGATCGGCGCCAAAGGACTCGAACCGCGCACCGCGCTTCGCTACGCGGCGCAGATTGCCGATGCCGTGGCCGCGGCCCACGACGCGGGCATAGTGCATCGCGACCTCAAACCCAGCAACATCATGATCTCCGATCACGGCATCGTGAAGGTGCTGGATTTCGGCCTCGCCAAACAGGCGTCGAAAACTTCCGGACCGCTGGCGGAGGAAGACCCGACGGCCGAAGCCTCCTTGACCATGGCAGGCACAGCGGTAGGCACCATTGCCTATATGTCACCCGAACAGGCCCTCGGCAAGCCGGTCGACGCCCGTTCGGACATTTTCGCGTTCGGCTCGGTGGTCTTCGAAATGCTCACTGGCAAGCGCGCTTTCCCGGGGGAGAAGACGGCCGGCCTAATAGCCGTGGTGCGCGATCAACCGCCGCTCGGGGAGTTGCCGGCTTCGCTGCCCCGCGGGGTCGGCCGCGTTCTGTCGAAATGCCTGGAGAAAGAGCCGGCCCATCGCTGGCAGGACCTCTCCGATGTCAAGGCGTTGCTGGAGGATCTGCTCAAGGACCTGGAATCGCCGCCCGCCGAAGTGGCCGCACGGCGGCGCGCCCGGTGGCCCGTAGTGGCGGGCGCCTGCATGGGAGGCGCGCTGCTTTCCGCCGTGTTGTTTTACGCCCTTCGCGGCCCCGCGTCTCAAACCGCCGGCGAAGCGGTTTTGAGCATGGTCACCGCCGACCCGGGTTTGAGCTCTTTCCCGGCGTTGTCGAAGGACGGCAAACTGCTGGCCTTTGCGTCGGACCGCGGCAGCAGCGGCAACCTGGACATCTGGCTGCAGCAGATTGGCGGCCGCGACCCGATTCGCCTGACCACAGACCCCGCCGAGGAGACCGATCCGGCTTTCTCGCCGGATGGCACGCGCATCGCCTTCCGGTCGGAGCGCGAAGGTGGCGGCGTTTACGTGACGCCGGCCATCGGCAGCGCACCGCCGGTCCTGCTGGCGCAAGGAGGACGCAACCCGAGGTTTTCACCGGACGGCAAGTGGATCGCCTACTGGACCGGCCGCGAGGGCGGCTACGTGGCCGGTTCCTCACAGGTTTTGGTGGTGGAGGCCGGCGGCGGGCAACCGCGCCAGGTAGGCGCGGAGATGGCGGCGGCGGTCTTCCCCGTCTGGTCGCCGCGCAGCGATGCCTTGCTGGTTCTTGGCCGGCGAGACACCAAGGGATCGGTAGCCGCCACGCTCGACTGGTGGGTCTTGCCGTTAGACGGAGGCAAGCCGCGCAAGACCGGCGTGTGGCCCAAACTCTCGCAGCAGCAGCTTACCAGGGTCCAATTGGGACTGCTGGTGCGGCCAACACCGTTGGAATGGACCGGCTCGCCCGACCACGTCCTTTTCGCGGCTCCGCTCGGCGATTCGGTTAACCTGTGGGAGATCGCGCTCTCGGCCGATGGCTCCGCGGTCGCGCCCGCACGAAGCGTAACCCACGGGCCAGGCCGCCAGGTGCATGCGGCGCGCACGCTCCTTGATGGCGTGGAGCGAACCGCGTTTGCCGACGAAAACCTGAACTTCGACGTCTGGTCGATCGACATCGATGCCGAACGCGGCCTCCCCAAAGGCCCGCCCACGCGCCTGACGACCGACAGTTCCCCGGAGTGGGCACCCTCGATATCCTGGGACGGCAAAAAACTGGCCTACATCAGCCGGCATGCCGGAGCGTGGACGCTGCGCACCCGCGATCTCGAAACCGGGCACGAACTGGCCCTGATCTGGAGCCAGACGCAATTGGTGGATGCGGCCCTGTCGGGTGACGGCGGCCGGGTGGCGTACTCCAACATGGATTACAACGTCTATTCGGTGGCTGCCTCGGGCGGTGCGGTGGACGAACTGTGCCACCATTGCGGAATCCTGAACGGCACGTCGGCCGACGGCACGCAACTGCTCTATGAGCCGCTATCGAACGAAGACCTGACCCTGTTCGACCGCGCCACGGGCCAGAGCCGGAAACTGGCGCTGCGGCCGGCCGCCGGCGCCATTCTCTCGCAAGGCCGCTTCTCCCGCGATGGCCAGTGGGTGGCCTTCCACGCCATCAGCAATTCCCGGGATACCGCCCAGGTGTGGCTGGCGCCCGCCGGACGCGGCCAGCCGGCGCCGCGAAGCGAATGGGTCGCGGTGACGGACGGTAGAGCGTGGGAGACCGATCCGGCGTGGTCGCCCGGCGGTGGCCTGATCTACTTTTTGTCGGAGCGCGATGGCTTCCGCTGCGTGTGGGCTCGCCGGCTGGATCCGGCCGGCAAGCGGCCGCTGGGCGATGCCTTCCCGGTGCGGCATTTTCATTCGGCCCGCCAGTCCCTGCGGCGCGTCGGCACCGCCGGCTACCTCACCGGCCTCTCGGTGGGAGGCCAGCGCATGGTGTACGCAGTCAGCGATTTGACGGGAAATGTCTGGCTGGCCGACCGGGCTCCCGCCCGCTGAGGGCCCGTGCGGCAGGCCTCCCCACCAACCCCGAGTTGACGCCGGGCCTGCTATATCCATACAATGACGTAAGAAGGAGGCCGTATGAGATCCATTGGCTTTCCTGAGCTTCTCGTGATCCTCGGAGTCGCCGTGCTGCTGTTTGGCGGCAAGAAAATTCCGGAAGTAGCGAAAGGTTTGGGCGAAGGTATCCGAAACTTCAAGACGGCGCTGAAAGGCGACGAAGAAGTTAAGCTGGAAGAAAAGAAGCAGGTGTGAGCTTCGTGGAACAGCCCGCAAGTTGGGCTGAGTTCATTTCGGCTTTCAAAGAATCCACTAAAACGAAAACCCCCGCGGCCCCGGTTGGGACCCCGCGGGGGTTTTGCTATTTAAGTTGCGTGACAGCCGGCTACTTCTTCTTCGGTGGAACAATCGAATCCCTCGCGGCCTTGGCCACGCGGAACTTCACCACCTTTTTGGCCGGGATCTTGATGGATTCGCCGGTCGCCGGGTTGCGTCCCGTGCGAGCCTTGCGGTCCACGCGGACCAGGCGGCCGATGCCGGGCAGGACAAACACGCCGTTCTTCTTGACTTCGCCAATGGCCATACCGGCCAACTCGTCCAGGAAGCCGCGTGCCTGCTTGTTGTTGACTTCGCACTTTTCCGCTAGCGCTCTCACCAGTTGCGTCTGGGTCATTCTTGTAGCTGCCATAGTTCTCCTTTGATTCTCCCGTCTATTTTTTTTGCATGCCGCGAGCTTTTGCGATTGCCGCACCCCGCCAAACATGCACCATCGAACATGTTTTAAGGCCACAGTGCTCTGGCGAGCACGGGTCTGATCGATTTCAATCATAAGGGAACGGCACAGTGATGTAAAGAGGAATCAGGCAAAAAACCCCGATTTTTGGCGAGTTTTTCGCATGGGAGGCGCTGGAACGCCTATTTTACGGGCTTTTCACGAAGCCCACCCCCTGCCACCGCTCCAATCGGCCTTCCGGCGCACCCCCGGTCACCTTGTTTTTCAGCACCCGGAAGCCAACCTGGTGCTCCATCCCACCAGGCACGAACAAGGCGATGCGGACGGAGGCGTACAGTTTAAGCGGAGGCCCGCCGGCGCTGGTCTCTGCTTCGCCCCCGGATGGCTGGGGCCGCGAGCGGGTCTGATTGAGAAAGACCATCGCGGTATCGGTCCTGGCCACCGTGCGGGCCAGCTTTCTCAACCCGGACGCCAGCACGCGGCTGTGCAGGCCCGGTGCGCTCTGCCCGATCCCGGTTTCCAGTTCCAGTTCAGGCACCAGGGCCGCGGCCGAATCCACTACCAGGAGATCCACCGCGCCCGAGCCCGCCAGTTGCCGCGCGATTTCCAGGGCGTGCTCGGCGGCATCGGCTTGCGCTACCGGTAGCCTCTCAACGGCCACTCCAAGTTGGGCCGCATAGGCTGGATCGTAGCTGTGGTCGGCATCGAACCAGGCGGCGTTCAGGCCGTTGTGCTGAAGGTGCGCCACGATCTGGAGCAGCAAGGTAGTTTTGCCGGACGAAGATGGGCCGAAGATCTCGGTGATGCGGCTGCGCGGCAGACCGCCGCCCAGCGTGAGATCCAGCGGCCCGAAGCCGGTGGCAATGGGAGCGCCAGCGGGCCGGGCTGGACCGGCTTCCATGCGCGCCAGCTTGAGGCGTATGGCTCGCTGCCGTTCCTGTTCCTTCAGTGGCACAGGCCTCCTGGCCTGTGTTGGGACCTTCGTGTCACTGCAACAGCAACACAGGCAGGAATGCCTGTGCCACTCTACCGCCGTGCCGCCACGGGCTTGGGCGAAGCGTTGGACGCCGCAGCCGCTTCGGCGGCGGGAGCGCCGGGGGCCGTATCCCCTTTGATCAGCCCCAGCGCCTTGCGCAATTCGGTGTCGAGGCTCTGGCGGATATCCGGATTGTCCTTCAGAAACTGGCGCGCGTTCTCGCGTCCCTGACCGATGCGGTCGCCCTTGTAGCTGAACCACGATCCGCTCTTCTCCACCAGGTTCTGCGCCACTCCCAGGTCGAGCAAATCGCCTTCCTTGGAGACGCCCTCGCCGTAGATGATGTCGAACTCGGCTTCACGGAACGGCGAGGCTACCTTGTTCTTCACCACTTTGACCTTGGTACGGTTGCCGATCACGGCCTCGCCGTCCTTAATGGCAGCGATGCGCCGGATATCGAGCCGAATCGAGGAGTAGAACTTCAGCGCCCGCCCGCCCGTAGTGGTTTCGGGGTTGCCGAACATCACGCCAATTTTCTCGCGAATCTGGTTGATGAAGATCAGGCACGTGCGGGATTTCGAAACCACACCCGTGAGTTTGCGCAGCGCCTGGGACATCAGGCGCGCCTGCACGCCCATGTGGCTGTCGCCCATCTCTCCCTCCAACTCGGCCTTGGGCACCAGCGCGGCTACCGAATCCACCACCAGCACGTCGATCTGTCCGGAGCCGGTGAGGGTGTTGGTGATCTCCAGGGCCTGCTCGCCGTAATCGGGTTGCGACACCAGCAGATTGTCGATATCCACGCCGAGTTTTCTGGCGTAGATCGGGTCGAGCGCGTGCTCCACGTCGATGAAAGCCGCGATCCCGCCTTTCTTCTGCGCCTCCGCAACTACCTGCAACGCAATCGTGGTCTTGCCCGAGGACTCAGGCCCGAAGATCTCGATCACCCGGCCACGCGGCAGGCCGCCCACGCCCAAGGCAGCGTCCAGTGAAATCGAACCCGTCGAGATCACCGATACCGGCACAATGGCATCCTTCGATCCGAGGCGCAGGATCGATCCCTTGCCGAACTGCTTTTCAATTTGACCTAGAGCCAGGTCTAAAGCACGGTTTCGCTCTTTTTCGTCCATGTTTGAATCAACTCCTGGGGATGGGGGACAACGTCATTGTAGCAGCGATGTGATGTGGGGGTAGGCCTCCGGCCTGCCCGGCCCAGGGGCGTATAATCGGGGCAGAGGTCTTCCCCATTGACCACTCGCTTCTGCGCACTCCTCCTTGCCTTGGCGCTCGCTCTCCCGGCCGCTAAAAAGACCATAGGCACGGCCCGCGGCGAGAATCAGGACCTGATTCTCAACGTCACCCTCTATATCGATGCTGCCGGTGTTAAGGAATTGATCGGTGAGGACCTCGGCGGTCATTATATTGTGGCCGACGTAAAAGTGCAGCCCAAGTACACCAAGGACATCACCATTGACCGCGACGATTTTCAGCTTCGCACCGACAAGGACGGCGAGCGCACCAAGCCGCTGGCGCCCAGCCAGATCGCCGCGGACGGGCTGGTGCTGCACCGGACGGGCGGGCCCGGCGGCCTGGGCGAAGAGCGTCCGCGCGGCTGGACTATCGGAATGGGAGGCGGCGGGATGGGAACCGCCCGCGAGACCCAGCCGGCTGACGTGAAAACTACCATGGAGACGGGCGGCAAGCAAAACCCGCTCAAGAAGGTGCTCGACGCCAAGGTGCTGCCCGAGGGGAAGACCGATCAGCCCACCTCCGGACTGCTCTATTTCCCCATGGAAAACCAGAAGCTGAAGGATCTGGAGTTGACTTATGGCGGCCGGGAAAACCTGGTCCGGATGCGATTCAAGTAAGCGTAGCGGCGGCACTCGGAGGCCGGGGCTGCTGGTAAGCTGATAACTGATGAGACTGCTGGTAGTCGAGGACGAAAAGCGCATCGCCGATTTCCTGTGCCGCGGGCTGGAGGGCGCCGGATACGCCGTGGATGCCGCCCTGAACGGCGCGTCAGCGCTCGAGTGCATTCACTCCACCGATTACGACCTGGTCATCCTGGATCGCATGCTGCCCGATATGGACGGCCTGAATGTGCTGGAGAAGATGCGCGACCGCAAGACCGGTCCGCCGGTCCTGATCCTGAGCGCCCGCGGCGCGCTGGACGATCGCGTGAAAGGCCTGGAGCAGGGCGCCGACGACTACCTGATCAAACCCTTCGCCTTCGTGGAACTTCTGGCCCGCGTACGGGCGCTGCTGCGCCGTGGTCAGCCCACGCCGGAGAAGTTGCACGTCGCCGACCTGAGCCTGGATTGCATTCGCCGCAAGGTGACGCGCGCCGCCGAAACCATCGACCTGGCGCCCAAGGAATTCGGCATTCTCGAATACATGATGCGCAACAAGGGCCGCCCGCTCAGCCGCACCATGATCGTGGAGCACGTCTGGGACATGGATTACGACGGCCTCACCAATATCGTGGATGTCTACATCCGGCACCTGCGCAGCAAGATCGACGACCGGTATCAGCAGAAACTCATTCAGACGGTGCGGGGCATCGGCTACATGATCGAAGCTCCCGACAAGCCGGCTGAAAAGTCCAACGAGCCAACCGCCGAACGGCAGGTGTGACGTGTCCCGAAAACGCGATTTCCGGCGGATCTCCCGTGGCTTACGCTTCCGATTGACCGCCAGTTACTTTCTTCTGTCGGCCGTGCTGCTGGTGGGTGTCGCCTCGTTGTTCCGCGCGCGCCTCGCCAGCGAACTCGATGCCCAGGTGGAGGACACCCTCAATGAACGGTGGGCCGCCACCAAAGGCTACCTGCGCATCGACAAGGACTCGGAGTTGGGCGGGCAGATTTCGGCGGGGTGGTATTACGACCCCGACGACGAGGATGAGAAGACGATCGTCTTCGACATCCGGAAAATCTTCCTCATCGCCGACCAGTACGGCCACGTGATCCTGAATCACACCACCAAGGAGCCGGCCGTGTCCACAAGCTACCAGGAACTTGGGATCGATAAGCCGGAAGAGATCGCCGACCGCGTCCGTCAGGCGGTGGCCGCCGCCCGGCCTGCCAAAGCCGGCAAGATCTTTTGGATGGTACGCCGTACTCCCCGGGGCGAACCCATCAAGATCCGTGGCGGTATTGTGTACGACGAGCACCACCAGGCGCCCTATTACGTCGCATTAGGCGAGTCTTTCGCGGACAATGAAGTGGTTCTCCAGCGCTACACGCTGATCAATGCCGCGGTGCTGTTCGGCTCGCTGATTTTGACATCCTTCCTAGGCTGGATCCTGGCCGGACGCTTGCTGACCCCGGTGAAAGATGTGGCCGAGACCGCGCAGCGCATCTCCGGCTCCAATCTCAGCCTGCGCATCCCCACGCGCGAGGCCGGCGACGAACTGGACTACCTCATCCTCACCTTCAACCGCATGATCGAGCGGCTGGAGTCCTCGTTCAAGCAGATGAAGCAGTTCTCGGCCGACGTCTCGCACGAACTGCGAACGCCCATCACGGCCATCCGCGGGCAACTCGAAGTAGCGTTGTTTACCGCGAAGACCACCGACCAGTATCGCGAAGCCATGTTCAATGCGCTGCAGGATATCGACCGGCTCTCCCAGATCGTGCGCGCGCTGCTGCTGCTGTCGCAGGCCGAATCGGGCCAGTTGGTATTGCAGAAGTCGCGGCTCAACCTTTGCGACGTGGTGGACGACCTGGTGGACCAGTTCCAGATTCCGGCCGAAGCAGCGGGAGTCAAACTGTCGGCCGATCTGGCGCCGGAGTGCACGGCCCAAGTGGATCGCGTGCAGATCGAGCGCATGATCACCAATCTGCTCTCCAACGCAATCAAGTTCACGCCGGAAGGCGGCGCAGTGCGCATGGCCGTCAGGCCGCAGGCGGACTGGATTGAAATTGTGGTGGAAGACACCGGCCGCGGCATTCCCGGCGAATCGTTGCCACACATCTTCGATCGCTTTTACCGCGTGCCCGGATCCGGCACCGCGCCGGGACCCGAGCAGGGACTGGGGTTGGGCTTGAGCTTTGTCGCCTGGATTGTCAAAGCCCACCGCGGCAAGATCGAAGTCGATAGCACGCTGGGCAAGGGCACCAGGTTCACCATTCGGCTGCCGGGGGCGGGCGTAGGTTCGGACACGCTCGAACTGGCTGGACAGGTGGGGTAGGGCTTGCAAGCGGGCGCCAAACCAGTTGCGACACCGGTCCTTCGCTCAGGTGCCGTGGTTGGACTTGGCCGCCTATCGCCCTGCCTTCCGTTTTTTCACGCTCTGTGAGCGTCTCGTGCAATAGCGATTTGATGTAGGTCTGGTATGGAAGGCCTTTCTGTTCAGCCCGCTTGCGGGCCAAGAACAAGTCGTCTTCGGGAATCCGCAGCGACACCACTGGCGCCGCCGCCCTTTTCGATGCCGCCAGCCGCGCCCGCAGTTTGTCCTTCGTCAGAATCTGAACTTCACCGCTCTTCACAGCGGCAAACAGTTGTTTGCCCATGATGGCTGCGGTTATCAAACCACCATTGCGCTTCTGCCGCCTCGGTCGCGAAAGCCGGCATGGCCCGTTTGGTTTGCATTTTTGTCTGCTTCTTCATTTGAATCTCTCCAGAAAGGCCTTCCTATCGGACACGCTGGCTGGCCGCCACTTCTCCGATCGGTACCGAGCCGTCTTTACGCCGCTTTCGGCATCACAACCGTCTTCGGCTGCAAGCCTGCCTTGGCCAACACTGCGTACACCACGAAGCCCACGATCAGGCTGTAAAGCGGGGCTGGTTGCACGTACGCCGCGGCGTCCGCCGGCAGCAGGAACGGGAGAATTCCGACCAGGAAGCCGAGCAGCCAGGCGATGTATCCGGCCCAGTTGATGCCTTCGCGCGGGCCGGCCCAGCGCTTGCCGGTGAGCAGGTAGTCCGCGATCATCGCTCCAATGATCGGTCCAAATGACGCGCCTACGATGGTGAAGAAGGAAATCAGTTTCGCCGCCACGCCGGTGACCGCCAGCAGGATTCCCACCGCGGCTCCCGCCATGGTCGACGTCACGCGGGGCACTCCGGGAATCATGGTGGAGAAGCTGTTGCCGGCAATGAAGGCGCAGAAGCAAGACGGAGGGATGGAAGCGATGGCGAAGAGGAAGAACATGGCCGCCGCGACGGGGCCGCCGATGGCTTTGATCACGTCGCCGTAGTCCCATCCCTGTGTCAGGTTCGAGCCGTGCGCGCCCGCGATGGCGAGCAACGGCAGTCCCCCGGCCACCAGCACGGCTAGCGCAATTCCCACGATCCCGCCCATTTTGACGTCCGAATCGTTGCGCGAGTTGATGCCAAAGTCCGCCCCGGCCGCGCCTGCAGTCGCAAAGAACCCGATTACCGCCGCTAGCATCGTCGTGGCCGCACCGAAGGAGTTCTCCTGGCCGGCGGTCACCTGGTAGCTCCCGATTCCGCCGGCGGTCTGGAAGACGACGATCAACAGCATGATCAGCGGAATCGAGTTGAGCAGCAGGGATAGCCTGGCCACGTACTGGATGCCCTTGGCGCCTACAAACGCCATGACGCCGCCCCAAAGAAATCCGGTCACGATGAACGCCGCGCTGCCGGGCGCCGAATCCATCCCGAGGCCTTTCAGGATGAAATCGGTGGAAAAGAAAGTGGCCACCGCGAACCATCCGATCTGCAGCAGACCCATCAACAGTCCCGGCATGATGTAGCCCCCCGTGGCGCCGAACGTGGAGCTGCCGACAACGTAAAGCGGAAAACCTGTTGTCATCCCCAGCATGGCGGGGACCAGGTAATAGAGCCCGTAACAGAGCAGGCCTGCGATCAAGAGAGCGCCCAGGCAGACGCCCAGACCGGCGTGGGCCAGCGTGCCTCCCGCCATCTGTTGATAGAATGCGATCCACAGAAAAATTCCGGCGTAGCTGGGTGCGGTGTTGGCATACCAGGGGCCGCGCTTCCCCATCGGGTTCGGTACGGCCTTCGCTAAGTAGTCAGGCAACATGGCTGCTCCTTTAAGGTTCTGAAGCGGCCAGTATACTACACGGCAATTCCCAACTCCGGGCGGAGCGGCGCGCGAGCGCGACCCGTGGCCCGCGAGTGCGAAACGATTTCGCGGCGCATCGGTACGTCCGCGCGCCACTGGCTAGAATAGCGGCATGACGAACCGACGCAGGTTCTTTCAAACCACCGCTGGAGCTGGTGTCGCGGCGGCGGCCGGCGGCGCGCCCCAACGCGCCCAGACCGATCGGGAACACTGGCTGCGGACCCTGGAACTCCTGGCCCAACCCGTGTTGCGCAACCTGGCGGCGGGCACGCTCAAGCGGAACATGCCCGTAGAGTGCGTCACCGGCAACCCGGCCGAGCGCCGCAGGTATACTCACCTGGAGGCCCTCGGCCGACTGCTGGCGGGCATCGCTCCGTGGCTCGAAGCGCCGCTCGTGGCCGGCGCCGAACGCGACTTGCAGCAAAGGTACGCGAACCTGGCGCGAGAGGCCATCCACTCGGGAACCGACCCGGCGTCGCCGGACTACCTTAATTTCCGGGAAGGCGCCCAACCCCTGGTGGATTGCGGCTTCCTGGCCCAGGCCCTGCTGCGCGCTCCCACCGAATTGTGGCAGAAGCTGGACGGCGCCACCCGGAAGAACCTGGCGGCGGCGTTGGACTCGTCCCGCGTCATCACTCCGGGTTTCAACAACTGGCTGATGTTCGCGGCCACGGTGGAGGCGGCGCTGGCGATGATGGGGGAGCGCTGGGACGGGATGCGCATCGACTACGCCGTTCGCCAGCACCAGCAGTGGTACCTGGGCGACGGCCTTTATGGCGATGGGCCGCGCTTCCACTGGGACTATTACAACAGCTTCGTAATCCAGCCGATGCTGCTCGACGTGCTGCGGCAGATGGCGCCTCGCAGCCGCGACCTGGAGGCCTTCCTGCCGGATACGCTGGCGCGGGCCAGGCGCTATGCGACCATCCAGGAGCGGTTGATTTCCCCGGAGGGCGCGTTCCCGGCGATCGGCCGGTCGATCGCGTACCGGACTGGCGCTTTCCATTTGCTGGCGCAGATGGCGTGGCTCGGCGAGTTGCCGGCTCCGCTGACCGGCGCCCGCGTGCGCTCGGCTCTGACGGCGGTGATGCGGCGGCTGCTCGAGGCGCCGGGCACGTTCGATGCGGACGGCTGGTTGAGCGTGGGTTTCTGCGGCCACCAGCCGCATTTGGGTGAAAGCTACATCTCGACCGGCAGCCTGTATCTGGCGGCGACGGTGCTGCTGCCACTCGGGCGGCCGGCCACCGATCCTTTGTGGACGGGAGCAGCCGAGGATTGGACGTCGCGGCGAATGTGGCGCGGCGACGATAGCGCCGCGGACCACGCGATATCCCAGTAGCCGCAGCTCTCCGGATAGCTTTTGGGCCACGTTGGCCCAAACGGCCGCGAAGCCGTTCCGCCAGGCTTCACCGGCGTTGGGCGCGTTGGGCGTGGGGTGTGCGACATAAAAGTGGAGATCAGGCCCTGCAATCCCGGCGAGCCTCCCAGTAATCCTCGAAGCGGCCATTGATGTGGCAGTATCGGAGAGCCAGGATGGCGTTGGCCGCGCGAACGGTCCAGAACATCCCGGATTTGCAGCGGGAACCGATGACCGTCTTGCAGCCGGCTTCGATGACACCGGAGCCGACAGAGGTGCTGACTGCGGAATTCGGGGTAGCGCATACGCGGGGCGTTGGTTTCAAAGAAATTGTCTGGAAGAATCCTGGCAAAACCTCACCTTGCAGAAGCTTCGCTATAAGTTGTTTCTCATTCCCGGCGAACTGACCCGCCCCCAAAACCGGCCGGTGCTTAGGCTC
>Ga0209698_10001186_pt1 | contig 30179 bp, 23 predicted proteins | sample LitLauG_LLR_2012_FD_187203 | JGI IMG/M metagenome (GOLD analysis project Ga0209698, IMG submission 187203) | Freshwater sediment microbial communities from Pennsylvania, USA - Little Laurel Run_MetaG_LLR_2012 (SPAdes) (version 2) | ecosystem: Environmental > Aquatic > Freshwater > Creek >... | reverse complement strand
CTCCCAGCGATACCAATAGCCGGTATACAAATTTCCCGCGTTCTCAAAAGCATTGAAGAGCGACGACTCGATGACCATCTGCCGCCAGTGCATGCGGCACTCGCGCGCGCGGGTGACATCGGCAGGACAGTCCTTGAGCGGAACATAGCCGCGAGCGAATGCGGGGGCGACAGTCGGGTCGAGACCTGGGCTGAGGCTTGGGTCGAGTGTCCTCTCGGTGCCGGACTCGGGGCCAGTATCTGCCGCCGCATTCCACAAAGCCAGATCCAAGGGCGGGAGCGCGGCGACCTGACTGCTGGAAGATTCGCCCTGGACTGGTCTCTGCCCCATGAATGAGTCTTCTGCTTCGCTGGATGCGATGCGGGCACCGGCGGGCGTTGGTGCGTCAGGAAGTTCGACGGGCTCGCTCACGTCTCCGGCCGAGGGCACATCGCCGGGAGACAACTGGCCGGGAAGCGCGGAACGACCCGGTGCAGGAACGGAGTTGGAATTGTGCGGCGCTTGTCCCGACGCCGAAATCGTCGGGCCGAGTATTGCGATCGCACAGAGCCCCAACAGCCATCGCAGGAGGTGAGGTACTCCGTTTGTATGGTTCCGGATGGTCGTGGCAGGCTGTTTCCCGGTGACGCAGATCGCCGTATTGACGCATCGCAAGTTGGCTTGGGTGAAGATCATCCTGTCGCTTACCTCCAAAGTCTTGCAATGCGTGATCCGAAGCCTGATACGAAACCTAAATGGGGCCGGTGCGGTTGGATCTCGCCAGACAATTCATCCTGGACCGAATTCCAGGGGTCAGGGGAAGGTCCTGTTGAATTCATATCAGCTTTACCCCCTTTGGTCATTGACATTTCAGTGTTAGAAAGGGCAACAGCGGGTGCATGTCAGGTTCGGCGAAGGCCGTTGGACTGGTCACGTTCTCATCCTCGGAATAACCCAACGATAGTACACATCAGTGAGCATGCGGATCGAACTGCCCAGTTGCGGCTGTATTGCGTGTGGAGGGGCAGGTCGAGAAGATAGAAGATACTGTTGGCGCAAAGCACCAATATCGGCTGGGGTTGCGCCCTCGCCCTGCATCTGCGGTATGGGATTGCCGGGAACCGGGTGGATGGGGAAATAGACAAGCCCAACCACCAACCAGACCATGGGGAGCGTAAGGACAAGCCGGGTGAGAGTCTGCTTCATGGGCTGGTTACGAGGATAAAGCAGAGATCAGGGGTTAGAGACCAGGCTTCTAGCTACTGGCTTTCGGCTCGTGGCGCCACTTGTAGACCTCCGGGATGAAATTCTGCTCCTGGATCGGCGGGCGTACATATTTGGATTTGCCGAGCGCCGGAAGTTTGAGAGGCTCCGGAGTCAGGTCGCGGTAGGGAATCATGGACAACAAATGGCGGATCACATTGAGGCGGGCACACTCCTTGTTCTCTGCGTTGACAACGAACCACGGCGACTGTTTGGTATCGGTGATGGCGAACATCTCGTCCTTGGCCCGCGAGTAATCGGCCCAGTGCTTGCGCGACTCAAGATCCATGGGGCTGATCTTCCAGCGCTTGGTAGGCTTGTCCATGCGGTCCTGAAAGCGGCGTTCCTGCTCCGCGTCACTCACTGAGAACCAGTACTTGAGAAGAACAATTCCGGAGCGGAGCAGCATGCGCTCGAACTCCGGGCAACTCTGCATGAACTCCTGGTACTGGCGCTCGGAACAAAAGCCCATCACGCGCTCAACGCCGGCGCGGTTATACCAACTGCGGTCAAACAGAACCATCTCTCCGGCGGCGGGCAAATGGGCGACATAGCGCTGGAAGTACCATTGCGCCTTTTCGCGCTCAGTGGGCGTGGCCAGTGCGACGACGCGGCAGACGCGGGGATTGAGCGATTCGGTGATGCGCTTGATGGCGCCTCCCTTGCCGGCGGCATCGCGCCCTTCAAACAGGACCACTACGCGCATTCCTTCGCTCCGAATCCATTCCTGGAGCTTGACGAGTTCGACCTGCAGGCGGCGCAGTTCACGTTCGTAGTTGCAGTCCTTGCCAAGTTGCAGGGCGATGCTTGGGGAAGAGTGAACCGATGCGGAAACTGAAGTGTTGGACTCCGGCCGTTTTCCCTTCTCTGCTTTTTGCCGACGCTCCACCTTCGCTTCCTTCTGTTTCTTCTTGCTCTTGTTCGCCATCTTCTCCTCCGGCGATCTTCGCTTCTCAGGTTACAAGCGGGATCCTGGCGCATCCGTCACTTTCCCTCATCGGCAGCGTGCGGCGTTGTGTTTACCTGAGCCCTCCCTGTTTCGCACTTTTCCGCCTGCCCTGGGCGCTCGCCTCGATTTGCTCCCGATTGGCGCGCCGGCTGGATGCCGGGATGAACGACGGGGCCGTCAGTCGTTCGCCGGAGTCTGCACGTTAACAGACTCAACGCGGATCTTCGCAATGCGGCGGTTGTCCATTTCTACCACAGTCAAACGACGGCCATCGAAAGAGATTGATTCCCCTTCCTTGGGAATATGGCCCAACTGAACAAGCAGAAAACCGGCCAGCGTTTCAACGCCGCCCTCGCGGGGCAGGCTCCACTGCATCTGGGTTTCGAGATCGCGAAGATTGACGCCGCCATCCATCAACAGCGCGCCCGAATCGGTGGTGAGAACCGGGACCGACGGCGAATCAAACTCATCTTCCAGTTCTCCGGTAAGCTGTTCGATCGCGTCTTCCGCGGTGACCAGCCCGACGACCGAGCCGTATTCGTCAACAACGACGGCCATGTGACGGCGGCGCTGCTGGAAGTCGGCAATGAGGTCGAGAACGGATTTGGTCTCGGGAACCACCAGCACGTCGCGCATCACCTGGCGCAGACGGAGTTCCACGAAGGGTGTGGTGGGACGCGCAGCGGGGCCGGGCTTCGGGGTCTCCCAGATCTCAAGTTGCTGCGGCCTGGATTCACCGCGATCGGAGGAGGAGCGGAAGAAGTTGAGCCGCGCCAGGTCACGTGCATAGACGACGCCGACAAGATACTCGGGACCGCGGGTTTCATCGTAGACGGGGACTCGCGACCGGTGGCGGGCGATGACTTTGGCGCTGGCCTCCTCGAGCAGCATGTTGGACGGAAGAGAAAATATCTTCTGGCGCGGAGTCATGATCTCGCGGATCGAAACGTCATCGAGTTCCAGGGCTCGGTGGACGAGGGTTTCCTGAAATTTGGGCAGCAGGCCCATGCGCCGGGCAGCGGTGGCGATGAGCTTGAGTTCCTCGGAAGAGTGGACGGCGGAGCGCTCCGTGAGGGGGACATCGAAGCTGCGCAGGACAGCGGCGGCGGACACCTTGAGCAGCCGCACGGCGGGCCGTACCAACGCCATGAAAACCAGCATAGGCGGGGCCACGGCAACAGCAAGCGCCTCAGCGCGGCGCAAGGCCAGCGATTTGGGCACCAATTCGCCAACCACCACATGGAAGTAAGTGATTAACGCGAAGCCGAGGGTCACGGCGGCCATGTTTGCAAAAACGTTCGCGTGAGGCAGAACGCCAAACCAGCCCATGAGGATTGAGGCGGCAAGGGGCTCGCCAAGCCAGCCAAGCGCCAGCGAACAAAGGGTGACGCCAAGCTGAACCGCCGGCAGAAGGTCGTCAAGGCCGCGCTGGAGACGGCGGGCGGCACGAGCCCCCGGGACGCCGGCAGCCAGCATTTGCTCGATGCGCGTGTCGCGGATCGAGACCAGTGCAAACTCTGCGGCCACAAAAAAGGCGTTGGCCAGGATCAGCATGGCCACGGCGGCAAATTTGAGCAGCGAAAGGCCGTGCATCTGGGTGAGAGGATAGCACTTCAGGGATCAGGGGTCAGCGACCATAGATCCGGAGTCTGTCGACGGCCAATCCTGGGTGAAATGAGAGGAATAAGGAACGAAGGAACGCTGAGACACGTACCGGATTTAAGCTTATCCAGATGCCAAGTGCGAGCGCTAGCATGTTCGGTAGCGTACGGGAGTGTTCGGAAGCGGACAGACGGAAGGTGTGTCAGGAGCAGCCTGAAGCCGCGATTCAGCTGAAACCACTGGGGTTGACTCAAAAGTGGATTTGGCATCAGGGATGCATCTGTCGAGGGGGAGTTCCTGACCCTTGACCTCTGATCTCAGGTCTCTCAGGAAAGAAGCGAGGTGCGGAATGAAGCAGATTCTTGTTGTAACGGCGGCACTGATTGCGCTGTCAGCTGTTCCGGCGCTGGGCACGGAAGCAACCTTCGAGCGCAACCTGACGGTAAACGGCAAAGTGGAATTGATGGTCGCGACCGGCGCGGGATACATTCACCTGAGCCACGGGGCCGACAATCAAGTCCATATTTTTGGAAGGGTGAAGTCGGGTTGGGGTGGTAGCGACGAACAGGTCAAGCAGATTTCGGCCAATCCGCCAATTGAGCAGACGGGAAATATTGTGCGCATCGGCGACCGCCACGAAAACCTGCACAACATCAGCATCGATTACGAGATCCAGGCCCCGGCGGACGCATTTCTCAATGCAGCGTCAGGTTCCGGCGAGGTAACCGATGAGGGCATTGGCCAGAACTCCAAGTTGAGCACGGGTTCAGGCAGCATCCATGCTACCGGATTGCGGGGAAGCTTCTCCTTGCAAACCGGCTCGGGCAACATTTATGCCGATCAGACAGGAGACGGAGAAGTAAAGGCAGAAACAGGCTCGGGCGCGATCGAGTTAAACAACATTCATGGCGGGCTGCACGCTGAGACCGGATCGGGATCGATCAAGGTGGGTGGAACGCCGTCATCGCCCTGGAAACTGCAGACCGGCTCAGGCAGCATCGAACTCACCACCGGAAGCGCAGGCATGACGCTGGATGCCGAAAGCGGTTCCGGCAGCATCCACACCGATCAGGAGATGACAACGCAGGGTACCACGGACCGGCACCATGTTACCGGCAAAATCAATGGCGGCGGGCCAACAGTGAGAGTTGAGACCGGCTCGGGCAGCATTCGGGTGCATTAACGACAGTCGTCGGTTTCGTGACCGGATGGCATCAATCCTGCTCGAAAAAGGTTTGCGGCTCAGGCGAGGCTCGGAAGTTATTGGGGAGAGTTTCGCCTGGCCCTCTCCATTTGCCGCATGTTAAGAACGTTGACTGGGCAGCGCGTCGGATGCATTGAACATCGGGAAGAGCCGACAATCGTGGTTTCGATACACTAAAAAGCATGGTTCATGTCTTTCGCCCTCTGCCTCAAGAACGTCTGAAGTTGCTGGTTTTCGATCTGGACGGCACGCTGATCGATTCGGCTCAGGATTTGTGCAACAGCGTGAACGCGGCGCTAGGCGAGGTTGGGCGACCTCCCCTGCCCGATCCGGCAATCGCAGGCTTTGTCGGCAACGGGGCGCCGATGCTGATGCGGAGGTCGCTGGCGATGGCCGGCGACGTGACTCCTGAGCAAGTGGACGAAGGCCTTTTAGCCCAGGCATACGCATTTTTCCTGAAGTACTATCGGGAGCACAAGCTGGACTTTACCTACGCCTACGAGGGGGTTCTGGAGGCGCTTGCCGCGCTCAAGGAACTGCATGACGCGCCCGGCGGAACACCGCGCACCATGGCTGTTTTGACCAACAAGCCGGTCCGCCCGGCACGCGGTATCTGCGAGGGGTTGGGCATGGCGGACTACTTTCTGCACATCTACGGCGGTGACAGCTTTCCTGTAAAGAAGCCTGACCCGCTGGGTCTGCACACACTGATGAAAGAGACCGGCGCGAACCCGGAAGAGACGGTGATGATCGGCGACAGTCAGGTGGACGTGGAGACGGCGCGCAATGCCGGGGCCTGGTCGATCTTGTGTGCGTTCGGGTTTGGGCCGCAGACACGGATGGAGACCAGGCCCGACGTGCTCGTGGACCGGGCCTCCGACTGGACGGCAGCGCTTTGCCCTGCCCAAATCGATGTGCGAAGGTAACCGGAACTTTTGCTGCGGGTCCATCGTATGATTCCGAGAGGAGCCCTAGACGATGCAACGAGCTCTCTTTGTTCCCCTGCTGGCGGCCGTTTTTGTGCTCACCCCTGTCTCTGCCCTTGCGGACCGCGACGAGGTGCAGTTCGGAACCGACATCCACATCACCGCAGGCAATCCGGCTCACGATGCCGTGTGCTTTTTCTGCAGCGTATATGTCGATGGCGAGGCGAAACACGATATCGTGGTGTTTTTCGGAAACACGCACCTGAACGGCATAGCCCACCACGACGTTGTGAACTTCTTCGGCGATATCACGGCCGCCGACAACTCCACCGTCAATGGCGACATGGTAAGTTTTTTCGGTTCGGTGCGCCTGGGCGAGAATGTGACCGTCGGCAAGGATCTTGTGGTGTTCTTCGGGATGCTGCACGCACCCGAATCGGCGAGCGTGGGACACGACCGCTTCGTCCAGCCTCCCTGGTTCATCGCACTTCCACCATTGGTCCTGATTCTGATCTTTGTGCTGATTGTGCATGAGTTCCGGTCCTACCGCCGGCGGCAACTGATGCGCGGCTATCCCTTTCCGCCCCAACCCTAGGGTCCGGTTTCTGAAATTCGTTCAATAATTGAGCTGTCATCCTGAGCAGCTTGACTCGCCCAGCCGCGTCACGTCCAGAGATGAACTATTGCAGGCTTCTCGAAAATGCCGGGTGCCCCAGGTCCCGGTTCTGGGACCTGGGAATCAACGAGCCTCAACGTGCCTTGTTCATCGGGAGCGAAGAAAGCCGCGCTTTTTGCGGTCTGTGGAGTTGAAAGCCTGCCCTGAGCGAAGTCAAATGGGGCTCTGGGGTTGTACTTCGGCAGATTCCAGAATCACCACGCGAGCCTGAATTTCTCACAGCCTTTCCGAAACCGTTGCGCCGGCCTCCCGGCTCAGAGCTTTCCCCCGATCCTCATTTCTCCGAAATTGCGCCAGGTGTGAGAATTGCAGGCCAGGGTTAGTGGGCGCATGACCGGCCCAATTCGCCTCGGCCCATAACCCTGATGCGACATAGGAGATCCCCTGGCTCTGACGCGGAGGCAGCCGAGGTTTAAGAGTTCCGGGAGTATGTCTTCTGTCGATCCTGTACACGTGTTCAGCACCACCTGGACAGTGGAGTTATTGCTGTTGAGGACGCTCTTGCTTTTCACGGTTGCGATCAGGCAGATCTGATGGGCCGGCAACCGTAAAGCGTCCAGACCTGCCGGAGAATTCTTGCTCAAATCAGCAGTTCTGTTCCCCTATCGGACCGCTGCTTCCCCTGACTCCCAGTCGCGTTTTCTGTTTTTGAACTGTTTTTTTGAACTTGTTCACTTTTTTCTTGACATCTGCCCGGTACTGGCATATGTTACATTTGAACATGTTCAAATACGTCACAAGGAGGACCATCATGTATGTAGCAACCTGTTACCTCAGCTACCTGGCCATCAGCATTGGACTAACCGTCTGGGTGGCGCGGACTTTGCATCAGAGCAGCCGCGTGTTTCTGCTGGACGCTTTCCGCGGCAATGCCCCACTTACGGACTCCGTGAATCGGCTTCTGGTGGTCGGCTTCTACCTGATCAATGTCGGATATATTGCTTTGGCATTGAAGACCGCCGATTCCCTGACGACATTTCGCGCTGTGATTGAGTTGGAAAGCGAAAAGATCGGCGTCGTCCTGCTGATACTGGGCGGGATGCATTTCTTCAACATGTATGTTCTGGCAAGGATGCGGCGCCGCACGGCAATTACGCCGGCAAGTTGAGCCAACAGAGGGCCAGGCAAGCCAGGACAGGAGGTACGAAATGAATCGGACTTACGAGGTGACTTATTATCTCAGCTACTTGGGAATTTGTGCTGCGCTGATTTTGTGGCTGGGACGTGTTCTGCGCCGCGCGGGGAGGGTGCTTTTTGATGAAGCGTTCCCCGGCGCCGTCACACTGATTCGAGCGCTCACCCAGCTCCTGGACATCGGATTCTACCTGATGAGCTTTGGGTATGTGACAGCCTGGGTAGCGAACTATGAAGCCTTGCATGATCTTGGGGAAGTGGTGAAGATGGAAAGCGGTAAGGTGGGAGGACTTCTGCTCTTGCTGGGTTGCGTTCACCTCTTCAACATGCTCTTGCTGGCCTTATTCAGACGTCGCGGCAGCGTCGCGAGTGTGGTGGCATCGTGATGACCACGGAACATCCATTGACTCCCAAATCGGAGGCGACGCGCAAGCGTATCCTGGACGCGGCGTTACGCGTGTTTCGCGAGCGCGGATTCGACACGGCTACGATGCGCGAGATAGCCGTCGCGGCCGGCATGTCGCTTGGCGCTGCCTACTATTACTTCGATTCGAAGGATGCGCTGGTAATGGCGTTCTACCAGCGGTCGCAACAGGAGATGGCGCCGGCAATCGATCGTATTTTGACGGAGTGCACCACGCTTGAGCAAAGATTGCGTAGCATCATCGGGCATAAGTTCACCTACTTCCTGCCAAATCGAGCGCTGATGGGCGCTCTCTCCGCGCATATCGATCCAATGCATCCGCTTTCGCCCTTCAGCGCGGCCACTGCTCCGATTCGCGAGCGGGACATCGCCTTTTTTCAGCGTGCCGTTTCCGAGTCGAAGGTAAAACTGGCGCCCTCCATTCTCTCCTATCTTCCGCGCTTGCTCTGGCTCTATCAGATGGGCCTTATGTTGTTTTGGGTCTATGACCGCTCACCCAGGCAGGAGCGAACTGCGCTACTCTTCAGCAAGACTTTGTCTCTGATGCTGCTCGTGTTGAAACTCGCCGGTGTCCCCCTGCTCCGGCCGCTCTATCGGCCGGCCGGAGAACTCCTGAAGTCCCTCTACGGGGAGGCGTGAGGATGACACCGAGCCCGCTGCGGATCGTGCTGCCTGGCGGCAGCGGGCAGGTGGGGCGAATGCTGGCGCGCTTCTTTCAGGAGCGAGGGCACTTTGTAACGGTGCTGACGCGCGGACCCTATACTGCGCCCTGGCAGACGGTTCACTGGGATGGCGAAACGATTGGCCCCTGGGTTGAGACGCTCGAAGGCGCGGACGTCTGCATCAACCTTGCCGGACGCAGCGTGAACTGCCGCTACAATGCGGAAAACCGCCGCAGGATCTACGATTCGCGCATTGGAACAACCCGTCTGCTGAATCGCGTCATTGCCGGGCTCGCCCAGCCGCCGCGCGTCTGGCTGAATGCATCGACTGCGACCATCTATCGACATGCGACCCAAGGAACGAGTTTTGACCGGCCGATGGACGAGGCGACGGGCGAGTTGGGCGGCCATGAGCTGATTTCGAGAACACGCCACGCCCCTGAGACCTGGGATTTTTCGATTCGCGTGGCCAGGGATTGGGAGACCGCGTTCTTCGAGACCCCTACGTCGCGAACGCGCAAGGTGGCGATGCGCAGCGCCATCGTTTTCAGCCCCGTGCCGGGCAATACATTCGCGATATTCCTGAACCTGGTGCGCGTAGGCCTGGGGGGAACTCTGGGAAGCGGCCGGCAGTTCGTTTCGTGGATCCATGAGAACGATTTTGCGCGCGCGGTGGAGTTTCTGATCGAGCATGAGCAGATGGATGGACCGGTCAATATTGCAGCGCCCAATCCGCTACCTAACTGGGAGTTCATGCAAGCGATGCGTGATGCATGGGAGATGCCGAACGGATTGCCTGCTCCTTGGCCGCTGCTCGAGATTGGGTCTTTCCTGATGCGCAGCGAATCGGAGCTGGTGCTGAAGAGCCGGCGCGTGGTTCCGGGACGCCTGCTTCAGGCTGGGTTTCTGTTCGAGTTCAGGAACTGGCAGGAGGCCGCCGATGATCTGGTGCGGCAATGGCTGACACGAGATAATGACTGATCGGCAATAAACGTGAGGTATTTGCGATGAATCCCTCGATGGCTGGAAAAACCTTGTGCCTGATCGCGCTTTGCACAATTGCGCTGCCGGCACTTGCGCAAACAAGCGGAGCCGCCGCCGCAAAGAAGACCCCACGTCACTTCGTGCAGGAGTTTTACGATTGGTACACACCTGTCGCGCAGCGGGAAAAGGGCGTCCCGGGGTGGGAAATCGCAATCAAGGATCGCCGCTCCGCTTTCAGCCGCGAGCTTGTCACGGAACTCAAAGAGGATTTCGAGGTCCAATCAAATTGCAAGGAGATTGTGGGGATCGATTTCGATCCGTTTCTCAACAACCAGGACCCGGCCCAACGCTATGAGGTAGCCGAGATCAGGCAGGATGGCCGGATCTTCCGTGCGGATGTCTACGGTGTTCAGTCCGGGGAACGCGGCAAAAAGCCCGACGTAATCGCAGAGTTTATTGAAAAGGCCGGGCATTTCAACTTCGTCAACTTCCATTACCCTGAGTCTGACACCAATCTATTGGCCGTCTTGATCGCACCCAAACCGAAGTGCTCGGCTCTCCAATCGTCCCGCAAACATGGACACTGAACGCTGTTCTGGGTTCACTATTTCCCCGGCGTGATGTCGGTGACCGGCAGATCCCAGTGGCCGGCAAGAATTGCAAAGCGGCGCTGCTCTTCCATTTCATATGCGACCTTGTCGGGCCATAACTCTTTGATGAAGGCCGCTTCGTCCGGGTTCGACGTTGTCGCTACCGTCGAGTCCTTGTAGCGGATGGTGACGCGATAGTCCCAGCGCCCATTTTCGGTCGTGTGATAGGCCGGCGTCTCAATCTTCAGCGACAAAATGCGGCCGGTGGCCTGGATCTTCTTGAGCAGCGGGTAATGGTTCTTGAGGAAGAGGTCGAGAAACTCCTGCTGATGACCCCATTGGCACTTGTAGTAGTACTCGATGGTATAGGGCTGGCCGGCTGCGCCTTGCGGAGGCGCGCCCTGTGCCTTAAGCGGCACGGCAAGCGTAGCGGCAAAAGCAAAGGCGACGAAGGCGAGTAGAACTCTGCGCATGGGAACCTCCAAACTGCGGATAGCAGACATTGTACTGCGGAGGGTTGGCGATGGAGGCAGATGCAGAATGGAGAAGCCCCCGGCAGCAAGCGGAGAGAATAATCGCTGCCGGGGGCGTGAGGCGCAACGCTCGAATTGCGCCAATTAAGCCTCGAGGAGTCTCTAGAAGTGCGCGAAGTTCTCCAGAGCTGCCTTGCTGGGAATGGTGAGCGTGGAGCCGTGGAATGCCACCAGTTGACGGCTCTTGAAGACGCTGAGTGTGCGGGTGACCGTCTCGCGCGAAGCGCCGATGAATTCGCCGATCTCGCCATGGGTAAGCGGGAAGCGGATGTGCGTGCCGCGTTCGGTTGTCTTGCCGTTCTCGCTCCACTCAAGCAGAAGGCGCGCGAGTTTCTCGGGCACGTTGCTGGACAGGCCGACGGTGCGCAACTGTTCGCAGGCCATGGCGTAGTCGCGGCTCAGCTCTTCGGTTACCGTTTGGTAGACCTCTGGGTGGCGGGAAAGGAATTTGAGAAAGTCCTGGCGCACGATGGACGCGATCCTTGCCGGGTAGAGCGCCTCCGCAGTCATTTCGCATGGCTTGCCGGAGAGCGTCGAGGCAAGCCCCAGGATCTCGCCCTTTTGGGCGATGCGCAGGATCAGACGGCTGCCATCACTGGAGTTCATAGAGAGCTTCACCTCTCCCTCGATAACGATATAGACGCCGGGCGCCGGATCCTTCTCAGAAAACAATCTCATGCCCGCAGGATAATTGGAGGGAAAAGTCAAGGTATCAAGATCGCCAAGCGCCGTGGATGAAAGCTTTTTGAAGAAATCGCCATCCAATCTGGCCTGGCTCCTGCATCCGCGAATTGCATTCTGCATGGTCCCCATGTCAAAGCTCCTTGATTTCGGTTTGCGCGTCAAAACGCGTGATCTGTTCGGCAAGAGACCGCGTCCATAGCGTTTCTGCAAGTACCTCTGCGCGCGTCTGGGAATAGATTTTCCCCAGCAGTTCGGTGCCGTCAGCGTCGGCATAGGTCACGCTGCTCAGGTCGAGTACGAGCTTTCTTGAAGCTAAACGCGGAGCCGTTTTCACCCAGACCCGGCCAAGTTCTTCGGCCCATGGCCCCGCGATTCGCCCTTCCAACTTCATCTCCAGCGATTCTGCGGTATCTTCAATCGAGATTCGTAACATGCTTTGGCTCGCCTTGCGCCACGCCCTGACTAAGGCACGCGGCGCGCCAAACTCAGCTGCCTATTCAGCAATTCGAGTTACAAATTGAGGTGAAAGGAGTTAGCTGGAATTGCGGGGATACCAAGGAAATAACCCATCGCCAAGTGACGAAATAACGATGACGAAACTCCGTCACTGTGACTGCATATAGTCACTTCGCTCGATGCCAAGCTTCTTCAGTTTCGAATTGAGGGTGGTGCGTTTCAAGCCCAGGCGCGCGGCCGCTCCATCGTCGCCGCCGATCTGTCCCTTGGTTTCCCGCAGTACCCGCAGAATGTGCTCGCGCTCGGCGCCATGGAGCGTGGGGTTCTGCTTGTCTTGGTCCTGCGCCTCTTCCGGCAGCTGCAACTCGGCCAGCGGAACGTAAAGCACCGGGCCGCGGGTGAGGATCACGGCACGCTCAAGAAAGTTTTCGAGCTCGCGGATGTTGCCCGGCCAGCGCCAACGAATGAGGGCCTCCATAGTTTCGTCGGGAATGGATTCGATGGTCTTGCCCATGCGCCTGCTGTGCGTGGCCACAAAATGGCGGACCAGAATCGGGATGTCGCCCGCACGATCGCGCAGCGCCGGCGCGAACACCGGGAAGACCTTGAGCCGGTAGTAGAGGTCGCTGCGGAATTCCCTGTCGGCCACCATCTTGCCCAGGTCGCGGTTGGTGGCGGCGATGAGCCGCATGTTTACCGGAATGGATCGGTTGCCGCCCAACCTCTCGATCTCCCGCTCCTGCAACGCGCGCAGCAACTTGGGTTGCAAATCGAGGGGCAGCTCGCCCACCTCGTCGAGAAAGAGCGTGCCGTTGTGGGCCAGTTCCACACGGCCTATTTTGCGGGCGATGGCCCCGGTGAAGGCGCCTTTCTCGTGTCCGAACAGCTCGCTCTCCAGCAGCCCGGCTGGAATGGCCGCGCAGTTCAACTTGACGAAGGTGTGCTCTCTGCGATGACTGAGGCGGTGAATGGCGCGCGCCAGCAGTTCCTTGCCGGTTCCCGATTCTCCCTGGATCAGCACAGTGGCATCAGTGGGCGCGACCGTCTCAATCTCCAGCAGCACCTGCCGCAGCCCCTTGCTCTCGCCCACGATGTCTTCATAGCGATTTTCAAGATTGATCTCGGATTCAAGATACTGTTTTTCCTGGCGCAACTGGTCGCGGAGCTCGGCAATGCGGCGGAAGGCCATCGCGTTATCGACGGCCATCGCGACCTGAACCGCGATCCTGGCAAGCAGTTCGACTTGATCCGCAGCGAAGCTGCCTTCAAGGCGGCTGAGGATCGCCATAGTTCCGATAACCTTGCCGTTATGGTTGAGCGGAACCCAGCAACCGGCGTTCATTCCCATCCGAGTCAGGCTGCGAACCGACTCCGGAGCAAACTCGACATCCGACAGTCGCTCCATGCGGATTGGCTCGCCGGTGCGAAAGACCCTTCCCGAGACGGTGGCGTCGATGGAGACGCGCGCATCGCCCGGGAACACGTCCGCATCATGAGGCCCCATGAACTGAACTGCCATATCGCCTTTCGCGGAGTCGAAGAGTGCCAGAGCCGAGAGGTCGTGCGGGATGACCTCATGGATGCTCGCCGAAATGGCATTCAGCAGTTTTCCGACGTCTAGGTTGGCCAGCAGCGCGTTGCTCAGTTGCAGCATTACCGCTTCCTCGGCCCGCTTGCGGTCGGTAAAGTCGCGCGTCACCTTGGCGTACCCGGTGATCTCGCCAGAGTCGTCGCGGATGGCGGTGAGAATGGTGTCGGCCCAGAAGCGCGAGCCATCCTTGCGAACTCGCCAGCCTTCCGCTTCAATTCGGCCGCGCTCGGCGGCCAGGCGCATCAATTCGGCGGGACGGCCGCGTTCTATATCCTCCTGAATAAAGAAATGGGAGAAGTGCATTCCCAGGATCTCATCGGCCGAGTACTGCTTGATGCGCTCCGCGCCGGGGTTCCAGGTCATTACGCATCCGTCGCGGTCCAGAAGATAGATTGCGTAGTCGCGGACACTTTCAACAATCGAGCGCAGTTGCAGGTCTTTGTGCCGCAATGCCTCCTGCGCATCCCGCTGTTCGGTCACATCGCGGACAAAACTCAGCACCACGAGACCGGAGGCAGTTTCGATCGGCTTGAGCATGATGTCAACCGGGAACTCGGCGCCATCTTTGCGCAGCCCGAAGAGGTTCATGGCCGCGCCCATTTGGCGAGCTCTGGGGTGGGCGTTGTAGTTTTCGCGATGGCTTGGGTGGCGTGTGCGGAAACGAGCAGGGATCAGGCTTTCAATGGGCAGGCCGAAGAGTTCGGCTTGAGTGTAACCAAAAAGCTCCGCCGCACGTGGGTTAGCGCCACGGATCACTCCCTGGGCATCCGCGACGAAGATCGCGTCGGGAGAAACCTCGAATAAATTCTCCAATGCGGATTGAGCAAGCTCGGCCAGATCTTGCACAGGCGTAGCCGCTGCGGCCGGTTCTGGGGAGTCGGACTGGCGCATGACGGTCTTCCTGAGTTGGACAGTACTCTCTTTCGCTCGCCGATTGCAACCCGCGGCCTGAATGCCGGAGCGGGACGCTGGTGGTATATTGCTGCGTAACCTGATAAACGACACCGCCTTCCGGTTCAGATTCAGTTGCAATCGAACCGCCAGGTAGGTTCAGCTGCAAAGGAGAAGCTATGAAACGTCTTCCTGGAGTCATTATTTCGGCTATCGTTCTCATTCTCGGATCGCTGTTGCAAATGGTGTTTGCTGCAGGCATGGTGTTCGCCGGAGCAGTTGAGCACAACCAATTCCGTTCGGGCGTAAATCCCGGCGGCGGACCCGCAGTGCCGATCCCCGCCTGGATGCCAGTCTTCATGTATGGAGCCGCTGCCTTTCTTCTTGGACTTGCCGTCTGGGGAATCCTGACTGCGGTGGGACTGTTCCGCCTGCGCCGCTGGGCTTGCTACTCTGCGCTGATCATCGGCGGATGCCTGGCGCTGTTTGCTCTGCCCCAGATCTTCATCATGCTGGTCATGATGGCAGTTCCTCTTCCCCTTCCGGCCAATGTCGATCCATCCCAGGCCCAGATGATGCACACAGTCACCAAGGTCATGTCTGGGGTAATGGCGGCGATTTACACGATCGTTTGCGCGATTGGCGTTTCGTGGCTGGTCTACTTCAATCGGAAAGTCGTGCGGGATCTATTTGCAATGGGGCCGGGCCAGGTCACACAGGGTCAGCCGACGGAAAGCCGCCGCCCAATAATGATCTCCGTACTTGCAGTATTCATGATGATTGGGGCTCCCATGTGCCTGATCATGGTTTTTGTTCCTTTCCCAGCGCCGATTTTTGGGTTGATTCTGCACGGATGGGTCAAGGCTGCGGCCTTTCTGGTTTATGCAGCGCTGATGGCGGCTGCCGGCGCGGGGTTGTGGCGATTGGAAGAATGGGCGCGGCGGCTGGCTCTGGCCATGCAGGTCGTTGGGCTGGTTCAACTCGTTCTCTATATCGTGCGTCCTTGGCTGCTCACGGATTACAGCGCGGAGATTGACCGGGCAATGAACATACCGCAACCTCAGTTGCCTGCGCAGCTTCAGACAATGATGTACGGTGTCATGTTCGGCTTTAGTGCAATGCTCTTGATAGCAATCGTGTGGATTCTGATTCACTATCGTGGAGCCTTCAGGCCGCCTGCCGCGCCACTGGAAAACCAGCCCACGGTGGCCGCCTAGCTGCATTGAACGGCCTGCTGCTTTCACAAAATCGCCGCTCAGGCAAGGTCAATTACCGGGAAACACGTAAACGGCTCGGTCACCACCTGCCAATAGGGAATGTATGTGAACTCCGGGTTGTCTTCGATGGTGAAATGGAGAGGCCGGTCCGGGTCCTGTTTGATGCGCGGCAGGACATCCTCGTGCCGCTTGCCGCCGGGTACCCTGAGCACTGCGTCGCTGGACCCAACAAGCGCAAGAAGAATCGGTCCATACTCGAGCGAGAACCGCTCGTGGCCCTCAACCCTGTCGAGCCCTTTATACCGGGTCAGCTTGAGTTGCATGGGTAGAGTGAACCGTACGGTATCGCCCGTGGACCAGATCCGGTCCAAAGTCAGATAGCTTCCAGGATCGCCAGAGACCGCGGCCTCCCGATTGATCCCGACCTGCATGGGACCGTAGGCCCACGAAGGAACGCGAATCCTGATCTTTGACTGCGCCGCCTGCGAGGAAGTTATCTGCAGAGTTACATCGGGATTCATGGGGAAGCTTCCCAACAGGTCAGCCTTCAACTGAGCCCCGTCCTGCTGCCATTCGATCGTCGAGGGCTCGAAGAGATTGACATAAATGCCGTCGGGAGCAACCGAATAGATGTACTCCGGCAGCGAGCCGAGCAGCCGGGTTCCCTGCCCCTCGCAGCACGAGTTGGTGCAAAGCGGCACGGGCAGATCGCCTTTCATGCCCACGAGCCGCGCATGGTAGATGATGCCCCGAGAGCCCACCTGGTTGGCGAGAACGACATTGTAGATTGACTTCTCAATCTCGTTGGCGTACTTCTCTTCGCCCGGATACATGAGCTGGAAACGCTGGTTGAACCGCGCCCAGAAGACACTGCCGCAGGTCTCGCCCGTCTCGCAAAATGGGAATTGTGCCTTCAGACGATAGGAGTCCGGCGGAAACTCACCGAATTCCGTGATTGCGATCGATCCCCCAACATGCTCCCAGCGGTCGTGATACAGATCCCATGCACCATTCATGGCATCGAGATAGCGCTTGTCGCCGGTGGCGCGATAGATATCCAAATAGGCTTCGAAGTCAGTGATCAGGTAGTTATGCGGGCGATCGTAGGGGTACTGCCACACAACATCGGTATTTCGAGCGGCAAGCCCATCGAGCCAGTAGTTCTCCTGATAGAAGCGCTGAATTACCTGAATATCTTCCGGCTTTCCAACCGATGTGAAATACATTCGCGTGTTGCCGATCATCCCCTGTACGCCCTGCGTGCCTCCCCGCATCATCCTGGGCAGATAAGGACACTGATTGAACCAGTCATAGAATCCACGCAACAGGCGAAAGGCTTTGGGATTGCCCGCGTAGCCCGCCTCGATGAGGCCGTGTGTGACCCACGCACGAGTGTAGCCGCCTCGTTCAGAATTCAGAATCAGGTCTTCGGGATAGGCCATGATGTAGCCGTTGGGCTGGCGGCACTCCTCGATACCGTCGACAATGGCATTCAGCCAGGCGCGTAATTCCGGGTGGTCGATCCAGCGCAGGGTATTCCCGGCGCCCATCAGGAACCGTCCCACGCTCGATCCGGGCAGGGTCGTCTCCCAAAATGCGATGGGCTGGCGCATGCCGGCGCCGACGGGCTTGCCCGCGCGCTGGCGGAATGGCCGCAACATCTCATCAACGGAGAAGGAACTGAGCAGATACGCAATGTTGTTTTCCATGGCGCGCCAGAAGAGCCCGTGCGCTTCCTGGGAGCGTACGCCGGAGAGCGGGACGGCAGCCTGATTCTGGACCCTGCTCCATCGGTTCGCGGGAATCACGTTGCCGGGATTATCAGTCACTATCCCTTCGCCCATCGGCCGTGGCGGGCGCGTAATCTGCGCCAGGTCACTTGGATTGCCGTACTCAAGATCTCCACTCACCGGGCAGTGAACGGCAATGTCGCCGGCGCCGGATACAACATCAATCTTGGAGAGCGCGAGTTTGAAGCCAACGCCGTCTTGTGCGGGCCGCAACTTTGTTGCAGTAAGGCGAACATAGCGGCCGGGGACACCCCCGGCGGAAAACTCCGTGATCTGGTCGTGGGGCTCAGCAAGGTCTGAGCCAGTGTGGTCCGCTAGCGTCTTTGGCTCCGCGAAGAACGGGTCGTCAGACGCTTCGATGCGGAAGCGGGCCGGGAATCCAATGCCCCTTGCGTACTCGTCGCCCGGAGTGAATGCAGGATAAAGGCGCACGCTGTCAATTGCGCGCGTTGTGCCGAGATCGATCTGGATCCAAGTGACGGCCCCAGAATCGTGAGCAGCCTTGGAGACGTAGGGCCGATACCATGTCCCTGCGCCCCAGGCCATGCGGCCAAGCGGCGTCGAAACTCCGGCAGGCATCGCTGAAGAGCCTGCAAATGCGGAACGCGGGCCGAGGGTCTGGAGCGCCGCAAGCGCCGCCCCTCCGGCCTTCATGAATTCACGACGATCGACTGGCACGTTGATCTCTCCCCAACCGCAGCGCTCCATTATCTCTTGCAATTCATAACAGTCAGAGCGGCGCTGCGCATCCATCCTACGCCGGATTGAAGGGATCTTTAAGAGGGAGATGCCGAATCCACCCGGAGTTGGGTGTCGCCAGAAACTGCCGCAACAAAAAAAACGGCCCCCGCTTTCGACGGGGGCCAAGTTGCCTTGGTTCTCTCGCTTTACGAGAGCTTTTTTGGCGGCCTGCGGCGGGGTGGCCGTTGGCGCGCGGATGCCTCGGAGGAAGGACTTAGGCCTTTATGGCCTATCCGCACCAGTCGAGGAAGCAGCACCCTGGGGTGATGCGGCTCCCTGGGCCGCCAAACTGTTTTCCATCAACCGCACGTGCACATCGCTGATCCTCTTCGGCTTGCTGCTTTCATCGCCGGTTGAGGCCACCTCGGCATTGCCGAGGGCTACATAGTGCATGCGGTAGACGGGAATCTGATGTTCAGTAACAAGGTAGCGCTCGACCGACTGAGCCAGGCGCTGTGAATCCTGAATGCCGAGGCTGCCGGCGTGTGGCGAATGGGCCTCCAACTCCAGGATGTACCCGTTATGGCCGGTGACGCCGGCCGCGATGTCATCGAGCTGCTTCTTGGCATCGTCTGTCAATGCCGGGCTCGCGCCATGGAAGGTTACGTCGACGTCAGTCACCGGGTGGAACTGATCGAGACCGCTGACAGTTGAGGTTAACTGATCTACGTGGCCGCTCGCGCCCTGAGCGATTCCATTGGCATTCTGTGCCTGGGCTCCCGCTGCGGTGGCTGTCTGGTTGGCCGCATCGGCCGCAGTCTGTGCCTTGAAAATGCCCGCCTGCGCTTTCGCGTCCACTTCCTTGATTTCGGCGGCGTTCTTGGCATTTACCTGATCGAGCTCAGTGAGCCTGCTGTTGATTGGATCTGTCTGTTTGCGAACCCATACCTTGCGCGCGAACGGATTCACGTGGCCCCAGAACCCCTCCTTCGCGGGGGGAACATAGGGTGCTGCCTCGGGATAGGTCTGCTGTTGAGCTGCCGCGGGAGGGGTGCTCTGTGTGTCCGCCGCCGGCTGGGTCTGCTGCGCCCACGCCGGGATTCCGATTGCAGATGCCAGCAAGAGTGCTGCGAACTGGCCGGGGATCAATCTCCGAACATTGACATTGTCTGTCATGGTGTGAGAACCCTCTTGAATCTTTCTCCGCAACCGAATCTGCGGGCTGGGCGGTATTGTCTGCCCGCCCTTACCTAGTGCAAGGAGGATGCCAAACTTCGAGGGAGCCCGATAGAATATCTTTCTTGTTTAGAATGATATGTTTAGCCTAGATGGATTTCCCCTGCGGTCCTCCCGCGTGGCCGCGCCGCGAAGTAAAGACCGTGTAAATTGTGCATCGATGGGTACTTTCTACCAGGTAAGGCCGTCCCCTTGGGCTATTTCGCATCTACGTGAACGATGCGAAGCTCCGGATACGCGCCATCCCAGTCAGGAGAGACGGAATCGAAGATGAGCCGGAAGTCCTGGCCGTCTCCCGGCTTGAGCGGCGCGGCCGAAAGCGGCTCGACATCTATATAAGGATCGCGCATGCGAATAATCTTGATCTGCTGCGTTTCGTTCTGGGTTACCTCGCGGGCAACGTCGCGGAAAAGAATCTGGACAGCGATCCCCGTGACGGTGCGATTGCCCTTGTTGGCGATGTGTCCGTCAAGGTAGGTGACCTTGCCGCCAGCCAGATTCGCCGACTCGCTCATAGCGAGTCCGGTGATGGGGAGACTGGACGCGTAGGGATCCGGCGCGCTGGATACGGGCATTACCTGGGGTGTTTTCTTTCCGCGCCCAAGAATGAGCACCAAAGCGACAGCCACCGTCCCAACGATAGCGGCGGCCACAGCAATTGGGAGCCAGTTACGTTCTTGCGCTTCGGCGGGACGAATGAGATGTGGACCAGTGCTCACGAGCGAAATTCTACACCCGTTTCTTGAGAAACTGGCGGTGCTTCCCAATTGCGGCCGAGAACTCAAAGACTCTGCGCCTAATGTCGATAAGGGGAATACGTCCTGGTGTTTTTACTTGGGCTTGATCACGCAAGAAACTTTGTGGAGTAAATTGCATCCAAGAGTTCAATCATGCAAGGCGATAAGCGCGAATTTGAAGGCGGCGGGAACTGGCGCCTTCATGATTTCGTAAGAATTGTTACCTTGTAACACGAGCTGAAAGTCATGGAAAGGCAGACAAGCGATGCAGCCCTCCCCCGGGTTCTCATACAACTCTGTTCGTTCTTCCGCAGGCTCTGACCCAAAGCCGGTTCAGGCGGCAAACCTTGCATACCAGGGCGTAACCATCGCAGCGATGGTCCTGCTTCTGTGCAGCCTGTGGGTCTTTTGAACGCCGGCGCCAACCTGGCGCTTTGATCTCCTGTGCCCTGGCTCAGCCGAATCGTGCGCGCTTCACGGTCTGGCGAAAGTCCGGCCCCCTCATCTCTACGCATATGCACATTTCAGTGAGGCGTGAGCGCATGCGGTCGCCGATGCGGTCGCCGAGGGTATCTTCGATCACGGCGGGTTTGGCTCCCGCTTTATCCAGCTTCATGCCGGTGCCGGCGGGCAGGTCGGGGTAGTTGGTCGTGATAATTGTGGTCAGTTTGTCGTTGTAACGCGAGTTCAGGACGAGGGCAACCGTATCCCATACCCATTCATTCGGCTTCTGCGCTCCCAGATCGTCGAGCACCAGCACCTCGGCCGCAAATACTGGCTTAAGCAACTCCAGCTCAGTGGTCTGAACCTGCGGGTTGTAGCTGTTCTGGATACTTTTGAGCAGCTCTCGATAGTCACAGAAGAGACCCCGGGCACCGCGTTCCTGGACAAGACGTTGCAAGATGCCGACCGCAAGATGAGTCTTGCCTAAACCGACTGATCCTACAAACAGAAGCCCGCGACCGCCAGTGTTGGCTGGATACTCTTCCACGAAGCGGCGTGCGGTTGTTACGGCACGGCTAAGGGATTCTACATCGGCCCCTTTGTAATACGCGTCAAACGCATCCAGCGTACAGTCGCGGTAGCGCTCGGGAATACGGGCTGCGGCAATGCGTCGCCGTTCACGTTCCAGTTCCTGGCATTCGCAGGCGCGGGAAACCCAGTTTCCGGCGCCGTCAACCACCCGCACCAGGCCAACTCCATCGCATATTGGACAGTTACTCATCTTGTTCAAGCCTAGCGCACCGTGGGCAGCGGATGCGCCGGTGCGTCGCCGGTTCCCAAATGTGGAAAAGCCGCACCGCCTTCAGCCGCAATGTCCGCTTTTGATGCGGGAAATGCGGAATATCGGCACTCCCGGCCAGAGAACCCGAATACGTGGTAGAGTCGTGCCACAATCCTGTCATCGCGCGAAGCGAATTGAACTAGCACCAAGTGTGTATAGACACGTGGTCTGAGCGATTCTACGTTGAACTGTCGCTAAAGGCTTAAAGCCTGGAGGGCTGTATGGTACGGAAGGGTTTAGCTATTGCCAGTTTGTTCTTCGTTGCCGGACTGGGTTTGTCCGGATGCGGCGGCTCCGCCGCCTCAATCAGCATCGCCATCACCCCGTCGGCAACATCGGTGGATGGAACGGACTCGGTGACTCTGACGGCAGCTGTCACGAACGATAAAAATGCCGCAGGTGTGAGCTGGTCGGTAAGCGGCGGGGGAACCCTGTCGAACACGACCACGACTTCGGCAACCTTTACAGCTCCTGCAGCAACTGCTTCCGCACAGACGGTGACCATAACGGCGACCTCCTTGGCAGATGCCACAAAGACCTTATCCTTGACGATTACAGTGGCTGCGAAACCAGCCGTCACGACGACCGGCGCGAGCCTTTCGGCGTCGGTGGGAGCTGCGTATTCGATTCAATTGACGGGCAGCGGCGGAGTGAGCCCCTACACGTGGAGCGTGACCGCCGGGACATTGCCTCCGTGCCTTAGCATGAGCACGAGCGGCTTGATCACCGGCACTATCACTGCGGCTTGCGCGGGGACATATAGTCCCGTCTTCACCATGACGGACTCCGGTACGCCGACTAAGCTCACCGCGACTACCACACTGAACGTTACGATTGCGGCGGCCCCGGCGATCGGGTTTACCGGCGCAGTTCCAGCCACCGCGACCTACAATGCGGTTTACATTGGCAGCGCGGCAGCGGCAGGCGGCGCAAGTGCGCTCTCGTACACACTTGCCAGCGGCGCCCTCCCAACGGGGCTGAGCCTGAATGCAGCCAGCGGTGCGATCACCGGCACCCCGACGGCTACTGGAACATTTGCTTTCACAGTCATGGCTGCCGACGCATTTGGGGATTCGGCGACCCAGGGCTACTCGATCACGGCGAATCCTGCGACGCCCACATTGGCCTTTACGGCGATCGCGGCTCATACTTTTGGAGACGCAGCGTTTACCGTAAGCGCGACTTCCGCTTCAAGCGGCGTAGTCACCTACACGGTCACCAGCGGACCGGCGACAATCGCAGGCAACAGTGTAACCATCACCGGCGTGGGCACGGTAGTGTTGGGCGCCAGCCAGGCCGCTACAACCAACTACACGGCGGCGTCGGCGAGCACCAGCTTCACGGTTAACCCGGAGACACCGACGCTGACCTTTGCGGCGATTCCAACCCACACCTTCGGCGACGCGCCGTTCACTGTAAGCGCCACGTCGGCTTCCAGCGGCGCGGTCACGTACTCGGTCACCAGCGGCCCCGCAACCATCGCCGGCAACACGGTCACGCTCACCGGCGGGGGCACGGTTGTGCTCGGCGCCAGCCAGGCAGCCAACGGCAACTACGGAACCGCGACGGGATCAATCAGCTTTACCGTGAGCCCTGCGACGGCCACACTGACCTTCACGGCGATTCCGGACCACACCTTCGGCGACGCCCCGTTTACGGTTAGCGCGACCTCGGCTTCTAGCGGTGCAGTCACCTACTCGGTCACCAGCGGCCCCGCAACGGTCGCCGGCAACACTGTCACACTCACCGGCGTTGGCCCGGTCGTGCTGGGCGCAAGCCAGGCGGCCACGGCCAACTACACCACCGCAACAGCGTCAACCAGCTTCACGGTCAACATCGGAACGCCGACGCTTGTCTTTGCGGCCATACCAAACCACGCTTTTAGCGACCCGCCGTTCGCGGTGAGCGCTACCTCGGCTTCAACTGGCGCGGTCACTTATTCAGTCACCAGCGGACCGGCCACAATCGCCGGCAATACGGTAACCCTGACCGGCGTGGGAACTGTAGTGCTGGGCGCAAGCCAGGCAGCCACCGCCAACTACACATCCGCAACCGCGAGTACCAGCTTCTCGGTCGGCCTGGCTGTGCCAACACTGACCTTTGCAGCGATTCCAACCCATACGTTTGGCGACGCGCCATTTGCCGTGAGCGCAACCTCGGCTTCGAGTGGCGCGGTCACTTACTCCGTTACCAGCGGACCGGCAACCATCGCCGGCAACACGATTACTCTGACTGGCGCGGGCACCGTCGTGCTCGGCGCAAGCCAGGCAGCGACAGCCAACTACACTTCCGCCACGGCATCGACAAGCTTTACTGTGAATCCGGCAACGCCCACCCTGACCTTTACGGCGATTCCAACTCACACCTTCGGTGACGCGCCATTTGCCGTGAGCGCAACCTCGGCCTCGAGCGGTGCGGTTACGTATTCGGTCACCAGCGGTCCAGCGACCATCCTTGGCAACACCGTAACGCTGACCGGCTCCGGCACGGTAGTGCTGGGCGCAAGCCAGGCGGCCACCGCGAACTATACTGCGGCAACCGCCTCCACAAGCTTTGCGGTGAACCCGGCGTTGAGCATTACAACCTCGACTACGCTTCCTTCGGGTTCCGTCAGCATCCCCTATTCGCAATCGCTGGCGGCGACTGGTGGCTCGGGTACGTATACCAATTGGACCGTCACTTCCGGAGCCGCTCTACTTGGGACTCTCAACCTGAGCCTCTCAGCAGGCGGTGTTCTTTCCGGAACGCCCCTTACCAACGGAAGTGCCACCTTCACAGCGCAGGTGACCGACTCGCAAGGCCACACCGCATCGGCCACATTCATGATTACGGTATACGCGTCCCTGACCGTTACCACCCTTAGCTTGCCCGCGACAAACGTGGGGGCAAGCTATTCGCAGCAGCTCGCGGCCGCGGGCGGCTCAGGCACCGGCTATTCGTGGACGGCGACCTCGAGCAACCTCTCGACCTATGGCTTGAGCCTGTCGACCGGTGGACTTATCACCGGCACGGTAGCACAAGCCGGAACGGCCAGTTTCACGGCAAACGTGAAGGACTCGAGCAACAACACCGCAACGCAGGCCTTGACGATCACGGTGTACAGCGCCCTCGCGCTGCCCTCCCCGGATCCGTCCTCACTGCCTTCGAGTGGATACACAAACGTTGCCTATACCGGGACGATCAACGCTTCGGGTGGCAGCGGCAACTATTCATGGCAGGTGACAGGTCTCTCCGACAATCTCACTTCGAGTCCTGTCGGTGGCGCTCTCACCATCAGCGGAACTCCGGGAGCGTCGCCTGCGACAGTCACGTTCAACGTCACGTTGACAGATACGACAACCAACGCCTCTGTCACTCAGAACGGGTACAGTATCGTCATCAGCGCCCCAACACCGGTGAGCCTGCCAACGCCAAGCTCTACCGTTCCGGGAGCTGCAACCGTCAACCAGAGCTACAACGGGGCCATCACCGTGACGGGCGGCGTGTCTCCCTACACCTGGTCGATCAACGGAGTCACCGTTACCGGGGGTGGATTGGCCTTGAGCAACGGACTTTCCGCCAGCAGTTCCGGTGGAACCTCGCTGACCATTACCGGAACGCCAACCACCACTACTTCAGTAATTCTGACCAACGTGAAGGTGCAGGACAGCATCGGCTCTAACCAGACCAACTCCTATACCATCGCGGTCAACAGCGCCGGATCGAATGTGAGCGGCCAGATTTTCCTGAACAATAACTGCGGAACGGGCGGGACCCAGCCGACCTTCACGGTGAGCATCAACACCACGCCCACGGCCACCACCACGACCACCGACAGCAGCGGCAATTACTCGTTTAGCGGCATTCCCAACGGAACGTACACCATTACTCCGTCGATCCCGGGAGCGACAAGCTCGTTGTTCTCTCCCGCAAGCTACACCGGCGTGGCATTGAACAACGTCACCAACAATAACGTGACGGGTCAAAACTTCACCGCGGCGGTGGGTTACACGGTCTCCGGTACGGTGTCGTATACCAACGGCGGGGCGCCACAGACCGGACCAACCTTCCTGACACTGAACAACAACAACTGCGGCGGGAGCGGCGGACCGGGGACCGGCATCTCAAATACCACACTGACTTCCGGTGGCGCATTCACCATCCGCAGCGTGCCGCCGGGCAGCTACACTTTGACGGCATGGATGGACTCGATCGGCGCGGGCCTGCAGAACGCAATAAACCCGACGGGCAGCTCCTCGGTTACGGTTTCGAACGCCAACGTTTCCAACGCCGCCGTCACAATGACCAATCCGGCCGTTGCAACTCCGACCTCGAATCCCTCGATCAATGCCGTTGTGCCCAACGCACAAGGCGTGTTGATTGAGTTCAGTCCGAGCAAGAATAGCAATGGCATTGAGGACGCGAATCAATACACCGTGGAATGGAGCACCAGCCCCACGCTTGGCGGCGGGACTGGCGGCGCACAATTCCTCAACCTCGCTGGAAGCCACACTTTCTCGGCGAATGGGAAAGACGGTGTCTGGATCCTCAGCAATGCCGTGGCTGGAGCGGGCTCTTTCGTAAGCGGCCAAACCTACTACTTCCAGGCCCGGGCCTTCAACACGCTGGATATCGCCAACCCGCATCCGTCGGGGTGGTGTAATTACACAGCGAGCGGGTGCAGCGCGACCACAGGCTTTACCGGCGTGACCATCGGCACGCCGGCGTGCACCGGCACCTGCACTACGGTTTCAGGTTCAGTGACCATTCCGGCCGGCATCACCGTTCAGTCGGGCGCTTCGTTATACCTGGGCCTGATCGAGTTGGGGAGCAGCGGTGGCAACCCGATTGGCATCTACATGAACGAAATCACAAACCCGCCAACCGGCGCGAATAACTACACGGTCACTGTTCCGAGCGGAGCCAACTACGCGGTAATCGGAATCCTTGACCAGAAAAACGTTGGCGAGTTCGCTCCCGGGGTCGTAACCAATGTGAGGGGCAACGTCCCGGCTAACATAACCGTCTCAGGCAGCTCGATGAGCGGACAAAATGCTACCTTGCCCAACACCGGCAGCTCGGTTCAGGTGCAAACCGATTACAACCAAAACACGTATTCCGGCGGCTCATCCACGTCGTACAGTCTCAATTTCAACGTCAATGAGGAGAATAACCTGCCAATTGCAGTTACCATGACGTCGGGCCCGAATCTGCTCAACAACAACGGGGTCGTCGCCATTGACATGGGCAATTGCACACAATGCGGAAACCCGCAATTCGACTACTATCTCAATCTTCCTGGCGGTGCGCCGGCGGTGAACGACACCTACACATTCACCGTGACCTATAGCGACGGCACCCAGGATACCGGCAGCACGATAAATGGCCAGGTGACTGCGTTTGGAAGCACGGGCGCCATCGTGGGCCCGAGTGACCTGGTCACGAATCTTGCACCCAGTGCGACTAGCCTCACCAGCTTGACACCGACGTTTACCTGGACCTTCCCGTCCGGCGCCAGCACAGCAAACTACTTCTACTCGTTCTATATCTCGCCAACCAGTTGTTCGGGGTCATGCAGCAATGTCTGGCAGATACCGGGCAACAACTCCAAATCCAACGGCTTCACCTATGCCGAAACAGGATCGGGAACTACCGGGTCACTTACCTGGGGCACCGATCCGATTCCCGGAGACAACAGCTCGCCGACAGGAAACCTGGTGCTGAATACCAGCTACAACTGGTCGATTCAGATCCAGGACATCAACGGCAACCAGGCTCAGACAACTACCTGGTACAAGCCATAAACCTCCGCCATTGATCACTCTTGCAAGGGCGGCCAACGTCAAAGTTGGCCGCCCTTTCATTTTCTGGTGAGGCGTCGAGCCGGCATCCCATGCGCTCCCTTGTCGAAGCGCTGGTGGCCGGATCAAGCCACGATTGCCTACAATCGGATGCGCGGACTGATGGGGGCGATTCGGCTCCACCAATTTGAGGTCTGCATCGAAAGCGATGAGGCGCGAATGAATCGAATAAAGACAGTTGTAGCGCTTTTGGCATTGATTCTTGCAGGGGCCTTGACTCCTGCCTTGCTAAGCAGCCAGGAAGCGGGAGGTCAGCCCGGGACGAAAGCGCCGGCAACGACGACTGCAACCGGGCAAATAACGACAAGTGTGGCCCAGACCGCGCCGGCTCAAGTTCAGGCTGCGCCAACCCAGGTCGTCCCCGCGGCAGCCCCGGCGACAACTGCTTCAGGGCATCCCAACAACGACTACTGGCGAAAGCACGATCAACTGATGCTTTCGGATTTTCCCTGGCTCGCAAGGTTCAAGGAGGACGATCTGAAGCTTGGGCCGCCGGCCGCAGGCGAAGATCGCGTCGTCTTCATGGGCGATTCGATTACAGAGGGCTGGCATCTCGAAAGCTCCTTTCCGGGCAAGCCCTACATCAATCGCGGCATCAGCGGACAGACCACCCCGCAGATGGTTCTGCGCTTTCACCAGGACGTGATTGGGCTGCAACCGAAGGCAGTGGTTATCCTTGCCGGCATTAACGACGTCGCCGGAAACACCGGGCCCATGACGCCCGAAGAGACAGAGAACAACCTGGCCGCGATGGCGGAGATGGCCACGGCGAATGGGATCAAGGTGGTCTTGTGTTCTGTGCTGCCGGCGTTCGATTTTCCATGGCAGCCCGGCATGACGCCTGCGCCCAAAGTCGTCGTGCTGAACCAGTGGATCAAGGCTTATGCGGAGGCGAAGGGCTACATCTATGTGGACTACTACTCTCCCATGAAGGATGAGCGCGGCGGGCTGCCTGCAACTCTGAGCAGAGATGGCGTTCATCCCCTCGCGGCGGGCTATGCCATCATGGCTCCACTTGCGGAGGCGGGGATTGAGAAGGCGCTGAAGTAGCGGCGGCCCAATTGCTAAACCGCCCGAATCCCCCTACAATGGAAGAGAACGATTGCAGGAAAGGTCTGTCTTCAGCGATGCCCAAGGAAAAGATTCACCCCAATTACGCCGCGGTGCAGGTTAAGTGTGCCTGCGGAAACCATTTTGAGACCCGGTCGACCCACAAAGGCGACATTCACGTTGAAATCTGCTCGGCATGCCACCCGTTTTTTACTGGCAAGCAGAGGTTGGTCGATACCGCAGGGCGCGTAGAGCGGTTCCGCCGCAAGTATGCAAAGTCCGACGGAGCGCAGGCAGCGGTCGCAACCAAGTAACCGCAGCCGCAACAATCGGTTAGCGCGATTGGGCCTCCGCTTTGGCGGAGGCCCAAGTCCGTTATAGAGGCTGCTTTCTGCATCTCAAAGGTCGTATGGCTGGCAAGGGCTTTACCGTAAAAAAGGAGTGGGACAACCCCATTGAGCACTCGATGCCTGAAAAGGCGCGGGTGCCGGAGGTGGTGCGCCTGGGCTCGGTAATCATGTCTCCGGCCACGGTACTGGCTCCTATGGCCGGGGTTACCGATACGGTCTTCAGGCGGTTCATTCGCCACGCCAGCCTGTTCAGCTCCACCTCCCCGCTCGGCAGTTCCAGCCAGGAGTCGGTTGAGTCCGAGATGACCAACGCCCAGTCAGGTTGTGGGCTGCTGATGACGGAATTCACCTCGGCTGACGGGTTGGCGAGGATGCGCGAAACCAAGCGCCGCCGCTATCTCACCTTCTACGACGATGAGCACCCGATCGGCGCGCAGATCTTCGGCTCAAATCCAGAGACGCTGGCCGAGGCGGCGAGAATCGTAGAGGAGACCGGCTTCGACACTGTTGACCTGAATCTCGGCTGCCCGGCGAAGAGAGTCGTGGGATGTAACGGAGGCTCGGGACTGCTGCGCGACTTGCCGAAGATCGGCGAGATCTTTCGCGCCGTACGCAAGTCGGTGGCGATTCCCTTCACCGTGAAATTCCGCATGGGTTGGAATGAAAAACAGATCGTGTGCGTGGAACTGGCGCGCATGGCAGAGTCAGAAGGACTGAACGCAGTGGCTCTCCATGCGCGGACGCGCGAGCAGGGCTACAGCGGCCAGGCGCAATGGCAGTGGATTGCCGCCATCAAGCAGGCGGTGGGCATTCCCGTGATTGGCAACGGCGATATCCGCACACCAGAAGACGCAGTGGCGATGGTCGCGGAGACCAGCTGCGACGCAGTGATGATCGGGCGCGCCGCTCCGGCGAACCCATGGATCTTCCGGCAGATCGCCCAGTACACCGCGACCGGTGCTTACGAAAGGCCAACCATGGAAGACCGCTACCGGATGATCCGCGCCTACTTCGAGATGTTGCTGGCTGAGGTGGAAGCGACAAAGGACCTGCCGCGCGATGCTCGCATGGGCGATCCTGCCGGCAAGATGAAACAGTTTGCCACTTGGTTTACACATGGCGTGCCGGGCGGAGCAAAGCTGCGCGCGGCAATCTACCAGGCGAAGACAGGAATTGGCGTTCTGGACGAGGTGGAGCGCTTCTTTATGTACGCGCCTGAAAACGGCGAAGCTCAGCAGGGCTCAACCATTGATGCGGAAGCCCAGGCGCAGCCATTCGCAGACGGCGCACTGGTCTGCGACTGACGCATTGTCACTGTTGGTTTAGAGCGGCTTTGAAAGGGCACCACTTCACAGGCTGCGAAATAACTCGCGGCGATGGAGGAATTCTGAGGCTTTGTAACAGGGCACGACTTCGGTCGGGCCGCAAACCGCTGATCATAGGGG
>Ga0209698_10001185_pt1 | contig 30192 bp, 37 predicted proteins | sample LitLauG_LLR_2012_FD_187203 | JGI IMG/M metagenome (GOLD analysis project Ga0209698, IMG submission 187203) | Freshwater sediment microbial communities from Pennsylvania, USA - Little Laurel Run_MetaG_LLR_2012 (SPAdes) (version 2) | ecosystem: Environmental > Aquatic > Freshwater > Creek >... | reverse complement strand
GATCGTCAAGCAGTGGGACACCAAGTTGTCGCCGACGGAGTCCAAGAACGGCCTCATCGACGCCTGCAAGAACGCGTTCGCCCTCGTCGGCAACAACGCGCTGTTCAACCCCGATGTGTCCCCCATGACCGGCTGTGTCGACAAGACCGGGGCCGCGACCGGCCTGCCCGACATCTCGGCACTGGCCAACGACATCAACGAGCAGTGCGCCAGCACCCATTACAGCGTGCAGGGCATCTCCGAGCACTGCCCGATCACCACCGGCCAGCCGCGGACGCTCACGGCGATGCAGGGCGTCACCAAGTACTACCTGCAGCACAACCCCGGCGGTCTGCACGGCGTGTACCTGGTGCCCGGCGACCTGCCCACCACGGTCCAGTCGGCGACCTACCTCATCGCAGCCCAGGTGCAGGCCGGGGTGTCCTTCGACGCCACGCCCAAGGTGTCGGGCGCCGATGCCCAGCCGGCGTACACGCCGAGGATCCAGGTGCTCAAGGCCAAGGGCGGCAACTACGTCTACGACGGGTCCAACGACATCGCCTTCATCCGGATGCGCAAGGAAGCTGTCGCCCAGGGGGTGGACTCGGTCAAGCTGTGGGCCTGCTCGCTGGCGTGCTACACCAAGGCGTACGTCGCCCAGGGCGGCTCCACCGTCGACGGCACCTTCACCTGGATGCAGTACCTGCCCTTCGAGGAGGCCAGCCTCAACCCTGAGGAGCAGGCCTACATCAGCAGCGTCGGCGCCGACAAGGTCGACTCCTTCGGCGCCCAGGCGTGGCAGGCGGCCGGCGCCTTCCGCCAGGTGGTCAACGACATCGTGGCCAAGTCCGGACCCAACGCCATCACCCGCACCGCGCTGCTCGCCGGTCTCAAGGGCCTCACCGCCTTCACGGACAACGGCTGGATGGGAGAAAAGGACCTGCGCGGCTTCTCCCCCTGCTACGTGATCCTGCAGCTCCAGGCCGGCAAGTGGGTCCGGATCTCCCCCACCAAGCCGGGTACCTTCGACTGCACGCCGAGCAACCTGACCACGGTGACCCTCGACCCCGCCGCCGAGGCAGCCAAGATCAAGTAGCCGAACAGGCGAGCTGCCACAGCAGGAGCCGGTCGGGGTTGACGTCGAGTCGGCTGGCGAAGTCCCGAGCCAGGGTGACGGGATCGGCTCGCAACCGCTCACCACAGTTGGTGAGGCGACGGGGCGGTCTTCGTCGTGCAGCTCGACAGCATCGAGCAGGCCGCGACCGCGGTGCAGTCGATCCCCGTCGGGCAGGCACTGGCCGCTGGGACGATGGACGGCACCGCCGCAACGACCCTCATCTCGAGCGCCCTCTGCCAGGAGATCCCGCTGTAGCACGCGGCCCGCGTCATCGGCGACCCGCGCGACCGGCGGCGGTCGCCGCCACGTAAGCTCCCAGGCTGTGGGCACCGACGACCGCGAGCTCGTTGCGCGGCTCCGCGTCGGCGAGGAGGAGGCGTTCGTCGAGCTGGTGGAGCGCTACCACACGCGCCTCATCGGCCTGGCCAGGCAGTTCGTCGCCGGCCCGGCGGCGGCCGAGGACGTCGTCCAGGAGACGTGGCTCGCGGTGTTCCGTGGGATCGAACGCTTCGAAGGCCGGTCATCGCTGCGGACGTGGCTGTTCCGCATCTGCGTCAACCGCGCCCGCTCGCACGGCGTCCAGGACCACCGATTCGTGCCGATCGGTTCGGGGGAGGCGGCCGCCGATCCTGGGTGGTTCGGTCCGGACGGGAGGTGGGCCACGCCACCCCAGCACTGGGCCGAGCTGGTCGACGATCGCCTCGAGGCCACCGCCGTCATCGACCTCGTCCGCGCCGCCATCGAAGCGCTCCCGGGACTGCAGCGGGTTGTCGTAACGTTGCGCGACGTCGAAGGACTCACCGGCGAGGAGGTCCGCGCCGTGTTGTCGATCAGCGAAGGCAACCAACGGGTCCTGCTCCATCGGGGCCGATCGGCAGTCCGACGCGCCATCGCCGCGGCGATCGACCGATGAGACGACCTCGTCGGGCTCCACCGCTCACCTGCCGCGAGGTCGTCGAGATGATGACCGACTACCTCGAGGGTGCCCTGTCGGCGTCGCAGCGCAACCGGTTCGAGGAGCACCTCGCCCTCGGAGACCCCTGCGTCGAGTACCTCGGTCAGATCCGTACGACCATAGCGCTCGCGAACCAACTCGTCCCCGAGCCCGTCGATCTGGAGACCAAGGAGCGTCTCGTGAGGCTCTACCGGAGCTGGCAGCGGCCCGCCGACTGAGAATCGTCTGGCGGGCGGACGCGGTGCTGCCCCCCCGCCCGGAGAGGCGGGAGGCAGCGCCGGTGTCTTCGGATCGCTGCACTCCGGCTCCTCCCGGATGATGTTGAGCGGGTCGCCCTCACCCGCCACCGCCGACTGCAGGCCCTGGCGCTGGGGGTTGGTGGACCCCCGCGGCCCGTTCACCACGGGGATGATCGCCTCTCGCGCCGAACGGGTCGGATCGTCGCTCCCCGCGACGGGGGCATCCCCGAGCGCCGGCGCGAACGTCGCGTTCTCGAGCGCCGCGATCTGGGTGACCGAGGCGTCCGTGCTCAGGTAGAGGACCTGTCGCCCCAAGTAGCGGCCCTCGGTGAGCCGGAGGGTCGCGCTGCGCTGCCGGGTGTCGAGGCGGAGGACCTTGGGGTGGACCCCGCTCCGGTTGGCGATCTCGGCGCCGTTGTAGACGACCCCGTCGCCGAAGGTGAACGGGGAGCTGTACCCCCGTTCGCCGACGGGGCCGGCATGGGTCGCCGGATCGACGGGGAACAGGTCAGGGCCGGGGACGACCACGCGCGTGCCGCTGAAGTCGACACCCGCCTGGAAGTGCACGATGGTGTCTGGCCCGAAGCTCCGCCGCCCTTTCCCCTTGTCGTCTGCGGTCACCCGTTCGACGGCGCCGGTTCCGAGCGCGTTGCGCAGCTTCGGCGCCCAATTGATGCCGCGCCGCACCGTTGATCATCCGATCCATCTCCTTGTCGGTGGCTGTCCTGCTCTGCGGTCTCTCCCGCCACCGCGGCGTTACAGATCGTCCCCGGACGCCTGACGGCTTCGCCACCTCCGCGCCCTTGGCATCCGGGCGCTCCGGCGATGACCTGCCTCGGGTGATGTTCAGGCGTTCGATGCTGCGATCTGATCTCTTGCTGCGAGCCAGTCGCGGAGCACCGCCTCCATCTCGGATGGATCCAGCTTGTCTTCCTCGTAGGACCATTGCCCATCACCGGCGTACTTGAGCAGGCTGAAGCACGAGAACTCGTAGATGCTTCCGTCGCCGGGGTCGGCCATGCGGTTCCAGAACTGGCACGACACCCAGCCGCGGTACTCATCTATCATGTACCACTCGACTGGGTAGTAGACGAGTGATCGCATCGGTTCCATTGCGAACGTTTCCCGGTACCACCGCCGCATGGCTTCACGACCGCCGATGCGAAGACCGCCGGAGACGACCATGACCGCGTCCTCCGTGTACAGGTCAACGAACTCGTCCCAGTCACCCGCAGGTCCGCAGCGTCGGGCCACCTTTTGGTAGAGCGCCCACTGCTCCTCGATTTCGTCACGCGTCCAACGGGGCAAGGCCCCTCCTCTCCGCAGATATCGAGCACTTCTATCATGCCGACGAGAGCCACGCTGTCCTCGCTCGACCGCCGCATCACCCTCCTCGGTTTCGGCATCCCGCCCGGGGCCGAACGACAACAGGTCCACGCCGGCGTCGAGGCTCCGGGTCATGAAGATCCAGTCGTCGTCTTCTCGGCTCAGCTGGCGTTCATCCGTCGCCATCGGCTGAGAGTATGTCGTCGATGGCCGCCAGCTCGTCGGTATCGAGTTGGGATTGCGCGGCCTTCACGTTCTCGGCGACCTGCGCCGGGTGCGTGGCGCCGGCGATGACCGACGCCACCTCGGCGTGGGTGGCGAGCCAGCTCAGGGCCAACTCGGCGAGCGACCGACCGGAGAGCCGGGCGAACTCAGAGAGGCGCTCGACGGTGCGAAACGCCTGCTCGTTGGCTTCGTGTTGGAAGTACTCGGAGCCGGCGAGCCGGGTGCCGGCCGGGAATGGCTGTCCCCGCTGGTACTTGCCGGTGAGCATCCCCGACGCGAGGGGGAAGTAGGGGATGACGCCGAGGCCGTGGCGCCGACATGCTGGGACGACGTCGGCTTCGATGTCGCGGTGCAGGAGGTTCCACTCGCTCTGGCTGGTTACGAACCGGGAGAGCTGGCGCTGCTCGGCCGCCTGCAGCGCAGCGTCGATCTCCGCGCCGCTCAGGTGCGAGCATCCCGTGTAGCGGACCTTCCCCTCGCTGACGAGCTCGGTGAGGGCCTCGAGCGTTTCGTCGATCGGCGTCGCCGGGTCAGGCAGGTGGAGGTAGTAGAGATCGATGCGGTCCGTCTGCAGCCGGCGAAGGCTGTCCTCGCACGACCGCACGATGCTGCGCCGCGACGCTCCTTGGAACTCCGGATCCTGCTCCGCCTCCCCGCCGAACTTGGTGGCAATGACCACGTCGTCACGACTGTTGTGCAGGGCCCGGCCAAGGATGCTCTCGGAACGTCCGTACCCGTAGTTGTGGGCGGTGTCGAAGTGCGTGATGCCGGCGTCGAGGGCCGCTCCGATGACCGCCAGGCTGGTGGCCTCGTCGCTTCGGATGCCGAAGTTGTTGCAGCCGAGCCCGATGATGGAAACCTCGAGGGTCGATGACCCGACTGTGCGTGCTTCCATCTGTCGTCTGGTCCTCCTCGGGTACGGGTGATCTCAGGTGATGATCTCAGTTTCACCGCCGGGGTGTGAAGGTGACATCGAGGCGGTCCGGTCCACGCATCAGCGTGCCGACGAAGCGGGGCTCCTCGACGAGCTCGAGTTGATCGAACCTGTCCAGGATGCATTCGAGGGATACGAGCATCTCGGCCCTGGCGAGGGGGGCGCCGAGGCAGAAGTGCCGCCCGAGCCCGAAGGTCAGGTGACGGCGGCCGTCACGGTCATGGTCGAATCGATCGGGGTCGGCGAACACCGCAGGGTCCCGGTTCGCGCCGGTGATGCCGAGCAGGACGTATGACCCCGCCGGGATCGTCTCACCCCGGAAGGTGACATCTTCGGTGCAGATCCGCGGCATCGCTCCGACCGGGCTCTCCCAGCGCAGGGATTCCTCGACGAACTGGGCGCGGGCGGACGGGGACCGACGGAGCTCGCCGACCACCTCGGGGTGAGTGAGCAGGGCGTAGAGCATCGTGCCCGTGCCCAGATAGGTCGTGTCGGCTCCGGTGGGAAACAGGAGGCGGACAAAGGTCAGAAGCGTCTCGTCATCGAGCTGCTCGCCGTCGACGCGGTCCGCGAAGAGCTGGGAGATCATGTCCTGGCCCGGACGGCGGCGGCGTTCGTCGACGACCTCCCGCAGGTAGGTCGTGAAAGCGTTCGCCGACTCGACGGAACCGTCGGGGTCCCACTGGTAGGTGATGAACCCCAGCGCCCACTTCTCGAGATCGGGGTGCTCAGGAAGGCCGAGGAGCTTGGCGATGGCAGCTACAGGCAGGCGTCGGGCGAACTGCGCCATCAGATCGGCGTGGCCGTCCTGCTCGAAGCTCTCCAGGATCGCCATGCACAACGGTCGAAGGACCGTCTCGAGGAACTCCGAGACGGTCCGGGGCCGGAAGGGCAGAGACACCAGCTCGCGGTGGATCCGGTGCTGTTCTCCCTCCATCCCCATGATGTTCTCCCCCATGGTGGGAAAGGTTGCGATCTTGTGCATCTCGCGAAGGTTGAAGGTTTCCTCCATCCGGAAGCCGTCGACGACGTCGTCGTAGCGCGTCAGGAGGTACGCGACCTGGCCGTGGAAACTGACGGGAGCGACCGGTCGCTCCGCCCTCAGCTGGGCCACGATCTCGTGAAAGCCGGCGACCTCGCGGTCGCTCGTCGCCGGCATGAGCGACAGGTCCAGAAGACCTTCCGGCGCCGATTCCGAGATGCTCACGCTTCCTCCAATCCGACGGGACACCGCTCAGAACACGGCACGGGACAAGTGGAGACCACCGCGCCGAAACGACATCGTGGCACAGCGGCGCCCGTGGACTCGCGTGCGCTCGGCGCGGCTTCGGGCGAAGAGGACCACTCGATGGCCGTCTGCAGCGTCTGGGGCCGCCAGCCTGGTCAAAGCGGTCGGCAGCGGCACTTGTGCCCGCTTCGATGCTGGGACGGTGCGGTTCGGAAGTTGCGGATCCCGATCGGCCTCGGCGGCGGTCTCGAGTTCGACTGTCTCCTCGACGTGATGTAGAACTCTGCCGGAGCACGGCCTGCTGGCCCGGGTGTCGCCCGGCCGCCTGCCGGCACGGATCCGGATGGGGGATCGCGAATGCAGAGGAAGGACTGGCGACCCGGGGATGCACTGCTCGCGGATCGGGTGGCCATCGTCGCCGGTGGTGGTCGAGGGATCGGAGAGGAGACAGCCCGAACCCTGGCGGCTGCTGGCGCCGAGGTGGCCGTTGTCGACATCGAGCGGGAGCGAGCTGACGGTGTGGCTGCGGCCATCCGTCAGGAGGGCGGTGAAGCTGTCGCGGTCTCAGCCGACGTTTGTGCGGAGACCGAGGCGGAGCGCGTGGTGGATGCCACCGTAGAGCGCTTTGGTCGGCTCGATGTCGTCGTCAACGTCGCCGGAGGCATGAACGCGTTCGTGCCCTTCAAGCCCCTCACCGAGTGGTCGACGCAGGAGTGGGATGCCATCGTGTCGTTGAACCTGCGCTACCACTTCCTCATGGCGCGTGCCGCCTTTCCCCGTCTGGCAGCGGTTGGCGGCGGCACGATCGTCAACGTGACCTCGATCAGCGGGGTCTTCGGATCGCCCTGGCACAGTGCATACGGCGCAGCGAAGGCTGGACTGATCCAACTCACCAAGACCCTGGCCCTCGAAGGTGGCCCCCTCGGGATCCGTGTGAACGCAGTCTCGCCCGGTGTCGTCATCACACCAGCAACCGCGAACCGGATGACGCCGGACCACCTCCAAGAGCTCGCCGGAGGCACTCCGCTCGGACGGCCCGGTGCGCCGGACGACATCGCCCGCGCCGTGCTCTACTTCGCCTCCCCGATGTCGGACTATGTCACCGGCCAGATGTTGCTCGTCGACGGTGGGGTGGCAGCGAAGTTCCCCTTCCGCGCCCCAGGTGCGCCGCCCAGCATGGCCGCCGGATCCGCAGATCGCGGGCACACTTCGTCGGCTCGTTGAGCACAACCTGGAGCGCCGCTCACGCGGCGAGTGGCTCCAAGGCATGCCGCTGATCCCCTGGCTCGCCGCGAAGACGACGAGGTTGCGGATCGGCATGAGCATCATCGACACGCCATACCGCGCGCCCGGTGTCCTCGCTGCGGAGATCGCCACCGTGGACCACCTCTCGCACGGCAGGGTCAACGTGGCCGTGGGGTCCGGCTGGATGCCCGAGGAATTTGCGGCCGCGAGCGCCTCGCACATCTTCCCCAAGCGACACAAGCACGTGCGCGAGACGATCGAGATCATGCAGGGCATCTGGACGAACGACCTGTTCGAGTACCACGGCGAGTTCGCCGACTTCGACAGATGCGGGTTCGGAGCGAAGCCCGTACAGAAGCCGCATCCGCCTATCTTCTTCAGCGGGCTCAAGGACCCGAATCGCTCGGCGAGTCGCATCGCGAAGTACGGCCTGTCGGGCTGGATCGGGATCCAGGACACCCCCGACGAGCTCCAGCAGTGGCGCGGTGCCATCCAGCGAGAGCTGGAGGAGCTCGGGAGCTCGCGCTCGATCGACGATCTCGAGATCTGCAGCATGATCTGGTTCACGATCACGGACGACGAGACGGACCAAACGCCGCAGGGGAAAGTCAGCAATCTGATGGTGGGAACCGCTGCGCAGATCACCGACAACCTCAAGCGCTACAAGCAGGCCGGGCTCACGATGCCGCTCCTCTGGCCGCCGTTCGCGGACGTGCCGGTTTCGAAGACGTTCGTCCGTCCGCGGTTTCATCTGCTCGTCCCGTAGTCGCCGATCACGGTTCCGTTGGCCGGGTTGGGTCCCTCGGCGCAGCGGGTGTTGATGGACGAGACGAACTCTCCGAAGGCGGCCAGCGCGGGTAGGGGGTTGTCGTCACCGTCGAAGAGGGCGACGTGCACGAAGCTGACGCCGTCGTCGAGCCGTATCGCGACATAGCGGATGCCATCGGGTCCCTCGTCGGCGAGCTGGGCGAACACCGCTTTGATCAGGCGTTCGTTCTCCTCGGCCGCTTCGGGCCGTGTCGTGTAGCGCACGACCGTGGCGGTGCTCATCGTGCCCCGCTCTTGTTGGGGATGGCACGGATCTGGTTGTTGCGGGCGTCGTGGGTCAGCTCGGCCAGGCCGAGCTCCTCCAGCAGCGGCGGCAGGTACATCCCGAAGCGGCCCCGGTAGCCCTTGCGCAGTCCGTACCAACCGCCGACGGGGTTATCCGCCGAGCGCGCCCAAGCCTCCACGGTGCCGACGGCTGGCGGTTTTTGCTCGTCGGCGGCACCGAGGGGGACCCAGTCGCCTTGCGCGACCAGCCAGGCGTGGAGGTCCTCAACCGCCTGCAGGTGGTATTTGAGGGTGGTGGAGCCGACCTGGCAGACCAGCGCGGGCAGGTCGGCTTCGCTTTCGCGGTACATCGAGTACTTCGACGTGCCCGGTGGAGTCTTCAGGATCCACGGATCCCCCTTGGTGCCGGCAGCCATCAGCCATCCCCTTTCTCCATCGCCGCCGCGAAGTGCGGCAGCAAGGTTTCCCAGCCGATCCGGTTGCGGTCCCGCCACGCGCCGGCCATCCGGCCGAGCCGCTCCCAGCCCCGGTGCTCGACCTCGATGCGGGTGTCGCGGGGGCCCAGGGCCACGAAGCTGACCTCGACGTCGGTCGCCTGGCTCTTCTCGCCGCCGAGGTGCCAGAGATAGCTCAGGCGCGTCGGCGGTTCCCAGACGGTCACCACTCCCCAGTCGTGCTCGACACCGGCGCCGGTCCGCTCGAAGATGCGGCCACCGACCCTGCCCTCGAGCACGACGAGCAGGTCGCGCTGGCCCGTGACGGTGTGATCCGTAGGCCACCACGTCCCGATCCGCGCCGTCCACATGTCGAAGGCGTGCTCGGCTGTGCAGCTCACGTCGAAGGTGATCCGCAGGGGTGAGGTCACGGGTGGCGGCCCGGATCCGTGTTTTCGGCCAGCAGCCGGAACCGCTGCGCCGCTTGGCCCCACACGCCCTCCAGGTAGGCTTGCACGGCCCGCAAGCCGTCCTCCTCCAAGTGGTAGATGCGCCGAGTGCCCTGGGCGTGCTCGGCCACCATCCCGGCGTCTTTCAAGAGCCGGAGGTGTCGCGACACGGCCGGGCGGCTGATCGGCAGCGCCGCCGCGATCTCGTTCACGGCCTTGTCGCTCACGCTCAGCAGACGAAGGATCTCCCGTCGAGTGGCGTCTCCCAGCGCCTCGAACGGATCCCCCGATGCTTCGACACCCGGCATCGCGATCAGGCGCCCGTCAACCCCAGGAGCGGCCCGCCGCACTCTTCGCGAACCCGAAAGGCCGTCCCCCCATCGGCCAGCACCGCCCACGCCGCCTCCGGGCTCGACGCGATCATCGGACTCGCCTCGTAGGACCGCATCGACGCCACCCTCTCATTCGGTAACAACTCCGCTACCGTAACCCAAAAGTTACCAGCGAGCGCGGCGCCCTCCACACACGGCGTGGTGGTCCACGAGTCGTGCATCGGATAGGCAGCGCATGGGCCGGCGGGAGTGGCATCGGCCAGGCGATCGCAGTTGGGAACAGCGGCCAGGCGGAAGCCGGCAAGGAACGCCGCCGTCTTGTTCTCGCCCGAGAGGCGCTCCCGAAGCTCCACCGGAACGGGAAAGATACAGCCGGGCACGACCGGGATGAGCTCTGCGACGGGATTGGGCGCCGCTTCAGCCGCACCCGTCCACGTGAGTCATGCGTTCAGCGGGCTGAGCGGACCGAAGAACCCTGTGATGGACGCCAGTCGCCCGTCCGGCGCCAACACGCCGAAGTCAATGCCCTCCATCACCGTCGAGCCGTCCGGCCCCCGAAGCTCCCACGCGAACCTGAGGTAACCGTCGTGTTCGTCAACCGAGGACACCACCTCGATGCGGTGACCGGGAAAGCCGGCCCGAGTCGCAGCGATGTGCGCCACGAGCGCGTCCCGACCCTCGGCTCGCCCCATCGGGTCGCAGTACACGCCGTCTTCGGCCCATGCTTGCCCGAGCAACTTGTGGCGCGCCGCGTCATCATCCTCGTTCCAAGCCGCTCCGTACGCCACGACGATCTCCGCTGTTGTCATCACGTCCCCCTGATCTCTCGGCCGAGCGCTCATCCTTGCGCACGCTATCGCCCGCTTGCGCACCGACGGTACGACAGTCGGCCCCGAAGCTGGGAATGCGGCTACGAAGTCGGCGACCCCCGTCACGACGTAACCGGACGGTCCCGCGGGGCACCCTCCCAGCTCAGACCGGTCAGCTGGAGACAGGGGTGGACTCTGCCGCCGACTTGAGGCGCTCGAGGGTCTGCTCCATGCCAGCTCGATTGTGCGTAGCGCGGTCTGCGACGCCGGTCACAACCTGGGCGATCGGCTTGAAGAAACCGGCTCGTTGGTCGATCCAGTTCTCGGTCCCGGGGACCGGATCCCTGCAAGGTGCCCCAGGGTCCCGGAGACCCAAAGCGGTAGTGTCGCGTCGTGCTCCGGGGCGTGATGGACTTCCACGACGCAGCTCGAGGAGTCCTCGCTGGACGAGTCGGTCGGTTGTCACGCCGCGACACCGACGACGCCAACTGATTGCCGTTGACCTCAAAGGTGATGCGCTTCAGGCGTCCCTGGACAAGTCCGATGATGGGGAGGCTGAGGGCGGAAGTCGATGAGGTCTGACCAGGACCTGTGGGCAAACACCGGCTGGGATCCGGCCGGCGATGCCCACCCGTCGGCCGGAGTGCGACGTCGGGGGGTGGCGGCAGGCATCGTCGGTTTGGTGGCCGGATTGACCGTGCTGGGAGGGTCAGTGATGCCGTGGACCCGTGCGGGCAGCGAGCGGCTGACGGGCCTGCAGTCCGGCGCCAGGGGCCTGGTCATGCTCGTCCTAGGAGTGTGGGTCCTCGTCGGCGGCCTGCTCAGCGTGAACGCGGTGTCACGATGGCGGATGCTGTTGTGGCTTCCATTTGCGGCAGCAACCTTCGCCTTGTCGATCTGGTCGCTAGTCCGCCCTCCGGTGTTCATTCTGCAGTGGGGGCAGCGGTTCAGCGGGCACCTGACCGGTCCTGGCCTGCAACTCGTCGCGATGGCGTCTCTCCTCGCTTCAGTCATCGGCTTCGTGCTCTTCGCGCTCGACGTCACCGATCTGGAGGACCCTGACCTCTCGGCCTGATCCCCGGCCCGGCACTGCGGCCGGGCTTCGGGGGGTTCCAGGTCATCTCGGGGTCGGATCCTCGAGAGAGGGGAATCCGGGTTGTGATCCGGATGGCAATCCGGGACGATCCGGGTCATTGCTCGCCATACTACGTTGGCGCCGTCGGGCGACCCGAGGGGTGCGGGACTGCCGGGTGCACGCAGCGGGCCAATGGAGTGATTGTTGTGGCCTCGAAAACTGCCCGGACATGGCCACAAGCTGCCCGGTGGCAGTCACCGCTGAAGGTGGCGCCACAAGCAGCAATCCGGACCTCGGCCGGAACGCCGAACGCCGATTCGGTATCTGTTGGAGACACGGCAGCGTAACTGCGTGCGCGTTCGGGGCCTCTCTGGTGACAGCCCTCATGCGTCCTGTAGCACCTTGTGCTACATTTTCTGTTGTGGCCCGAGAGATCACCCAGCGAGAACTGCGCAACGACAGCGGAGAGATCATGCGCCAGCTTGACGACGGCGAGTCCTTCATCGTGACCCGTAATGGGGTCCCCGTGGGCGAACTGTCCCCGCTTCGTCGGCACCGTTTCGTTCGCTCCGATACCGCCATCGCCCTATTCCGACACGCGCCCCCGATTGACCTGGGCAAGCTCCGAGGCGACCTCGATCGGGCGGCGTCCCAGGACCTGGACCCACGTGGCTGAGACAAGGGCTCGCCCCGCTCAGGGAATAATCGATACCTCGGTCGTCATCGACTTGGAAGATCTCAACACCCAGGACCTCCCAGTCGAGGTAGCTATCAGTTCGCTGACGCTGGCCGAGCTGGCTGCCGGGCCTCACGCTACCGACGATCCCGAGGAGCGCGCCCGCAGACAGGACCGACTGCAGCGAACCGAAGCGGCCTTCGACCCGTTGCCATTCGACGCTGAGGCCGCTCGATCATACGGACGGATCTACGCCGCCGTCACGGCTGCTGGCCGCAAGGCTCGCGGACCTAGGGCGGTCGACCTGCTGATCGCTGCCACGGCCCACGCATCGTCGCTGCCGCTATACACCCGCAATCCTGACGACTTCCGAGGCCTCGAGAAGCTCTTGGAGATCGTCACCATCTGACCCACGGCGATCTGCGCTGCGCCTCGCTGACCTGACTAGCCCACGAAGGCATCCGCGATCGCCGATTTACGAACGACTCGTGGTGGCCAGGCCGTAGCCCGACGACGCTTAGCCATGTCAGGTCCTCCTCACCCCAGTCTGGGGCAACAGACCCGCACTCGACCTGGACCACTACCTGGGAGTCACCTCAGGGGCTCCCATGTCGCGCCCGAACGACGGTTCGTTTGTCCCCGACCACTCTTGCGCCCGCCACGCTCGGTGACCACGGGGCCCGTGCCCAGACAGTCGCACCTGGCCGTCGCTGGGCAGAGCCTGCTCGCCGCCGACAGTGATGTCCTCACTGCTCCGGCAAGAGCGGAGGCTCGCAGCGCCCCTTGACCAGGCGGGCCCGGCCCGGCACCCACCGTCCAGCCACCTCGCAGTCGACCACTCCGCCGGCGTCACGGGCGCGGCCCGGCGCGCATCTCCCAGAGGGAGTGCAAACGTGGCGAGTGATCCTGGCCCCTGCAGCCACGGCGGACAGACGGTCAGCGCGCGCCTCCACTGTTGCGATTCGGCCTGCTCGTGACCGGGAGGTTGTGTGAGGAGCCGACCCGCGGCTCTGGTGAAGGAGCGAGCATGACGTCCGAGGGGCAGCTCGCGATGTCGATCCCCAAGGCGGCGGAGATGCTCGACTGTTCGTCGGCAACGGTGCGCCGGGCGATCGAACGGGGGGGACATCCGGGCCGTTCGCCTGCTCGGCAAGGTCATCGTTCCGGTCGCCGAGCTCGAGCGCCTCCTCGGGATCGAGCGGCCGAAGCCGGCGCCTCGGGAGTTGGTCGACGCGTTCGCTCGTCTGGTCGGCGGTACCGAGAGCTCGTAGCGCTCCCGTCGAGGAGGCCGGCCATGATCTCCGCGGCCGCCTGGTCGCGAGCTGGGACGAAGTGCGAGTAGGTGCGCAACGTGACGGCGGGGTCCTGCCCGAGACGTCCGGCGACCGTCACGACATCGACTCCAGCGGCGAGGAGCTGGGTCGCCACGTGGTGGCGGAGGTCATGGAGGCGGACCTTGAGTCCGAGCCGGTCGCGCAATCGGTTGAACCGCTTGGTCATCACTCTCCGATCGGCGGGGGCCGAACCTTCGATGTCGGCGGCGAAGACGAACGGGTCCTTGACCAGCCGTGCTCCGCAGGCCATGGCCCGTTCCCTCTGCCGCACGTGCTGGCCGCGGAACATGTCGAGGGTCGACCGGTCGAGGGCGACTTGGCGAACCCCTCGCTTGGTCTTCGCCCGCTCCCGCACGACGGGTCCGTCGTCGCCGACGCTGACCACCCGGGCGAGGGTGACCGTCCCGGCCTCGGTGTTGACCGCCGACCAGCGCAGGGCGGCCGTCTCCCCTCGCCGGTTGCCGACCGATACGGCTATCCGGAGGTAGCACGCCCACTCCGGGTCGACCCGTTGTGCCTCGTCGAGCAGGGCGTGGATCGCCGTCGGGTCGGGTGCGGTGATGGTCCGGTCCTCGGTGTCTGGGTGGGTCCTGACGGCTTTGGCCGCGGGGTTGACGGCGAGCCAGCCCAGCGTGACCGCGTGGTCCAAGGCGAGCGCCAGCGCGACCTGGGTCTTCTGCACGGTGGCGGCGGCCAGCGGGCGTGGCGGTCGGATCGACCCGCGGTTGTTGGCCTCCACGGCTCGGACCGGCTTTCCCATGGTCAGCAGGTGCAGGTACAAGCCGTTGATGTCCTCGGTGCTCACGTCTCGCAGGGAGCGCGCCCCGAGCGCCGGGATCATGTACCACTCGATCACCTCGCGGAACCGCTTCCCCGATGCCGGCGACTTCTTGCCCGCGGCGACGAGTGCGTTGAACAGCGTGAGCTACGCGTCGCAGGCGTCGGCCACCGACCTGGCCCGGGTGCCGGGGTGTCGGGGCTGGCGACCGAGCTCGGTGAGCAGCTTGCCCAGCTCCTGCTGCGCCTCGCGCTTGCCCTTGACGGAGACGCTCCTGGTGCTGCGCTGGCGCTCGCCGGTGACGGGGTCGGGCGCTCCTCTTCGGCGCGGAGCCGCCGCACGCCGGGACGACGCTCGTCGACGGTGCCTCTGGGCCGGCCGACCGGTTGCCCTCCTCAGACTTTCGGGTCCTGATTCGGGTCCTGATGCCAGCCGCTGCCAGTGACAGTCACACAGAAATTCCATCTGAGCTGCTCGTTCGCAGTGGGCGCTGGGGGCCTCGATCCCCCGACCACCGCCTTGTAAGAGCGGGGCTCTTCCAACTGAGCTAAGCGCCCGGACCGGGTCATGCTACCGACACCGGCCGGCGCCGCTCAGCGCCCCTGCCACCGCCGCTCAGCGCCGACCCCACCGCCCGCTCAGCGGCGCCTGCCACCGCGCCGCTCAGCCTTCGAGGTCCTCCTCGGACGAGACGGCGATTCCCGCATCCGCCAGGGCCGCGGCGGCCACGCCGCGGCCCGGGCGCAACACCCGCTCGAACGTCCCGTCATAGATCTCGTGGCACCCGCACGAGGGGCTGCGCGCCTTGAGCACGGCGCGGGTCGCTCCCGCGGTGCGGGCCACCGCGACGATGTGCGCCGCGCCCCGCTCGTACGCGTCGGTCACGTCCAGCCCCGCCGCGGTCCGGACCCGCCCGTCAGCCTGGATCTCCGCCGCCGGCCGGGGCGTCGCCAGCCCGCCGGCCACCTCGGGGCACACCCCGATGAGCTGCGCGCCCGGCGCGAGGGCGGCCACCGCGGCGGACGGGCGCGCTCGCCCGTCGTGGGTGCAGGCCACCCCGAGGAGGCAGGCGGAGACCACGATCACGGGGCGGCGCTCGTCGGCCATCGCCCCGACCGTACCGGCCGAGCGGCTCACGCGGTGAGCTGCTCGACCGGCGGGTTCTTGCGGGGACGCCCGCGCTTGCGCTTCTGGGCGAGGATCTTGCCGTTGAAGAACAGCTCCCCGCCCCAGACGCCCCACGGCTCGCGCCGCTGACGGGCCCCGTCGAGGCAGGCGTCCATGACCGGGCACTCCCGGCAGATGGTCTTGGCGAAGGCGATGTCGTCGAGCTGCTCGGAGAAGAACAGCGCGGTCAGCACCCCATCACCGTCACGGCAGCGCGCCTCGTCCCAGCGAGGCCCGATGCTCAGTTCGTCGATCACGTCGTACCGCTGGGCGAACATCTCGCCGTTCCTTCCGTCGTGGTCCTTCGACACCGGACAAAGAAAAAGGCCACCGGGGGATCCCGGCGGCCTCTGGGCCCTGCTGCGAGGTGCGGACTGGCTATCCAGTCGGTGCTCCTCGCAGGCCCGTCGACCGCACGATGGCGTCGTTGCGCATGGCATGACCGAGCGCAGCGGCGATCGCGTCGACCTGCGTCGTCCACGGCTTGGAGCACCGGGAGCTGCACGCAGGCGCGCCGGTACCGCCGAATCCCGCTGCACGGGTCGCGTACCGAACTGTCGCCACTCCAGCTCCTTGTGCTCGCACGGGCGTACGCCCGTCCCCAAGGACCTCTCCCGGGTGCTACCAGCACACCAGCTCCCGCGCCCGCCGTCAACCGAATATTTCGGGGCGCCCGTGGCTACCCTGCGGGGGTGCCCGTCCGCCCGGCCCGACCCGACGACGTCGACGCCCTGTGCGGCCTGATCCACGACCTGGCCCGCTACGAGCACCTCGAGGACCAGGTCGCGCTGCAACCCACCGACCTCAGCACCTGGCTGTTCGGACCGGGGGCGGTGGCGTCGGCCGCGATCGCCGAGACCGACGAGGGCGAGGCGGCGGGATTCGCGCTGTGGTTCGCCACGTTCTCGACGTTCCTGGGCCGGCCGGGGATCTGGTTGGAGGACCTCTTCGTGCGGCCGGCGCTTCGGGGCCAGGGCCACGGCTGGGCCCTGCTGTCCCATCTGCGCGAGCGCACCGACGGGCGCCTCGAGTGGTCCGTGCTCGACTGGAACGAGTCGGCCATCGCCTTCTACGAGCGCGTGGGCGCCCGTCGCCTCGACGGCTGGACGACGTACCGCTGGCCGCCCCGGGGCTGATGGGCGGGGAAAGGAGACCTCAGCGGTCGAGCGATCGGCGGGCGGCGAGGACCTCGTCGAGCAGCCCCGGTGTCGCCGCGGCCACCGGGGTGCGCCGCTCCTCGTGACCGAGGGTCACCAGCTCTCGCCCTGCCGCGTCGGCGACCAGCGCCCCCGCCTCCTGGCACACCAGAAGGCCCCCGAGGTAGTCCCAGGCCCCGTGCGCGTTTCGGCTGCAGTCGATGTAGGCATCGAGGGTGCCCGACGCGACCGCGCACAGGTCGAGCGCCGCCGCGCCGAGGGCCCGGAACTGGCGCCACCCCAGGTAGCGCGCCGGGAAGCCGGAGAGGCCGACGACCGCCTCCCCCAGGTGACCGGCGGCGCTCGGCCGGATGGCCACGCCGTCGCGATGCGCCCCGCCGCCCCGGAGCGCGTCGAAGCAGGTGCCGGTGGCCTGGTTGACCACCACCGCGGCGCGGGGGCCGTCGCGGTCGACGGCACAGAGGCTGGTGGCGAACCACGGAAGCCCCCGGGAGGCGTTGGTCGACCCGTCGAGGGGGTCCAGGGCGACCACCACCTCGCGATCGGGCCAGTGCAGCCCGGACTCCTCGGAGAGGACCCCACACCCGGCCCGCTCGAGGATTGCGACCGCCACCTCGTCGGCGGCCAGGTCGCTGCGGTACTGCCCGGCGCGGGTCCCCGCCAAGCCCCAGTCGTCGAGGTCGCTCAACGCCGCCCGGACCGCCGTGGCGACCTCGAGCAGGACCTCGACCAGGACGTCGTCGCGCACGAGCGCCGACGGTACCCGACCCGGCGCCCCGGCTCAGACGGCAGGGTGTTCAGACGGCAGGGGTGCTCAGGCGGCAGGGTGCTCAGACGGCAGGGTGCTCAGGCGGCGAGGCGGGCCTCGGCCGCCATCCGGGGCGGCGGGCCCCCCGGACGGGCCAGCGCCACCAGGCCGAACAAGGCGGTGGCCGCCAGGCGCACCGCGGGCTGCGCCGGCGGGAGCCACGGGATCCGGTACATGGCGCGGAAGCGGCCCGGCATCAGCCCGATGGCGGCCGCGCCGGCCACCCCCCAGAACGGCCGCAGCGAAAGCGGCAGCGGCGGTGCGAGGACCACCCGGGACGCCCGCCGCGCCGTGCGCGACGCGATCAGGCCCGGGTAGGCCCGCAGGTGCGCGGACAGCTCCTCGAGCGTGGTCGGCACCAGCTCCGGCGGGGTCCCCACCAGCTCGGCCATGCGCACCATCTCCGCCACGTAGCGATCCGAGTCCTCCCGGGAGAGACCGCCGCCGTAGCGCCGCTTGGACTGCACGACCGACCAGGTCAGCACGTTGTGGATCCACGCCAGCAGCTCGGGGTCGTCCGCCCGGTACGCCTTGCCGGTCACTGGGTCGACACCTTGCACGCGTTGGTGCACCTGCTGCACCTGCGCGCCCGCGGCGCGGGCCTCGGCCTCGGTGCCGAAGGTGGCGGTCATCAGATACTCCGAGGTCCGGTACAGGCGGCCCCACGGGTCCTTGCGGTAGTCGGAGTGCTGCTCGACGCCCGCCATGGCGAGGGGGTGCAGGGCCTGGATGAGCAGCGCGGTCATCCCGCCGACGATGCTCGCCGGGTGGCTGTGCACCTCCCAGGTGACGCTCCCGGGACCGAACAAGCCGGCGTCTGAGCCGTTCACGTCACCGCCTCCCGATAGCCTGAGCGACGTGGCTGTCATCGATGTCGCCGGATACGTGGCCGAGCTGAAGGACCATGCGGTCGACCACGGCTTCCACGTGCACGATGAGCGCCACTTCGTCGAAACCTACTCACTCCGCCAGGCATGGGAGGTCGACCTGCACCCCGAGGAGGGCTGTGGTGGACCGCTCGACCTGCACCTGTCCCTCGAGGTCGATCCCCGCGTCCTCCTCTCCTTCGAGGACGTCATCGTGGAGCTCCCCGAGGAGACGACGCCCCCCGACGACTTCCATTTCCCCCTGACCTTCACCTGGGCCCTTCCGCCGCTCCCGCACGGCCCGGACCTGCTCCGCCTCGCCATCGACCTGGCCGGGATCGGCAGCATCGAGCTGCCGCTGGAGGTCTCGGCCATCGATTCCTTCGCCTCGGCCACCGACGCCGCCGAGCGGCGCCTGACCGTCGTCGCCCGCCAGACGGTTTCACTCGCCCACATCTTCGCCGGCGAGGAGCTGCTGTGCGACATCTTCGACCGGGCGCTCGCGGTCAGCCGGTACCTGCTCGACGCGGCCCCGGCGTGGCTCGGGGAGCCCTGACCTCCCCGGCACCGTCGCCGACCGCCTCCATCCGCGCCCGCAACGCCACCGCGACCGTCGGGTCGGCGTAGCCGGCCCACGCCACATCGAGGGTCGGATCCAGCGCGACCTGCAGGGGACCGGGCGGGATCGCCTCGACCAGGACCCCGGCCTCCCGGGCGACCACCAGCGCGGCCAGATCGTAGGGGTGGGCGCACAGCGGCGCCCCGAAGAGCGGGCGGGGATCGAGCACGGCGGCGTCCTCGCCCGAGGCCAGGCCCATGAGCTGGCCGCCCGAGCACAGGTAGGGGTCCTCGTAGACCTCGAGGCCGCGCAGGACGTCGTCCTCCCACGCGCCGATGGCACCCTTCTGGCCCGGGCTGAAGCGGGCGACGGTCACCCATGCCCGCCGCAGGTCGTCCCCGCGGCGCGGTCGCAGCGGCACCCCCGTCGGAGGATGGGCGCCGCTCAGGTCCTCGTCGAGCGCCTCGACGCCCGCACCGCGCGCCGCCCATGCCACGCGGGCCAACCGGGCCCGCCGGGTCGGCAGCTCCACCGCGGCGCCGACCTCGAGGTCCTCGAGGGTGGTCGCCGCCCGCCCGGCGCCGAGCAGGATCCACGCGCTGCGCTTGCCCGCGAGCCACGGGCGGGTCCCGTCGACGGGGTCGGCCAGGTACCGCCACGGGCCACCGCCGCCGATGGCGACCGGCGCGTCGAACCCTTCGATCACCAGGTCCCCGGGCCAGGCGGCGCCGCAGCGGGCCTCGAGCTCGGCGACGAGGACTCGGTCCGCTCGGGCATCGACCCCGAAGACCTCGTCGCCGCCGGCGACGCGCGACACCGCCGCGTCGGCGCGGCTCGGCGGGACGGCCAACACCGCGTCGCGCACCACCCGGCCGACCTCCGCCAGCGCGGCGGCCAGCGCGGGGGCGCCGCTCACCGCGGCCGGTTCAGACGTACTGCCAGCGCGCCGCCGGCTCGGCACCCGCGAGCCACTCCATGCACTGCACATCGAACCAGATGGGCAGGAGGTACTTGACGTAGAAGGCACGCACGGTGACCCGCGGACCCTCGAGGTCCTCGTACTCCTTGATGAGCACCCGGTCATCTTTCTCCTGGAAGCGCCGGACCTGGTCGAGGAGCTCATCGACCTCGGCGCGCGTGTCACAGAGCAGGCCGAGGTGGTCGTAGCCGGGCGACTGCAGGGGACGGCTGCCCTCCGCCAGCAGGATGAACTGGCCGTCGTCGGGACGCAACAGGTGGCAGGTCTGCCCGAGCAGCGGGACTTCGAGGGCCTCCCAGCCGAACACCCCGCACCAGAACGCGTCGATGTCGGCGCGGGTCGCGTCATCGAGCGCGCCACGCGGGAACGTCAGCTCCATGTGGTTGAACCGGACCCTCGGCATCGCTCCCCCTTGCATCGGTTGCCCCCACCCTACGACCGCGGCGCCGGGGCCGCCGCGCACGGCTCAGCCAGGCACCCGCCGCAGCGACCGGATCAGCTGCTGGGCCGGGGTGAACAGCCGCCGCACGGTGAGCTCGGCGGCGACGAGGGCGGCGAAGGCATTGCCCCCGAGCAGCATGTACATGACGACCAGTTGCAGGCGGATGGCGGCGAGCGGCGACGCGCCGGCGAGGATCATGCCGGTCATCGCCCCCGGCAGCGCCACCAACCCGACCACCTTGGTCTGGTCGACGGTGGGGAGCATCCCGCTGCGCAAGGCGGCCCGGTGCCACGGCAGCGCCGCCTGGCGGCTGCTCTGCGCGAGCGACAGGCGCGCCTCGACCTCACGGCGGTTGGCGGCCAGGTCGTCGTGGAGGCGGGTCATCACGAGCGACGTGGTGTTCATCGCACTGGTGATGATCATGGAGCCGAGCGGGATCACGGCGCGCGCCGACAGCGGGATGATGCGCAGCACGCCGAGCACGCCGAGCGTTCCCGTCGTGGCCGCGCCGATGGCGGCCAGTGCGACCAGGCGCGATCCCGGCACACGCCGGGCCCGCCGACCCGAGGTCAGGCTGGCCGTGGTCACCATGACGGCCACGGCTGCCACCGTCAGCCACCCGTGGCCCGAGAAGATGAAGTCGAGCACGTAGCCGACCGCCACCAGCTGGACGAAGCTGCGCGCGGTGGCCACCGCCATGTCCTGTTCGAGGCCCACCGCCCGCCAGCGCGACACGCCGATGGCCACGACCACCAGGAGCAGGGACAGGGCCACGTCCCCGAAGCCGATCGGTCCCGACAGCGTCGAGGTGGCCGCGATCACCCGCGGCCCTCCGGGCGCGGCGCCAGCCGGATGACATGGTCGGCGAGATCCTCGTGGCGGGGGTCGTGGGTGACCATGACCACCGTCAACCCCGACCCGGCGAGCTGGCGGATCAGGCGCTCGATGCCGGCCTTGCTCCCGGTGTCGAGCGCGGAGGTCGGCTCGTCGAGGGCCAGCACGTCGGGTCCGAGGGCCAGGGAGCGCGCCAGGCACATCCGCTGGGCCTCGCCGACCGACAGCCGGTCGGCCTCGCGGGCGGCGAGCACGGGATCGAGGCCGACGCGCGCGAGCAGGGACGCCACGTCGCCGCCGACGTTGTCCGCCACGCTCCCCGGAAAGGTCACGGGCACCTGCCCGACGTGCTGGACCCGGCGTCGCAGCTCGAGCACGTCGTAGTCCCGCACGTCGCGGCCCTCGAAGCGCACGCAACCGCGGTCGGGGTCGTCGAGGCGGTTGAGGAGGCGCAGCAGCGTCGTCTTGCCCGCGCCGGAGGGTCCGACCATGACGGTGAGGCCGGCGGCCGGCACCACGGCCGAGAACCCGCTCACGATGGGCCCGTCGTCACCGTCCACCTGCACGTCGAGGTACTCGAAGCGGGGGGTCACTCCGCCACCCGCCGTCGTGCCGTGGTGCCACGGGAGCGCGCGCGCACCGGGCGAGGGTAGCTTCCGATCAGGGAGTCGAGCTCTTGGCCTGGGCGCGCGTCGGGATGGCGGTGCACCCGCCGTCGCCGAGCCGGGCGAGGCCGGCCAGATCGGCCGCGCCGTACGCGCCGGGCATGCGGGTGCGCACGGGGTACATCATCTGGGTCGGGTCGCCGGAGTGGCCGAGGCCGACGACGTGGCCGAGCTCGTGGAGGAGCAGCGCGCCCCGGCCGGTCACACCGAAGCCCGGGCCGGTGTCGGTGTCGACGTTCAACGCGACCACCGCCGCGACCATGGCATCGGGGTGGCCCGACCAGCCGGCCGCCTCGTACTGGGTGATCCCCCCCATGCCGTCGGTCATCTGCAGGTCGGTCGCCCCGGGGGTGGTCCAGCCGATCAGCACGTCCGGCCACCCGTTCGCCCCGAGGGAACCTCCGGTGATCCACGAGGTGGTCGGGACCGCCGCGGTCGTGCCGTCGGAGACAAAGGTCAACCCCGTCGCCTGGCTGACCATGGCGATCGCCCGGGCCAGGTCGTCCGCCGCACCGGACGGCGCCTGGCGGAGGTCGACCAGGTAGTGGATGGGCTGGCACGCATCCCAGCGCACCGGGGTGCCGTCGCTGTTGGTCGCCTCGAACGTGTAGCCCCCCGACGCCGCCGCGGCCGAGGCGCCACCCGACCCTGGCGCGGCGCCGGCTGGCGCGCCTCCCGACCCCGGCGACGGGCTCGCCTCCGATGGGCCCGGGGCCACACCGGGATCGCCGGCGCCGACCACCACGACCCCGGGGGGCGACGGCGACCCGGCTGCGGCCGGCTCCGCCTGGGGCGCGCCCGGCGATCCGGGAGCACCGATCGCCGACGCCCCACCTCCAGCCATCAGGTAGACGCTCACCGCCGGCGCCGACCACACCGCGGCGCCGAGGACCACGACGAGCACGACCAACGCCCCACGCCATCGGGCCGCCCGGCCGCGATCGGGCCCGATCTGGGAGCCACCGCGGGCGTCGGGCAGCGTGACTGTCCGATCGTCACTCGCTTCCTCGCCCGCCATGGACCACATGGCCACCCCCTACCGTGGGATCCGTACAAAAGGGATGTCGGCCGTGTTTGCCGCGAGTTGACCGCGATCCACGACGCTGCGACCGGAGGGCCATCCAATGGGCCAGGTCCCCGCGACCACCACGGGCGGTCACCGTCGCGACCACCGGAAGGGGCCGGACGCCGATCGCGTCGGCCCGGCGCGCCGCCACGAACGGGCCGCTCACGCCGCATAATCACCCCTTGCCCCCGCCTTAGTGTTCGCATAATGTGCTCATGCTGCTACGGAGCGAGACGGAATCGGGGTTGCAGGACCCCACGTCGCGTGGCCGTGATGGCGAGGCGGGATGCGGACGGAGAGCGGGTCGGGAGACCCGAAAGGGGCGAACGTGACAGCAACGACGTTCAGCGCTGGCGCAGCCGGGACCGCGACCCTTCCCCGACCGCCGAGGGATCCCGATGGTGAGGCCCTGCTGCGGTCCGCCCGGGTCCTGGTGGTCGAGGACCAGCCCGCAGCACGGGCCCGGGTCTCGGGGATGCTGCGCCGGGCCGGCGTCGCCGAGGTGATCAGCGTCACCAACAGCCGCGAGGCGTTGAGCGCGTTCCTCCGCTGCGCCCCCGACCTGGTGCTGCTCGACCTGCACGAGCGCGGGACCGAGGGCGACGCCGTCCTCCGGGCGCTGCAGGAGGTGTGCCCGTCCGACACGTTGACTCCGGTGGTGGTCGTGACCGGCGCGGCTCGGGTCGTCGCCGGCGGGCACGAGCCCGGTCGCCCGTCCGCCACGTTGCGCTTCGACCCCGCGGAGCTGCTCGCCCGGATGCAGGACGTGCTCGCCACCCGCGCGCTGTACGACCGCCTGGCCCTCTACACCCGCCAGCTCGAGCAGCGGGTCGAAGCGCACCTCGACGCCGAGCGGCGCTCGGCCGACGAGCACCACCGCAGGCGCCGCCGGATCGAAGACGTCATCGACCGGCGCACCCTGCACATGGTGTTCCAGCCGATCGTCGACCTCGACAGCAACCGGGTGGTCGGCGTCGAGGCCTTGGCCCGCTTCGACGGCGAGCCGGACCGGGCGCCCAACCTGTGGTTCGCCGAGGCGGCCGAGGTCGGCCTCGCGACCGAGCTGGAGCTGATGGCGGCCGACATCGCGTTCCGCTCGATGGCCGAGCTCCCGGCCGACATCTACCTGTCGATCAACCTGTCGCCCGAGACGTTGTGCTCCCCCCAGCTGCTCGACGCCGTCGGCGTGTGGGGCTCCCGTCGGCTGGTGATCGAGATCACCGAGCACACCGCGGTCTACGACTACGACCAGCTCGAGCAGGTGACGGGCTGGCTGCGCTCCCGGGGCATCCGCATCGCGGTCGACGACGCGGGCTCCGGGTTCTCCAGCCTCCAGCACATCCTGCGGCTCCGCCCCGACATCATCAAGCTGGACATGGCCCTGACCCGGGGCATCGACGGCGACCCGGTCCGGCGGGCGCTCGCCTCCTCACTGGTCACCTTTTCCGGGGAGATCGACGCGGAGCTCGTCGCCGAGGGGCTCGAGACCGGCGCGGAGGTCGCAGCACTGCGCAACCTGGGCGTGCGGGGCGGGCAGGGCTACTGGCTCGGCCCGCCGGCCGCGCTCCCCCAGACCCCGGCCACCGCGCTCCTCCGCCCCGCCTGAGCGGCGCACCGCCTGAGCGGCGCACCGACGACCGCCGCCCGCGGCCGGCGCCCACCGATAGCCTCTCGCCATGGCATCGATGTTCGACCTGCGCGACAAGGTGGTCCTGGTCACCGGGGCGAGCCGCGGAGTCGGGCGGGCGCTGGCGGTCGCGCTCGGCGCCCTCGGCGCCAACGTCTCCTGCGCCGCCCGCGCCACCGACGAGCGCCGGCTGCGCCTGCCCGGCACCATCGACGAGACGGCGCGCCAGGTGAACGCCGCCGGCGGCCAGGCCCTGGCGGTGCCGACCGATCTGAGCCGCACCGCCGACGTGACCTCCATGATCAGGGCGACCGTCGAGCACTTCGGCGGCCTCGACGTGCTCGTCAACAACGCGGCGGTCACGTTCAACGGCGATCTCGACATCGACCCGAAGCGCTACGACCTCGTGATGGACATCAACGTCCGGGCCCCGATGATCGCGACCCGCGAGGCGCGCGCCGCGTTGGCGGCCGCCGGTGAAGGGCGGATCCTCAACGTGTCGTCGTTCGCCGCCTTGTCGTACTACCCGACGATGATGGCCTACGGGATGTCCAAGGCCGCCATCGAGCACCTCACGGTGTCGTGTGCGGCGCAGCTCGAATCCGATTCGATCGCGGTCAACTGCCTGCGCATCGACACCGCCGTGGCGACCGAGGGCTTCATGATGAACGCACCCGATGGCGACCACGCGAGCTGGACGCCACCGGAGGTGGCCGCGGCCGGGCTCATCTGGATGCTCCAGCAGCCGACCACCTACACCGGCCAGGTCGAGAGCATGGTCGGGCTCGCCCGGCGCACCGGCTGCATGCCGAGCGTCGCGGCCCGCCCGGACCGGCCCGCGCTCGGCTGGCCCGTCCACCAACCCGCCAGCTGACCGCGAGCGCGGCCGCGCAACGGCGGCACCAACCCGCCGCCCGCGGTGCCACCGCCCGCGCTGCCACCGCCACGGGTGCCACTGCCCGCGCTGCCACCGCCACCAACCCGGCCATAGCTGTTGGCCTTAGCCGTTCGCGTGTTCGGAACTGGTCCGATGCGCAGGTCTTCGCACACACGAACCCACAACGCCAACACGAACACCGGACCGCGGCGCAGGACGCCAGCACGAACCGGCCGCTCGCGGGACGGGCGGGGCGGGCGCCGACAAGCCCGGCGCCCCTCGGCGACCAAGGGAGCGCCGCCGACGGTCACATGGCGGGACGCCCGGCGCTCACCCCGCCGTCGACGTAGAGGATCTGCCCGCTGACGTAGGACGCCTGGTCCGACGCCAGCCAGGCCACGGCGTTGGCGATGTCAGCCGGCGCGCCCACCCGGCCGATCGGCACCATCCGCGCCCGCTCGTTCCGCCGCTCGCCCTCGAAGTTGACCGCGGTCCCCTCGGTCACGATCAGACCGGGGCCGACGGCGTTCACCCGGATGCCCTGGAGGCCGAGCTCCAGGGCCAGCTGCTTGGTCAGCGTCTCGACCGCGCCCTTGGTGACGGGGTACACCTGGATCCCGGGCGAGTTGGTGACGGCGGCCGCCGAGGAGATGTTGACGATCGCCCCACCCCCGCCGGCGGCCATCCCCGGCACGAACGCCCGGCAGCAGTTGATCGGCCCGACCAGGTTGACGCCGAGCACGTCGTCGATGTCCGACCGCGGCGCGTCGAGCAGCGGACCGAACCGCCAGATGCCGGCGTTGTTGACCAGGATGCTGACGGGGCCGACCTCCGCCGCGAGGGCCGCGAGCGCCTCGGGATCGCGCACGTCGCAGTGGTGTCCGGACCCGCCGAGGTCGGCCGCCGTGGCCTCCGCCGCGTCGCCGTCGAGGTCGACGGCGACGATCCGGTGCCCATCCTGGGCCAGCCGCCCGGCGATGGCGCGCCCGAGGCCTCGTCCTGCTCCCGTGACCAGTGCAACTCCCACCTGGGCCTCCCCTCGCGCCGGCGAGCGGGCCGGCGAACGGGGCGGACCCTACACGTCGCGTCGCTGTGGCGCGACCGCCCCTGGCTCAGCGAATGGCGCGCAGCTCGGCGATGTCCTCCGCCGAGAGCTTGCGCGAGCCGATGCCTTCGAAGCCGTTGCCGCCGGTGTAGGTGTCCTCGCCGCGGGCGAGCCCATGCTCGTCGAAGGGCCACAGCGCGGCCATCCGGGTCTCGTAGAGGTAGTACGCGTCGGCGTCGTCGACGGGGATGCCGCGGGCGATGAGCGTCGCACCCGGATACGCCATGCGCATGACGCCCTCGGTGAGGATGCAGTCGCGGTCCACGACGAGGCGGTCGACGTCGAGCTGGAGCTTGGTGGCGCCGGAGGCGATGAAGTCCTCGTAGAAACGGCGGACCTCCGCCTTGCCGACCGGGTTGAGCTCTGGTTCGGTCGTACCGTACGCGTGGTAGCTGACGTCGTCGGAGAGGGTGGCGAGCAGTCCGTCGACATCGCCGACCGCCTCCGCCTTCATGTGCTCGAGGACCGTGGCGAGGTTGCGGCGCAGCACCGGGTCGGTCTCGGTCGCGAGGCGCTCCTCCACCTTGGCCCACGTGCGGTTCGGATCGATGACGGTCACGGTTTCCCCTCCTCCAGCTGTGGGCCATGATCCCACAGCGGGGGCCGGCCCGGCCGCCGCCGCGCCAGCGCCATAGGGTGGCACCCGGCACGGGCGCCCGAAGCGGCCCGCGCCGGGGAGGGAGACATGTCCGACCTCGCGTCGATCGACGAGCTGCTGTCGACGACGCGCGCGGTGCGCAAGCAGCTCGACCTCGAACGACCGGTCGAGGTCGAGCTGATCACCGACTGCCTGCGCCTCGCCATGTATGCCCCCAACGCCACCAACGCGCAGAGCTGGCGGTGGCTGGTGGTGACCGACCCGGACACGCGCCGGGCCATCGGTGAGGTCTACCGCTCCGTACTCGAACCCATCTCCCTGCGCCTGCGCGACCAACGCCGGGCCGCTGGCGACGCCGCCGCGCTCCGCCACTCCGAGTCGGTGCTGCACCTGGTCCGCCACCTCGGGGAGGTCCCGGTCCACGTGATCCCGTGCCTGCAGGCCACCATCGAGCCGACCACCAGCCTGGCCGAGCTGAGCGGGCTGTTCGGCTCGATCTACCCCGCGGTGTGGAGCTTCCAGCTCGCGCTGCGCAGCCGGGGCTTGGCCTCGGTGTTCACCACCGGCCACCTGCTCGAAGCAGGCCGCGTCGCCGAGCTCCTCGGCATCCCCGACGACCACATCCAGACCTGCCTGATCCCCGTGGCCCACCCGATGGTGGCGACCTTCTCCCCGCCACCCCGACGACCGGTCGACGAGGTGGTCATGTGGGAGCACTGGCAGGTCTGATCCGCACCACACCGCTCCCCCGCCCATCCATCCCGAGAGGAGGTCCCCCTGTGCCGAGATCGAGCGAGGAGGTCCGCGCCGAGGTCGGACACCCCATCATCGACGCCGACGGGCACATGCTCGAGCTGCTCGATGCCACCCATCCCCACCTGCGCGAGGCGCTCGGCTCTGCCCGCTTCGAAGCGTGGCTCGCCCGAGGATCGATCACCAAGTTGTCGCAGCGCCCGAGGACCACCGACGAGCGTCGCCGCACGCGGACCCCGCAGGGCGCGTGGTGGGGCACCCAGACCGTCAACGTCCGCGACCGGGCGACCGCGACCCTGCCCGCGCTGCTGCACGAGCGGATGGAGGAGATCGGTCTCGACTTCGCCGTCCTGTACCCGACCAACACCCTGCTCACGCCGGCGGAGGAGGACCCGGAGCTGCGCGCCGGGCTCTGCGCCGGGTTCAACGCCTACTACGCCGACGTCTACGGCCCCTTCTCCGACCGGTTGGCTCCGGCAGGGATGATCCCGATGCACACACCGGGGGAGGCCATCGCCGAGCTCGAGCACTGCCACCGGATCGGGATCAAGGTCGTGGCGTTCCCCGAGGGCCTGCTGCGCCCCTTGGACGAGCCCGCCGGGCCGGGATGCTCCCCGTGGCTGTTCCCGGGCCAGACCCACTGGTTCGACTCGTTCGGCCTCGACAGCGCGCACGACTACGACCCGGTGTGGGCGACCTGCGAGCGCCTCGGCTACGCCGTCACCTTTCACGGCGGCCTGACCGTGCGACCAGGCCTGCACTGGTCGACGACCAGCTACGTGGCCAACCACGTCGGCCAGTTCGCGGCCGAGATGTACCCGCTGTGCAAGTCCTTGCTCTTCGGGGGCGTGACCCGGCGCTTCCCCAACCTGCCGTTCGTGTTCCTCGAGTGTGGCGTGTCGTGGGCCGTGCAGATGCTCGGCGACACGATCGAGCACTGGGAGAAGCGCAACCTCGAGGCCCTCGACCTGCTCGACCCATCCAGGCTCGACCGCGACGAGCTCGGGCGCTACTTCCGCGACTACGGGGGACGGTTGGCGGAGCTGCTCGGCGACGACCCGTACCGGGCGGTGCAGGCGTTGCCGATCCACGGCAGCCGCCCCGAGCAGCCCGACGAGTTCCACGCCATGGGGGTGTCCGGGCCCGCCGACATCACCGCCCGCTTCGACCAGTGCTACTTCGGCTGCGAGGCCGACGATCGGGGCATCGTCACCGCGTTCCTGCCCTCCAACCCGCGCGGGGCGCGCCTGCGCCCGGTGTTCTCCTCCGACATGGGCCACTGGGACGTGACCGACATCGGAGGTGTGGTCGCGGAGTCCCACGAGCTCGTCGAGCGCGGGTTTCTGACCGAAGGTCAGTGGCGCGAGGTCGTCTTCGACAACCCGGCCCGCATGTTGACCCAGACCAACCCGGGCTTCTTCGACGGCACGAGGGTTTCGGAGCACCGCCCGGCGCCCACCGGCTGAGCGGCGCCGCCCACGCAGCCCCAGCACCCGCGCCGCGTCCTGCCCGGCACCCTCCGCCTCCGATCAGCGCGCGTAGCCGGCCGCCCGCTTGGCCGCGACCGGGATCGAGTGGCACTCCGCGTCGACCTCCTGGCCGTCGAACACCGTCTGCCAGTGGTCGCGGTTGGTGACGCTGACGGTGACCCAGAGCATGGTGGTGCCGAGATGGCTCCACGCGCTCTCGACCTGGCCCGAGGTTCGCTCCTCGGGCGTGAGCACGAGCAACCCCCGGGCGGCGGCGAGCAGCGGCCCATCGTCGCCGGGCGCCGGTGGGGTGGCCACGGCCCCGGCCAGGTAGCGGTCGAAGACGGCACAGGCCTGAGCCGCAGCCACGTCCCGGCTGTCCGGCGTCGACTGCGTGCGGGCCGCCGCGCTGGCACAGCCAGTCAGGCCCGCGGCCAACAGCACTGCGGCTGCGACCGATCTCGCCACCATGTTTCCGTCCTTGCCCCGTGACCTCTCAGAGCGGACAGTAACGGTCGGCGTCGGCGGCACCGACCTGGCTTGGACGAAGAGATGATCGGCGCCGAGTCGGAGGCGAGAAAGCGAGCATCTGTGTGGCGGTCCGGTGACTCGGCGTGGAGATCTGGACCGAGCACCCGCGCACCGGTGGAGGGGTCACCCGCACCCGCGGCGACCCCTCCACCTGTTGCGGTGTCCCGTCAGGCGGTCACACCGCCACATTCGTCACACCGGCGCCCCGGTGTCGTCCCACACGGTGCCCTGGTAGGTGATCTGCGGGCTCGTCATCGCCGTGGCCGGCCCCCAGTACCCGCCGGTGGCGAAGTACGCGCCGGCGTCGGGTTGGCGCAAGATGCGGTTGTTGAGGATCTTGATGTTGGTCACCGGGTACGGGCCCGCCTCCCCGCCGTAGAGGGAGTAGCCGCCCCCGTTGACCAGGTTGTCCTCTTCGACGACGTTGGCGATGGGGCCCTGATCGGCGCCCACCTGGACACAAGACGTCTCGCCCAGGGGGTTGGACACGTAGTTGTGGTA
>Ga0209698_10001184_pt1 | contig 30204 bp, 20 predicted proteins | sample LitLauG_LLR_2012_FD_187203 | JGI IMG/M metagenome (GOLD analysis project Ga0209698, IMG submission 187203) | Freshwater sediment microbial communities from Pennsylvania, USA - Little Laurel Run_MetaG_LLR_2012 (SPAdes) (version 2) | ecosystem: Environmental > Aquatic > Freshwater > Creek >... | reverse complement strand
CCTTTACGTGGCGGGAAAGTTTGATGTGCCTGCAGTAAAGAAAGCAATCGAAGCTGGCTTTGCGGGGTGGGCGAAGGGGCCTGCGGCGGTTGAAAATGTGCCGAAGCCAAAGACGCAGCGGCTGCTAGACGTCACAGATCGGCCGGGCGCGCCGCAGGCGACGGTTTACGTTGGGTTGCCAGCGCCAAATGCGGCGAGCCCGGACAGTATTCCGCTGGCAGTGACAAACGCGCTGCTGGGAGGCTCATTCGGCTCACGGATTACGAGCAACATTCGGGAAAAGCTGGGGTGCACTTATTCGCCGAGTTCGCAGGTGTCGAGACGGTTTCACGATGCGTACTGGGTGGAAACGGCGGACATCACGACGGAATGCACCGGGAAATCGCTGGGAGAAATCTTCGGAGAGATTCAGCGGTTGCAGAAGGAGGCGCCGCCAGATGCGGAATTGAAGGGGATTCAGAGCTATCTTTCCGGGCTGTTTGTGATCCAAAACTCGTCACGGGGAGCGCTGATCGGGCAGCTTCGTTATGTGGATCTGCAGGGGCTGGGTGAAGACTACCTGAAGACCTATGTGCAGAAAGTGAATGCGGTGACGCCCGCGGACGTGCAGAGAATGACGGTGGAATATATTAAACCAGAGCAAATGACAATCGTGGTGGTGGGAGACAAGGCGAAAATCACGGAGCAGCTTGCGCCTTTTGCGACGGCGGGTGGCTCGAACAAATAGAATAGATCGCTGTAGAAGCTTAAGGTTTGGGAGTACGACGGCGGGGATTGGGCGCGGCGGCGCGTCTTCCCCGCTTTGCTTTTTCCGCGTAGAGATCCTGGTCCGCTTCGGAGAGAAGCTTTTCGATGCGTTCGCCATCACCACGGTAGACGGAGATGCCGATGCTCGCGGAGAGAGACGGCTGCTCGTCGTCGCTGGCGAGAACTTCACGAATACGATTCGCGACGCGGTGCGCGTCGTCCTCTTTCGACTCTGGGAGAACGAGGGCGAATTCGTCGCCGCCGTAGCGCGCGGCGGTATCGACGGCGCGGCAATGAATGCGAAGAATATCGGCGAGACGGCAAATAGCGCGGCTACCGACGAGATGACCGTAGGTATCGTTGATTTTTTTCAGGCCATCAAGATCGAGAAGCAACACGGAAAATGGACGGCCGGTGCGATTAGTGCGCTCGGTCTCGTTTTCAAGGACATCGAGCAGGCGGCGGTAGTTGGCAAGGCCGGTGAGCGGATCGCTGACGGCCAGGTGGTGAACTTGTTCGAAGAGGCGGGCGTTATCGAGAAGCGCGCCGCCGAGAGCGACGGTGTAGCCCAACACCATGAGCGCTTGGGCGAAAACAAAGGGAGCGTCCAGCAGGCGCGCGGATTGAGCGGCGGAGAGCTGGGCGGCGACATTCAGCCAGGTCGCGGCGTAAATGGTGCGGTCGAAAGCGGAATCTTCCACGGACAAACGGCGGCGGTACCAGATGAGGCTGACCAGGAAAATGGCGCCGGGTAGCAACTGCTCCGGGTTGGGGAAGAACGCGCTGGGATGACGAGAGACTTCCGGAGGCAAGCCGCGGAGCGCAGCCGCGAGCGCGTAGGTCAACGTGATGGCGGTCAGCAGTGCGCCCGTGATTTCGCGGCGGGGATGACGCGAGCGCGGGAGAAAACGCTCGACGAGGAGCGCCACGACGAGCAGGAGGGCCAAGACCATGCGGCCGAGCCACCAAGCGATAGGCGCCCAAAGCAGGCGCAGAGACGCATCGGGTAGAAATTGAAAGAAGAGAACGCTAGTCGCCGTGAGGACCGCGCCGGAAAGAAGAAAGCCAGCGCCAAGAATCAGCGAGATGCGATCCTGAGTTCCCTGGAAGCGGACTAGAGTCACGGCAGAAAAAACGAAGGCGAGGAGACCGCTGATTACCAGGAGGTAGCCCTGAAGAATCGCGTCGGGCTGAAGAGTGATACGACGAAGCCAGAAAGCGGCAAGAACCACAAAGAGAAACGCACCAGAATGAGCGAGGAAGATGGTGGTGTTGCTGCGGCCGTTGGTGAGAGGAGCCTTGCCCATGGGTATTCTCAAGCTAATGTCTGATCTCCGGGCCGGGCGCCTACTTAATTAGACTACGCAGAGGGTAAAGTCGTTGCCGGGGATTTCAGCGCTTGTTGAAGCAAGTGATACCGTCCTGTGGATATTACGGACTGTACGAAAGTTCAGGACAAAATGTGGCAGGGAAAATTCGGGGAAGACAGACGTTGGCCGGTAGAAACTTTAGCAGTTGCGCGGGAGAGTAAGATTCCGCACACTGTCAGCGTTGAAACGATTGAATAAAGACGAAAGAATGGATGGCGCGGAGCGGAGCAGCGCGGCGGTAAGAATTTGCCCAGACAGCATGTTAGAGTGACGCCGGGCTGGAACCGTGATTTCTTGGTGAAAAGGAGAATTGCTTGAGCGACGAAAGCGCGGCGAGTTCTGCACCAGGCCTGCGGCGTACACTCACCCTCTGGGATCTGATTCTGTACGGCGTTATCGTGATTCAACCGGTGGCGCCGATGTCGGCTTTTGGCGTGCTCAGCAACCGGGGGCACGGTCACGTCGTAACTGCGATTCTGATCGCCATGGTGGCCATGCTGTTCACGGGGATTAGTTATGGACGCATGGCACGGGCCTATCCGAGCGCGGGGTCGGCATTCACCTACGTTGCGCAGGAGATCAATCCGGGGATCGGCTTCGTCACGGGCTGGAGCATGGTTATGGACTACATGCTCAATCCGCTGATCTGTACAGTCTGGTGCGCGGAACAAACGCACGAATTCGCGCCAGGCATTCCGGTCTGGGGCTGGAAGATTTTCTTCGCGGCTGTATTCACCCTGCTGAACATCCAGGGGATCAAGACCTCGGCGCGCGTAAACAGCGTGATGGCAGCAGGCATGGGGGCGGTCATTATCGTCGTGTTCGTAACCGCTATCCGGTACATCTTCGGGCAATCGCACGTGAGCGACCCCATCTATTTCACCAGGCCCTTTTATGACCCGCAGACATTTTCGTGGGGCGGTCTCTTTGGGTGCACTTCGGTCGCGGTGCTGACGTACATCGGTTTTGACGGTATTTCGACGCTATCTGAAGAAGCTGAGAATCCGCGCCGAAATATCATGAAGGCCACGGTGCTGACTTGCGTGGTGATTGGCTTTCTGTCTGCTGCAGAAGTCTACATCGCGCAATTGATTTGGCCAGCCTCCCTGCCTTTCCCGAACGAGGACACAGCATACGTATATGCGGCAGCTCGAACTTGGGCGCCCCTGTTCGGAGTTGTCGGGGTCACACTGATTGTCGCCAATTTCGGCTCTGGCCTGGGAGCACAGATCGGGGCTGCCCGCCTTCTGTTCGGAATGGGGCGCAGCAACGCGCTGCCAAAATCATTCTTTGGCGCGGTGGAGCCAAAACATCGAATACCTCGAAACAATGTTCTGTTCGTTGGGGCCATTGCCCTCGTGGGGTCCTTTCTCCTTTCGTATGATCTTGGCTTGAACATGCTCAATTTCGGTGCGCTCATTGCGTTCATGGGGGTGAATGCGGCGGCCTTTCTTCGGTATTACTGGCGCGCGAAAGAGAAAGAGTTGTGGAACCTGATACCTCCGGTGATCGGATTCATCATCTGCCTATTGCTCTGGCTGAATTTGAGCCATGCTGCGATGAAGATTGGGAGCATCTGGATGGCGGTTGGCATCGCCTTCGGAGCATGGAAGACGCGCGGGTTCCGCGAACCGCTGTCGTTTGAGGTGCCCCAGGAATGACGCGTTTAGTTCAGAAGAGCCCATTGCATCATGAGCGACTCTAGAAGGATGATGGTCATGCCCACGGAGGCACCCAATCCGGTGAAACGGCAAAGCGGTGAGAACCAGACCATCACGATGAGGGATGTCGCGAAGTCCAGCGGCTTCTCTCCTGCTACGGTTTCGATCGTGCTGAACAATGCGCCGCTGGCACGATACATTGCGCCGGCGACGAAAAAGCGCATTGAAGAAGTGGCCAAGAAGCTCGGCTACCGGCCGAACGCAATGGCGCGTTTTTTGCGCAGCAAGCGGAGCCATAGTGTGGGAGTGATGTTCTTCGACATTACGGATCCGTTTTGCACACCGGTCTTGCGCGGCATTGAGAACGCCCTCTATCAATCGTCGTACGTGCAGATTTTCGCCGACGCCCATAACCAGAGAAACCGGTTCGAACGATACCTGGAAATGCTGCTCGAGCATCACGTCGAAGCGTTGATCGTTGTGGCCAACTGGCTCTTCGTGGACATTCAACTGCTCGCGGACCTCAGCAAGAGAAACATTACGGCAGCGACCATCGGATGGGAAATGCCCGGGAACTCCGTGAGCTCAGTGATGGTGGACAATGAAGCGGGAGGGCGGCTCGCGCTCGAACACCTTCACCAATTGGGACATCGCAAAATCGCATATATCCTCGGCCCAAAGATGCTGATTGACAGCGCGCCCCGCTGGAAAGGAATCCAGAAATTCGCGCACTCCGCCGGACTGGAGATCGACCCGGCGCTGGTTCTGCACTTGCCGGATTCTTTCGACCCCAATTCGGGATTCGAAGGGGGCTACCGTTTCACGGAAGAATTGCTGCAGAGAAAGAAGAAGTTTACGGCATTGATGGCTTTTGACGACTTAACAGCGCTGGGCGCGATCCGGGCGCTGACCAAGGCGGGCGTGAAAGTACCGGAGAATTGCTCAGTAGTGGGTTTCGATGACGTACCGCTGTCCGCGCTATCGGCACCTTCTTTGACAACGGTGAGGCAACCGCTGGAAGCAATGGGAAATCTCGCCGTGAACATCGTCATGGAAGGCGTCAACGCCGGGTTGGAAAAGCGCGATTGGAAAACTTCGCGGCACCGGATGAATCCGGAGCTGGTGATCCGCGACTCCACGAGAGCGGCCATCCTCAGCGGCTCGGACGACTAAGTCTGACTTCGCTGGAACGCGTGGTTCCTGAAAACAAAAGGCGCGGACTGATCCGCGCCTTCTCTGTTTTGAAGCGAGTTCGGTTCAGCGCTTACTTGACCACGGGCAGAAAGACCTGCGAAGCGTTCATAAACTCCACGTAGCCCAGTTCGGTTGTAACCCTGGCGCGCTCGAAACGCCCTTTTGGTCCTCCGCTGGCTTTGAACGTCAGGAGATACTGATTGCTGAGATGCGTGGAGAGTTCATCAAGATAATGCTTGATGCTGACGGGCGCACCAGTGCCAAGATAGAAAGATTCGGCGCCAGTTTCGTCCGAGAGCTGGCTGAGATTCGCTTGCGCTCTGTTGGCGAGAAAAAATCCGCGCCCTCTATGCCCCGAATCGGGAGCATAGATGGTCCAGATATTAACGTTCTGCTTTTGAGCGCGGCTGATGGTGGAATCGAGGTCGGGGCTCCTGGGGTCAAAACCTCCACGAAAATAGTCAATCCCCGAAGAGATCAATAGTACGGAGCGCCGGTCCGGTGAAGTAGGCCAACGCTTCATCAAGTCGAGGAGCGCCAGATAAGGGCTCCCGAATGCACTCCCGCCGCCGAGTGGGAGACGCAGTGCCTTGGCCGCAAGTTCGTGGTCGTTGGTGAAATCCTGGGCGACCATAGCGGTGCCATTGCGCGCGTAAGCGACTGAAACATATGTATTGTCAGGCTGGCCGGCAAGGAACGCTTTCAGGTCGCCCCACTGGCTGGCGATGTTGCTATCCAACGAATCGTCGATCAAGACGGCGAGGTACAATTTTTCACCGTGCTTCCAATCGGCGACCTGCGCGCGATCTTTGTTCAGATAGAACAGGACGTCCTCTTTGGTGACGAGCGGAGCGCTGGTGTCTTTCTTTCCGACGGCGGTCACCGTCAGATTTACGGTTCCGGGCGCGGCGCCGACGGCACTGTTTACAAACAGCCCGACTACAAGCATAAGCGCCCCGAAGATCAGGGCGATGCGGATTGGATTTATCTTCTTCATCATTGAAACGTCTCCTCTCAACTTCCTTGATTGGCTAGATGCAATTCCCGGCAAAAAAGGAGTACAAGCACGAAGGCTCAACATGAGGAAATTGCAGTATAGCTTCCGTGCAAGGGTCCGGCAGTCTTTTGCTTGAAGCTTTCGGTGGCAATTGCGTAGTATGCTGCGGCGCCGACATAAAGGACCGATCCGGTGAAAAACTACATTGGAGCAATTGATCAAGGCACGACGAGCACTCGATTCATGGTGTTCGACCAGTCTGCGCGCATTGTTGCCGTTGCACAAAAAGAACACGAGCAGATTTTCCCGCGGCCGGGCTGGGTGGAACACGATCCGCTGGAAATCCTGCGCCGCACGGAAGAAGTGATTGCCGAAGCATTGGAGCAGCGCGGGTTGCGAGCCGCGGACCTGGCCGGAATCGGCATCACCAATCAGCGCGAAACCACCGTCCTGTGGGAGCGCAAGACCGGCAAGCCGGTTGCGAATGCTATCGTTTGGCAAGACACGCGGGTTGCAGAAGATGTCGCGCGTTTCGCCAGCGAAGGCGGGCAAGATCGCTTCCGGCCGCAGACGGGTTTGCCGCTGAGCACGTACTTCAGCAGCCTGAAACTGCGCTGGCTGCTCGAGAACGTTTCCGGCGCCCGTGAAAAGTCCGCCGCCGGCGAGCTGCTGTTCGGAAACATCGATACCTTTCTCCTTTGGAACTTGACCGGTGGCCCTCAAGGCGGCTTGCACGTCACGGATGTCACAAACGCGAGTCGCACGCAACTCCTGAATCTACAAACACTGGATTGGGACGAAAAGTTGCTTGCGGCGTTTGATATTCCCCGCTCCTTGCTGCCAAAAGTGCGTTCGAGCAGCGAAGTGTATGGCGAAGCGACTCTCCAAGCGGTTGCGGGCATTCCCGTCACCGGGATCCTGGGCGATCAGCAGGCGGCTCTGGTGGGCCAGGCGTGTTTTCGTCCCGGCGAGGTCAAGAACACGTATGGCACTGGCTGCTTTCTACTGATGAACACGGGCGAACGGCCGGTACCCTCGAACTTCGGTTTGCTCACCACAGTGGCCTACAAATTAGGAGCAGGAGCGGCACACTACGCACTCGAAGGGAGCGTAGCCATTACCGGAGCGCTGGTGCAGTGGCTCCGTGACAATCTGGGAATGATTGAGAAAAGCACGGATGTTGAACCTCTGGCAAGAACAGTCAGCGACAACGGCGGCGTTTACTTCGTTCCCGCATTTTCCGGACTCTACGCGCCATATTGGAAGGGGAATGCGCGCGGCGTCATCGCTGGCCTAACGCGCTACGCAAACAAGGGCCACATCGCGCGGGCGGTTCTGGAAGCCACAGCGTTTCAAACGCGGGAAGTGGTAGAAGCGATGGAGAAAGATTCGCATATCGAGCTGTCTAGCTTGCGCGTGGATGGAGGCATGGTGGCGAATGAGCTGTTGATGCAGTTTCAGGCGGATATCTTGGACCGTGAAGTGGTTCGCCCGGTGATTCAGGAGACGACCGCGCTTGGCGCAGCGTATGCCGCGGGCCTAGCAGTAAAATTCTTCTCGGGCCTAGAAGAATTGCGCGCCAACTGGGCGGTCGATCGCACCTGGAAACCACATCTCGCCGAAGCGGAGCGTGAAAGACTTTACAAGCAATGGAAGAAAGCGGTCACGCGATCGTTTGATTGGATGGAATCCTGACGGACGGAGGCGCTCATTTTATGACATCACCGGTGCTCGGTGAATTTCTCGGCACGATGATCCTTGTGCTGCTTGGCGATGGAGTTGTCGCGGCCGTGTTGCTCAAGCGATCGAAGGCAGAGGGCAGCGGGTGGATGGTGATCACTGCCGGGTGGGCGTTCGCCGTGATGGGGGGCGTTTTCACGGCCATTGCCTGCGGGAGCAGCGATGCCCATCTGAATCCGGCGGTGACGATTGGCTTCGCGGTGCGCGACGGCAATTTTGCCAAGTTCGGACCCTACCTTGTCGCCCAGATGCTTGGGGCCATTGTGGGTGCGGGGCTCGTCTGGCTGCACTACTTGCCACATTGGAAGGAGACACAGGACACTTCTGCGAAGCTGGGATGCTTTTGTACGGCGCCGGCGATCCGCAATACCGTTGCGAATTTGCTGAGCGAAATCATTGCCACGTTCGTGCTTGTTTTCGTGGTGGGCGCGATTTTTTCAAAGAGCGTTTCAGCGACTGGACCTGCAGCAGGACTCGGCCCTTATCTTGTGGGAAGCCTCGTCTGGGGTATTGGCCTATCTCTTGGCGGTCCGACCGGTTACGCCATCAATCCCGCAAGAGATCTCGGCCCGCGCATCGCACATGCAATTCTTCCGATTGCAGGCAAAGGCGGCTCGGATTGGGGCTACGCGCCGATTCCTGTGATTGGACCGCTGCTCGGTGGCACGTTGGCTGGAGTGCTTCTTCGGGTGCTCGGCGTTTCCTGACCGCAAGTAATCGATTCCGCATTTTGCCCGCGCTGGGGTCGCACAAGAATGGCGTCTCTGCGCTACTCTTCGATTGGATGGAATCAACACCTACAATCTCGCCGCCAGACTCCGCGCTTCCGTCATCTTCTGCGCCGAATCCCTGGATTTATCGTCCGTGGATCGATCTGCTGATCGGCTGCGGGGCGTGGTCTGCTCCTCTTCTCTTGCTGGCTTTCTACGCGACAACTTCATACTCGCGGGCATGGGCCATGTCGTTTTATTTCCTGGCGTTGCTCTGCAATTACCCGCACTTCATGGCCACGGTTTACCGTGCGTATCACACGCGCACAGAATTTGAGAAATACCGCATCTTCACGGTGCACATCGCGTTGTTGCTGGCGGTGGCGGGGGTCCTTGCGCATGTCTGGTATCCACTGCTTCCCTGGATTTTCACGCTGTACATCTGTTGGAGCCCATGGCATTACACGGGACAAAACTTCGGGTTGCTAATGATGTTCACGCGACGCTCTGGGCTGGCGCCGAGTTCGACGGAAAGAAACGCAATTCACCTGTCGTTCATTGCGTCGTTTCTTTTGTTGATGTTGAGTTTTCATACGGGACCTTCGGGCGACGCGCTGATTCTGTCGCTGGGGCTGCCGGCGAAATTCACGCTTCCTGCGCGTGCCGTGCTGGCCTCGTTTTTCGTGGCCGCCTGTGGATGGGCCCTGATTTCGATGGCGAGGCGCAGCAGCCTGCGGGCAATCATTGCGCCGTTGACCCTGGCGGTTACACAGTTCCTGTGGTTCCTGTTGCCGGCGATGATCGAACTTTTCAGCGGGCACGAAGTGCCGCAAACACGTTACAGTAGCGGCGTTCTGGCGGTGCTTCATTCGACGCAATATCTCTGGATCACGAGTTATTACCAGGCGCGCGAAGCGCGGGAACGCGGCGAAGCCAACTGGAAGTTTTCGCGTTACCTGTTGACGCTGGTCGCAGGAGGAATCGCATTATTCATTCCTGGGCCGTGGATCGCTAGCCGCCTTTTTCATGCTGATTTCGCTGCGAGTTTTCTGACGTTTACCGCGCTGGTGAATATTCATCACTTCATTCTGGACGGAGCGCTCTGGAAGCTGCGCGATTCGCGGGTTGCGGCCTTCTTGCTCAATTCGAATGCGAGGAGCGAGGGTGAGCAGTTAGAAGGGCGCGGCGCGTTGCAATCCGTTGCCCGCTGGCTAACGGGTTCCGCACCCGTGGCAAGGGGCATTCGAGTCGCTTCGGTTGCGCTGCTTCTGGCATGGGCGGCGATGGATCAGCTGCATTTCTATTGGTCAAGTCAAGCGGACAGCCTCCCGGCGCTCGAACGCGCCGCCACGCTAAATCCAAATGACAGTGCCATACAAACGCGACTGGCACGGGCGGAGGCGTTGGCCGGAAAACACGATGCTTCGCTCGTGGCATTCGAGCGAGCGGCGGCTATCCGGCAGGAAAGCTTTCCGCTGCGGGAAGCGTACGCGCGAGGCTTGATTGAAGCAGGACGGGATGCCGAAGCGTATGCGCAATACCGGAAAATTCTTGGCCGCTGGCCGCGGAACGCAGGCGCGCTGGTGAATTACGGGCTACTGGCGCAACGCCAGGGACACACCGAGGAGGCCATCGATAACTGGCAGCGCGCGGTTGACGTCGACCCCAGTCAATCAAATGCGCAAATCTATCTCGCGCAGGCGCTTGACGGACGCGGAGAAACGCAGGCTGCGGCGCGGCATTACCGCGCCTATTTGCAGATTGTCGCTGCACATCAAGACGAGCATCGCGGCGAAGCCGCTACGGTGATCGCGGCGTTGGTCAAAATTGCCGACGCAGATGCTGCTGCCAACCAGCAAGCGGAAGCTTTAAAAGGTTATGACGCCGGGATCCAATTTGCGGAAAAAGCGAATACGCAGGCGCTGAAGACTCTCGCGCTGGTTCACCTGGCGGACTTGCAGGAAAAACGCGGTGAAGCAGCGGCAGCCGCAGCAGCCTATCAGTGGGCGTTGGCCATCGACGCGTCGCTTGCCGACTCGGTCAGCGTTGGGAGCGATTGGTTCAATTACGCGCAGTTCCTGCGGCGGCAGCACCAGCCGGAACGATTTGTGTTTGCCTGCTTGCTTCACGCGGAAGGATTAGTCAACACCACGCCAGGAGCTGAACTCAGCGCCATCGCGCAAGCTCGCGCAGAGAGTGAAGCGCGCCTGGGCCGCGAGGCCGCTGCCGTCCGCCGTTCCGCAGCAGCGGTTGAAGAAAAGGCACTAGAACTTTCCGCTTCCTCCTTTTCACCGCCGCAATAGCAGAATCCATCCCTGTTTCAGAAAAATAGAGAATCAACTTGCCCTCGAATGCGGTTTAGAATGGTGCGCGGAAAGAAGCGGCGCCTGTTTGCGCCCCACAACATAGAGGTCCCTCGCTCATGAGTATCATGCGATCGATGCTGCTCGCGGCATCGCAAAATCAGTGGCTGCGCCATCGTGCGGTTAACTATTCTTTTGTCAGGCGCACGGTCTCCCGGTTCATGCCCGGCGAGACGCTGGATGACGCTCTTCGCGCGGCGCAGATTCTGGGCGGAAGGAAAGTCGGAGCCGTATTCACTCACTTGGGCGAAAACATTAAGGATCGCGCCGAGGCACAGCAGGTTGCCGACCACTACCGCGAAGTTCTGGAGCGCATACGTGAAGAAGGTATGCAAGCCGAGATTTCCGTCAAACTGACACAGCTTGGTTTAGACCTCTCGCCGGAACTCTGCTTTGAACATCTGAACGCCATTATTGAGCGTGCGCAAGGGGAATCCATCGTCTGGGTGGATATGGAGGCGAGCACCTATGTGGACGCGACGCTGGAGCTTTATCGACGCGCCCTCGCCTTGCACGCCAACGTCGGCATATGCTTGCAGGCTTACCTTCACCGCACAAAGGATGACTTGGCGAAACTTTTGCCGCTGCGGCCATCGATCCGATTGGTCAAAGGGGCATACAACGAGCCGCCAGAGATTGCGTATGCCCGCAAGCAGGATGTCGACGAAAGTTATTTCGAGCTTGGAAAGCAAATGCTGCAAGCCAAGAAGGGAAATTCGTGCGTGCGCGCCGCGTTCGGCACTCATGACGTGGCGCTCATACGGCGACTGGCAGATCTTGCATCCGCCGAAGGTTTCATGAAAAGAGACTTTGAAGTGCAAATGCTTTACGGCATCCAACGGGCGGAGCAGGAGCGTCTAGCTAACGAGGGTTGTACATCCATCGTGCTCGTCGCGTACGGCGACTACTGGTATCCGTGGTTCGTGCGTCGCTTGGCGGAACGGCCGGCGAATTTATGGTTCATGGTGCGCAACGTTTTCGCGGCGTAGTTGCAGCCAGTTGCGTTGCGGTCCTCATCTCAATAGCGCTAGATATTTCGCAATCAGCTCGCAGTGTTGGCCTTAGCGATCAGGAGAATCGCGAGAATATAGAACAAGAACATGAGGCCAAGAAACATCTTCGCCGAACGATCGGCGCCCTGGAATTCTTTCCAGGCGAAAACTCCCCACAACGCCGCGACCATTGGGGCTGACTGTCCGATTGCATAAGAAATGGCCACCCCGGTGAAATTCGCCGCGACAAGATTGAATACCGTGCCGGTGCCCCAGATGACACCACCCAAGAGGCCGAGCATGTGGCCTGAAGCAGGCCCTCGAAAGAATTCGCTGAACTTCACCGGCTCGCCCACGAGAGGGTTCTTCATGAAATAGACGTTCCAGACAAGGCAGGAGAGCAGCGCCCCGAGTGTAAAGAAGACGCCGATGCTGTAGGGGTTCAGAGGTTTGCCCTGGGTCATCGCATGAGTAACGAAGGGAGCCCACAGGCCCATCAGGATTCCAGAAACGACGCAGATCGCGATGCTCTTCCGTGAAACGGACCGATTGGCGCTGGACAGATTCCCGTAGGCCTTTCCATCGAGAATCACGGCAGCAACAGCGCACGCCACGCCAACTGCCAGCAAAACAGCATTCCCTTTCGGTTGCAGCACATAGCTCGAAACGACGCCGACTACCATGGCGATTCCGATCGAGACTGGAAAAGCGATGGCCAAACCGGCCATGTCGATGGCAGCGACAAGCAGAAGGTTCGCCAGGTTGAAAACCGCGCCGCCAGCGAGCGTATAAACGAAATTCGAACGATCCGCTGTACGAATGTTGTTCACGAAACTGGAAGCATCATTCGACGTATTGCCCATCGTGAAGGCCAGCGCGACCGCAATCAGGAAGATACCGAGGGCGTAGTCCCAGTAGAACAATTCAAAACGGTAGTTCTTCACACCTTTATAGGTGTTCGCCCAGGAACCCCAACAGATCGCGCTGGTCAATATCATAAGAAGAGCTATGCCGAACGTGTGCGGTACAAACATTGGTTTGCGGCCCCTTCATTCGCTACATGACTGTCGCTGCTTGTACTCATCGCAAGAAGACCTGTCAAGGGCAATTCTCCGCCATGAAGAGCTGTCGGGTTCTTGTATAATTTGCGCGCGCATCATTAGAGGCAAGATATGGCCAAGCAATCCTTTATTGCAGTTGTGGGTAGCGCCAACGTGGATCTCACTACTTTTAATGATGTCTTCCCGCGGCCGGGGGAGACCATCTTTGGCAAAAAGTTCGATCTCGGTTTCGGCGGCAAGGGAGCCAATCAGGCAGTCGCAGCGCGCCTCTGCGGAGCTAACGTGGGCATGGTTGCAAAGGTCGGGAGCGATCTTTTCGGTCCCGCAACGATTAAGAACTTTGAATCTCAGGGGATTGACGCGGCGCACGTGTGCATCGCCGAAGGCGTTTCCAGCGGAGTCGCACCTATTTTTGTGGATCTAAGTGGCCAAAACCGCATCATCGTAGTAAAGGGTGCCAACGATACACTCTCGCCTGAAGATGTAGATGTTGCGGCTCCACTTCTCCACAAAGCAGACACCATCGTCCTGCAATTTGAGATTCCGTTGCGCACCGTTTATCACGCTGTCGGGTTTGCTAGAGCCAACGGCATTCGCTGTATTGTGAATCCCGCACCGGCTCAACCGATTGATTTCAAGGAAGTTGGCGCCGCAGACTATTTCATCCCCAATGAGAGCGAAGCCGAAACAATCACGGGAATGCCGGTTCACTCAATCGATCAGGCAAAAGAGTGCGCCGAGTTTCTACTTCGCCAGGGAATGCAGAAAGTGGTCATCACCCTCGGTGAACGCGGCTCCTTGGTCGCTGGTTCGGACAGGATGGAACTAATTCCCGCTTTCAAGGTCCAAGCGGTAGACACCACTGGCGCGGGCGATGCCTTCATCGGCAGCTTTGCGGTTTTCCTCGGGGAGGGTTTACCGGAAAAGGAAGCTCTGACGCGTGCGAATCTGTACGCTGCCCTGTCCACAACCAAGGTGGGCACGCAAAAATCCTTTTGCGGCCGAGCGGAATTCGAAAGGGAGTGGCAGAATCGTGGTGTGCGCCTGTAAACGCGCTTTGCCAAAGTGCTAAGATTAAGGCTTCCTGATTGCTTCGCTGTATGCGGTGAAAACTCCATGACACTGCGCAATAGCACGCGGATCGATAACTCTTCCAGCCTGGATCACCAGACTCTGAAAGGTCCCATTTCGCCTTCCGATACTGCCATCGCTATCTATGGCGGGCGCGATCTACAGCCCAACCGCGGCATCCCACTGAATTTGGATTGGGTGAACGCAGTGCGCGTGAACACCAGCGCTGTCGAGCGCCGCGCGCAGACCATCGGCACCCGGCGAACGGTCAAGAAGGACTGGCAGGCCGCCTGGCTTCTCCGCGCTATCACCTGCATGGATCTGACAACGCTCTCCGGCGACGATACCGATGAGCGCGTTCGCCGATTGTGCGCCAAGGCGCGACAACCCATCCAGCACGAACTTGTGCACAAGCTCGGCATCGAGAGCCTCCATATCAAGGTCGCCGCCGTTTGCGTTTATCACACGTTTGTCGAAACGGCGCGGCGCGCGATCGAGGGCAGCGGCATTCATGTTGCCGCGGTTTCCACCGGCTTCCCTGCCGGTCTTTCTCCCTTCGAGGAACGGGTGGCGGAAATCCGGCGTTCGGTGGAGGCAGGCGCCGACGAAATCGACGTGGTCATCACGCGCGCTCATGTTTTCGGCGCGAAGTGGCAAGCGCTCTACGATGAAATCGCCACCTTCAAGAACGCTTGTGGGCCAGCACACCTGAAGGTGATCCTGGGCACCGGTGACTTGCTTACGTTGCGCAACGTTGTCCGCGCCAGCATGGTTGCCATGATGGCCGGGGCCGACTTCATCAAGACTTCCACTGGGAAGGAAGCGACCAACGCGACGTTGCCGGTCAGTCTGGTCATGACTCGCGCCATTCGCGAATATGCGCAGGAAACCGGCATGGCGGTAGGCTTCAAGCCTGCCGGCGGCATTCGAACGGCGAAGCAATCGCTCGATTGGCTCGCCTTGATGAAAGAGGAACTCGGTGATTCGTGGCTCAAGGCAGAGCTATTCCGGTTCGGCGCCAGTGGCATGCTGGGGGATATCGAGCGGCAATTGGAACACCAGGCTACCGGACGTTATTCGGCGGACTATCGCCATCCCATCGCGTAGGCGGGAGAATCCAGGTTCCATGACGAAAAAAGCGGGAAGAATCGCATGAGCATCGTCGAAAAATTCATGACCATGGAGTACGGTCCCGCGCCGGAGGATCCGCGCGAAGCTATCGCCTGGCTGGACCGTCACGCTCGGCGCTTCGGTCATTTTATCAACGGCGCTTTGCAGGCGCCCTCGGCAGGGACCTATTTCGACACGGCGGATCCATCCACGGGCGAAAAGCTCGCAACGGTTGCGCAAGGATCGGAAGCAGATGTTGACAACGCGGTAAAAGCCGCGCGCGCTGCTTTGCCGGCCTGGCAGGCTCTCACCCCGCATGCGCGTGCGCGCTATCTCTATGCGCTGGCACGACAAGTGCAGAAGCATTCGCGCTGGCTTGCGGTTCTGGAAACACTCGACAATGGCAAGCCGATTCGCGAGAGCCGCGACATCGATATTCCCCTGGTCGCACGGCATTTCTATCACCACGCGGGCTGGGCCCAGTTGCTCGAACAGGAATTTCCGGGATACACAGCTTGCGGCGTTGTGGGACAAATCATCCCGTGGAATTTTCCTTTGCTCATGTTGGCGTGGAAGATTGCCCCGGCGCTCGCTACCGGGAACACGGTTGTGCTGAAGCCGGCGGAGTTTACACCTCTAACGGCGCTCGCCTTCGCGCAAATTTGCCAGGAGGCGAGTCTTCCCGCTGGCGTCGTGAACATCGTCACCGGTGATGGTTCGACCGGCGAAGCGCTCGTGAAACATCCCGGCGTGGACAAGATTGCGTTCACTGGTTCGACAGAAGTGGGCCGCGCCATTCGAAAGGCTACCGCCCAGAGCCACAAGAAGCTCTCGCTCGAACTTGGTGGAAAGTCTCCTTTCATAGTTTTTGAAGATGCCGATCTGGACAGCGCCGTGGAGGGCCTAGTCGACGGCATCTGGTTCAACCAAGGCCAGGTTTGCTGTGCCGGTTCGCGGCTGCTGATGCAGGAAAGTATCGCGGACAAGTTGATCGGCAAAATCCAGAACCGCATGAATGCGCTGCGAATTGGCTCGCCGCTCGACAAAGCCATCGACATTGGCGCGATTGTCGCACGCGTGCAACTCGATCGCATCCAGCGGCTCGTCGAACAAGGCGTCGCGGAGGGCGCGACGTGTTGGCAGCCTTCTCTTCCCATGCCGTCGAAAGGACTGTATTTTCCGCCGACGCTGTTGAGCAACGTGCATCCGACTTCCGTTGTGGCACAGCAGGAGATTTTCGGCCCTGTGCTTGCCGCGATGACCTTTCGAACGCCGCGCGAAGCGGTAGAGCTCGCCAACAATACGGTGTACGGCCTGGCCGCCTGTGTGTGGAGCGAGAGCATCAATGTTTCGCTGCACGTTGCCGCGCAGCTTAAAGCCGGCGTGGTCTGGGTGAACTGCACGAATCTCTTTGACGCCGCCTGCGGTTTCGGCGGCTATCGCGAGAGCGGTTACGGACGCGAAGGCGGGCGTGAAGGACTCCTGGAGTACCTCGAGCCTGTGTGGTTCAAGCACGCGCCGCCGGCACATGCAATACCTCTGGCAATCGATCAGCCATCCGAGCAGCCCACCGATTTCGCGGCACCTCCAATTGATCGCACCGTGAAGCTTTACATCGGCGGCAAACAAGCGCGGTCGGACTCCGGTTACAGCTTCGAAGTGCGCAGCGCGGACAACCGCCTGCTTGGTGAAGCGCCTCTTGGCAACCGTAAGGACATTCGTAACGCCGTCGAAGCCGCGCGCAAAGCCGATGGCTGGGGCAAAGCGACGGCCCATAATCGCGCGCAAGTGCTTTACTACATCGCGGAGAATCTTTCTCAGCGAAGCAAGGAAATCGCCGGCCGTTTGTCCGCCGTCGTCGGCAAGAAGCAGGCAGAAACCGAAGTCAAACTCGGCATCGAGCGCATCTTTTCCTACGCTGCCTGGGCCGATAAGTACGACGGCGCCGTGCACAATCCGCCGTTTCGAAACGTTGCACTGGCCATGAAAGAACCGATCGGGACAGTAGGCGTGATGTGCCCTGCCGATGCGCCTTTACTGGGATTCCTTTCTCTCGTAATGCCGGCCATTTCCACGGGTAACACTGTCATCGCCATTCCCTCGGAAAAATATCCTCTGATTGCCGGTGAACTCTACCAGGTTTTCGAGACCAGCGATCTGCCCGGTGGCGTCGTAAACATCGTCACTGGCCGCACCACGGAACTGCTGAAGACGCTTGCCGAACACGACGACCTCGACGCTATCTGGTGTTTTTCTGATGAAGCCAGCGCCGCAGCGGTGAAAGCGCTCTCCGTTGGCAATCTGAAGCAGGTATTCACAAGCGAAGGCCGGGCCATCGACTGGTTCGACGTGAAACAAGGCGAAGGCCGGTGGTTCCTCGACCACACGGTGCAGGTAAAGAACATCTGGGTCCCCTACGGCGAGTAATTCTCCGCAGGCATAATACTTGCCATCGAATAGACCACACAAAAAGGCCAGATCGCTGAGGTCTCCAGAGTCCCTACTTTCGATTTGCTACTTTTTATTTCCTTTTATTTCGTTCGCGTGTAGACTTTTGCGTAGAATTGCGGGTTCCTTGTACTTCGTGCCTTCCCGCGCATTTAGAGATGCCGTGCGGTTTCGGGAAGGGGAGCCGGACCATGCCGTTTGCGCATCACACCTTCATAACAGCCGGTCAGCGCATTGCGAGGCTTTCAGCCGGGTTGACGTTACTTCTGCTGACCGGGAGCGTGTTGAACTTGGCGCTGAGCCAGGAACTCAAATACAGCCAGGATCCCAAGGCAGACAAAGGCATGACGCAGCTCTTGAAGGACTTTGATCCGCGACCCATGCTGCATGCCCCCGCGCATGTGGTGCCGCGTGCGAAATTCCCAGTGATTGATGTCCACAACCACGTGAATGATGCAGGAGGGATTCACGGCGAAAACGTACCGCCTGGGGAGGTTGTGAGAATTATGAACGCGGCGAATGTTAAGAAGATTGTGATCTTGACCGGGATGTGGGGTGAAAAGCTGCAGGGCGTGCTGGACAAAATGGTGAAAGTGTACCCAGACCGATTTATCGTGTTCGCGCAAATCGACTACAGCAAGATCGATGATGCGGATTTCGGCGCGGAAATGGTCCAGCAACTGGATGAGTCCGTCCGCCGCGGCGCGCGCGGTCTAAAAGTGCTCAAGGATCTCGGCCTCGGCGTGAAAGACAAGTCCGGCAAGCTAATTGCGGTGGACGACCCAAGGCTGGATCCGATTTGGGAGGAGTGCGGCAAGCTGGGAATTCCGGTGGCTATTCATACGAGTGATCCCGAGGCTTTTTTCAAGCCGATGGACAATCACAACGAACGCTATGAAGAACTGATGCACAATCCGGCGTGGAGTTTCTACGGCCCGCAATTTCCGAGCAAAGAAAAGCTCCTGGCGGAGCGCAACCATGTCTTCGAGAAGCACCCGCACACAACATTCATCGCCCTGCATGTCGCCAACTGGCCCGAAAACCTCGATGCCGTCTCGGCGTGGCTGGATAAATACCCGAATATGTATGTCGAATTGGGAGCCCGCCAGGCCGAACTCGGCCGCCAGCCAAGGCGCGCTGGACAGTTCTTCCGGCAGTACCAGGACCGAATACTTTTTGGAACGGACAGCGATCCCGTGGAAAAGATGTACGCCAGCTATTTCCGCTGGCTGGAGAGCGCGGACGAATACTTCGATTACTGGGACTATCCGGAGCAGGGACACTGGAAGATTTATGGCCTCGCACTGCCCGATGAAATCTTGAAGAAAGTGTATTCAGAGAACGCAGAAAGAATTTTCGTCCGCTACGTTCGGGTAGCAGCCATCGGATCGAAAAAGCAATAAGGACACAAGAGGAGGGCGAGATGAAGAAGCGCGTGTGGAAGCTCGGAGTAGCATGTGCCCTGCTGGTTGTGACAGGGGCGTCGTTGCTGCAACTTTCCGGTTGTCAGAAGGAGGAGGAAGCGCGGGTGGCCCAGCCCGCGGCGCCAAGGGCGTCCGCTATCCACGTGAATCAGGCGGGGGATGGAATCTACGTGCAGACGCCCGCTGCTGAATTCGTGCTGTCTTCCACCGGCCGATTAATAGGGACTCTCGCAAGCAACGGCAAGAAACTGACGCTGGATGACGCGGCGAATGAATCCGGCCAAGCAATCACGGCGGGGCATAAAGAAGTCGTGGACATCGCACTGGACGTGGCCCACGCACAAGTAAGAGAGGCTCAAGGAAAACTTGGGAAATTTGGGAAACAGATTGAGGTGCGGGGCACAAGCGCAAGCACGGGGCTTGAGGAGACTATGCGGCTGGAAGTTTACGATGATTTCCCGGGGCTGGCGCTTCTTTCCGCGGCATTTCTCAACACAGGTCAAAAGGAAATCTCTCTGGAAGAAGTTATGCTTCAGAAGCACCGCTTGAATGCAACGCTAGCCGATCCTGCGGCCGCGGCGCATGAGATGTGGTCATTCCACGGATCGAGTATCCGGTGGGGTAAGGATGAAGCGTTTCTAGTTCCAGTAAAGTTCACGCAGGAGAATGTTTTCGGGATGCCGGTCGACGTGAAGGGAGATCTGGGAAGCGCCGGCGGCGGGATACCGGTGGTAGCGTTCTGGACGAAGAGTGTTGGAGAAGCAATTGGGCACCTCGAAACGCTACCACTCGTGCTTTCCATTCCGGTGAAAACCACGGAGGACGGCCGCGTCAGCGCGGGCGTGCGTTTGCCGGCAAATGCGGTGCTGAAGCCGGGAGAGATTTATTCCACACCGCGGACGTTTCTTGCAGTCTATGCAGGCGATTTTTATGAGCCACTGAACACATGGTCGAACGCGGTGGAGCGCGAAGGATTGGCGAAACCTGCCAACAACGACGAAAACTACGCAGTCAGTTGGTGCGGCTGGGGATATGAATCGGAGGTCACGCCGAAACAGATGCTTGGAACGATCCCAAAATTAAAGGAACTCGGTGTACATTGGGCGACGCTCGACGACCGCTGGTTCAACAATTACGGCGATTGGAGGCCGCGCACGGATACCTTTCCGGACAACGTGATTCAGAAGCTGGTGAGCGATTTTCACGCGAATGGGGTGAAGCTGCAGTTGTGGTGGCTGCCACTCGCGGTCGAAGACGGGCACAACGGTTATGAAAGCCACAAATACGGCGTTTCGGAAGTCGTCAAAGAGCATCCGGACTGGCTAGTGCTCGATAAGAGCGGAAAACCCGCCCGGATGACGCGCAATCTCGCGACACTATGCCCCGCGGTACCGGAAGTGCAAGCCTATTACAAGGAGCTGACGGAGCGGTTCATTCGCGATTGGGACTTTGACGGACATAAGCTGGACAATATTTACGCCACGCCGCCCTGCTACAACCCCAAGCACCATCACAAGTCTCCCTATGATTCGACCTACGCCATGGGTGAGGTCTACAAAATCATCTTCGAAACAACTCGCGCGCTGAAGCCGAACAGTGTGACGCAGAGCTGCCCGTGCGGCACGCCGCCGAGCTTGGCGTGGCTGCGCTACATGGATCAAGCGGTGACCGCGGATCCGGTCGGCTCCGTTCAGGTCCGCCGCCGCATCAAAATGTACAAAGCGCTGCTCGGGCCTCGCGCTGCCGTTTATGGAGACCATGTGGAGCTTACGCGCATCGCCGGGGCTAATACTGACAATGAACAAGACATTGGCGAGGATTTTGCCTCAACGCTCGGGACCGGCGGCGTTCTTGGCACGAAATTTACCTGGCCGGACTACGGGCCGAAATTCAAAAATGTGTACTTGAACAACGGCAAAGAGGAGCATTGGAAGCAGTGGATCAAGCTGTACAACGAGAAGATGCTTTCCAAGGGCACTTTCCTTGACCTCTATGTTTATGGCTACGACGTTCCGGAGGCCTATGCCATCGAGAAGGACGGACAGATGTACTACGCGTTCTACGCGCGGGGAAAACCGGCTGACACCCAAAGCAAGCAACCGAAACAACTGTCCTGGAGTGGCGAGATCGAATTGCGCGGCCTGGAATCAAAGAACTATCGCGTTACGGACTACGTAAACCGGAAGGACTTCGGCACAGTCAAAGGTCCCACCGCGAAGCTGAAGGTGAGCTTCGGAGATAGCTTGCTCTTGCAAGCTTCGCCCGCCCCGTAACTGCTTCTATCTTCATTTCCTGATCGTCGGGGCGGCGCTTACGGCGGGTGAAGCCAAGCCCAGGGCATGTTTGTGCAAAAATTCCTGGCGATGCTTGGAGTCGCGGAACGCTTCCGTTCCGCCTGCACGCGTGACGGAGAGCGCGCCCGCAACGTTCGCAAATTTTAGGCATTCCTCGATTTTCGCGCCTCTTATGAACTGATGGACGAAGCCGGCGTCGAAGCTGTCGCCGGCGCCAACGACATCCGTGGCATCCACCACAGGCGGGTAAGCCGAGTATTTCTCCTTACCAACACGCGCCAGGGCGCCTTGCGCTCCTCGCTTGATCACCAGCATGGGCACTTTCTGCGAGAGAATGTCCGCCGCGCGCGTGACGTCATCCACTTGCGCGAGCTTGCAGGCTTCCCTTTCGTTGGGCAGCAGAATATCCACGTATTTCAACAAAAGCTGCACGTCTGCCGGCCAGCGATCCTCCGGGTCATCATTCGTGTCAAGTGAAGTGGTCAGGCCAGTCTCTTTGGCCTTGCGGAAAATGTCGATCAACTTCGGCCGGATTGCTTTCTGCAAAAAGTAAGAAGAGACGTGAAGATGTTTCGCGTCGAAAACATAGCGCAGTTCCAGGTCCTTCTCACTCAGGTCATACATGGTGCCGGGATAGGTGAGGATATAGCGTTGCTGGCGCTGCGGCAGAACAACTGTGAGTCCAGTGGTCTTGCCGGGCATGCGGCGGACACGGGACATATCTACTCCACTCGCACCGAGCCGCTGAATGCAAATCTCGCCGAAAGGATCGCTCCCAATGCAGGAACTGAATCCAACTTTATTCCCGAGCGATGAAAGGTTGTGCGCAAAGATCGCCGAGGAGCTCCCCAGGGTAATGCTCAAGTCTTTGGCAAGATGCTCGTGCTCGAGTTTCAACTCCTGTGGGAGACCGTATAGGATCAGGTCGAGATTCAGTTCACCAATGACACTCACGTCGAATGACGCCACGGGTTTTCCTCCTCCATTGCTCAATCGAGTATAACAACCCGCGACAGATTCTTCGGATGGTCGGCATCCAGGCCCTTTTGGACCCCGGTGAAGAAACCGAGAAGCTGTCCGGGGACAATATACGGAGCCAGGAGAGCAAGCTCGTTCCCATCAAAGCCCACTTCGATGACCAGATCGCTGGCGCTCCTCACCGAGTCGTCCGCATGATTGCACACCGCGATCGTCACCCCGCCGAGTTCCTTCATCTCCGCCAGCACTTCTTTTTCAGCTTCGCGGCCGGTCTCGCTCAGGAAAAACATGAGGCACGTACCCGGACTCACAATGGCTTTCGGGCCATGACGAAATTCGAGGGCATGAAAAAATTGGCTGTACGAGCAGGACATCTCCATCACTTTGAGCGAAGATTCCCTCGCGATTCCATGAAACGGGCCTTGGCCGAGAAAAACATAGTCCGCGAAGGAGTGTCTCTCGACGAAAGCCTCGGTCGCTTCCGCGATGGTATGAATCCTCGGCGCGAAGTGCTCCGCCATACGTTGAAGATCGCGAACAAACTGCGAGTTTCCGGCCCATCGAGCAGCTAGAATCTGCAGACTGAGAAGCATGCTCGTGAACGAGCGAGTCATGACCATGCTCTTCTCATCAGCGGTATGCAGCACGATTGTCGAATCGCACATCTGTTCCAATTCGCTTCTTTCGGCACACGTGAGTCCAATCGTTGGCACGCCAAGTGCTCCGGAAAGCACCTTTGCGGCGCGCACTGTCTCGGACGTTTTTCCAGAACGCGAAATCACCACCGCTTGGGCTTCCTCACCGTTGCATTTCACAAGCTGCGGGAAAAGCAGCACTTCGGAGGCAGGCACGGCGCGGGCTCGCTGTCCGGTCAGGAGCGCCCACGAATTCGCAGCGGCTTCCGCAAGATAGAAGCTCGACCCGCAGCCGACAAAAATCCACTCTTTCCGCTTGTCCTGGGCCGCCAGAATATTCTCCACGCCTGCGCTCTGGCTTATTTCCTGCAATACCATCTGCCAGACTTGGCCCTGCGAGAGAATTTCTTTCCACGTCTCCGATTGTTGCAGTCGCGCGTTGCTGATCGCCATTCGCCGTTGTCCTTAACGCTTCCCTCGGTAACTTTTGCCTTAAACGACCTTCACTTCCACGTCCGCTTCCCTGAGAGCCTTCAAGTCATGCCTAGAAATGCCTTTGTCCGTTATGGTTTCGTGCACCTCGGAAGTCGGCAAGATCAATGACAGGCTCCGGCGCCCAAATTTGCTCGCGTCGCACACCACCACGGTACGGCGCGCCGATTCCGCCATCGCGCGATTCACGCGCGCTTCCATCAAATTTGGCGTCGTCAGGCCGTAACGCACATCAAACCCATCCACCCCCAGGAATAGCAGGTCGGCGCTCAATTTCCGCAGGGACTCCTCCGCCAGTGGTCCGACCAGCGAGAACGAGTTCTTGCGCAGTACTCCGCCAGTCAGGATTACTTCCACTGGCGTATCCGCCAGTTCTGCGGCGATATTGGTCGCATTCGTGACCACGGTCAGACTCTTGAAATGCCGGCAAGAGCGGGCGATCGCCGTGGTCGTCGTTCCCGAATCGAGAATGATTACTTGTCCCTGCCGAATCAAATGTGCAGCCGCTTCTGCGATTCGTAATTTCTGCCGCCGGTGCATCCCTTCTTTTTCATGCAGAGAACGGTCTCTCAGCGCTCCCGTCTTCATGGGCAGAGCGCCCCCGTGCGTTCTTTCGAGTTCGCCCTGATGATGCAAGACTTCCAGATCCTTGCGGATCGTAATCAAGGACGTACGGAAACGCCTGCTTAGGTCGCTCACCAGGACTCGCCCGTCCGTCTGCAACAGCTCGAGAATTTCGCGGCGTCGTTCTTCGCTCAACATGTCCGGTTGGGTCAATCCTCTCGCTGACTACTGCACGATCTCGACCTGAATTTCTTTCTTCAGGCGCGCGATATCGCCCGCTCGCGCGCGCCCTGGCCCTTCTGCAAGGCAATTTGCAGCCCCGCAAGCGGCGGCCAATCGCAATGATTCCTCTCGTTCTATTCCCTGGTCTTCAGCGAAAGCAAAACCGGCCAGTGTGGAGTCCCCACTGCCTACAGTGGACCGCACCATTATTTCCGGAGCTTTCGCAAAAAGCATTCCACCGTCTTTCGCACCCTGCCAAACCAAGCCGCGCGAGCCCAGGCTGATCGCCCCGGCGCCTGCTCCATCTCGGATTATCATCATCAACGCGTTTCCTGCCGAACGGGGCCCGTCGATCACTCGTTCGCTGAGCCATTCAGCTTCTTCCTGATTGGGCTTCACAAAATCAGGACGAGCCTTCAGTGCCTGCTTCAGCGGTTCGCCGCTTGTATCTACGAACATGCGGCATCCGCACTGATGGCCCAATTCGATGAGCGTCGCATAATAGTCCTCCGGTACGCCTGGCGGCAAACTTCCGGAGAGGATCGCTGTCATTTTCCCTGAGGATCCTCGCAGCACGAGTTCAAAAGCATCCCGCAGCCGCTCCAACTCCTCTCTTGTGACTGGCTGCCCGGGCTCCAGGATTTCCGTAACCGCCCCGCCGTTTTCCAGAATCTCCAAATTCATTCGTGTTGCGTTTGCTATCGTTACGGCTTCTGTCCGGATCGACAAAGCATTTAGCCCGTCGATCAGGGCCGTTCCAGTAGGTCCGCCAGCAAATCCCAACCAGAGGGGATCTGCACCAAGGGTCCGCAGGACCATCGCCACATGCGCCGCTTTACCTCCGGGTGCCGGTGTAACTTCCATTGCCCGGTTCACGTGCCCGTGTCGCAGCTGCTCCAGCCGCACTCGCTTGTCAATCGCAGGATTCAAACTCACGCAAAGGAACACGAATCACACTCGCTGCTTGGCAGATGCGCCATAGATCGCAAACCAGGGCGTCGCGGCCACCAGGCGTTGATTCACGTTTTCGACATTTCGAATGCCCTCGCTTCCCAGCCAGTCTTCCAGGGCCGCGCGGCCTTTCTCCACAAAAATCGGTACGCCTTCCTTCCATGTGGCGCGGCCGCACAGAACACCAGAAAATTTCGCGCCCGCCTCCGCGGCAAGTTCCAGTGCGTGCAGAAACGCCTCGTTGCTCACGCCTTCCGACAAATAGATAAACGGCACCTTCGCGCACTCAGTAGCCCGCTGGAAGTGCCGCTGGGCTTCTTCCCGAGTGTAGAGAATTTCGCCGCTCACCGAAGGTGAGCCCTGCAGGTAATTCAAATTCACCGGCACGCCGACTTTCAATACATCGACGCGATATTCCGGCTTCGAAAACTCAGCCATGCCGTGGGTAACAACCTCCGGCTTCACTCGCGCGAAATCGATTCCCTTGTCTTCCATCCCTTCGGCGTAACTCACCAGCTCCAGGAAAAAAGGCATGTCGGCTGCGGTACACTCCGCCCCGACGCGTTGAACGAAAGCATGCTTGAAGTCATTGATTTCCGCGGAACTGAGGCTCGAGTAGTACAGGAGAAGCTTGACGCTGTCCGCGCCCGCCGCCGCCAGGCGTTCGACCGACCAGCGATCAAGGAGACTCGGCAGGCGTCCAGGCACGTTCTTGTCATAGCCCGTTTTCTCGTACGCCAAGAGCAGACCGGCACTTTTCGCGCGGTGCCGCGCGGCTGGCAATCCGAACTCCGGATCCAGGAGGATGGCACTTGCATGCGGAGTCAGAATGCGGCTGACGGCCTCTTTGAACTGGATCAGCTTTTCGGCAGCGACATTCTCCGACTCGATTCCCATGCTGCGCGCGAACAGGCTGCGCAGTGCGCTCCGTTGGTCGATTGCCACCGCGGCAATGATCCCACGCGAATCGGAGACGGCATCCAGCCCTTTGCGTTTTCCGCTGCTGATATTCCCTTTCAAACACGGCCTCTGTGAACTTCAATCGCATTTTTCTGATCGCCAGGCACTAGAAATAGAATTTCAGCGCGAATTGAATTCGGCGCGGCGGACGTGTGAATGCCGTGAAACCATAGGCGGACGATCCCAGCTCCGTTCCGGTATTCTCCGCGACGGTATCCGGATTCGTGAATTCCGGATTCGCATGATTCCAGGCATTGAAGAACTCCGCCCGGAATTCTATCCGTTTCACTTCGCGAATTGGAAACGTCTTGAAAAGAGAAACGTCCCAGTTTTGGAAGCCCGGCCCCTGGATAATGTTGCGTCCCGCGTCGCCAAAGGACCCCAGTACCGCGTTCGATACAAAGGCGCAAGTGTTGAACGCCGTTCCCGCCAAGCATGGTTTGCTGTTGGGATTGCCGATGCGATTCGGCCGAATGCAGGAAATCGCTACCGTGCCGCCACAATCCGAAGTGGACAGATTGGAAGAGATGTCCGTGGGCGTGAACCAGTTGCCGGTCGAGGCCGTCACGATTCCGGCGACTTGCCATCCGCCGATGACTTGGTTCATTGCGCCGGATGCGTTTTTCCCAAACTCCTTGTCTTTACCGAAAGGCAGCTCATAGATATAGCTGAAAACGAACCGGTGACGCACATCGAAATCAGCGTTTCCGTATTCCAGGCGGGGATCCGTCTGCAAGCGAAAGTCGCCCTGATTGGCGGATCCGAGGCTTGCGCTCGACGCATTGTCGAGTGCGTGGCTATAAGTGTAAGAAGCCTGGAATTGCAGTCCATGCGAAAACTGCTTCTCCAACCTCGCCTGTAAGGAGTGATAGTTTGAAAATCCGTCGGAGCGGAACAGTGCAATGCCGGAATCCACCGCCGGAAACGGCCTGCGTTGCGCCGTCGGACAGTTCGCCAAAGTATTTGGTGCTGTCGTACAGAAGGTGATTTCTTTTGGATCCGTGGCGGGAACCGCTTGATTCCCGTTATAAAAGGTAAAGAGTTTTGACCCTCGCGAGCCGGCATACGAGACCTCCAACACCGTATCCGCCGGCAGTTGATATTGAAACCCAAAATGCCACTGTTGGTTGTAGGGAGTGCGAATGTGCGGATCGATCGAGTACAAAATCGGCGTGTTCGGATCCACTAGCGCATTCGCAGGAAAACCACCCGACAGAGGATTCAGTCCTGGAATGGAGCAATCTACTACTGCAGGGTTGGCGATTCCCTGCGTGCAAGGCATGCTGAACGATTGCGTCACGAAGAACGGCGGATTGAAACCCGGACTCGGGTTCGAAAAAGGCCCATTCTCCTGCCCGCCGTAGAAGATCCCGTACCCAGTTCGTAGCACTAGTTTGTCGGCAATCTTGTAAGCAAATCCGATGCGCGGCGCGAAGTTATTTAGATCGGGGGAAACCAAACCCGGAGTCCCGGTGGCGCTGACGGGAATTTCCGCTGCCAATGTGGGAGTCAAGGTGGCGGTCACGCCCTTCGGGACGATCAGTGTTCCGGTCGCAAAATCAAACGTGGCCTGCTCGTTATGATGCTCCTTGATGGTGCTGAACATCTCGTAACGCAAGCCCAGATTCAAGGTCAACCGATTGGAAACCTTCCAATCATCCTGCGCGTAACCGGCATAAATCTGTCTTCGGTAGTCGATATTGTGCAGGTTGACGATCGATCCCCCGTCCGGAATGCCCAGCAAAAACGAGGCGAATGCGCTGCCTCCGGGGACGCCTGACGTGTTGTCATTCGCCGCCGTGAATTCAATGGGCGCCGCTGGATTGGAGGTGAACTCTGTCCCAAAACTCATCGTACCGCGCGATGCGGAAGGCTGGAAGATGGTGAACTGCTCCAGTCTCACCTCTGCTCCGAACTTCAGCGCATGCCTTCCCGCGATCTTGGTCAGGTTGTCTGTAAATACCCAACTGTTCTGCTTTTCGATCGATGGCAGAAAACCTGAACTTCCGACGGCGATCGAGGAGCCATCGCTGAACGTAATGTTTGGCAGTCCACCGTTGTTCGGCGCAAAGGGCACTCCGGGAAAACCAAGCTGGCTCGCGACATCGACATTGGAATTTATTTGAAAGCGATGCGAATTGATGCGGTTGTACCCCATGCGGAACTCGTTTACCAGGTTAGGGCTGAACGTGTGGGTTTCGCTGATGGCTACGCTGCGGTAGGCATTGTCTTCATTCCCGCTAAAGAAATTGCCTCCATCGAGAGCGTTTCCGAAAGGCGGCGGGATGAACCGCGGCTGGTCTTCATAGCTGAAACGAACGAAAGCGTAATCCCCTTCCGAGATTTTATGGTCCACCCGGACGTCAAAGTTGTTCCGGGTTGTCTGTTGCACTGGAAGCGCCAGGTAATTGAAGTTCGGATTGTTCGTATTCGGCGCTGGATACAGCGCCGCCAGTTTCGCTGCCAGCGCGTCAATGGATGTCCCGCCAATAGTATTAAACTTGTTCGTCGGATTGCCGGTCGCATCAACTCCGATGGGCACTCCGCAAAATCCGTTTGGATTGAGAGCTGACGCTTGCGTCAGCCGCGCATTGAACAGTTCTCCTACAAAAGTCGGATTGCCACTGCAGTCCACGGCTGGCAGGCCTGTCGCGTTGCCGTTCGCATCCGAGGCAAATACCGGCGTGGAGCTGAGTTGCGACGAAAAATTGCCGTTGACCATGTTCTGGGTCGGAATCGTAACGTTCTGGATCAGCCCCTCTCGAGTCCGTAAGCCTTCATAATCTGCAAAGAAGAATGTCCGGCTCTTGATAATCGGCCCGCCAAACGTCACTCCGAACTGGTTCTGCTTGTAGGGTTCCCTGCCGAATCCCTGTTGCTTTAGCGTCGAGTTTGCAGCATCAAAGAACTCGTTGCGCAGAAACTCGTAAACATCGCCGTGCATCTCGTTCGTGCCTGACTTGATCACCGCATTCAAGATGGCTCCATTCCCCCTCCCAAACTCCGCGCTATAGGAATTGGTTTGCACTTTGAATTCCGCGATGGCATCCACCGAGGGTTGAATCACGTACGCTGATTCATTCAGCACGTCGCCGAGATTTGCGTTATTGTCCACGCCGTCGAGAAGGAAGTTATTCTGCAAGGCACGCGCGCCATTCGCGCTGAAGCCATAGCTCGCCGACACGCGTGAACCGGGTTCGCTGGGCGCTACGCCGGCACTCAGCTGTGCCAATTGCGCGTAGTTCCGTCCATTCAGCGGAAGCGTCGAGACGCGCCGGCTATCGATGACCTCGCCTAAGTCGGAAGTTTCCGTCTCCAGCCGGACGGCAATGGCATTTACGGTCACTTTTTCCGTTGCCACGCCCACTTGCAGCGTCAAGTCGACCGCGAGGCGATCTTGCACTTTGACTTCGATGGGACCCGCCACCGCCGTCTTGAATCCTGCCTTCTCCACACTCACGGTGTAGCGCCCGATTCTCAACGGGCTCGCCACGTACTCGCCCACATCATTGCTGGTGGTGACCAGCGACGATCCGCGGTCCATCTCATACACTGTCACCTGTGCTCCCGGCACCGTCGCTCCGCTCGAATCGCGGATTGTCCCCACAATGGTTCCCGTGTCTTTCTGAGCGAACACGCCGGCAGAAAACGCCCCGCAGAAAAATGCAAGGACAGCACACAGCGAGAAATATTTCCACAAAGCAGATTTCATACTAACCCCCGGTGACGGCTTCCCTCAGAGATCGCTTTTTCAGCGCATCAAGGGCACTTACGACTACTTTCGCTTTCTTTCTTTTACTTTCTTTTTGCCGCCCTTGTCAAGCCCTCTGCATGGATGTCAGTCGAGACTCGAACTCCCGACCCTTCCTAGGCACCGTACCGAGGACTGGAGTGAACCCCTGTTTTGAGACTGCTTACTGGAATCACAGTGCTCACTGCGCCATACATTCTTGACGCGCTTGGGAGAATCCTGGTGTGATGCGTGGACGCTTGGGCGGATCGCGGGACACAGTTCCGTAGCGATATCGACCCGATACGCTCACCCTTCTGAGGATACTAAATCCACGCCAGTGGAAAGATTAGGTGGGCACAAAACTGGGCACAGTGCGGAAACAGCTGACCCGAAGCTCGTACCACTAAACAGCTACCTTCGTGAAACAATCGGAAATGATGGTCGGGGCGAATGGATTTGAACCATCGACCTCCTGGTCCCGAACCAG
>Ga0209698_10001183_pt1 | contig 30221 bp, 30 predicted proteins | sample LitLauG_LLR_2012_FD_187203 | JGI IMG/M metagenome (GOLD analysis project Ga0209698, IMG submission 187203) | Freshwater sediment microbial communities from Pennsylvania, USA - Little Laurel Run_MetaG_LLR_2012 (SPAdes) (version 2) | ecosystem: Environmental > Aquatic > Freshwater > Creek >... | reverse complement strand
CGATGGATCAGTCGGCATCATCGTGGCCGCGCACACGTCACTCGGTACGAACCACATCTATATGGCGGGCAGCGAGGCGCAGAAAAAGAAGTATGTGCCTAAGCTCGCGACCGGCGAGTTCCTCGGAGCTTGGGGATTGACCGAGCCTTCGGCCGGGTCGGACGCCGGCAGCGCGCGCATGATGGCGGCACGGGCGAAGGGTGGCTGGGTGCTCAACGGCACCAAGACCTTCATCACCAATGGCCACTATGCGGACGTGTTGGTTGTATTGGCGATCACCGATCGCGCGGCGCACACTCACGGGCTTTCGGCGTTTATCGTGGAGAAGGATACCAAAGGATTCCGCGCTGGGAAGAAAGAGAACAAGCTCGGTCTGCGCGCCAGCGACACGGCGGAACTGATCTTCGAGGACTGTTTCCTGCCGGAGGAGAACTTGCTAGGCAAGGAAGGCGGCGGCTTTGTCGATGCCATGCGCGTGCTCGATGGCGGTCGCATCTCCATCGCTGCCCTCTCGCTGGGCATGGCCGAAGGCGCCTACGGTGCGGCTTTGAAGTATTCGAAAGAACGCGAGCAGTTCGGCAAACCGATCTCTGAATTCCAGGCCATCCAGTGGAAACTGGCCGATATGGCCACGGAAATCGAGGCGGCAAGACTTCTGACCTTGCGCGCGGCCGCCATGAAAGATGCCGGCATGAAGACCACGTTAGAGTCGTCGATGGCCAAGCTTTATGCCAGCGAGGTGGCCGTGAAGTGCGCCAATGAAGGCGTGCAGATCCACGGCGGATATGGGTTCATCAAGGACTATCCGGCGGAGAAGTTCTACCGCGATGTGAAACTATGCACGATTGGCGAGGGGACCAGCGAGATTCAGCGGTTGGTGATTGCGCGGCAATTGCTGAAGGATTAATTCTCATTCCTGGCAAAACGGCTCGGTTCTGGCGCGGATGGTTGATCCCCCCTGTGTCTGGTCTTTTGGAATCAAAGACTTAGCGGTAGCCTTTTGCAGGTCTTTGAGGAATAAGGACTTACTTGTAAAGTATTTTTCTGTCAATGAGTTAGAGCGATTTCATCGCTGCTGGCTGCGGAAAAATGTCTTCCCAACGCGGCATCCCCCCAGCGACTGGAAGCCGCTGTGATCGTGCGGCAGTTACGGCACAAGTGGAACTGGTGCCCTTCCCAAACCGGTTCGTATCGGAGTTTTTCCTCAGCGTCTGACAGTGGCGCCCTTCCCGTTTCCGATTTGCACTTTGCAGCGACTGGAGGAATGCTCTACAGTGCTTGCCAATTACTCAAGCACAAAGGAGCTGCGATGATCAACGGAGCTCACGTGATCGTTTACAGCAAAGATCCTGAGGCGGACCGCGCTTTCTTTCGCGATGTTCTTCAGTTTGCCGCAGTGGACGCTGGACACGGCTGGTTGATCTTCGCGCTCCCGCCCGCGGAGGCTGCATTTCATCCCTCCGAGAAGAACGACCTGCACGAACTGTTCTTCATGTGCGACGACCTGAAGGCGACGATGGAATCGCTGAAGGCGAAGAAGGTGAAGTGTGGTTCTGTGACGGAGGAGCGGTGGGGCAGTTCGACTACGATCTTTCTTCCTGGAGGCGGGAAGATCGGGCTCTATCAGCCCAAGCACCCGACGGCGATCGGGCGCTGAGATTGGATCGACGCGAATCGGATTTTAGTGCTTGAGAGGTCGACGGCGGCCGTGACGGATGTGCAGAATGTGCACCGTTTCGTTCTCAATCGTGAAGAGAATCCGATACACGTGCGGTGAGTGGCCATACAGCAAATGACGCACCTCAAAAGGGAAGACCGCGCTCTCCGGAGCTAGTGGGCAGCGCTCCGGGAATTCAGCAAGTGATGCGATTGCTTCCTGCATTGCGAGGAACCACCGCAAGCCAGTGTCCCCGGCATGCTCGGACAGCAACCAATCAAGAATTGCCTCCCCGTCTTGCTCGGCTTCGGCCGTCGTTTCAACGTGGAAGGTCATGCTTGCCGCGCAGGTCGGCGAGAAACTCGGCGGCGGGTCTGGTGCGCCCGGCCTTTACATCTTCGTAGCCGCGACGGATACCCTCGACAGCTTCTGCGAAGTCCTGGCGCTCCCATTCGAGGTAGGTGGCTAGCGCATCATCGAGGGCGGCGGCAGGGTCTTGACCGCGGCGTTTGGCGTACTCTTCCAGTTGAGCCTTACGCTCCGGCTTGAGTGGCATCATATCCATGGCGGCCTCAGTTCCCTCCCATTTATCCTAAGAGGTTCGGCGGCTGAGGTCAAAAGCTATCTCTGGCAAAGGAGACGGAATCAATCAAATGTTGAACGGGAACCCACTAATTCTTCGACGCCTTGACGAACTCATCGCAGAGGGAGAGCGGATATTTTTGGAATATACGAAACCTGGGAAAGGAAATATTGCCGAGCCAGTTTCCCTTGCGCGTTGGACAACCAGCAGCCTGAACCTCCTCGACAAGCTCTCAGTATCTACAAATCGATTTGTCAAGCAGTTCGAGGTTTGGACTACTCCTGGTACCTCGGTGCAAATAAACGTAGGGGCAGCAACCGGAGTATTGAAGTCAGCAAAGGATGAGTACTCGTTGGGTCTTGCCGTGGAATCTGTCCGTATCTGCCGCTGTTTTCGAGGGATTGCTCGACCAGGCAGATTACCTGTTCAAACAGGGGTATGAACGAGCGGCTGCGGTATTGGCAGGCGCGGCGCTTGAGGAGGGGCTAAAGAACCGAGCAAGGGCCTCTGGGTTGGAGGTCGGTTCAAAGGAAACGTTGAGCCCCATCATAGTTAAGCTGAAGGCGATTGAGGTTGGAGTCTTAACGGAATTTGAAGCTAAACGCCTTGAAGCAGTGGCCAAAATGCGAAATGACGCCGCCCATGGTGGAGAGTTCACTTACAGCAAGGAGCAGATTTCCGAAACGTTGTCTGAGGTTCGAAAAACCTTAGAGAAGGTGCTCTCGGCGCATTGAGCCGCGCCGTTGGCGGGCGCGCACAATTTCCTGCTTTTCGCTATGTGCTTTACACTGACAGTTTGAATATCGCTTCCGAAGATTGGATCTCAAAGCTCCGCTCTGGCGACCCCCGCGCCCTAGCACGCGCCATCTCTACGGTCGAGAACCGCGCCGCCGGTTGGTCGGAACTACTCAAGGCGCTCTTTCCGCATACCGGCAAGGCGCGAGTGATCGGCCTGACCGGGCCGCCCGGTGCGGGCAAGAGCACGCTGGTCGATCAGCTCGCCAAGTGTTACCGCAAGGAAAATCAAACGGTCGGTATTATCGCGGTCGATCCGACCAGCCCTTATACGGGTGGTGCGATCTTGGGCGACCGCATCCGCATGCAGGACCATTACAGCGATCCCGGGATTTACATTCGCAGCATGGCTACGCGCGGCTCGCTTGGCGGGCTGGCGCGGGCCACGGCCGATGCAGCCACGGTGCTCGATGCGTCGGGCCGCGACCTGGTCATGATCGAAACGGTTGGCGTCGGGCAGGACGAAGTCGATATTGTGCGGCTGGTGGATGTCACCATCGTGATCCTCGTGCCGGGCATGGGCGACGATGTGCAGACGATCAAGGCCGGCATCATGGAAATCGCCGACATCTTCGTGATCAACAAGAGCGACCGCGAAGGCGCTGAGAGGGTGGAGCGCGAAATTCGCGCCATGCAATCGCTCTCGACGCGTCACGACCGCTGGACGCCGTCGATCGTGAAGACAGTAGCAAGCGAGGGCGTGGGAACCAAAGAGTTGGCGGAAGCGATTGCCGACTACGAGGCGTACTTGAAGAAAGAGAACCTGGTCTTCAAGAAAAACGTCGAGAACTGGCAGGAGCGGCTGGTCGAGATGCTGAGGGACGCGATGCTCGAAAAAGCGCAAGCGCAAATGGACGGCGGCAGCCTGCAGCGTTATGCAGCTGAGATCGCAGAGCACAAGCGCGATCCTTACTCGCTGGTGGAGGAGATTGTGCGCGGGGCGGAAGGCAGGTAGATTCAATTGGAGGACGTGCGCCTCGCCCGTCCAGAGTCGGCGCGGGTAGGGAAGACCGCGCTGTTTAGAAAGGCAATCATGGAATTCAGCATTGATCATCTCGGCATCGCGGTGAAGTCGCTCACCGCGGCGAAGTCCATTTACGAAAAGCTGGGGTTGAGTGTCTCTCCGGAAGAAACCGTCGCCCAGGAAAAAGTCCGGCTGGTGATGGTGCCCGTGGGTGAGAGCCGGCTGGAGCTGCTGGAAGCGACGTCCGACAGCTCGACCATTGCGAAGTTCATCGCCAAGCGCGGCGAAGGGCTGCATCATGTTTGCATGCGTGTCCCCGACCTGGTGGCGGCGGTGGCGAAGTTGAAGAGCGACGGAGTGCGCCTGGTGTCGGAAGAAATCAAGACCGGCGCGGGCGGCCATCGTTACGTGTTCGTGCATCCGCAAAGCACGGGCGGGGTGCTGCTCGAGTTGGTGGAGAGCGGCCACTGAAAGTAATTTGGTAATTTTTTAATCGGGTAATTTGGTAATTTAAATCTTACACGTTTGGAAATTACCCGATTGCCCGACTAAAAAATTACAAAATGTCTTTTGCCCTATGCTTCTCCTTGCCGTTGACACTTCCGGGAAGAACGGCAGCCTGGCGTTGGCCCGCGCCATTCCAGAGCAAAGCCAAGTTGAAGTGCTTGAGGTTGTCCCGCTAGCCGGCGGCGCGTTTTCCGCGCAACTGGTGCCGCAGATTGCCGCTCTGTTGGAGAAGCACGGACATAACAAGAACGATCTGGGAGCATTTGCAGTAGCGTCTGGGCCGGGTTCATTCACCGGCCTGCGCGTGGGCTTAGCTGCCATCAAAGCTTTGGCCGAAGCGCTGCAGAAACCAATCGCGGCGGTTTCGTTGCTGGAAGCTGTTGCTTGTAGCGGCACGACGCGTGGACGGCTTCTCGCCGCGCTAGATGCGGGCCGCGGCGATGTGTACGTCGGCGACTACGAACTCAACCCACAAGTTCATAGCCACGCTCACATGCATAGCGAACGTCTGCTGGGCTGCGAAGAATTTCTGGCCGAAGCCAAGGGGAAGAATGTAGTGACGCCTTGTCCCGCGCTGGCTGAGTTGGCTCGGGCAGCCGGAATCCATGTTGAGCAGATCGAGTGTCCGACCGGCGCAGCGATTGCCCGCATCGGTTGGCAGCACCTCCAACGCGGCCACACGGTTCGTCCCGAAGACTTGGAAGCCAACTACATCCGCCATTCCGACGCTGAAATCTTCTCGAAGCCGGCGCCGTGATAGTCTCCATGCCCGTAGTCATCCGAGCTGCTACGTTGAACGATGTGCCGGCTATTCTGGCCATCGAACGGCAGGCGCCAAACGCAGCTCACTGGACATCCGAGCAATACAATCGATTGGTGGGCAGCGGCGTCGTCCTGGTGGCCGAATATGCGACGGAACACGCACCCGTCCCTCACAAAAAGCGCGAGGAGCGGGGCACCCCCTGCGGATTTATTTGTGCAAAGGCGGTCGCCGGCGAGTGGGAGATTGAGAACGTGGTGGTGGACGCCGCGTTCCTGCGGCGGGGCATCGCCAACGAACTGCTGCACGGGCTGATTCAACGCGCCCGGAATGAGGCCGCGGCGATCTTGCTGGAAGTCCGCGAATCGAATGGGCCTGCCCGCCGGCTGTACGAAAAGCACGATTTTCGCGAAGTCGGCCGCCGGAGGTCGTATTACACGGATCCGGCGGAGGATGCGATCCTGTATGCCCTCCGGTTCGAGCGTTGATATTTGAGGGTGATATCTGGGCGGTGATGGTCGCAAAAACTTGCCGACTCTCTGCACCGTTTTCGGGTCAAAAACCATCTGAGATTCCACGTACCTGGGTTATCTGCCGTCGATTGGCGCCTGCCTGGGAATTTCATTGAACCCCTGCCGAATTCTGTGCTACTTTGTAACCGTGCAGTAATAAAACACAGGAGGTCTGGCAAGGATGCTGACTCCAAGAGAGCAACTCCTGACCGGTCACGATCAGTTCCAGCGACTGGTTCAGGAGCACTCGCAATACTCCCAACGGCTGGAATCCCTCACCCAAAAGCGCTACCTCACCGAAGACGAAAAACTGGAAGAAGTGCGGCTGAAGAAACTGAAGCTGCGCCTCAAAGACCAGATGCAGAGTCTGGAAATTCAAGCCCAACGGCACTCTGCCTGATTAGCCGACGCTAGATTGGCGAGTCGGGGCGCGCTTGAGCGTCAAGATCGTGAACTGCCCACGGCTTTTCCTGTCTCCGTGCCAGGCGCTTCTAAGCGCCTTTTTTTATTGCAGTTATGTAGAATGTCGTGGCCTCGCTCTATAATCATCTGAATTCCCATGGTTCGCGACGGCTACTTCTATGGTGCAGGCTGCCTTCTGGCTGCGGGCGTGGTCGCCTGGCTCGCGGCTTGGCCGTACGCCATCCCGATCATGCTGCTGGGGGCTTTCTTTCTATGGTTCTTCCGTGATCCCGAGCGTCAGATCCCCGCGTGCCCCGGAGCCGTGGTCTCCCCCGGCGATGGCAAAGTCACGGATGTTTCTTTAGTGACCGCAGGCGGAACTTCGCGCCAGCGCATCAGCATCTTTCTTAGTGTCTTCGACGTCCATGTGAACCGTTCACCGATTGCGGGGGTGATCCGCGAGGTGCGTTATCAGCGCGGCAAATTCCTCAATGCCATGGGAGCGGAATCGGCGGAGCGGAACGAGCAGAACATCGTCACCGTGGAAGGCGAAGGCCGCACCGTGATCTTCAAGCAGATCGCCGGCCTGATCGCGCGCCGCATCGTTTTCAATCTCAAGGTGGGAGACCAGGTGGCCCGCGGCCAGCGCGTCGGCCTCATCAAGTTCGGCTCGCGCGTGGATGTTCTCATCGATCGCGATGCCGCGATCCAGGTGAAGGCCGGCGATCGCGTCCGGGGAGGCGCGACAGTGCTGGCTATTTTGCCGGTCACGCAACCGGCCCACGCCGTGACGCCCGTGGCGCAAGGAATCGAGGCTCATCGGTCATAATTCGGTCATAATCATAATCATGAACGAGCACATGAACATGGAAGAGCCGCACCGTCGCGAGGACGACCATCCCCGCGGAAAAATGCGCAAGGGAATGTACATCCTGCCTTCGCTGTTCACGGCTGGGAATATCGCGGCCGGTTTCTACGCTATTCTGCAGACCGTGCACGGCGCTTCGGGTGAAGCCCGGCACATGGACTACGCCGCCATGGCCATTGGCTTTGCCGTTTTGTTCGACGGCCTCGACGGGCGCATCGCGCGCATGACCCACACCGAAAGCGATTTCGGCAGGGAACTCGACTCTTTGGCCGACGTGATCACCTTCGGCGTGGCCCCGGCGCTGCTCGCCTGGATGTGGGGCTTCCATTTGTTGCCGGCCGCTGGAATGGCTCCCGACCTGCACCAGAAGATCACAGAGTTGGGTTCGATCGCCTGCTTCGGTTTCCTGGTAGCGGGGGCGAGCCGCCTGGCCCGCTTCAACATAGCGAAAAATCCGCAGCCTTCGAATCCCGGACGTCCGGGAAAGAAATATTTCGTGGGCATGCCGATTCCCGCCGGGGCGGGGGTGATTGCCGCCGTCGTACATTTCTCCGCCGGTGAACCCGTGACTTCATGGGTGACGGCGATGAGCTGGCTGATGATGGTCGTCGTGGTCGGCTATCTGATGGTCAGCACCTGGCGTTTCTACAGCTTCAAGGATATTAATTTCCGCTCGCGCCGTCCTTTCCGCCTGATTGTGCTGATTGCCGTGGTGATTGCTTCGATCTGGTATTTCTCCCGGCCCGCGCTCTTCGTCATCGCGATTCTCTACATGGCTTCCGGCGTCCTGTGGCGCTTGCAGTGGATCTTCCGCCGCAAGACTCCGCCTGCACCCCCGGCGTATCGGGAGGCATCTCACACGCCATGAGTCCCCTCTCCAAGACGCCGCTTTCGAAATCCATCGGCTCGCAGGCCGATCTGCGGGGCACCAACCTTTATCGCGTGGCCATCGTGGGCGCCGCTTCGCTCAAGGGCAAAGAGGTTGCCGAGATCCTGCGCGAACGGAATTTCCCCGCCGTCGATGTCCGCCTGCTCGACGATGACGAGTCTCTGGGCCAATTGGAAGCGGTCGGTGACGAGATAAACTTTATTCAAAGCATCCGTTCGGAGCAGTTCGAGCGCGTCGACTTCGCCTTCTTTGCTTCCGACCCGCGCTCGACCCGCAATAACTGGAAGGCGGCGCGCGACCTGGGCGATACCATCGTCGATCTCTCCTTCGCGTTGGAAGATGAACCGGGAGCAGCCGTCCGCTCGCCCTGGATCGAGCGCCAGACGGGCAGTGTGGTTGTGCCGCAGTTGCAGCCGGCCTCGGTCGTGGTCGCCCATCCAGCCGCTACAGTCCTGGCACTACTTGCCTTACGTAGCGAGATGGCCGGCAAGATACAACGCATGATCGCGACCGTGCTCGAACCGGCGTCCGAGATCGGCCAGAAGGGTATGGACGAGTTGCACGAGCAGACGGTGAATCTGCTTTCCTTCCAGGACCTGCCGAAAAATGTGTTTGACATCCAGGTCGCCTTCAACATGGTGGCCCGCTACGGACAAAGAGCGAATTTGTCTCTGCAAGCCGTGTCCCAGCGAATTCTTAAGCATTACCGGCACATTGCCGGTGGAGTAACCGAGCCGGCGCTGCAAGTTCTGCAGGCGCCAGTCTTCCATGGGCACGGCTTTTCGGTTTATCTGGAGATGGACAAGCCCGTCGGCCTCGCGGACTTTTCGCAAGCTTTGGCTGGAGAGCACGTAGTAGTGAGCGGCAGCCCGGAAGAGATGCCCACCAACGTGAGCGCCGCCGGGCAGGGAGACATCCTGGTCTCCGTCACCAGTGACCCCGATCACAAAAACGGGATGTGGTTGTGGGCAACCACCGACAACCTGCGGGTAGCCGCGTTGACCGCGGTCGAATGTGCCGAAACCCTGACCGCATCCCGCCCTCGAGGCCAGATTCAATGAGCCTGCGGACGGCGAAGTGGTGCACGGCGAACCCTGGCCTGGCCGCAATTGCGCTTGGATTGGGCATCGCACTCACATCGGCCGGCTGCGGCTATCACACGGCCGGCAATGCGGTCACACTGCCGCAGAACGTCCGCACCATCGCCATTCCCGGCTTCGTGAGCCACAGCCAGACGTTTCGCATCGAGCAACTGCTGACCGACGCCGTCGTGCGCGAATTCAACGCGCGCACGCAGTACCACATCGTCCATCAAGCGAACGCCGACGCCGATGCCGTCCTGAAGGCCACCGTTCTGTCGGCTTCCGCCAACCCGCTGGCTTATGATTCCACCACCGGGCGCGCCGTCAGCGCGCTGGTCACCGTGAGTCTGCAGGTGACGCTGACCGATCGTCAGGGCAAGGTGCTCTTCGAGAATCCTTCCTATCTGTTTCACGATCAGTACGAACTGTCGCGCGATCTTCCCAGTTTTTTTCAGGAAGATTCCCCGGCCATCGACCGCCTGTCGCGCGATTTTGCGCGTACCCTGGTCGCCAATATTCTGGAGGCCTACTGATGTTGAAGGACTACGATTGACCATGCGCGCCTTCACCCAGGCCGACCGCTTTTTCTCCGACCTTGAATCGCGCAAGCTCAAGCCAGCTTATGTGTTCGTAGGCGATGAAGCGTTCTTTCGCAAGCGCTGCCGCGACGCCATCCTCGAGCACCTGGTCGCGCCCGACTCCCGCGACTTCGGCCTGTTCGAATTCGATCTCGGCGAAACTTCGCTGAACGAGGTTCTGGATCGCGCCCGCACTCCCTCGCTGATGGCGCCGTTCCAGGTGTTCTTCGTCCGCGGCGTGAAGGCGTTGTTTGGCCGCGGTTCCAGCTCCAATGCTGAGAAAATCGGAGCCATCGAAGCCTACTGCAAGAATCCCAATCCCGACGCGCTGCTGGTGTTTGTCGCCGATCACATCAGCATTCCCGCCGACGCGCGCCGCATCGAGATGACCGACAAAGACCGCTACCAGAAGATTCGCGAAGACCTCGGACCATTCTGCGGCATCGTGGAACTGGCGCGCGTGCAGGAGGGTGAAGCCGTGCGCTGGATCAGCGAGTACTGCGCCACGCGCGCGGTCAAGATCGACGCCGACGGTGCCCGCGAACTGGTGGACGCGCTCGGCGCCGACATGATGATGGTGTCGAACGAACTGGAGAAGCTGATTCTTTACGTCGGCGAGAAGAAGAGAATCACGCTCGGCGATGTTGAGACCATGGTGCTCGCCGCCAAGCAACGGTCGTTATATGAACTGACCGACGCGATTTCCTCGAAAGCTCCAGTGCGCGCTTTGGAAGTCCTCGATGGCCTGCTTTCGACCGGCGACGGCGAAGACGCGGCCATCGGCCATCTCTACATGCTGGCCAAGACGTTTCGCCAGATGTTAGTCATCCTGGAACGTAATGTGCGCGACCAGCGCATGCTCTGGGCGGCCTTGTGGCAGGGCTTTCGCGTGCCGCCGTTTGCCGCCGACGATATCATCCGGCAGGCCCGCCGCTACAAATCGAAGCGGGAACTGACCCGCGCCATTCGGCTGGTGGCGAAAGCCGACCTCGCCCTGCGCTCCAATCCGCCCAGCAAACGCCTCGTGTTAGAAAAGCTGGTTCTGGATCTGGCCGCCGAGCCCAAGCTCGAAGCCGCCGGTGGATGGGCGCAGGAAGAACTGCCGGTGTGATGTGAGCCTCAGATCTGGATGCTAAGCCCTGGCGACGTCATTTCCTATCTCGAGATGTGCGCTCCGTTTGGAGTGAATCTCCAACGCGGAATGAACTATCGGATTAAAGATGATGAGAGTCTCATCCTCATGAGCCAGAGATCCGGCGCGCCCTATCAGGACAGGGTCGAGCAGGACGGGCGCATCATCATCTATGAGGGTCACGACCTGCCGAGGACAAGCGGCGTTGTTGATCCCAAGAAAGTTGACCAACCCGAGTTTCAGCCGAACGGTAAGCCAACTCAAAATGGATTGTTTGCCGAGGCAGCAAGACGGTTCAAGGATGGAACCGCTGCTTCGGAACGAGTGAGAGTGTTTGAAAAGATACGCAATGGAATATGGGTTTACAACGGAGTTTTTGAACTGATCGATTCGTGGCAGGAAAAATCCGGATCTCGAAAGGTGTTCAAATTCAAGTTGGAGCTAGTCGGCGACGTGCCGCTTCCGGAGCGGCCCCGCAGCGCCCATCTCGATCATGACCGTGTTATTCCTACTCACGTTAAGTTGGAAGTATGGAAGCGGGATAAGGGGTGTTGCGTCAGGTGTGGGAGTTCCAAGAACTTGCATTTTGACCACATAATCCCATACTCCCTAGGCGGATCGTCGAAAGACGCCAAGAACATCCAGTTGCTGTGCGCCAAACATAACCTTGAGAAGCACGACGCCATTCAGTAAGCATTTGCGACTTTTGGTCAGCCATTACAAGTGGAAATGGAAGCCTATCTTCGGCGAATCAAGCATGTCGGAGATCTTCGACCGACCGAAGCAACGTTGCGCGCCCTCCATCGCGCCCACTTGTTCACCGTCCCCTTCGAAAATCTCGATATCGGCCTGGGACGAAAAATAATCTGCGACGCAGCCCGCATTCTCGACAAGATCGTCAACCAACACCGTGGCGGCTTCTGCTACGAACTCAACGGGGCCTTTGCCGCTTTATTAGGCGTTCTCGGGTTTCGGGTGACGCTGCTCTCAGCGCGGGTCGCGCACGAAGACAGCGGCTACGGTCCCGAATTCGACCACCTCACGCTGCGCGTCGATCTCGAAGAACCCTGGCTGGCCGACGTCGGTTTTGGCGAAGGCTTCCTGGACCCGTTACGCCTTCACTCCCGAATGGAGCAGCCGCAAAATGGGCGTGTGTATCGCCTGACGACCTTCCCATCGAGAGATGGGGAGTTGGACTTGGAGTCCCTGGTCGAAGGCAAGTGGAAAAGACAATACGCGTTCACTCTGCAACCGCGGGAACTCTCGGAATTCGCAGGAATGTGCCACTATCATCAGACCTCGCCCGAATCCCATTTCACGCGGCAGCGAATCTGCTCGCTGGCCACTCCGGAAGGTCGAGTCACTCTGTCGGATTTGAAGCTGATCGAGACCCGTGGTAGCGCGCGACGGGAGCGGTTACTGGCTGGAGAGGAAGATTGGCGAGCCACGTTGCGTGAGCAGTTTGGAGTAGGGTTGCCAGAAAGAGGTCTGTAGAGACGGGGCTAGCCCCGTCTCGTCCGTTTGCCGGCGAAAAACCTCTACCCTTTCGCCTCGGCCACCGCCCGCCGCAGGTCGTCCAAAGCCGGGAAGTCCGGCTTGAGCTTCACCACGCGGTCCAACTGTTGCTTGGCCAGATTGGCCTGATGATTCGCGGCGTACGCGAATCCCAGATGGCTGTTGAAGAGCGCGTTGTCCGGTTCCTTCTTCACTGCTTCTTTCAGAAGATCGATCGCCGATGCGTAAACGCCTTTTTTGTAGAAAGCCCAGCCCAGTGTGTCGGCCGAGTTGGCATTGTCCGGGAGTTGACGCCGGGCCGTCTGCGCCATGGCGAAGGCCACGTCCACGTTGCCACCCTGCTGCAGCATCACGTAAGCCAAATTGTTGGAAGCCATGGGATTGTCCGCCTGAATCTCCAGCGCCTTCTGGTACTGCTGCTTGGCGTGCTCCCAATCGCTCTTTTTCTCGTAGATCCCACCTGCAAGCAGGTAGAAACGGATCTCTTTGGGATCGATCTTGGGCCCATCAAGGTAGGTTTGCAGGGCCTGATCGGTGGCGCCGCTTGCCTCCTGCACCAAGCCCAGCTTGACCAGCGCCTGGCTGTTCTTCTTATCCAAGTTGGAGGCTTGCCGAAACTCCGCTTCCGCTCCCGCTAAATCCTTTTTCTGATCCAGCAGAAGCTGGCCCAACAACAAGTGAAACCCTACATTCTGCGGATACTTGGCCAACTGCGCCTTTGCGGTGGCGATGGCCCGGTCCAATTGCTTCTGCATCACGTCGACTGCGAGCACGCCATAGAGCGCGTCGCTCGAATTCGGGTCCTGGTCGAGCGCTTGCTGGAAGGCTTTTTGCGCGTCCACCAACTTGCCCTCCGCTATTTGCAGGTTGCCCAGTTCCACATAAGCGGCAGGATTGTTCGGTTCCTTCTCCAACGACCGATGGATAAAGTCCTCCGCCGCCGGGTACTGCTTGCGAATGCGCTCAGCCAGCGCGCGCAATAGGTATCCGTCCGGAGCGGCCGGTTGGATCTCGATGATCTGGTCCGCTTCCTGCGCCAGACTGGCGGGATCGCCGCGGTACATCGCAACCCGCGCCAGCGCCCGGTGCGCTTCCACCATCTCTCTCGGTTGCAGCCGCACCGCATCGCGCCATTCCGCTTCCGCCCGGTTCAGATTGCCCTGCTCGTCGAAGGCCTGGCCAAGCTTGTCATGAGCGATGGCATTATCGGGATCGCTCTTCAAGACCGCCTGCAACGTGTTGATGGCGTCGCTGACCTTGCCGCTGGCCAATTCAATCTCGCCCCTGAAAACCCGGGCGTCCTCGTCATCCGGCTTCGCCTTCACGATTTCGTCATTCAACTTGCGGGCATCGTCGATCCGGCCTTTCAGGATCAGCAGCTGAATGTAATTCCTCTTGACCATCATGTCCTTGGCATGGTCCCGATACAGCGCAGCATACTCATCCGTGGCTTTATCCAGCTGATTGTTGGCAAAATAGAAATCGCCCAGCATGCGGTAACCCACCGAGTCATTGGGGAAATCCTTCTTCGATTGGCGCAGGAATTCCTCGGCTTGGCCGGGCTTGTTTTCGGCCATGTAAAGGCTGGCCAGAGATAACCGGGGAGAGGGATCGTCCGCCGCCGTCTCAATCGCCCGCCGGAACGTCTGCTCGGCCTCGGGGTACCGTCCGCGAGTCTGGAAAAAATTGCCCAGCGCCACCAGCGCATTCGTGGACTTCGGACTCAATTCCACCGCCTTCTTGAAACTCGCTTCCGCGGTGTCCCACTGTTGCCCGCGCATCTGCAGCAAAGCCAGATTCAGATACGAGTCGGAACGGCCCGGATCCAGCTGCAATGCCTTCTGCATGTCCGCCAGAGCGCCGGTGATGTTATTGGTGCCGGCGTCGTAGTTGGCCCGGGCGACATACACGTCGGGCTTGTCGGGCCACTTTTGCGCGAGCAGGTCCAGATGTTCCTTCGCGTCATTAAACTGACGGCCGAGAATCAGCAGATTGGCCATGTCGAGGTGCGCCTGATAATCATCCGGCCTGAGTTGCACCGTGGTCGACAGCTCCTGATAGGCGGTGGGCCACTGCTGCAGTTTCAGCGCTGCCTGCGCCAGTTTGTAGTGGGCGTCGGCGAAACGCGGGTCCACCTGGATCGCGTTCTGAAACTGAATTTCGGCCTCCCGGTACTGGCCTTTGTCGTAGTAGCGCTGGCCGCTCTCCAGGTACTTCTGTTTGCGCACGTTCGGATCCCGTGAGCAACCCGTCAGCAACGCCCCGAGCAAGCAAACCACCACTGCAGCACATCGAAATGTCGATCTCTTGGCAATACGCATATCCTTAAACGCCTCACCTCTTGCGAAACTTCTTCTTATCAATGCCCCCACCTCAATGCCTCACCGCGCCTACAGCACCAAGGTACTCTTTGCGCGCACACCGGAAAAGTTACTGCCGTTATTATCGCAAACTTGCGGCAACCACCAGAACCAGATGGCCCTGTGGCCAGCATACGCTTGTGTACACGCGCTTTCGTAACCTGCCGCAACCCACGGCAGCATGGCATAGTTCCAGAGGCTATGACCCATTTCCCCAACGCTAACCCCAACCTGCGTTCTCCACGAGTGCAACTCAACGGATCGGTCGCGGCCGCGGTGATGGCCGAAGGCGGCCAACGGGCGCGCGCAAAACTGCAGTCCATCTCCGTCAACGGTGGTTTGCTCCACTTGCAGCAGGAGCTTTCTGCGGGAGACTTCGTCGAAATCGCGTTCCACACCCGCTCGGGCACAATTCACGGCATGGCCGAAATGCTGCAGCCAATGCTCCAGCTCAGGAGGGCGTGTCTGCAGCCATTCCGCTTCATTGCCCTGGCCGACGGCGACCACCGCAAACTGCGCATGGCCCTCGATTCCGCCCTGGATCGCAACTTCCAGGACCCGGCCTCCGAGCCGCCAACTCCGCCCAGCTTCTGAACCACCGGTCACGACGAAGCTCGCAGCCCGGAGCTCGCGGCTTGCTTCGCTATACTGGTTCCTCCGCGATGACCACCGAGACCATTACGCACTCCGCCGAGGAGACGATCGCGTACGGACGCGAGCTTGCAGCCCAACTGTCCCCGCCACTCCTCGTGCTGCTGCGTGGTGACCTCGGCGCGGGGAAAACGACCCTCGTCAAGGGCATCGCTGAAGGCTTCGAATCCGCCCGCGCCGAGGACGTGACCAGCCCCACCTTCACCCTCGTCCATGAATACCGCGGACCCCGCGCCACTCTTTATCACATCGACCTTTACCGCATCGATACTGAGCGCGAACTGGAAACGCTCGGCCTCGACGACTTGCTCGCCCCAAACAGCATCCTACTGATAGAGTGGGGAGAGAAGTTCCCTCGCTTGCAACGCGATCGGAACCTGGAAATTACCCTGGAGCGACTTGAGGACGGCGAAGTAGGGGAAACCAAGCGCAGAATTCAACGGACGGATCGTTGACTTCCCTGGCCGCTGCAAGGTTTGCACCGTCAACATTCATCCAGGGCGGCATTGCAATCCATGAATTCGGAGCCGGAAACACCTTGAAAATAAATCATTTCTTCCTTGTCTGCGTATTGGTTGCAGCCGCATTCTGTGCCGCGCAAACCGCACCAGCCGCTCGAAATTCAGACGCGAACCAGTCCGCCCAGCCGCCGGAGCCACCGCCGCCCCCGGCCAAGGCCTCCACCGGCCAATCGGCTCAGACTCCCGAGCAAACTCAGACCCAGCCCAAGAGTAAGGACAGCGCAAAAGGCGCGACCAACGACGCGTCCGGCGCCTCTGCGGGCACGTCTGCGGGTACATCGAAAGACCGGCTCTTTTACGCTCTCCCCAACTTTCTCACCCTCGAGGGCGCTGGCGATGTCAAACCCCTGACGGCTGGGGAAAAATTCAAGGTTGTTACCCGAGCCTCATTCGACCCAGTGCAGGCTGTCTGGTACGGCTTTCTCTCCGGCATCAGTCAGGCCGAAGACAGCGAGCCCGGTTACGGACAAGGCGCCGAAGGTTACGGCAAGCGCTATGGCGCGTACGCCGCCGACGGCACCATCGAGAATTTTTTTGTCGGTGCGATTTTCCCCTCCATGCTCCACCAGGACCCGCGCTACTTTCAGTCGGGCAAGGGCAGTTTTCTTCACCGCACCGGGTATTCCGTGAGCCGCATCTTCGTGACTCGCACCGACTCCGGCAACAGCCAATTCAACTACTCTGAAATTGTTGGCAGCGCTCTCGCGTCGGCCATCTCAACCTACAGTTATCATCCCCACACCGGATACCATCCCAAACAAGGTGTGATGGTGGAATATACGGCCAGCGACCGCACCTTAAAGAATACGGCCAGCGTCTGGGGGTCGCAGGTGGGTTACGACACGATTACCCTGGTAGTCAAGGAGTTCTGGCCCGATATCCGGCGGAAATTAAAGAAGCAGCCGCATTGATGTCGTCGCCGCTTTGCTCATCGGTAGCGGTGTAGTTTGAGAGACGCACTCCCCCAGCGGCCAAAAGTCGCTGTCGATTTTGCGGCAGTTACGGCGCGGCTGAAGCCGTGCCCTTTCAAAACAATGTTCATCAAGACAATGTTCATCAAAACAATTTTCAGTGATGCCGCAAGTGCTCGCCTTTCATTTCCAGCCGCGGGCATCCGATCGGCGCGCTCCATTCCCGAACCACCGAGAACAGCATCGCAGCCGCAAAGAAGGCGAACACCAAAGCGCGAAACCGCATATGGACATCATCGCGCATGATGTCCCGATCTCGCAACCAGGTTCGATGGTTCCTTATTTCATCTCTCTCATCAAATTCAACATACAGGCGAGAACGCAAGTGACCGTAAGGAAAGCCACCCGGCCCGATCTCGAAGTGGGATTGATTTGCGCTGATCGCGACGGCAATCGCGTCCGCATCGACCGCGTCGCCGGAACCGTTTCCTATCATTTTCTCAACGACGAACTGCGTGTCCAGGAAGGCATTCAGGAGCGCTCAGTCGACCAATTCCTGGCCGAAGGCTGGTACATCGCCGCCAAGGGAACCTCCCTGTGAAATGCTCGGCCGGATCTCGCAACCTACGAAGCCGGAACCCAATTGCGGCGCTCGACAAATGTAGGCGGCTCGTAGGTGCATCCCCTCGCCAGCCGATTTTCCTCTCGGCGCGTTGACCACAATAAGATAGGCCCGAGCCCTACCGCCGTGAGACGGGCGACAAACGGAAATTCCTTCTCAACCTCGCGGCGCAGCCTGTGAATCCGCTTGCTCACGTTGCGATTGACTTTCTTGAATTCTTTCTCCATCACCCAAAGCGCCGCATTGTATGCGCTGCTGAGCTTCTTCATTTCCCGCGCGAACCGCTCCCGCACGCGCGCATCGGGATGGTCCTTGTAGCGCCGCCACCCCTGCAGCATGGTCTGGCACATGCGATACAGACTAGGTCCGTTTCGCTCAAAGTCACGCCAGAACGCCCAATCCAGGAACCGCTTCGAATCCTCGCGCGAGATGGCGGTATGCCGGAAATTGAATTTGTACTGCCCATGCACATCGGCAAAGTCAACGTCGGTCAGCATACGCCCCTGATCGGACATCTCCTGGTAAAGCGGTGTGCCCGGAACCGGCGTATAAAGCATGAACTGGTGGAAGTCGGTCTGGTGGTCCACCGCCGCTTCAATCTCTTCGACAATGTTGTCCGGCGTGTGGTGCTCCAGCCCCACAATGGTCGAGCCCTGCACCCGTATGCCGTGTTCACGAAGCTCGCGGGTGAGCCGTCGAGCGTCTTCACCGTGCAGCTTGCTATAGCTCGACCGCGGAGATTCCAATCCCATCCATACCCAGGAAACGCCCAGCTCCACCAATTCGAGCATGGAGTATTTGCGAATCGCATTCGCGGACGCAAACACCGAAAGCTCCCAGCTCTTGCCCTCCTGCTTCATCAACTCCAGCAGACGCATGGCGCGCGTGCGATGCAGCAGGAAGTTTTCATCCATCACGAAAAAAGACTGTACTTCGAGTTCGGATTCAATACGGCACATGACGTCAAACAGCTCATCGCCGGTCTCGTAAAAGTTGAAGAACTTTCCCTTGCCGCCAAAGAAAGCGGACGTAGTGCAGAAGTTGCAGCCCATAGGGCAGCCCACCGACGGAATAATGGTAGCCGCGGTCCCGCCCTTGCGATTGGGCAGGCGGATTCCCATGATCCGTGTTTCCAGCCCCGAAACAATCGCGGGGTGCCGGATCGGCGCGTTCTCGTCCTCTCCCAGATAACGCCGCATCCACGAGATGCCTTCTCCGCGCACAATGTGATCGGCGTCGATCATCAATTCCACGCCAGGAATGGCCGCGACGTGTCCACCTACCACAATGGTTGAATGCGGCGACAGTTCCCGCACCATGCGGCACATCTCCCGCACCTTACCTACATTCACGATGATCGAGGAGATGCCGACGATGTCATAGTGCTGCGTGGTCAACTCCCGGGCGAAAGATTCGCGCGTAGGAAAATCCAGCACACTGCAAGGCGCCGAAATATTTTCCTGAATCATCATGATGCCCCAGGAACGATGAAACATACGCAGTGAAAAGCTGCCCTGCGCCCGCGTCACCTGATTGTGATAGAGCTCCATCGGATTGATGGCCCGGCTGCCAAATTCGTCGTCCTGAGCATAGGGTCCAAATACCGAACTGAGCAGAATGCGAGCGTGACTTCCCTTGGGATGAGTTTCAATCTGGACGGATTTCATAGATGAGTTACTTGGAGGATATTGCGCCGACCAGTGACTTCGCCGTGATCGTGGTTACATTACAAAACTATTACGTGTGACGGAAAAGCCTCCGGGAACACGATGAACCATCGCGTCAGAGCGCATCGGAGGACGCGTTTCGCAGCAGGGCCAGGGCCGTCAGATCGTTGAGTGTGGAGGTCATCGGTGCGAACTGGCGGGCCGCCCGCAGCACGGTCAGGCAGAGCTCGCGTGCGCTCGACTCGGCCGCGTGCTGAAAGCTTTGCTTCGCCCCTTCCAGTCCGAATTCCGCGCGCTCGCAGTCGGCTTGATCGGCTTCAATGATCCCGCGAGAGACGACCAAAAGCACAGAGCCAGGCATAAGATGACAGGCCGCTGCGCTCTGCGTCGTGTGCGAGAACAACCCCAGCGGCAGCCCGGTTGCCCCGAGCAGCGTGATTTCCGCGTGGTCGCGAAGCAGCCCTGGAGTGTGGCCGGCATTGGCATAGCAAACCGTCCCCAGATCTTCGTTGTAGCAACCGATAAACGCCGGACAACTGCGAAGTCCGCCACGCAAAACGGTCAGGTTCATCTCGTTGCACAGTTCGATCATGGAGGTGGTCTCGTTGAAGTCTTCTCCGGCGAAGAGTTCGGGCGCGAGGGTCCGGAATGTGTTCTGCACGGCGATCAGGATTTCCCGCGTGTCCGCTCGCAGCCCAGCAATGTCCAGCAGCACGAACAGCAGGCGGGATGGCCCCACCCTCAGGAACTCATAGAAATCGCCGGCCACCCGCTGGCTGGTGTACACCGCGGCAATCTCAGCGTTGCGCAGCACAGGTGCTTCGCAGTGGAGCGGATCGGAGGGAGGCGGTGCGACTTCGCGCCACTGGAAGAGCGAGCGCCAGAACCGCGTCGAGGGTGACTGGCGTTCCTCAACGTCAGCCTGCTGCGTCATAGCTGGTCAATCGGCAGATCGGCTTCGAGGCTTTACTGCAACTGGTCGAGCGCAAATGACCGCGAAATGAAAGGCGCCGATTGCAGAGCTGGAACCTTCAGAATCCCATAATGTTGTATCCGCAATCCACGTAGATGACCTCGCCCGTGATGCCAGAACTTGCATCCGAGGCAAGAAACACGCCCGTGCTGCCCACCTCGATGACCTCAACATTGCGCTGCAGCGGTGCGCGCTCGGCGTGGGAACGCAGCATGTCTCCCAGGCCGGAGATGCCGCGTGCGGCCAGCGTCTTGATCGGCCCCGCGGAAATCGCATTGACGCGAATCTTCTTCCGTCCCAGGTCCTGCGCCAGATACCGCACCGTGCATTCGAGAGCCGCCTTGGCCACGCCCATGACGTTGTAGTGCGGCACCACTTTCTCCGCGCCGTAGTAAGTCATGGTGATGACCGAGCCGCCGTCTTCCATCAGCGGAGCCGCCGCCCGGCACACCGCAATCAGCGAATACACGCTGACGTCGTGCGCCACGCGAAAGCCCTCGCGAGTCGTGTTCACGAAGTCGCCCTTCAATTCGTCCGCCGGAGCAAAAGCCACGCTATGCACGAGTATGTGCAGTTTGCCGTAGCGAGCCTTGAGTTTTTCGAAGAGCAGCGCGATTTCCTCGTCGTTCGAGACATCGCACATAAAGGCTTCCGCGCCCGGCAGCGAAAGAATCAGGTCCTTCGCCTCTATCTCCATCCGTTCGTTCTGATACGTAATAGCGAGATTCGCTCCCGCCGCGTGCAATCCCTGTGCAATCGCCCATGCGATCGAGCGCTTGTTAGCCACCCCAAAGACGACCGCTGTCCGCCCCTTCAAGTCTTCAAACATGAAAATGTTCCCCTGGTTAAGAAGCCAATAAGAATAGCAGGCATGAAGTCCGCTGTGATGAAGTCCCCTGTGTCTCCCTGTGCCCCCTGTGGTAAAGATTTCCTCGGCGAAAGCACCCAAATGCGTGGTGTCACTCCGCCACCGCAGCTACCGCCTTCCGCGCCTGCATCGGCCAGCAAGCGCTGCCGAAAGCGACCGCGTACACCGCAGCGATCACGCCAAAGCCCGCTGCCAGGCTGATCCGCGACGCGATCCATCCCACCCCCAGCCCCAAAGCCACCTGCAGAAATGTGCCAAAGAAATAGAAAGTATTCTGGACGCGTCCCATGAACTGCGGCGGCACCTGCTCCATCAGGCTGGTATTCATGGCCACGCCGCTGATACCGCGCGCCGACCCCATCAGCCCATAAAGCAGGACGGCAATCGCCAGCCAAGGGGAAAACGGCGGAAGCGCCATGGAAAAAGTCAGCAGCAGCATGGCCAGCGCAATGGAGCCACGTGCCCCCACCCGCGCAATCAGGGCCGGAGCATAAAGTGCGCTCAGGAATGCGCCCACGCCCCATCCCCCATTCAACCATCCGTAACCAGTCGCGCCGGCGTGGAAGACGCGATCGCTGAGCGGAGCCGTGACCACCACACCCGTCATCATCGCGCCCAGAAATAAAGCCCAACTCGTCCCCAGGAAAACCACGCTACGATGCGATCGCAGAAAGGCCAAACCTTCGCGCATCTCGCGCAGGAAGCGTCCGACGGCGGTTTCGACCGCCTCCAGATCGTGCCGCAGTTCGACCGCGCGTGGCACCACATGCCGCCCCTGGCGCACCGCGAAGTAGCACGAAAAAGAAACGACGTAGGTGCTAACGTCGATCAGCAGCACGCCACCCAGCCCGATGTGTTCATAGACAAACCCAACCAGCGCACCGGCAATCAGCCATCCCCCTTGGATGCCCGCCAGCAGAAATGTGTTCGACTGCACGAAGCCGCCCTCGGGCGTCAGTTCCTGAATCAGCGCTGTGATCGTCGGCCAGAACATCCAGAAGCCCGCCGCCACCAGCGTGTTCATCAGGTAGAGTTCCCAAACCTGCACGCGGCCCAGAAATGCCAGCACCGTCACCGCAAGAATAATGATGGCGCGCAAAGCATCCAGCCACACCACCAGCCGCCGTCGGTCTTCGCGGTCGATGATGACGCCGGTGAAGGGAAGCATCAGCATGGCGGGAATCGTCTGCAGCGCGGCAAACGTGCCCAAAGCCATTTCAGAATGAGTGCGCTGCAGGATTGTCCAGGCCACCGCCGCGGAGTTCATCCCGCTGCCCAGCATGGAAATCACATTCGCCGCAAAAACAAAGCGCAGGGAACGGGACTGTGTCTGCAGAATCGAGCGCATCCTTCGAATCTAACATGGAGCCCGTCGGCTCACCTCCGACCTCTAACCACTGCCCTCTAACCTCTCACCTCGTGACCTATGTCACTTGAGGTCGTCTCCTTCGGGACGTTACGCTGCACAAGACAAAGAAGGAGCCCTCGACTGTGGATAGTTCAGCTAGCGCTGCTGTTGCCACTGCTGTTGCCGCTGCGGGACCAGCCATCCCCAGGCCGGCGATCCCGACAACGGCATTGCTTTTGACCATGCTCCGCGTCTCCGATCGCGTAAGTGACCTGATTCTTTCGCCGGGAAGCCTGCCCCACGTCGAGGTCAGCGGCGAGTTGGTTTCCGTGAAAGTCCCTGGACTGCCATCCCTGACTCCCGATGACACTCGCCGCATAGCTCAAGAACTCATTGGCAGTAACAAACAAGCGGTGGTGACGCTGCGGGAGCAGGGCTCTTGCGACGTTTCGTACAGCCTCCCCGGCCAGGCCCGCTTTCGCGTGAATGTCTTCGCGCAGCGGGGAAGTTACGCCGTCGTCATGCGAGTCATCCCAGGGAGCATCCCCACTTTCGACGATCTCAAGTTGCCTCCGCAGTTGGTTGAGATTGCCAGTCTCAGAAACGGCGTGGTGCTGGTGACTGGCCCCACCGGTTCGGGGAAATCTTCGACGATGGCAGCGATCCTCGACCAAATCAACGAAACCAAGGCCTATCACATCATCACCATCGAAGACCCCATTGAATTCCTGCATCGCCAGAAGCGCTCCATCATTCACCAGCGAGAGCTGCACAGCGATACTCCCAGTTTTTCTCTCGCCCTGCGGGCCGCTCTGCGCCAGGCCCCGAAAGTCATCCTGGTAGGCGAAATGCGGGATAAAGAAACGATTGAGATCGCTCTAGAAGCCGCCGAGACCGGCCACCTCGTCCTCTCCACACTGCATACCATCGATGCCGCTAAGACGGTCGAGCGCGTCGTTGGAGTCTTTCCCATGGCCGAGCAGCAAGTCATTCGCACCCGCCTCGCGAAAAGCTTCCGCTACATCGTTTCGCAGCGTCTCATCCCCCGGAAGGACGGCGCTGGCCGTATCGCCGGAATCGAGATTCTCAAGTCCACTGTTCGCACCCGTGAATACATGGAGAGAGGCGAGCAGGAAGGCAGGACTCTGCTGGATGCCATGCGCGATGGCGACACCGAGGGTATGCAGCACTTCGACGCCGAGATCGAGAAGTTCATCCGAGCCGGTACGATTGATATCGAAATAGGATTGGCCTATGCCACCAACCCCGGAAACTTGAGGTTGCAATTGGCCGACCTGACCGAGGGTCCGCCGCCCAAGTCGGGAAGGACAAGGACAACGACAACGATCACGCCAACGACAACGCGGGCCGAGAGACCCGGACGCGATCCCCAACTCGAAGTTGAAGCTGAGCGCTAGCAGGATCGAAGCTGTGAACTCAGAGCCACAGCTAAGCGCCAAAAGCCACCCTACTTCAGCCCCTGCACCACATACGCCTCCGACAGCGCTCGCACATAGATGTACGCGTACGCACTCCCGTCGCTCGAAAAATGCAGCCGCCCGACGGACGAGACCCCCGCGCCCGCCTCCTCACCGAAAGTCCTCCACGGCTCCATTTTTCCGGTCTGTATATTTACCCGTGACACATTAGCGACTTTTGCGCCCCCGCGGCTGGGAACCACATAGACCGACTCACCGTCTGGAGTCCAGCCAACGACGCCGTAGCCGGATTCAAGCCCCGGTATCGGATGAAAACCGCCACCTTCCAACGGCCAAATTCCTCGTTTTCCCTCCGGGCCCCGCACCGCTATGTTCCTACCGTCCGGCGAGACTTGCACGCCGGCGATGCCTTCGGGAGTGATCGGCTTGGAATCTCCCGTGGTCAGATCAATCAGGTAGTCGCGCCCCCCGTGTCCGGCTTCAATCCCCGAAGCCAGCAACCGTTTGCCATCCGGAAGAAAGCGAACCGCGCCATAGCTCACCGCATCGTGGGTAAGCTGTCGGGGCTCGCCCGCTCCCGTCGGGACCAGGCTTAGCGGTCCGCCCTTCGCCGGTCTCGTGACCGCGAATTTTGTGTCCGGCGAGAGCGCCTCGGAGAGTCCTTCGCCGATTTTCGCCGGAGGCGATCCATCGGTGTCGCGCAGAAACACAGTGTAATTCGGCCCGCCGCCGTCGCCTTCTTCCTCGAAAAGGATCTTCCGGCCGTCGCGGCTGATATCGCTCAGCTCCGACCACCCAAACCACCCCAGCTCGCGCTCCTCTTTGCCTCCCGGCGCCGTGCCCCGGATACCAATCCTTATGTGATTGGTCACGGTCAATACCGTTCCATTCCGCAGGTCTTCCAGCCACATGCCTCCGGGCACGTTCGTGATCGTCCGCAACTTGCCAGAGAGGCTCACTGCCCGCGGGTTGTTGGCGCCGCCCGTGTTAGTGGACGTAAACCAGATTTCATCCCCCGCCGGAGACCAGAGTATCCCCTCCAGCGAGGTCCAGCCCGAAGAAAGTTTCTTCTCCGGCTCTTTGCCATCCGCGCCAATCACGGCTACCGAACCTTCGTCGTCGCCCCCGGTATTCTCATGGTCGGCAAAGGCAATCCACTTGCCGTCCGGCGAGATCTTCGGATGGCTGATCCAGTTAATGCCGTCAAGCAAAACCTTGCCCGCGGGATATTCCAGACGCCAGTGATTGTTTTCCGGAACGTAACGCACCACCGCCATGCTCTCGCCGTTAGCGGCCCAGTCCGCGTCCTGCACGTTGTCCAGCACTTCGCGCGGCGTTCCCCCACTCAGCGGGACCCGCGCCAGCGTCCCGCTGCGTGCATAGCCCCCATATCCCACCGTGTTGAGGCGAATCGCCAGTTCTCCGCCCTTGGAAATTGCCAGGAGTTCTGCATCCCTGATCCCCAGTTCACGCGACCCCGGATCGTCCGTCCGTGACATATAAAGCTGGTTCTCGCCGCCCTCCCACGACGCACTGTAAACAATGCTGCCATCCGGCGTAAACCGCGCATTGCCAATGGAGCCCGTGCGAAACGTGATCTGTTGATACTCGGCCTGCGACACGCGCGCGCCGCCTTTGCCAGTCCACCAACCGAGACCGTAAACCGCGCCGGCGATCACCAGCCCGGCCGCCAGTGCCAGCGGCAGCCTGCGACCTGGCTGGATTTTTCCAATGCCACTGCTAATGCCGCTTCCAGTCGCAGCTACTCTTGCAGCGCTGCCGGAAAGTCCCGACAGATGTTCCAGATCGAACGCAATATCGCTGGCGGAATGGAAGCGCGACTCTGGATTCTTCTCCAGGCAGTGCTGCACAATCCGCTCCAGCGCAGGAGAAACATTGCGATTAGTCTCGTTCAATTCCGGAGGCTCTTCCTTCAGGATGGCGCTCATCGTATCCGCCGGAGTGTCGCCATGAAACGCCCGTTTGCCCGAAAGCATTTCGTAAAGAATGGCCCCAAAGCTGAAGATGTCAGACCGTGGATCGAGCGTCATGCCGCGCACTTGTTCGGGCGACATGTATCCCGCCGTTCCCATCACCAACCCCGCCTCGGTGCCGTGGGTCGCGGTCGCCATGGAAGGATTCGATCCCCCTCCAGGCTCGATCTGCGTCAACTTCGCCAGTCCGAAGTCCAGGATCTTCAACCGGCCATCTTTCGTGACGAACAGGTTGTCCGGCTTCAGGTCGCGATGAATGATTCCCTTTTCGTGGGCCGCAGCCAGCCCGTGCGCAATCTGCAAGGCGTACTCCAGGGTCTTGCGAGTCGCAATCGACCCGCTGCGCAGCCGCTCGCGCAGCGTCTCGCCCTCAAGCAGTTCAGAGACAACATAAGGCGACCCATCGCTGGTACCAATGTCAAACACCGCCAGAATGTTGGGATGGTTCAGAGCCGCGGTGGCCAGCGCCTCCTGCTCAAACCGCCGCATGCGATCGGCATCTAGAGAAAGTGCCTGCGGCAACACCTTGATCGCCACGTCGCGCCGAAGACGAGAGTCGCGGGCGCGATAGACTTCGCCCATTCCGCCCGCGCCCAGAAGAGAAACAATTTCGTACGGCCCAAGTTTGGTGCCTGAAGGCAGGTTCATCGGTGGCGAGATTATAAACTAGGAAGTGCAGATGTCAGCCCAGTGGGCGTCTCAAGGTAGGGGTGATTAATTTACTCGAACGAGCGTTGTTTCTAATGCGGACTCCGCAGGAAGCCGTGAGACAGAAGACTCGAGTCCAGGTAGTATCCCGTGATTGCCCCCGCCGAGTTGATGCATTGGGCGTAAGTTTCGACCGCGCCTGGAGCGTCGAAGGTGGTAACGTTGCCGTCGGGTGCGCGCAGGAAGCCGTGAAACCGGAAGATCGAGTCCAGGTAGTATCCCGTGATTGCTCCCGCCGGGTTGATGCATTGGGCATAGGTTGCGATCGCGCCCGGGGCGTCGAAGGTGGTGAATTTGCCGTCGCGAGCGCGCAGGAAGCCGTGTCCCAGACGGCTCGGGTCTTGGTACCATCCCGTGATCGCTCTGGCCGGGTTGATGCTTAAGGGGAGAAAGTAAGGGCTATTGGACGGGGCGTCGAAGATGGTCAGCGTGCCGTCGCCAGCACGCAGAATTCCGTGATACTCCGAGTTCGCATCAATGTAAGATCCCGCGATCTCCCCCGCCGCGTTAATGGCTTGTCCGAAAGTGCCCTGGCTGGAGCCCGTGCCTGCGCCCGGTACCTCAAAGGTGGTGAAGGTGCCATCGGGAGCGCGCAAAAAGCCGTGAAACACGTAGTTCGCGTCCGTTGAGTATCCGGCGATCTCCCCATTCCGGTTGACGGACATGGCGAAGGTGCCTTGGACGGTGCCCGTGCCTGCGTCCGGTGCATCAAAGGTAATCAAAGTGCCGTCAGGAACGCGCAGGAAGCCGTGCCCCGCCTCATTCGGGTCGAGGTAGTATCCAGTGATCTCGCCCGTGGGGTTGACGTGCGAGGGCCATGTTCCTAGGAAGGGGCCGTTGCCCGCGCCAGGAGCGTCGAACGTGGTGAACTTGCCGCCAAGGGAGCGTAGAAAGCCGTGCGTCGCGCCGTTCGAGTCAATGTAGTACCCCGTGATCGTCCCCTCCGGGTTGATGGTTGCGCCGGCGGTCCCGGTTGCGCCCGGTACATCGAAAGTAGTGAAGCTCGGCGTGTGCTCCTGGGCGGACAACCCGGGCGAGGTCGCCAGTGCCGCCAATAGCGTCATCGCGGCAATGCAGCTCAATGCGCTGGATTTCATATCTTTACCCGGTGGTTCGACAGAACCGCCCCTCGACTTCAGCGTCACACCGGGGGAGTAAGTAGGCAGTTACCGTTGTCCGAAGCAAGTGTATCTCCACAACGGAGTTTGTCAAGGTAAATCGCCACGCAAGTTCCAAGGCAGTTTCTTGATTCCAAATGAACCGTGAACCGAGAAGTTTATAGCTGATCTTTCCCGGCTGTACTCTGTACCAATCCTCTCTGTAACTGTCGAAACCGGCAGTTACACCAACTGCCAGCCACTCCCGCCCCCTAATTTTCACTCTCCACCGGTTTCGCCTTCGGAGCCGGCAGCATTTTCGCGGGTTTCCCCGGCGTGGCCGGAGGAGCCGGCGGAGCCGCAGGCGCGGCGCCAGCCATCGTCCCTTTGCGAATCTCAATCGTCCCGTTTTCGCAGTTCAGCGCCAGCCGCGGACCATTTGTTCCAATCGATCCGCTGGCGCTCGATTCCCGGTCGCGATTATCGACTTTGATCTCTTCGAAGTCGCTCTGGATCTCACCCCGGTGCGTGCGCGCCTCCACCTTGACCGCCGTATTCGGTGGAATCGACACCCGCACGTCGCCCTTGTGATTATCGATCTGGATATTCCCCGGCTTGTGCAGCCCGACCTCGACCGTTCCGTTGGTGTCTTCCAGCCGCAGGTCTCCCGTCAACCCTTCCAGCGCGATGTCCTTCGATCGGGTCGTCAAGCGCATCGGTCCCAGAAGCGAGTCGGCGCGCAGGTCGCCCGAATCCAGATCCAGCCTGCCATCCAGCCGCGAAAATTCCATGTCCGTGCGCGAAGAATGGAAGCTCACCGTCTTGCTGATACGCACCAGCCGCACACTCTCCTGAAACTCGCCATTCAAATGCGCCGCGCCGTCAACGTCCTCGAGCGACACTTCATTTGCCCGCCCTTGCAGCGTGATGTCGCCCTTCACACGTTGCGCGCGGACGGCGCTGCTTTCCAGACTAAGCACGGCGTTTCCTGTGTGGTCGGTAAGACTGATTTCGCCGTGCTGATGATTGACTTCCACACTCCCGTTCATGCCGTTGATGGTGACGTTGCCGCGCCGGGAAACGATGACCAGGTCGAGGTTGCGCGGTACGAAGATGTCCATATCGGCGGTCACGCCCTTGTCACCTGCGCCATGAACGTTGGCATCCAGCGTGACCACCTTGTCGGCGACGGTGATCCGCGGTTTGGTCCGGCGGTTGTAGTCGTCGGCATCCTGCTCTTTCTCCGCGCGGATTTTCTTGCGCACCGACACTTTCATCGTTTTCCCGTCAGCCACGTTGATCGTAATCGTGCCCCGGTCGTCATTCACATGGAGGATGCCGCTTGCCGGAATCTCCTGGCTCAACTCGTCGCTGTAGTTGAACGTGGACCCGCCAAAAATCTCATCCAGTCCTTGATCGTCGCCCAGTTGGATGTGCTCTCCCAGGTTCTTCCAGTCCACGCGTGACGCCTGCGTCGCAATCAGTCCGGCCACGATCAGGATGAACATCAGGAACACGCCGCCCACCCCAATGCCGCGCGTGGGCTGCCCGTAACGCTTCGCCTGTTCGTATTCGACCAACTTAAGCACGCCCCACAAGATCAGCAAAGCCGGCCAATAGTGTGCGAACAGCCTTCCCAGACTGTGGATTTCCAGAATCCCCATCGTCCCCAGCAGGAACAGCACTCCCATCAGGATCAGCACAACGGGCCCCGCAATCGAACGGTGCGGGCGCGGAGGGGGCGGAGGAGTCAAAGGCGTCATTGGACTAGCCACGGTTCACCTCACTGGTGGGCGGAACTGGTGGAACGGGTGGAACCGGAGGTGGCGGTGGAATCGGGCCTCCCACCGGCCCTGTCCCCGATGCCAGCGACGCCACATGTCCCTCCACCGATGCGCTTCCCTGCAGAAGCTTAACAACGCCCACCGCCAGCAGAATCACCGGCCAGGTCTGGTGAAATCTCACCACGTGCACGCTGTGATCCAGGAAGAGCAAGAAGCCGATAGTCAAAAGCATCACCGGACCCATCAGCCGCCGGGTGCGACAGCGCGCGCATTGGCACCCCGTGCAGCACCCACCCGCTAATCCATAGTTGCGCACGAACATCCAGCCCCCGAGCGCAATCAAAATCAGCGGCCAGAAACGGCCCAGACCAAATTGGGCCAGGCCCAGCGTATTCAGCAGGAAGAGCACGCCGACCACAATAAGTATGATCGCGCCCGTAGGGATCTTGCTGGTCTCAATCTTCGTCGCACCGCTAAAGGTAGCCGCCAGTCCGAACGGATCCGGTATCGGTTGCGCCATTTGGATCGCCTTCGCCGAGCGCACCGCGTCAAAAATCTGGTAAACGATAAAGAAGGCGATGCCAAAGCCGCAGATAACGCCCAGAGCTTCGCCGCTCCCATCGCCGCTGGCGCTCGCCCCGGCAATGAGCAGAGCCATAATCACCAGATGCGCCAGCCCCTTGGCATACTGCCCGGTGTAAACGGCGCCCACGCCGAAGGGAAAGAATCCGGCAAGAATTCCAGCCACGGTAGGATTCGGTCCGCTGCCCGCAGCAGGCGGTGGCGGAGGAACCTGGCCCACTGCTGGCGGAGAGAACGGAGCCGGAGAGACGCCGCCGGAAACAAATCCCGAACTACCGGCAGAAGCCCCCGTGGGCACGCCCTCCATCTTCGCTCCCAGACATTCCTCGCAATAGATCACTCCCCGCACGGGTCGTGTACAGTTCGCGCACAGTGCCTTTCCGCAAGTGCGGCAATAGGCCACTGCTGACGCATCAGCATGATTGGCGCAGTTCATACAAACCTCCTGTTCG
>Ga0209698_10001182_pt1 | contig 30222 bp, 20 predicted proteins | sample LitLauG_LLR_2012_FD_187203 | JGI IMG/M metagenome (GOLD analysis project Ga0209698, IMG submission 187203) | Freshwater sediment microbial communities from Pennsylvania, USA - Little Laurel Run_MetaG_LLR_2012 (SPAdes) (version 2) | ecosystem: Environmental > Aquatic > Freshwater > Creek >... | reverse complement strand
CCGGATACGCTAAACAGTTTCGTGAGGTCCCTAACGCGCCGCCATCCCATCAGCACCTGCTCGGTACCGATGAAGTAGGCCGCGATCGCTTCGCGCGCATCCTGTACGGCACGCGTATCTCGCTGCTGCTCGCCCCCGCCGCCGCCCTGGTCTCTACCATACTCGCGGCTCTCGTCGGCGGCCTGGCAGGTTACGTCGGCGGAATCTGGTTGCGCCTCGCCCGAGGCTTTACCGACCTGTTTCTTTCGCTGCCCTGGCTTTTCCTGCTGATCACGGTGCGCGCTCTCTTGCCCTTGAACGTCTCACCGCTGGTCTCGGTTCTGATCACGTTTCTGATCCTCGGGTTGCTAGGTTGGGCGGCGTCGGCGCGCGTGCTTTCGACCAGCGCCGATGCCTTGCGCAACTCCGATTTTGTCTTGCAGGCTCGGGCATCGGGCTTGCACGGCCCGCGTCTCTTCCTGGTTCACGTTCTGCCGAACTTGAAACCGGTCCTCTACGCGCAGTTCTGGATTTCGATTCCGGTTTTTATCCTGAGCGAGGCGAATCTGGGCATCCTCGGGTTGGGCGTTGCCGAGCCCCTGCCTTCCTGGGGAAGCCTGCTCCGCGAATTGGAAGGAATGGTTTCGTTCCGCGAAGAACCGTGGAAGCTCGTACCGTTGCTGCTGCTGATCTTCGTCATGACGTCGTTCCAAACACTCTTGTCGAACGAGGAGGCGGCCGCATGAGACGAAAGATCTTATAGGTCCAGCCGCGAAGCGGCGGCACAGGAAAGCCCGGCATGTGAGTGCCGGGAAGGCGGAAAATGGGGCAAATCGATTCCCTCTAGGGACGGCACCCAAGCTGCGACACAGGCTCCGGAGGACGACCACTTTATGAGACGAGTGAGATGACGCCGACACCGGACACCCCGCAAAGCCTGCTTTCCGCCCAGGTAACCGTCCGTTATCCCGGCAAAACTCCCGTGCTCCGCGAAGTCTCGCTGGAAATCGCGAGCGGCGAAGTTGTCGGACTGATCGGCCAAAGTGGTTCGGGCAAAAGCACGCTGGCGCTGGCCATCCTCGGATTACTAGGCCGTCAGCGCGCTATCGTAGAGGGTAAGATTATTTTTCAAGACGCCGACCTGCTCGCCATGCGCGAACGCGAATTACGCGGCCTTCGCGGCCGCTCCCTCAGCCTCGTGCTGCAAAGCCCCCTGGCCTCGCTCAATCCCGCGCTCCAGATTCGCACTCAACTCCGGGAAGCGTGGCGCGCCCACCGCAAAGACAACGCGATTCGCAGCAATGTCAGAAACGAAGATTGCGACCGGGCCATCGAGGCCGCGCTGAAGAGCGTCAGCCTGCCCGGCAATCAGGATGACCCTGGCTTCCTGCGCAAACGCGCTTCCCAACTCAGCGTCGGCCAGGCGCAACGTGTACTCATAGCGATGGCCATCATGCACCGCCCCGCGCTCTTAATCGCCGATGAAGCCACCAGCGCGCTCGACGTAATCACGCAATCCGAAATCCTGGAACTGTTCGGACGCCTGAATCGCGAGACAGGAATGTCGATCCTCTATATTTCTCACGATCTGCCCTCGGTAGCCGGAATCTGCCAGCGCACCGCGATCCTGCACGAAGGCCAGATTGTCGAATGTGGTCCGACCGAACAAATCTTCACCGCCCCAGAGCACGACTATACCCGCCGCCTGATGGCAGCTCTGCCGCAACTACCCACGCGCCGCGATGCGTCCGTAGCCAAGGCACAAGCTGCCACCACCAAATAACAGCCTGGGTTACTGACACCTGAGAGCTGACGGCGTTGTTATACCTTGGCCAACTGTTCCGCGACCTCGGGAAGTCCAGCCGCATGCCATGCGTCGAACCCTCCCGCCACGTTGACCACGTTGCGATAGCCCGCGCGCTCCAGCAAACTACAGGCAATCATGCTGCGATATCCGCTCTTGCAATGGACCACAACCGACCGACCTTTGTCGATGGCAGGCAATCTTTGAGGAAATGTATCGAGCGCGCGCCATTGCACCTCGGCGATGTGGCCTGCCTGCCATTCGCCTTCCCGGCGTACGTCAAGAACGTCACGCCCGCGCCAGCTTCCCTCGCGTAGTTTCTGGTTCAGTTCCTGGACGGAAATCTGCGGCGTCTTAAGCAGCGGCAACCCCGCCTTCTGCCAACCCGCCACGCCACCTTGCAGATAACCGCGCACATCCTCAATCCCCACACGTGTCAGCCGCAAGCGGGCTTCCTCAATCTGCGCGTCGCTGTCGCCCACCAGGACGGGCTGCGAATGAATCCCCAGAATCCCACCCGCCCACGAAGCGAATTGCCCCGAGAGCGCGATGTTGATCGACCCCGGCACGTGTCCCGCCGCGAACACATCGCCCGCACGAACATCCAGCACGTTGGCGTTTTGTTGCAAAAGCGTCTGCACTTCGCCGGGAGAAAGTCCCACAAGCGGCGGCAACTCGGTCAACGCCGCCGCACCCGACCGATTGATCTCGGCATCCTCCAGAAAATATTCGGGACGAGTGGGAAGGTTCGTGGTCAGCTGCGCGATGAATTCGTCCCGGCTCTTGATCTGCAGAGCGTAGTTCGTAAGCCGCTCCGTGCCAATCGTGGACGAGCGCTCGGCCCGCATGGCGCGCCCGCAAAGAGACCCCGCCCCATGCGCGGGATACACCTTCACCGCATCCGGCAGCGTCAACAATTTCTTATGCAGGCTGTCGTAGAGCAATCCGGCTAGTTCCCGCGGCGTGTGGGTGCGCGAAAGATCGGGACGTCCAACATCGCCGATGAACAGCGTATCGCCAGTCAGCACCGCGCAGGGCTGGGCCGATTGTTCTTCGTCGGTAATCACCAGGCAGACGCTCTCGGGCGTGTGCCCCGGTGTCTCCAGCGCGCGAATGCGTGCCGCTCCCATTTTCAGTTCAAAGCCGTCCGTCAGTGGGACATGCGGAAATCCGGCGTTGGCCTGCGAGCCTATATAAATTTTCGCACCCGTGCGCGCCGCCAACTCCTTGTGTCCCGAAACAAAGTCGGCGTGCAGATGAGTTTCGAAAATGTGCCGGATTGTGAGATTCTGCTCAGCGGCCGCCTTCATGTAGATGTCCACATCGCGCTGCGGATCGACCACCGCCGCCTCGCCACCCGACCCAATCATGTAGGAAGCGTGCGCCAGGCAGGTGAGGTAAAACTGTTCAAAATACATATCGCCACTCCGGACCGGATAGCGCCCCGGGCGATTCACAGCTTACCACCGCTGTCGGTCCGCCATCGATACCGATGCTCCATTCAAGAAAAGCATTCCAGGCAATAGGCGTGGCACTCAGAAGTTATTGCACGGAGCGCGCTCAATCGTGAAAAAATATCCCGAGAATTCCCTCACCTGAGGCGCCTGCAGAACTCCGCTGGTTACTGGGCCGATGTATCGCTTTGAGCCCAATCCGCCGCTCCCCAACAGCGATTTCCAACTTGTTGACGGGCCTATGGTTAAACGACGCACCGTGTGCGTACTCCTTTTGTAACTTGGACTTGCCTTCCTAAACCCCTACAGTCTACTGGACGCCCTTTTCAGCGGTCTTTCGGCCCCAGGCGTGCATCGAAGTATGTGGAGATCCGACGCGACTCTGTTGCGCGGAAGGTAAGGTTAACCAAACAGGCGAAAGAATGACGAAGCGCGAAAAATTAAGATGGCTGGGAATGCGATTCGCGCTGGCCGCTTTCGCGGTGGGCGCCGTTCTGGGTTTCTCAGTCTCCGGATGCGCGCAAACCGACTCCTACATCAGCGTTGCTTTGGACTCGGAGAGCGCCCCTACTGTTTCTTCCGCGACCAGCAACGCCGCGGACGATCCCCTCCTCACCATCAAGAAGCGCGTCGATGAAGTCAACCTGCTCTTCATCGCCACCGATCATCACGGCAAATTTGTCCGCAATTTGAACCAGAACGACTTTTCCATTTTCGACGATCACAAACCGGTGCAATCCATCCTCAACTTCCGCCGTGAGACCGACCTGCCCATCCAGTTGGGCCTGCTGGTAGATGTAAGCGGATCCGTGCAGGGCCGCTTTGTATTTGAAAAAGAAGCCGCGACCGGATTTCTGCGGCACCTCATCCGTCCCGGTTACGATCGCGCCTTCGTGGTTGGATTCAACAAAGAAAGCCACCTCACCCAGGATTTCACCGATCAGGTGCCCTTGCTTGCCGCTGGAGTGGAGCGGTTGAGGAATGGCGGCGGCACCGCGCTCTATGACGCCATTTACAAAGCGTGCAAGGAAAAGCTGCTGCGCGAAAATTACGACCATCCCATTCGCAAAGCCATCGTCGTCCTCAGCGACGGAGAAGACAATCAGAGTGAACATACGCGCGCCCAAGCGGTTGAGATGGCGCAGCGCGCCGAGGTTCTCATCTATGCCATCTCCACCGACGACAGCGGCCTGATCCTGCGCGGCGACAAGGTCCTCGAAGATCTCGCTTCCGCCACCGGTGGCCGCGCCTTCTTCCCCTACAAGATGAAGGACATCACCCACTCGTTTGCGGCCATTGAAGACGAATTGCGCAGCCAGTACGCGATTTCCTACAAGCCTTCCGACTTCAACGCGGACGGCCGCTACCGATCCATCGAGATCACTGCCCTGAAAAAGGACCTGCAAGTCCGTGCCCGCCGCGGATACTACGCTCCGCGGCAGTAACCCAACGCCTCGGAATCATCCAGGTTTCCTTCGTGTACCTCCGCCCCCTTTGTGGTAGAGATTTAAGACGTCACCCCAAGCTCGTCACCGCTTCTTCCAGTCGGCACTCCTTCGCCACCTTATCGGCTCTGAGCCTCATGAAAACAGGCGCGCGCAGCTTCATCCCACCCTCCGCACTCTCATGGGTCCACTCGGCAAACTTGACCTCCGCAACCAGGTCGGGACGCACGAACTGAACTTTTCGCAATCCGCCAATCTCGCCGTAAAACGGATTCTGTTTCGCCTTGAGCGGTTGCAACTGGGCAAAGAGTTCTTTAAGCAGCTTCTGATCGAACCCAGTCCCAACCTGCCCGACGTGAATCAGCCGTTCTTGCTGGTCGTATAAACCAAGCACGAGCGCGCCAAAATATTCGCGGCTCCCCTCGGGATCGGTGTAGCCCCCGATGACGCACTCCTGACGCTGCGTGATTTTGATTTTGAGCCAATCGCTCGACCGTTTTTCCTGATAAGCGCTGTTCCGCTTCTTGGCAACGATCCCTTCCAGCCCGCGCTGTTTCGCCGCCTCAAATAGAGCGAGCCCTCTCTCGGCATAGTGATCGGAAAAGTGAATGACCTCGCTCTCGCCGGCTCGGCCGGCGACAATCCGGTCCCGAAGCAATTGCTTGCGTTGCTCCAGCGCGACGCGGCGCAGGTCGAGGCCATCGAGATAGAGCAAGTCGAACGCGTAGTAGATGACCGGCACCCCTTCGCGCCGCGGCAGGCGCCGCTTCCCAGGCTGAAATCCGGTGCGCTGCTGCATCAGGCTGAACGAAGGGCGGCCCTCTTCATCGAGTGCGACAATCTCACCATCCAGAATGGCGCGCTCCGCTTTCACGAATTGCGGCAAGCTAGCGAGTTCGGAAAACTGTCTCGTGAGGTCGTTCTGATTGCGCGACATCAGACGCACGCGTGCGTCTTCCATGAAAGCGACAGCCCGGTAGCCGTCCCATTTAATTTCGAACAACCAGTCGGGATTGTCGAAGGCCTTGGCGGTGGACCCGGCCAGCATTGGATGGATGACCGTGGGCATCGGCCTCTCTTCCGCGCCGGGGAAGGCCTTAACCGCTGAGGACGCAGAGCTCGCTGAGGATTTCTTGCTTCTTGATTTGGACGCGGCAAGTTTGGGCGCTGCGTTATCGGACGATATCTTCGTTTGAACGGAACTCCCTGCCGCCTGTCTTGGGTTTTTACCTTTTCTTTCCTCAGTGCCCTCTGCGTCCTCCGCGGTTGAAGCCTTTCGCTTTTTGTCGGCGCGCGCGATCGCATCCGCCAGCCACGCCGCCTTCACCTTCCCCCGCGCCGCCGGACGACTGCTCGTCCATTCCGCCGAGCCCGCATCGCCTGCAATTTGCGCCATTGTGCGATGGGTGAGGATAGAAGTGTCATATGTGTCGATGTCGAACCCAGCGACGACGCGATTGTCTTTCTTCTTGATGAGCAGCCATTCATTTCCCTTGCTCCCGCTGCGGCCCTTGATGTGTACCAGTGCGAAATCGCCGTTGAGCCGCTTCCCCTTCAGGCGAAACTTCAGGTCGCCTTTCGCCAGCATGGCGGCCGCTTCTTTTTCTGTGCCCGGAACGTACTCGCCATCGACGGGCACCGGCGACAGCGGCTCCCACGTGCCCGCGTCCCAAACCATCACCGTGCCGCCGCCATAATTGCCTGCGGGTATAGTGCCTTCAAAATCAAAGTACGAGACGGGATGGTCTTCGACCTGCATCGCCAGCCGCTTGTCTGCAGGGTCGAGCGAAGGGCCTTTGGGAACAGCCCACGACTTGAGCACGCCCTCCATCTCCAGCCGGAAATCGTAATGCAGCCGCGTGGCGGCGTGGCGCTGGACCACGAAACGGTGCCGCGACTGCTTTTCGACCTTAGGCGGAGGCTCAGGCGTTTCCTCAAACCGCCGCTTCCGTTTGTATTCGTCAAGCGACATGGTTTTCATTGTAATTCCGGCTTACGATTCGCGATGCCTCTGGCTGACGGCCCACGTCTTTGAAGAACAACGCTCTTTGTGACAGATCACGACCTTATACTGTTCTGGTGTGAAATCAGCCCCATGAAGCGTGAATATCCGGAGAGCCCGCTGGTCGGCGTGGGCGCGGTGATCGTCGATCATCATCAAAACGACAATCGCGTTCTGCTCATCCGCCGCGGACAACCGCCGCTGCTGGGCGAGTGGTCCTTGCCCGGCGGCGTCCTCGAATGCGGTGAAACGCTGCGCGAAGCGGTGGCCCGCGAAGCCCAAGAGGAAACGGGATTGCTGGTCGCAACCGGTGAGATGCTGGGCGTGTACGAGCGCGTGATCCGATGCGACGAGGGGCGAGTGCGGTACCACTATGTGCTGATCGACTTCTTATGTCATCCGGCTGGCGGCCATCTCGAGGCGGCGAGCGACGCCGCCGATGTTCGCTGGTTCACGCGCGGCGAATTGCCCGCGCTCAACTTGCCATACGATACCAGTGACGTGGTACTGAAGGGACTGGCACGGTCGAACTCGGCCGATTGAACGAGGATTCATGGCGCTCACACTCCCTCAAGTGATAGCTCGGCTGACTAAATTCTATGGCGCCCCCGCGCCGCCGCCAGTGACCGATCCTTTTGAGCAACTGCTGTGGGAGAATGTCGCCTATCTTGTGGACGACGAGAAGCGGGCAGCGGCGTTTTCAGCGCTGCGCAAGACGGTAGGTCTTCGCCCCAAAGACATTCTCCAGGCAAAACCCGACAAACTGCTGGCCGTCACACGAATGGGCGGCATGGCTCCCGAGCCGCGGGCACAACGGCTGCGTCAGAGTGCGGAAATTGTCGAGATCTTGCTGAAAGGCGATTTGAGCGGCGCGCTTGCCGAGTCGTTGCCGAAGGCGAAAAAAACGCTGCAGCGATTTCCCTCGATCGGGGAACCTGGCGCCGAAAAGATTCTAATGTTCGCGGGAAAGTATCCTGTACTTGGGCTCGAATCGAACGGGTTGCGCGTGCTGTTACGGCTGGGTTTTGCCGAAGAGCAGAAGAGTTACTCAGCCAGTTACCGTGCAATTAAGAATGCGATTGCCGGTCAACTTTCCCAGGATTGCAAGGCGCTCGCCGACGCCCACCAGTTGTTGCGCAAGCACGGCCAGGAACTTTGCAAACGCTCCCGGCCGCTGTGCGAAGAGTGCCCTTTGCGCAACTCATGCGCTTATGCGGCGCGGCTTTGATCGAACACTCCGTCCTTTGCCATGTGTTCCGACTTCAGCTTGTCGTCAAGCCGAATTGTCAGTCGGCCATCTTGGCCACATGCACCACAAAACCCGTCTTGGGCAACAGCGACCTTAGCTCGAATACTCTGAAGCCGTCGCCGCTGATTTCCGTCTGGCGATAGATGCCGGGCTCGGTCTCCGCCGTTTCGTGCCGGCCCTGCAGATCGTCAACAAATCTCTGCGCATCTTTCAGGCTGGCCTCCCCGCCCTTGGCGCGCGTCACCACCGCCTCGGTGGCATAAGAGCGCACCAGCTTTGGCCAGTATTTTTGCAGCAACTGGGTGCTCGCGAAAATATCGGCCCAGACAATCTCTCCGTTCACGGCGACTACCACACCGACGGCGTTCTTATCGCGGAGTTGGCGGATGACGCTTTCATAGTTGCGCTGCACCGGCTCGGCGACCGCGTCCACCTTCTTTTGAACTTCCCGATTGTCCATGACGCGCGCATAGGAGGTGGTGGAGTTGACTGCCGGTGCTGCGCCGGCCGACTCCACCGTCGCCGCCATGGCCTGCTGCGAAGTGCGGACGCTGTCCCAAACCTGCTGCTGATCTTTCGCAGCCATCGCCTTGCTGCGCACGACAGGAGAGGCGAGAACGCCCATGGAAGCGCCAGGCGCGTTGCCGAACGCGGCCTTGCCGTTCGCCGCTACCCACCGTCCGGGCTCAACGCAAAAAACGCTCAGGTCCACGGGATCGCTCTCGGCGGGCACGATGCGATCTTTGCCAATGACGCGGTCCTGCTTGCCGCCGGTGACGATCTCCCCGGCGAGGAGTAACAACGGCCGTTTCGAGTTATTAACCAGGACCAGCCGATTTACTTCCGCGTCACGCATGGGGTGCACGATCGCAGGGTCGCTCTGGCGGCGCCGGATAAGGCCGCGTGCTTGCCCGGCCTCCGTCACCACCACGTCGCCGCTGTGCAGACCTTCATCGAGGGTAAGAAAATCCGCAGCGTCGTATGACTTACCGGCGACAACGGGATAGACAGTCAGGTTCCCGCTGCGAATCGGGCTTAGCAGAGAATAACTGGACGCTGGTGTTACCTCGCCCGCTTGCAGCAGGCTTGGAAGACCAACCGCCGACAGCACTAGCAAGACGATTCCACCAATCGCGAAAACCAGCCGCATATTAGCCTCCCCGTCGTAAGGACATGTAAAGACGCAGGCGATGACGCCGGTGAGAGACACCAGCGCTCCCGCGTGCGCTCCATCTTCTGCGGGCGCCCGCCGCCCAGTACGCCCCGGCACACCAAAGTTAGAGCGTGCCGGGGAACTCATTCGCGAGTCTTCCAGGAGTTTTTTTTCGCTCGCTGATCACAGAACGTACGATTTATTCTTCCTTGCGTCTAATTAATTGCTAGCATCATCTGGGACATGCCCAGGGAGTACATGCCAAGATCCGCCCAGTCCGGCCAGGGAGCAGACGCGGCTCTTTACGAGCGCAGCGGAGCTGCGGCCTATGGCGTGAGCACGGACCAGTTCGTGGACATCCTCGATGAAATTCTGCGTAAGTACCTTCCTAAGGAACCCTCGCTCAAGTCGACCCACACCGCGCCCGACCAATCCATGGAAAGGAGAGCCTCCTTCTGCAACGGGCTGCGCCTCGAAGAACTGGCGCTGGCGCGCGCTTGCGCCGCCGGGAACGAGCGAGCGTGGCAGGACTTCATCAGCCGGTACCGGCAAAAGCTGCATAATATGGCGCTGCGCATTACGCGCGACGCTGCCCACGCCGCTGAGTTGGCCGATTCGCTCTTCGCGGATTTGTATGGCGTAAACGCACGTGATGGAAGGCGCAATTCGAAGCTCGTGTCCTACACGGGCCGCGGTTCGCTCGAAGGCTGGCTACGAACGGTGATGGCGCAGGAGTTCATTAACCGGTATCGCAAGCAGAAACGTACGGTCAGCCTGGAAGAACAAACGGAAGAGGGCGTACAGTTCGCGGCGGCGGTTCCCGAGCCGGCGTGCGCCGCCGACCCCCGGCTGGAAGCAGCCACCGACGAGGCGCTGGCGGAGCTTTCGCCCGAGGACCGGTTCACGCTGGCCTCGTATTACCTCGATGGCCGGACGCTGGCTGAGATTGCGCACGAGCTGGGCCTGCACGAATCGAGCGTCAGCCGGCGCCTCGATCGGCTCTCCATCGGGCTCCGGAAGCGAATCCTGGCGGGGCTGCGAATGCAGGGAATGAGCCACGCCCAGGCCGCCGAAGCCTTGGAAACAGACGTGCGAGATATGCGCTTGAATTTGCGCTCGCGTTTGATGCAAGATTCCGACGCGAAAACGTTCCCTGAGAACAAGGTCCAGGCGCAGGACGCCGGCGACGGCAGTGCGGATTGAGCAAGAAAGATTGAACCAGGAAGATTGATACAGAAAGCTTTGGATCGAAGAAGCAACGGTGGCCATGACTGAAGTTCCCAAAATCGTGTATGACCGCCTGCGGGCCGCCCCGCCGGAGCGCGCCACCCTGGGCCAAACCGTCCGCGAGTCGGTGCATCCGGATGCGGATCTGCTCACCGCTTTTGCCGAGCGGGCGCTTTCGGCCGCCGAGCGTGACGGCGTGCTCCAGCACCTGGCGCTCTGTCGAGACTGCCGCGAGGTAATCGCTTTAGCGCATTCGGATGCAAGCGCAGCGGCCGCTCCGACAACGGCCGGCACCGAATCAGTTCGGGCCCCGGTTCCGGCGAAGTCCCGATGGAGTTGGTTGAGCTCACCCAAACTCGCGTGGCCAAGCCTGGGCTGGGCCGCGCTGGCAGCGGGCGTTGCCCTGGCCGCGTCGGTACTCCTGCTGCATCCAGGAAAACTCAAGCAGGCAACGCTGTCGTCCGCAAATCGGCGAGTCGCGCCCTCCGCTCTTCCAGCCGGCCCGCAGACGACCTCGGCGCCAGGTGTGTCGTCACCAGGTCTATTGTCGCCAACTGCTTCGGCGCCAACGACATCGTTGTCCGCGAACCAATTCTCGGTCCCGCCGAACGCCGCCTCGGTCAAAACTAGAGCTATGCAGACCAAACCGGAATTGGGGCCATCCAAGAAAATCAAGGCGGTGCCCCCGCTTGCAGTCCAGCCCGGAATGATGCTTGCCGACAATAGGAAGGCTTCCATCCCGGGCCACAACCGTGCGGCAGTGCCATCGCCTGCAGCCTCGGCGTTCCGATCTGAGGAACCGGGCAGCCGAAATGTGACCCAGAACGTCGAGGTTGCTGGGGCTGCCGTGGGTGTAGCTGTGGCGCCCTCCCCCGAAAATACGCTGATGGCGCAGAACACCGCACCAGCGATCGAAAAAGCAAAGCCGCCACTGCCAGAAACCGCCGTGCCGGAGACCACCGTGAATGAGTCGCAGAAGACCGCGGGAGTTGCTGCGTCCCCAGAAGTCCGGCTATACGGCAGAGACGTGATGTCTGCCGGGAAGCGTGCGCCCTCGTCAAGCCAGCCTTCGGCTCCCAATGTCGCGTGGACGATTACGGCGGGTGTCCTGCAGCGGTCGCAGGATAGCGGCCAGAGCTGGCAAAATGCTTTGCGCGCCGACCATCCGCTGCTGTGCTACGCAACTCGCGGCGCGGAGATTTGGGCCGGTGGACAGGCGGGTACGCTCTTCCGTTCCGCTGACAACGGTCTAACCTGGGTGCGGGTGCAACCTTCCATCAAGTCCCAGACACTTACTTCTGATATAACTCATGTCGATATTCTCGGTCCCATGGACATCGTACTCTCTATTAATAACGACGAAAGCTGGAGCAGCAAGGACGGCGGAAAGACTTGGGCTAAGAAGTAATCCAGTACGGTGAGTAAGCGCAGACGCTGCAGGACATAGGGAGCCAAGGCTAGCACGGTCCAACGGTCTGGCGCCGGGTCACCTTGGCTTGCCGGCCGTCGTGGGCTGGGTTTTGCCGGGTGGGTCAGACCCGGCTTTCCCCTGATTCAAACAGTGTTTTGCCGTGCACGTCTGTTACTAGTTATTGCGCGTGGACGCTCAAGCCGCCCGGCCCTGACCAGTAAACTCCATCTCGCTGGCAGAACAATTGGGAGTATTCTGCCACCATCCCGGTGGACATCACCTTGTGGCCCAGCGTGACCTCGCCATCCTTCAAGGTGCCGCTCTGCATGAAGCAGTTCTTGCTCACCTGCTGCGGAGTATTCCAAGTGTCGATGGTTCCGGAAAGCGAGTACCCGACGCTTGCTCCGGGATACTTGTAGAAAAGCGAGAACTTATTGTCGACATACGCGAAGCCGTTTCCAAGGTATCCCCCGGGGCCCTCGGGAAAGCCGCAACACATCTCGAAATCGTAAATCAAGGTGCTATTCAGGGGGTTCGGTTCTACCTGCAACCCGACAATACTGCCTTCGCTCAGCGCTTGGCCCCAGGCGGCAGCTCCGAGCATCAAGAAAAACGTGATCGTGACCAGCTGTAACTTCATCTTGTTCTGTCCTCCTGTGTATCCACTCAAGAGTGGGGATTCTCTGCCAGATCGTTCCAACCGGCGTCCGCGCTCCAAACGATCTGACCGAAACCTTGGAGAACGGTCGTTGTTCTGTGCGTTTTATTGCACCATGACCTTAGGTGGAGTATGTAGTTACTCTTGTTCATGTTCAGAGTGGATTACTCAAACGAAGGTGTCGGTTGCTTGGTTGGCCAGTTGGCAGGTCATTGATGTGGACTTTGCAGCTCTGATCCGCAAGCCCTGACTGTCTTACAGTTGGAATTGATTTCTGACTCGCGACCTAGGAAGTTGCGGAAAAAGTGTTTTCCGAGGGCGGCATTCCCCCCAGCGGCTGGAAGCCGCTAGATTATGCGGCAGTTAGGGCACGAGTGGAACTCGTGCCCTTCCCGTCCGTGCAGAAATCGGGAGTTTTTCCGCAGCCTGCTAGAGTTCATGCCGCTTCGATCAAAAGAATTGACTGGTCCAACCTCATTCTTTAGCGACGCGGCCTCTCTGCCAGGCCGGGATTTTGCGGCGTCTACCCTTGCGGTAAACAGACAGCAGCCCTGATTCCCGTTGGAGTACCGTTACTTCCGCTCATGACCGCAGAGTACTTTATTTTCGGGCTTTACATTACGGAAGTGACATTTACAGTCAGTCCAACCGGACATAGGATGGGCACGTGGTTTGGCAGTTCTGGGGGAGGGCTGCCGAAGGCGTCCTGAGTTCATGCTCAGGACGTTTTTTTTGGCCCCTCAATCCCGAAGAGGGGTTTCTCAAGCTCAGGATGTGGCGGGAACCGCAATCGTCTTGGCCCCAAACACCGAATCCACGGTGGCTACAATCTGGTCCATCGCTCCCTCGATGTCGAGCGTAAAGCGAGCCATATCCATCTGGTTGAGCGCTGGGTAGGCGCCAATCAGAATCTGCCACGCCGCATCCTCCCCAAGATCAACCCCCATGATCTCCTCATAGCCGTAGCCGAGGTAGCGCATCCGGCACAGGAGATCGCTCAGGTGGACCAGGCAGGCCAACGGTCCGGCAGATGCCAGAAGGCGAACATCGTGGTGACAGCCAGCCGATTCCTTCATTTCCTTCGACAGGCCCCAATGTTCGCAGAGCATCTGTCCGGTTTCGCAATGAGTGAAACCGAGGACCTGCTCTTCCACCACATGGAGGGGGGTGTGCTCTTCAGAAGCGCGGCGGAGGCATTTTCGAAACTCGAGATTATAAAGGACTGAGTTCACCAGGAATCCGAGGTCGTGCAGCAAACCAGCGAGGTAAGCCTTTTCGGGTTCCGGATACTCCATCTTTTGCGCCATTCTTTGTGTGACCAGCGCGCAGCCGAGCGAGTGCCGCCAGAACGCATCCGGTTCGATCACCCACTTGTCTTGCGGGATGACCCGATTCATGCACAATCCGAGCAGCATCGAGCGCACCCTCTCGAGGCCGAGCGCCATGATCGCGGAGCGCACGGTTTCAGTCTCGCGCCTTCCGAAGAGAGGAGAGTTGGCCAAGCGGAGGCATTGCGCCGCGATGGCCCCATCGCATGACACCAGCTCCACCACTTTCTCAACCTTGATGTCCTCGGAAGGCCGGCGCAACATATCGAGCAGTGGTTTCAGGATTGCCGGCGCGGTTGAGATCGAGTCCAGCTTCATGATTTGCGTTTGCAACTGTGCCTGCAGCTTGGCATTCATTTCCTTTTGCCTTCCCCCGCTGTGGCGGCTGTCGGTTTCCAATACGCCGTGGTTCCCGGGAAATGAACCAGCCGAAACGATTCGTCCACCTGGAACAGAGATTCGGCGTGGCCCAGGAAAAGGTAACCCCCAGGCAACAGGTTGGAATAAAAGTGTTGCACCACACGGCGCTTCGAAGCGAGGTCGAAATAGATCAGCACATTGCAGCAGAAAATGACGTCGAGGCCCTTCTGAAGCACCATTTTGCTGTCGTCACTGAGGTTGAGACGGTCAAAGTGGACTTGCGACTTGAGCAGGTCGTTGACTTGCAGTTTCTTGTCGCCAACGTCTTTAAAATACTTCCTGCGCATGATGGCGCTCGTATTGCGGAGGGCATATTCTCCGTAAATGCCGTCGCGTGCGGTTTGCAGCGAGTTGTCGTTCAGGTCGGTGGCGAGAATGTCCCAGGTCCAGCCGCCCAGCATCTTTTCTTTTTCTTCGAGTAGAAACATGGCCAGCGTGTGGGGCTCCTCTCCAGTCGAGCAGCCGGCACACCAGAAGCGAAGACGCTTGAGGCCGACAAAATTCTTGAGTTGCAGGATCTGGGGAAGAATCACGTTGCGCAACGCATCCAATTGAGCGGGGTGGCGAAACATGTAGGTTTCGCCGATGGTGATTTCGTTGAGCAGAAGACGCAACTCCGCGGTGCGGTTCCCGCGCGGGGTCAGGTGTTCCAAATACTCTGCCGGGCTGGCTGCGCCAAGCGCAAGCATCCGGCGCGCGCAACGCGAGATCAGCAGATAGAGTTTTTCAGCGGAATGATAGATTCCCGAAGTCCCGTAAATCAGATCGCGGATCTTCAGAAACGCGGGATCGTCGGCGTTTGAGTCTGTGCTCGCTGCCGGCTTCGCTCTCGCGATTTCTATAGCCATTGTCTTATCTCTTGCCAGTTGATCTTGCGGGCATGATTTTGAAAACTCTTCACGGGCGGGCAGCGCTAGCCAGGCTCCTCCGCATCGAAACCCTGCGCACGACTTCCGGCCCAATACAGTCCAACGGATATATGCGATCGGTTAGATGGGCGGCAACGATATTTCCGGGCATGCCCCAAACCACCGAGGACGCTTCGTCCTGGACAATTACGTCGCCGCCTGCTTTGCGAATGGCCTCCGACCCGCGAGTGCCGTCCGACCCCATGCCGGTGAGGATTACCGCCAGAACGTTGGCACCATAGCTCTGCGCTACCGAACGAAACAACACGTCCACCGCCGGACGGCAGGAATTCTCCTGCGGATTCTGGTTAATGCCCAGCACGAAATCCGCCCCCTCGCGTGACACCGTCATGTGATAGTCGCCGGGCGCAATCCAGACTTCACCGGGTTGCAATTTCTGCCCTTCCTTGCCCTCCTGCACGTGGAGGCGAGCGAGGACATTGAGGCGATCGGCGAGCAGGCGCGTAAACAGGGCGGGCATGTGCTGCACAATCACGATGGGCACGGGAAAATCGGCGGCGAACTGAGGCAGCAGGGCCGTAAGCGCATTCGGTCCACCAGTGGACGTGCCGATGGCCACCACGTCGATTCGCCCCTGCGGCTGACTTGGCGCAAATGCCGGCATCGAACCCGGCCGAGGCCCCGGCACCCGCGCCCCACACAAGGACTTGATCTTCCGAATCAACTCTTCCCGCACCCGCTCACGCGAGAGTTCCGAGTTTCCGCTCTGCGCGGGCTTGGTGACATAGTCGCTGGCACCCCGCGCCAGCGCATTGAGGGTTGCAGTCCCACCACGCTCGGTGAGGGCGCTGAACATGATCACCGGTAATTTTGGATAGAGTTTGCGAATCTCGACCAAGGTCTCTAGCCCGTCCATTCCGGGCATTTCAATATCGAGCGTAACCAGATCCGGCTTGACCTCTGGAATTTTGGACAGCGCCTGGATGCCATCGGCGGCTGTGCCGGCGACTACGATCTCAGGATCGGCCGCCAGAAGTTGGCTGACCACCTTCCGAGTCACCGCCGAATCATCGACAATCAATACGCGAACTGGTGGCATGTCTTTGTCCTAAAATCCTGCTGGCCTCAAGTGCTCGCACAGCCATTTTCAGCGTGCACCGGCAGCACGCCCTGCTGCCTTGGTTGGTGGATTTTCTCTGGAGTTCCCTCCGCCCACCTTGAAGCGGCCCACCAGATCGCGCAACTGCGTCGCCATCCGAGCCAGATGCTCCGTCGCCGTCTGCGCCTCCCCCACGTTCGTCGACGTGTTCTGCGCCGCCTCCGCCACCCCTTGAATGTTGCTCGAGATCGTCGTCGCTCCCCGCGCCGCCTCCGACACATTCCGCGCCATCTCACTCGTCGTCGCGCTCTGCTCCTCCACCGCCGTCGCAATCTCGGTCGAGATCTGGCTGATCCGGTCAATCACGCCTTTGATCCCGCCGATCGCCCCCACCGCCCCGTTCGTGTTCTCCCGGATGATGGTGATCTTCTGCTTGATCTCTTCCGTCGCCTTCGCTGTCTGTTTGGCCAGTTCCTTCACCTCGTTGGCCACCACCGCGAACCCTTTCCCCGCTTCGCCCGCGCGGGCCGCTTCGATGGTGGCATTCAGCGCCAGCAGGTTCGTTTGCTGCGCGATCGAGGTAATGACTTCGATCACCTTGACGATTTCGACGCTCGATTCGCCCAACCGCGACACGGTCCGGTTGGCCGAATCCGCCGCGGCCACCGCCTCCCCCGCCACCCGCGCCGCTTCGGTCGCATTCTTGGCAATCTCGCCGATGGTGACATTCATTTCCTCGGCGCCCGAACTCAGGGTCTGCAGATTGATGTTGACCTGGCTGCCGGCCTCGGACACCACCCTCGCCTGGGCCGTGGTTTCCTCGGAATTCGCTGTGATCTGCTGGCTGGTCGAAGAAAGCTCCTCGCTCGCGGCCGCCAACTGCTCGGCCGTCCCGGCAATCGACTGGATCATCCTGTGCAGATTGTTTTTCATGCCGTTGAGCGCGGCTCCCGCCCTCCCGAGTTCGTCCTGGGACGTAATTGCCATGTCCTCGGCCATCAGATTGTTGGCCGCAATCTGTTGAATCAGCGCCAGCATGCGCTCGATCGTGGCGGCGATCGAACGGACGATAAGAGCGGCTACGGCCAAACCGATACCGATGCCGGCTAAGGCGAGGGTTAGGATGATGGACCGTGCATGGGATTCAACCTCAGCCTGCTCTTTCAGGAGTTCTTTCTTTGACCTGTCCTCCAAAGCAACCAGCAGAGCGACTGCACTGCGCAGCCGATTGCGAACCTCGCTCGTCTGCGGGCTGACTACAAGTTCTTCCGCCTGCTTTGTTTTTCCCTCGCGCCGTAATCCGATCTCGCGGTCGGCAATGGCGCGGAATTCGTCATAGCTGCCGCGGATTTCAGTGTGGGATTTTCTCGCTTCTTCTGTGACCAGGATCTTCCCCAGCCGGTCCATGTTGTCGGCGAATTGACTCTTCCCCTCTTCATCGTGCCGCAGCAGATCTTCTTTCCCCGCCAGCAGAAAGCCCCGCACGCCGCTCGTCTGCTTTTCAACTGCGGCTTCAATCTGCGAAGCCATTTCCTTGGTGGTCGCGATTTGGTCGACACGGCTGGACGCTTGCGCCAGTTCGCCCACCGAGTGGTAGGCGACCAGTCCCATGGCCATCAAGATCACGAGCAGGCCGCCAAAGCCCACGCCGAGTTTTGTCTTCAGACTTAGTTTGTCCATTGCTTTTCCTCCGACGTGGGAGACGGCATGCGGCATCTTAGCGATCCCGAAGCAAAGCTCACGCCCCGCCACTCGCGCCCTGACCAATCCCCTGAATCTCACATGCCTCGTCGGTATCGAGCACGTGCATCAACTGGTCTTCCAGTTTGTGCACGCCCAGGATCACCGACCGCAACCGTGGAGATAGCGTTTCCGGAGACGGCTCGAAGGTCTGCTCTTCCACCTCCACCACGTTGCCAACTTCGTCGGCGAGCAAGCACACCGTGCCTGCGGACGCACGAACTACCAGACAGACCGGGGTCATGCTGGAGGGACGCTCCGGCAGTTCCAGTTGGCGGCGCAGTTCGAGAGCCACCACGACTTGTCCACGCAGGTTCATCAGACCGCTCACCACGGGAGGAGCCAGCGGGACCGGACGTAACTCGATGTAGGTGACCACTTCCTGAATCTTTTGCGACTCCACTCCGAAGAGCAGGTGGTCCAGATAGAACGTGCAAAATTGACGGGCGCTTGTCATAAATTCAACTCCTGGACACATCGGCCAGGACGGGTTCGTACGCTTCCCCGGCACGCAATAGGGCGGGAACGTCGAGTAACTCGGTCACCCGGTCCGCGATTACCGAGGAATGCAGCACGCCAGCGCGGGTTGCGGGAGATTGCGGTTCGAGCGAGCTTTCGACGATGTCGAGAATTTCATTCACCACCAGCCCGAAGGACCGGTGTTCATGTTCGAGCACCAGCACCTGCAACATGGCAGTGGTGGGCAAGATCAGCACATCCTCAGGCGACAGATAGCGCCGCTCTTCGAGCGCATGGCTGATCCGGATCAGAGGAAGAATCTGCCCCCGGTACTGCGTCACCCATTGATTTCCGGAGCGTTCGACTTGGGGCCCGGGAATGTTTTCCAGACGAGCCAGCAGGTCGAGCGGCACCGCCATCCGCGTACCCGCCCGTCCCATGAACAGCACCAGCTTCTGTTTCCTGCTCGCGCCGTGCGCCGCAGCCTGTGCTCCCTCGACGAGGGTGTGCTCCCGGCCCTCGACCAGAATCCGGGAGCGCTGCGCCAGACCGAGCACATCCAGAATCAACGCCACTTTGCCGTCTCCCATGATGGTGGCCCCGGCATACATACTGATGTGCTTCAAATGCTTGCCGAGCGGCTTGACGACGATCTCTTCGGTGTCGTTGATTTCATCCACCACCAGCCCGAACTGCCGCCCATCGGCTTCGAGCACCACGATGTTGACGACCTGGCAGTCTTGAACTCTTCGTTCCACCGTGGTCAACAGCTCAATGACCTTTCGCGAAGCCGGGCCTACCTCCATCAGTTTCCGTTCCGCCCCCACCACGTCGCCCGCGGCTTTCAGCGCGACTACTTCCCGCACCGTTTCATGAAATTCTTTGTGGGCCGCTTCGACACGATGCGTCTCCGCCATTCCGCTGTAGTCTTTCAAGCCGTGCTTGTAGAGCCATGTGCCCAGTGCGCACTGCGTTTGCGAACCTGCTTGTTCGACCGTCATGGTGGTGACGCCGTCGAGCACTTCCCGCAAGCGGCCCAGCCATTGCTCGTGCATGAGTCGGGCCTTGGCGAAATCGAGCAGCTCGCCTCGGGCGGCGGTGGCGTCGGGCGGAGCGGCGGAGTCTCCCGCTTTGGCCGTCCCGCCTAGTTCCCGGTTCAGATACACGAGTTGCAGCAGACGGCCGCGCAGCCGGTATACCGGAGCGCCGTGAATCATCTCGATGCCTTTCCGGCCCGCTCCGTTTTCCACGCGAACCAGCTCGAGCAGGCTTACTTGCGGAACGGCATAACGTTCGCCCGCGCTGGTGACAATCAGCGCGGGAATGATGGCCAGGGTAAGCGGAATCTTCATGCGCACCTTCACGCCCTGACCAGGTTTCGATTGCAGGTCGACGGTGCCGCCAATCTTTTCGATGTGAGTCTTGACCACGTCCATGCCCACGCCCCGGCCGGAGACGCTGGTCACTTTTTCCGCCGTAGAAAAGCCCGGCAGGAACACCAGATTCACGATCTCGCGATCGCTCATACGGCCCGCCCGTTCGGCGGTGATGAGACCCTTTTGTAGGGCCTTGTTGCGAATCCGGTCCTGATCGAGACCGGCCCCATCGTCCGATATTTCGATGTTGACCTGTCCCCCTGCATGAAACGCGCGCAGCGAAAGACGGCCCTCGGGGTCCTTCCCGGCGGCCTGGCGGACTTCGGGACGTTCGATGCCATGATCCACCGAATTCCTCACCAGGTGGGTCAGCGGATCCTTGATCGCCTCGATCAGTGTCTTGTCGAGTTCGGTCTCTTTGCCATCCATCTCCACCCGCACCTGCTTGCCGCAGTCGAGTGCGAGGTCGCGCACCGTGCGCGGAAACTTGCTCCAGATGTTGCCGATGGGCTGCATTCGGGTCTTCATGACGCCTTCCTGCAGTTCGGTTGTGATCAGGTTGAGCCGCTGGCTCGCGGCCAAAAGGCTGCTTTCTTCCGTGCTGTTGGCGAATTGCAGAATCTGATTGCGCGCCAGCACGAGCTCCCCAACCAGGTTCATCAACTGGTCGAGCAGGCTCACGTCCAGACGGATGGTGCTGTCGCTGGCACTCTGTCCGCGCGTGACCTGCGCCCGCTGCGCCTCTGCGCCTTCGGTCGGCTGCGCTGTTTGCTCCGCCACCATCTCAGGGGTCAAGGCCGGGTCGGCGGGTTTTGATTCCTCGGCTGCGGTGCTGGGCTTCGCTTCGCGGGGTATTGGGCTGACCGAGGGCGATGCGGCGACCGCAGCCATCGCCTTCTGTTGAGCAGGCGCCTCGGCCCTGCTGGTCGTCTCCGGAGCCTGCTGCAATTGCGTCAACCGGGAAATCAACACGCTGTCGTTGCGATCACCCTCGCCGCCGCTCGCCTCGATGCTCGACAGCATCTGCCGGACGGCGTCCACCATGGCCAGCAGCCCAGTGGTGATTTCCCCATCTAACGTTAACTGACCATCGCGCAACCGCCCCAGCAGGCTTTCGCCGACATGGGCCACAGCACCCAACTTGTCGAATCCCAGAAAACCCGACGTGCCTTTAATGGTGTGAATCGTGCGGAAAATACTGGCCAGGATCTCACGGTCGTTGGGATTCTTCTCCAATGTAATCAATTCCCGGTCCAGACGGTCGAGGTTCTCGTAGCTCTCCACCAGAAACTCTTTGACAATGTCGTCGGCGTCATCCATAGCGAATACCTTCTCCATCGGCGTGGCTCTTCTCGCACTTGAGCCCGGACCACCTTCGGCAGTGGCAGTGGACGAACCTCGCGCATTAGGGCCCTGACCTTTTGCGCAGATCTGTGAGGGGACTTCAGGGATAGGCAAGAAATCTGGTCTCCAGCATGAGGAGACATCTCCATTTCCTGCCGAGAAGATCGAGCTTGCTTTTGGGAGGCGCAGCGGTTTACCGCTGCGATAAGTGGATCATTTGATCACCGGCTTCAGCCGCTGAGGTCAGCTGATTCGTCGCCCTACACCGAATACGACACATCGTCACTGGCCGCGCCCTGCACCGTGCTTTCCGTCGCCGCGATGCCGTTAGACTTGCTCCCCCGCCGCATGGCGACGATGCCGGTGCGTACCATCTCCAGGATTCCGTAGGGACGCAGCACTTCCAGCAGTCCGTCGATCTTGTCTTCCCCGCCAGTGATTTCGATAGTCAACGATTCGGTGGATACATCGACCACGCGCGCGCGAAACACGCTGGCCAGTTCCAGCACGTGGGAACGCGCCCCGTGCGTGGCCGCCACCCGGATCATAGCCAGGTCGCGGACAATGGCCGGTTGGTTTGTAATGTTCTCGACCAGTAATACGTTTACGAGTTTATATAAATTGGCTTCAATGCGGCGCGCCTGGTCGCGGTCGGCGTCAACGGTGATGGTCATGCGCGAAACTTCCGGTTTTTCCGTCCGCCCCACCGTCAGCGAATCGATATTAAAGGCGCGGCGGCGAAACAGCGATGCCACACGGGTAAGCACACCAGGTTTGTTCTCGACATACACCATGAAGGTATTCAGCATAGTTTTATTGAATCATTGAGCTATTGAGTCCTTGAATCATTGAGGTATTGGGTCATTGGTTTTCAATGTCCCAATGGTTCAATGAACAAGTGTCTCAACAGCTTCACTCGTCCTCCGCCGTTTCCACAATCGGGCTCGGCCGCCGGATCATATCGTGCAGCGCCGACCCCGCCGCTACCATCGGATAGACCGTGTCTTCCTGCTCCACTTTGAAATTGATCAGCACCGGCCCATCGTGTTGCCGGGCCTCCTCGACTGCGGGCACGACTTGCGACCGCTCCGAAATGGTCATACTTCGGACACCGTATGCCTCCGCCAACTTCGCAAAGTCCGGATTGAGCAGCGGCGTCGCCGCATAGTTCCGGTCGTAGAAAAATTCCTGCCACTGCCGCACCATGCCGAGATAGCCATTGTTGATGATGGCGATATGGATCTTCAGATTCTCCTGCACCATCGTCGCCAGTTCACACATGGTCATCTGGAAGCCGCCATCGCCCACCACCACCCAAACCTCGGCCTCGGGGCAAGCGACTTTGGCGCCGATGGCAGCCGGCAACGCGAACCCCATCGTCCCCAATCCGCCGGAAGTAATCAGCGAGCGCGGATGCTCATGCTTGTAATACTGCGCCTCCCACATCTGGTGCTGGCCCACGTCGGTCACGACGATGGTGTTGCCGTCGCGCGTCTGCCGCCACAAGTCGTTGATTACGTGCGCGGCATAGAGATGGCCGCTGTCGGGCAGGTTCTGGATGTCGCGGACCGCCGAATCGCCCTTTAACTTGTCGATCGAATCCAGCCAGTCACTACGATCAATGGTCTCAACCTTCGGCATCAGTTCCAGCAAGACTTCCCGTAAATCGCCGACCAGCGGCACATCCACCTTGACGTTTTTGTTGATCTCCGCGGGATCGATCTCGATGTGGATCTTCTTGGCGTTCGGCGCGTAGTTTTTCAGGTTGCCGGTGACGCGATCGTCGAAGCGCATGCCGAAAGCCAGCAGCAGGTCCGCTTCCTGAATCGTATGGTTCACCCACGCTTCCCCGTGCATGCCCATCATGCCCAGATTGAGCGGATGCGACGCGGGAAACGCGCCCAGGCCGAGCAGCGTAAGCGCAACCGGAATCCCGGCGCGTTCGGCAAAATCGCGCACCTCGCGCATCGCTCCCGACACAATAATGCCGTGGCCTGCCAGAATCACCGGCCGCTTCGAGTTGTGGATCAACTCCAGCGCCTGCGCATACTCCGCCGGAGCGGGCGACAAATCGGGGCGATACCCGGGCAACTGCGGCCGAGCCGCTTCCCAGTCGAACTCGCACGTGCCCTGCTGCGCATCTTTCGTGATATCGACCAGCACCGGCCCCGGACGACCCGACCGCGCCACATAGAAAGCTTCCCGAATCGTCCGCGCCACTTCGTCGGCGTGCGTGACCAAGTAGTTATGCTTGGTGATGGGGAGAGTCACGCCCGTGATGTCAGTTTCCTGAAACGCGTCCGACCCGATCAGCTTGCTGCCCACCTGCCCGGTGATGCATACGATCGGAATGGAATCAAGCATCGCCGTGGCAATTCCCGTGACCATGTTGGTCGCGCCCGGCCCTGAGGTTGCAACCGCGACCCCCACCTCTCCGCTGGCGCGCGCGTAGCCATCGGCCATGTGCGTAGCACCTTGCTCATGGCGTACCAGCACATGATGGATCTTGCTATGTTTCAGCGCATCATACGCCGGCAAAATAGCCCCGCCAGGGTAGCCAAAGACAACTTTCACGCCTTCCCGCTCCAGACACGCCCAAAGAATGCTGGCCCCGGTCATGGTCTTGGGGTTGGTATTCGTGTAGGCTTTGGCCGTCCCAGTGATTGGTGTGCTTTTCCGTTCCGTCATGCAACCTCCACTGCCAGTTCGTGCTGCAAATCTCGCGGCGCAGAATGCCGTGGCGCAAAATGCGGTTCGGGTTCGTATCGGAGTATCGCTTCAGCGATACGGCAAGCTCGGAATCAAACGCCTCTTCTAGGGCCTACAAGGCCGCTCCGGAAAAAACAAAACCCACCTGGCGGGTGGGATTCGGGGGCGTCTACGTTTTCTAGTCTCTCAGTTCACCCTTCTCCCCGCATCGCGACCGCCGGACATACTCGTACCCCTGGAATTCTAAGGCTAAGTCGCCGGAGGCTCCGTAAATTCGTCACTATTGCACCAAAGAGCTAACGTGATAGTACCCGACCGACCGTCCGGTTGGCAAGGCGAAATTCAGCCTGCCGGAAATCGGCCAGGGCCCTGCGTTGTGACCTAGTTTCTACAATCCAGGCCCATCCGGATACGTCGGCAAATCGGGAGGCCGCGCCGGGAACTTCTTGGGATGGGCCTTGATCTCGTCCATGAGCATCTCGACCGCTTTCTCCAACTGCGGATCGCGGCCCTTCAGGACCAAGTCCGGAGGATTGTCCACCACCACGTCCGGCTGCACCCCGCGGTTCTCGATCAGCCACTTGCTGTCCAGTCCATAAATCGAAAATTCCGGGCGCGTGATGTAGCCGCCATCCATCAGCGGCATTTCTCCGCGAATGCCGCGCACTCCGCCCCAGGTCCGCTCACCGATGAGCGGGCCCAATTGGTAATGCTTGAAGAAATAGCTGAAGAAGTCTCCATCGGACGCGGCATAGTGATTGGTGACGCACGCCATATATCCGTAGAAAACATTCTGCGGGATCGGGCCCGACTCGAAGTTACGGGACGTGCCCATCGCGCCCAGCACGCGCCGCAGCCTTTCGAAGATGAGTTGGTCGACGAAGCCGCCGCCGTTATACCGGACATCGAAGATGATGCCCTCCTTGCGAATCTGCGGGAAGTACTGCTTGACGAACTCGTTCAGTCCGGCGTCCCCCATGTTGGGCAGATAGACATAGCCGATGCGGCCGCCGCTGGCTACGTCCACCCTCTTGCGATTGCTCTCGATCATGTTCAACTCACGGAGACTGTACTCGTCGCCAATCGGCTTTACCACGACTTTGCGAGCTTTGTCGGCCGAAGCTTTGGAGTTGACGGTGAGCGTTACGACTTCATTAGCAGTGTTCACCAGCAATTCGTCGGGCGTCTGCGGAGCACGCAAAGCGCGCCCGTTGATCGCCACCAGGTAATCGCCTTCCTTGATATTCACCCCCGGCTCGGTCAACGGAGAGCGGGTATGGGCGTCCCAATTCTCGCCGGAGAAGATCTTCTTGATCCGGTACATGCCGCTGGCTGCGTCCGCTTCATAATCCGCGCCCAGCAATCCGACGTTCACCGGATGCAGATCCGGAAACTCGCCGCCGCCCACATAAGTATGCGAATTCGATAACTCGCCAATCATCTCGGCCATGACATAGGTCAGCGAGTAGCGGTCGGCAACATAGGGAAGCAATTGCGCATATTGATCTTTGATCTTCTGCCAATCCACTCCGTTCATCGAGGCCTCAAAAAAATAATCGCGTTCTTGCCGCCAGACCTCGTTGAAAATCTCCCTCCACTCTTGCGGAGGATCGACCTCAACCCGCATCCCATCCAATTTCAGCGCGCCATCCCCGACTTTGTGCGGCGCGTCCGGCGGCTTGGTATCGATGATCCCCACCGGTCCATTTTCCTCGGCCTGGTACATAAGCTTTGAGCCATCATGGGAAAGCGCGAAATGGTCTGCGCCATCCAGCAGCACTTTGTCTTTGCGCTCTTTCAAATCGTAGGCATGGATCGCCCTGGTTTCCCCGGGGATGGGACCCGACAACCCCTGAATCGGAGAAGTCGAGTAGTAAATCGCATCCTTCGAGGCATCGAGGTTGCGAATTACCGCCGGCGGGACGGCCAGCGCCACGATCCGGTTTGGTATGCCGTCCAGATCAATCTTGAAAACCTTTGGAGGCTCCTTGGTCTCGGTTTGCGCGGCCTTCTCTTCTGTCGCCGCCTTCTCTTCCTTCTTGTTGGGTGGTTCCTTTGGGTTCTTCTTGTTCGTCCCAGGCATAGGTGCGGTGGCCGCTGGTTCTTCGCTCTTTACCTTCACCTCGTCACTCAGTGCCGGAAAGGGCGAAGGCTCGTCGGCCGTTAGCGTAATTACATAGACGCGGGTTGTCTTGGGATTCGCGAACTCAAAATCGACGTTGCCCAGCACTTCGTTGTAGTCGCGATCGGAAAGGAAATACAGGTATCGTTTGCCGGGATCGAACAGCGCCCCATAACTATTATTGAGAGGCGAAGTCACGGCCGTGATCTTCCGGTCCGCTAAACTGTACAGGTACACCACGGAATAGCCGGTGTCCAAATTCTTGTCGTAGGCCAACCACTTGCTGTCCGGGGACCAGTTGTAATTCTGAATCTCGAAAAACTTGGCGCGGTCCACTTCGACGGGCTTTTTCTCCTTGATGTCCACATACCAAAGCTTCAAGTCCTTGTCGGCCCACGCAATCTTCGAATTGTCCGGGGACCACGCCGGCTGAAACATGAAACCCTTGTGCCCGCTGGTGATCTGCTCTTCGGCGCCCAGCCCGTCTTGCGGAGCGATGTAGATCTCATCCTCACCGGTGCGGTCGGAAATATAGGCGATCCATTGTCCGTTCGGCGACCATGCCACCTTTTGTTCGCGAACGCCGGGAGAATGCGTCAGATTGCGGATACTTCCGTCCTTCGCCGGAACCGTGAAGACTTCCCCACGCGCTGCGATTACGGCGCGCTTGCCATCGGGCGAGATATCGAAGTCGGTGATCTGCCGGCTCGCGCTGACCCAATGCTTCATCGCCTGTGGGCGCTCCCCGTTCACATAAATGGTCAGCTTCTTCGGCTGCCGGGTCTGCAGGTCGAAGGTGTACAGGTAACCACCCTTCTCAAAAATGATTGCGTCGGGACCAAGGCTCGGCCACATCACGTCGAAATCGTCAAACTTGGTAAGTTGCTCGACCTGCTTGCTGCTCTGGTCGTAGCTGTAGAGATTGAGCCGGTGTTCGGGCCCGCGATCGGAAGTGAAATAAATCGTGTTCCCACGCCACATCGGAAACGTGTCGGTGTAATCCGTATGCGGAATGACCTGATCGACGACATTGTTCTTGATATCGTAGATGGTAATGTCCTGCGCCAGGCCGCCGGTATAGCGTTTCCACTGCCGGAAATTGCGGAAGATGCGGTTGTAGGCGACCTTCGCGCCGTCCCCGGAGAACGACAGCAGCCCGCCTTCGTCCATAGGCATCGGCTGCGCCAGCCCACCGTCGACGCTCACCGTGTATTCGCGTTTAATCCAGCCGTTCGAAGCGTCGCGCCGCGAAAGGAAGACGATGTTCTTGCCGTCGGGCGTCCATCCAATCACCTGGTTGAGCACGCCCATGCGGTCGCTGAGCGGCTGCCCGCCCTGGTAAAAGGTTAACTGCTTCGGCTGACCGCCCTCGGACGGCATAACATAAACGTTGAAGTTGCCATCGTACTGCCCCGTGAACGCCAGCCATTTTCCATCAGGCGAAAACTTTGGAAACAATTCGCGCCCTTGATGCGAACTGATACGGCGCGCCGTGCCCCCCGCGCTTGACGCCAGCCAGAGATCGCCGCCATACATGAACGCAACTCTGTCTTTATAGATGTCGGGGAAGCGCAGCAGTCGGCCTTCTTGAGTTTCCTGCGCTGAAGTCAGGCAGGAACAGCCGATCGCCACGGCGATGAACAGAAACGCAAAAAAACTGCGAATAGAAATCATTAGAGGTCCTCTGAGGAAATTTTGCGGAAATTGTTAGCGGACAGGAAACCATTTCGGCAAGCGAGATTGTACCAGCTTGCGCACTGTCGCTTCGAACATTACGTGAGTCTCACCGGCCCTGCGTATTGGCTGACGCTCGCATCGCCTCCTGGCAAGCCCCTGCCGCGGTCAACACTTTGTCAAACGCTGTGTCTGTGCGGAGCTTGGCCAGGAGCGGATCGGACAGCAGATTCTCGTGCGCGCAATAGTTCTGTTCGACCGCGCTTTGCAATAGATGCAGGGCCGCCTGTTTCCTGCCCGCATAGGCGAAAAGCGCTCCCTGGTAATACCAAGTCTCCGGGTCGGGATCGGTCGGTACGCTGCTCTCCGCCTCCTGCGCCATCCGGTCCAAATCCCCTGCCGGCCGCATTTGCAGACAAGCCTCCAGAAGATCGCGATGATAGCGCGGGTTGCTCGACATCCGCTTCACCATCTCCCGTGCCTCGGCAATTTTCCCCTCGCGCAGCAGCACCGACGGCGTCGCGTACGCCGCCCACTCCGACCCGGCGTCCAGCCTTATAAACTCCCTCGCCCGCTCTGTCTTCCCCAACTCCATGAACGCCCAGGCGCAAGAACGAAAAACGTAATTGCCCGGATCCAGCGCCAGCGCCGTGTTGCATTCATTCGTCGATTGCTCCAGCATCCCCGCATAACGATAGACATAGGCCATCGCAAAATGCGCCTCGGCACTTTCCGAACGATGCTTGACCAGCGCCTCCGCCGCCTGAAATGCCTTGCCCAGTTCGCCTCGCTCCACCCGGTTGGCGATCAACTGTCGAGCGGCCGTGATTCGATTCGGATCGAGTTGTACGGCACGTTCGCTGGCTATGTTCGAGCGCTGGAACATGGGCTCGCCGCCATCGGAATAGTCGGCGTCATAGTAACAACGCACACCCAGCTGTTCCCATGCTGGCGCATAGGTGGGATCCACTTCGACCACATGTTCCAGGACCGCGATCGCGTCTTTATTCGGTCCGGCCTCGTGAGGCAACGCCAGGCTATGCAGGTAGAGATCGTAGGCCTCCGCGTTTTTCGGGCGCGTCCCAGTATCGAGCAGACCGCCCGCTACGCCGAGCGCGGGCAGCAACTCCTGACGTATCTTGGCGGCCAGTTGCGCCTGCAATGCGATCAGGTCCTGCGCCGGCGCGATCACGTTGGTCTGCCACACCAGCTTATTGCCCTCCACCTGAATCGCTTCGAGCGTAATCCTGAGGTTGTCGCCTTGCTTCAAGAAGTGTCCGGTAAGAATGTTGGCGACGTGCAATTCGCGGCCCGCGGCCTGGGGGTCAACATCGTTGCCGACAAACTTTTGTGTTGCCCCGGAGGGCCGCACGTCCAGCGTCCGCGTGTAGGTGAGAGTGTTGGCAATTTCATCGGCCAACGCGAAGCGAAGGAACTCGACGCTGATGTCGGAATTCCTGTTCTGCAGCGGCAGCACCGCAATGGTGTTCTTGGGCGCGGTCGCTCCCGCCATCTGCCGCATCTTGAACCACCACGCTCCCACCGCGACCAGAACCATCAGCAGCACCGCGCTCACTCCCAGCAGAAGATACGTCGAGGCTTTGCTGGTGGTGGCCTGAAATGTGCTCGTGGCCAGGCGATACGGCAACGCCGGCCGCCGCGCTCCGGTCTTGGTCAACCCCGATTCCGTTTCCTTCTTCAACGACTGCAGATCGCCCTTCATCGCCAGTGCATTCGGATAGCGGTGGCCCCGGTCCTTTTCCATCGCCCGGCCAAGAATGCCCTCCAGGTCCGTAGGCAGCGACGGATTGAGGCTAAGCGGAGAGACCGGCTTCTGGTTCAGCACCGCGTCCAGCGTGGTAATCACGTTGCCGGTGGCAAACGGCTTCTTGCCGGTGGCCATCTCGTAGAGCACGACTCCCAGCGAGAATAGATCGCTTCGCGGATCCAGTTCTTCGCCACGCGCCTGTTCCGGCGACATGTAAACCGCCGTTCCCGGAATTACGCCCACCGCCGTCAGCGAGTCTTCCAACGCTGCCTCGCTCGATCCCGGCTGGGGTACCGACTTGGCCAGCCCGAAATCGAGGATCTTTGCCTGACCTGTCTGCGAAACAAAAATATTCGCCGGCTTGATGTCGCGATGAATGATCCCTTTGGCGTGCGAGGCCGCCAACGCATCCGCCACCTGGATGCCGATGTCCAGAATCTCGTCCACTTCCATCGGATTGCCCCGCATCCGCTCCTTCAGGCTCACTCCTTCCAGCTTCTCCATCACGATGAAGGGATGTCCACCGTTGTCGTCGATATCGTGGATGGTGCAGATGCCGGGATGGTTCAACTGCGAAGCGGCTCGGGCCTCCCGCACAAAGCGATCCAGCGACTTCTTGTCGTGGACCATCTCTGCCGGAATGAATTTGAGGGCGACGTGCCGGGCCAGGCGCGTATCTTCCGCTTCATACACCACGCCCATGCCACCACCGCCGAGTTTTCCGACGATGTGATAGTGGGAAACTGTCTCGCCGATCATTCCGCGGCCCTCAAAGCCACCGGCGGCTATGTTAGGCCGCTGCCTAACCCCAGGTCAACCCGTCAGTCACAACTGGGTGACGTCAAGCTGCTTGTGTAAATAGGTTGAGGGTGCGGGTTTTCCATTCCAGATTGAACCTCTGGAAGATGGAGTAAATGATTCGATCGACGCTT
>Ga0209698_10001180_pt1 | contig 30231 bp, 34 predicted proteins | sample LitLauG_LLR_2012_FD_187203 | JGI IMG/M metagenome (GOLD analysis project Ga0209698, IMG submission 187203) | Freshwater sediment microbial communities from Pennsylvania, USA - Little Laurel Run_MetaG_LLR_2012 (SPAdes) (version 2) | ecosystem: Environmental > Aquatic > Freshwater > Creek >... | reverse complement strand
GTCTCGTCTATCTATTGCAGGAGCGCCGCCTTAAAACCAAGAAAGCCAGCAGCCTGATTTCGTTCTTGCCCGCGCTCGAGGTGATCGACCAGATCGGCTATCGCTCGCTGCTTTTGGGCTTCCCGTTCATGACGCTGGGCCTGCTGACTGGTTCGGTCGTCGCGGTCACGACCTATGGTCGCGTAGATTTTCTCGATCCCAAGATCCTGTTGTCGCTGCTGATGTGGGCCGTGTACATGGTGATGGTTTTTACCCGCTGGAACTCAGGATGGCGCGGACGCCGTGCCGCCTTCCTGGCGACCTTCGCCTTCGTGGCCGCGCTGGCGGCCTGGGCGGCTAACTACTTCTCCACCATTCACAGGTTTGCCGCCTCATGAGATTCCAGCTCATCGGCGTGAATCACAAGAGCGCCCCGCTCGAAGTCCGGGAGCGCCTGGCGATCCCTGAGTCGCGCCTGCCCGATACCTGCCGAGATCTTACCGCCTATCCCGGGATCGAAGAGGGTATGGTGATCTCGACCTGCAACCGCGTCGAAGTCGTGACCCACACCACCAACGGCCACGCCGACCTGCGCGGATTCCTCCACGATCACTTTCATCTGAAGCCGGAAGAACTGGACGCACACCTGTACGAATTCCGTGAAAAAGACGCGGTGCGGCACCTCTTCCGTGTGGCTTCGAGCCTCGATTCCATGGTGGTTGGCGAGGCCCAGATCCTCGGCCAGGTCAAGGAAGCCTACGCCACAGCCCGCGCCGTCGGCGCCGTCCGCGGACAGCTTGATCAGCTTTTCAGCCGCGCCTTTGCCGTTGCCAAACGTGTGCGCACCGAAACCGCGGTCGGATCATCTTCGGTCTCGATCGCGTCGGTGGCGGTCGAACTGGCGAAGAAAATCTTCGGCACCCTGCAAGGCAAGAATGTCTTCATCGTCGGCGCCGGCAAGATGAGCGAACTCGCCGCCCGCCACCTGATGGCTCACGGCTGTGCCTCCATCTTCGTTTCCAATCGGACATACGAGCGCGCCGTCGGTCTCGCGCAGAAGTTCAACGGCCAGGCCATCAAGTTCGACGATCTCTACAACACCTGCGACCGCGCTGACATCGTGATCACTTCGACCGGATCTCCCAAGGCGATCTTCCATCGCCAACACGGCGAGCAGTTCCTCGCCCGCCGCAAGAACCGCCCGATGTTTTTCATCGACATCGCGGTCCCCCGCGATGTCTCGCCCGAGATGGGCAAGCTCGACGGCATCTTCACCTACGACATCGACGACCTGCAGCAGGCCGTTTCGACCCACGTCGCTGACCGCCGCAAGGAAGCCGAGCGCGCCGAAGCCATCATCACCAGCGAGGTGGAGCGCTTCGAAGCCCGCCTTAGCACGCTCGACGTAGTGCCTACGATTGTGTCGTTACAGGACCATCTCGAAACCATCCGCCAAGCCGAGATCGACCGCGTGCGCGGCCGCCTCGGCCAATTGAGCCCCGAGCAGGAAATCGCCGTCGAGGCCCTCACCCGCGGCATCATCAACAAAGTCATGCACACCCCGATCACCACGCTGAAAACCGCTGCCAAGGAATCCGAGGCGACGACGGTAGTCGATGTAGTCCGCCGCCTGTTCAATCTCCGCGACAAAGATGTGGCCATGCAGCCGGGATCGAAAAAGGACGAAGTGGAGACCCGCCAGTGACACCGTTCTGTGGGAGTGCGATGCATGCTCCCAAACAAACCCCAGCCGCGAAGCGGCGGCATATGAAAGCCCGGAACGGAAGTGCCGGGTAGGCACGAAACAAGAGAGCGAGTCCCGTAGGGACGGCACGAGAGCATTCAACATGAACCACGTCGCCATAATCCTTCCATGACCAAATCCCCCGACAACGGCGCTCCACCCAAACTCCGCATCGGCTCGCGCGGCTCGCAACTCGCCCTATGGCAAGCCAACCATATCTCCGCGCTCCTGCGCGCACGCGGCCACGAGGTCGAAATCGAAATCATCCACACCACCGGCGACAAAATCACCGACGTCGCCTTGGCCAAGGTCGGCACCAAGGGAATGTTTACCAAAGAAATCGAAGAAGCCCTGGCCGCCGGCCACGTCGACCTGGCGGTACACTCGCTGAAAGACCTACCCACCGAACTCCCCGCCGGATTTGAAATCGCCGCCATCACCGAGCGCCAGGACCCGCGCGACGCCTTCTGCTCGCGCCACTATGCGAGCTTTCAGGAATTGCCGCAGAGCGCCCGCGTCGGCACCTCCAGCCTGCGTCGTCAAGCGCAGCTCAAGGCCATCCGTCCCGATCTCGACATCCATCCCCTGCGCGGCAACGTCGACACCCGCCTGCGCAAACTGGAGCAGGGAGAATACGACGCCATCATCCTGGCCTCAGCCGGCCTGAAGCGCCTGGGTAAGACCGAACTGATCAAGCAAATCATCCCCGCCGAACTCATGTGCCCCGCCGCCGGGCAGGGCGCCCTCGGTATCGAAATCCGCGAAGGCGACGCCGCCACGCTCCGTCACCTCGAATTCCTCAACGACCCAGCCGCCCGCGCCGCGACGACGTGCGAGCGCGCTCTCCTCAACCGCTTGGGCGGAGGGTGCCAGGTCCCCATCGGTGCCTTCGCAGAAGTTCGCGTATCAGGCAACAGGGAATTGCAAGCAAACCGGGAAGGGCAGGACCTTGGTCGTGCCGTTGAAGTACCACAAAGTCACTCGGCTTTACCCCCTGGGTGCCTGATCCACCTCGAGTCAATCGTCGCCGACCCCGATGGCTCGAAACTCCTGCGCGATTCCCGCGACGGCGACGATCCCGAAAAGCTCGGGAACGAAGCCGGCACCGCGCTCCTCGCCCGCGGTGGCGACCAAATCCTCGAAGCCGTCTACGGCCGCGGTTTGGCCGTCCCTCCGCAACCATGAGTAACGGGCGAAGCGCAAGATTCGTATCAGGGCAGGCCTTCACAGGCTGCCGAACAACCCGCGGACGTTTGCCTCGCCGTGGAAGAGCGGCCCTTCAGGGCCGCGTAAAGCGCACAGAAACAATGCGGGCTTTGGCCCTGGTGGTCGTTTTTGGCGTGCCAACGGACTTCTTCCGCAGCCTGTTCAGGCATGCCGTAAAATCGCCACATTGGGATTCGCCTTCAGGCGCTGGGTCTTAGCCGGATGAGCCGCAACGTCCTCATTCAGCTTCTGGGCGGCACGAAAAACCCCGCCCACCTCGGCCGCTGGATCAATTTCTGGCCGCCGTTCCTGGGCATGGGTATCCGCATCGTCTACATCGCCTCCGACATGAAGGCCGTCGACGTCGAAATGAAGCTGCGTTTCTGGAACGCCAACTACGTCGGTACCCATTTCGGCGGCTCTCTCTTTGCCATGACCGACCCCTTCTATATGCTGATGCTCATGGCCAACCTGGGCCGCGACTACATCGTCTGGGACAAAGCCGCGTCCATCCGCTACCGCAAGCCGGGGAAGGGAACGGTGCGCGCCGAATTTCGCCTTTCCGACTCCCAACTCGACGAGATCCGTGACAAACTGAAGACATTGCCGAAATATGAGGCCACGTTTACGGTAGAAGTGAAAGACGAGCAGGGAACCGTAGTCGCCGAAGTAGAAAAGCTATTGCACGTCCGCAAGAAAGACTCCACGCCGAAAGAGCCAAGATCGAACCAGCCGCGAAGCGGCGAAAGAATGCAGCCCATGGCGTAAGCCGTGGGATACCCGAGAAAATGGAGTCGAGCCCCGGAGGGGCGAAAGAAGGATGTACGTCCCCGAACATTTTCGAGTCCGTGACCACGCCGCCGCCATCGGCTTCATGCGCGCGAACCCGTTCGCCATCCTCATATCAGGCACGGACGACGGCCCTTTCGCCACCCACGCTCCTATCGCCATTTGCGAGGCGGGGGAGAAACTCGCGATCCGCGGCCATGTCGCCAGAGCCAACCCGCACTGGCGTCACCTCGAGCGGCAACCGAACTGCTTGACGATCTTCCATGGCCCGCACGCCTATGTCTCGCCCGCTAACTACGCAACCCGCGAAGTCGTTCCCACCTGGAACTACGGCGCGGTGCACGTCTACGGGACAGCCCGCGTGTTCTCCGCACCCAGTGAACTGCTGGCCGTCCTCCACGAACTTATCCCGATGTTCGAGCCAGCCTATGCCGACCAGTGGGCCAGCCTCAGCGCCGCTTACCGGGAGCGCATGCTGAGCCATATCGTCGGTTTCGAAATCACAGTCACGAAGATCGAAGCCAAATTCAAGCTGAGTCAGAACCGCACCCGTAAGGAACAGGCGAACATAATAGAGTCGTTGAGTGCCGCTGCCGACACGACCGCGTCCGGCACAGCGCGCCTCATGCGTGAGCAAGGCCTGGGCCAGCCGCCTGCGCAAAAGGAAGGGAATACGCGTTCTTGAAAGAAAGACAAGCAGAGTCAAAGCGCAAAGATCGACCGCGGAGAGATTCCTTGTCCGGAATCCGCGTGTTAGTAGGTCGCGCTCGTCACCAGGCCGGTGCGCTCTCCGGAGAATTGCGCAAAATGGGCGCTGAAGTGATCGAAATCCCTTTCATCGAGATCCGGAAACCTCGATCATTCAAGTCCTTAGATCAAGCACTGAAGAATCTTGCCGGCTATGACTGGCTCATCCTGACCAGCGTCAATGGCGTCGAAGCCATGTGGGATCGCATGCGGCGATTGCGCCTCACCAAACGCGCCCTCAACCATCTAAGCGTGGCAGCCATCGGTCCGGCTACCAAGAAAGCCATCGAGCAGCGCCGCGTCGGCGTCGACGTCGTTCCAAAGGAATACGTAGCAGAATCCGTCGTCCGCAGCCTGAAAAGCAGAGTGAAAGGGAAGGGCGTGCTGCTGGTGCGCGCCAAAGTCGCTCGCGATGTGATCCCCCAGGAACTACGCAGAGCGGGCGCGCGTCTTGATGTAGTCGAGGCCTATGAGACCGTAGTGCCACAGTCTTCCCGCAAGCGCCTACGCGCCACGCTGAGAAGTCCACACCAGCGGCCGCACGTGGTCACGTTCACCAGTTCCTCGACCGTCCGCAACTTTGTCGCCCTGCTCGGTCCCCGCGCGAAAACAGTTTCGCCGCGCAATGTCCTATCTCCAATTCGCACTGCGTCGATCGGTCCTGTGACCTCGTCCACCCTGCGGGAGTTGGGCATGCCAGTGGATATTGAGGCGCGGAAGTTCACCATTCCCGGCTTGGTGACCGCCATCGCGCGAGCTGCTTCCGCTCTTCCGAAGTCGGCCGGGCCTTCGTCGTACTGACTCGATACCGCAACTACTGCAATGCAGTGCGAATGCGAAAGAGCAGAGCCACTACTGCTTCAGTTGCTTTTCGATGGTCCCAACCATCTCCTTGGAATCGGGCGTTACCGCCGGCTCGAACCGCTGCACCACGTTCCCGGTGCGGTCCACCAGAAACTTCGTGAAGTTCCACTTGATTTCGCCGGAAATTCCTGAGCCGGTCTCTTTGGTCAAGTAGGCATACAGCGGCGCCTGATCCGCACCTTTTACGGAAATCTTCGAATACATCGGAAAGGTCACCTTGTACTTGCGGCTGCAGAAAGTCTTGATCTCTTCATTCGTGCCGGGCTCCTGGGCGCCGAAATCATTAGCCGGAAAGCCTAGAATGACAAATCCCTGGTCTTTGTATTTCTCGTAAATCGCTTCCAGCGCGGTGTACTGTGGCGTGTATCCGCATTGGCTGGCCACGTTCACGATCAGCACGACTTTGCCCTTATAGTCGGCCAACGGCGCCGGCTTGCCGTCGATCGAGTTGAGGGTATAGCTGTAAACCCCTGACGCGGCAAAAAGAGACGTGGCCATAATCAGCAGGACTCCATAGACAAGATAGTTTCCCACTTCAAGGGCGGTCGAGTTGGGCCTCATCCATAACTCCATTGTTGCGAATTTTTACAGCAGGTTCCGATGCATGGAACACTACGAGACAAGAAAGTGCAAAGCAAGAGAGGAAATGTAAATTTCTAGTCTCGAGGCAGGGCGAGACTAAACCGCCGTACGAACGCCGGTCTCCTTGACCATCCGCTCCATCAAACGCATCCGCTTCGTCGCAATTTGGGAGTCGACAGCCAACGAGCGCGGTACCTGGGCGCTAACCGAGAACAGCCCGTCGCCCACGGCATCTAGAGCCGAAGACGAGCGCCCGAGCACCATCAGGAGATATTTCTGGGCGATCGGCCGATCCGCCGGGTGGATCAGGTCCCACCAGCGTCGAATTGACTCCTGCACTTCAGCTTCGTTCTTTTCTCCGACTACTAGGGCGTCAATCAACCGGTAGACTTTGCTCTTGATCGCTTGGTAGGAGACCGAGATCTCTTGGGGCATAGGGTAACGGGTCCTTAGTTCCGCGGTATCCCTCATAGTGCAATCGGTGAACCAAACCGTTTTCCCCTGACTTTCGAGGCGCTTAGCGGCATTTCGGGTAATGTCAACGTACTATGAATGGAATAAATCGACTTGCGGGATATGGATTCTGGAAGGACCGCAAACGAGCATCTCTATCCTCGGCTCGCAACCTCGCTGAACCAAAGCCCACCTGCCAGAACCCACGCCACAACTAGCCCGGCGCGTTGCAGGGGTTACAATGTTCCGCTCTGTCGGAAGCGATAGCGTCCGGCCAGACTTTTCCCGGCGCTTCGTACAAGCGGGCGATTGGCTCCCTTCGTAAATTAACTGGAGGCGAAATGAAAGCGTGGACGTGGGTTCTGGCATTGCTGGTACTGATCTCAGTGGTGGCGGGGGCGCAGAGTTCCTCGTCCCTCAGTGTGGGAGCAAGCGCCCAGGGAAGTTCGCAGGGAACCTGGCAGGATGCCGGTGCCGACGACCGCATGTTCTTTCCCCACGATATGTTCTGGGGCTGGGCGCAGCTGGACCTCGCGCCTCCGCACAACGAGATTGATCCCAATCTGTGCGCCGGGAACGTTGGTCAGATCAACCCGAAGTGCAGCATGTTTGCGCGTTATATGTTGTCCGGCATCCTGGAGGTTCGTCCGTTCGGGCGCGGACCGCTGCGCAGACTCATGCTGTTTGGAGCACCCGCATTCCTGTTTGGCAAGAACGTGCCCAAGACGCTCTACACCTGGTCACCCGATGCGATTGGCATCGAGCACTCCTGGGGCGCCGGGGTCTATATCGCCAGAGGGTTCGAGTTTCGCGTCACGCAGCATTTTCTGTTCGACCGCCTGGGCGCGCGCAGCGGCAATGTAGGCGTGGGTGACCTCGGGACTAGCGGCCCCTGGGGACGCTACGTGAGCCTCGGCGTGCGGAAGACGTTCGGCACGCGTCGCTGGTAGGCACCACCGTGGTTCCCAGCGGCGGTGTTTGGTCGAGCCTACAGATCCCTTCCGCAGGCCGTTATGCCGTCGCTGGAAGGGAAGCCTGTGTGAAGCGCCGGACCAGCCAGACGATCAGCGCAATGATCCCACCCAGGAACACCAAAGGAAGACCAAAGATCAGGAAGAGCCAGATCGGCCCGCCGAAATTCGTGACATCGCCGCCGACCTCCGCGCCCGGATCACGGCGGAGATGCCCCCCGAACACCGCGATGTCGCCACCCACTTTCGCCTCTTTGTCGAGGCGGACGCCTCCGCCAAAGTTGGTGATGTCCCCGCTTATCTCACCTTGGTCCTCGACGACAATGCTCCCGCCGAACACGGTCACGTCGCTCGTCACGTGTCCGCGAACGCGCACACTACAGCCGAAGCAAGTCGCTTCGCTGATCTCTTCGTTGGGTCCGACGACGATATCGTTGCCCACCTGAGTGCGGTCGCGGTCGCGATCGGAGTTCGCGAAGGCAAAGGCTGAAAGCGCAGCCAGCAAAAACACGCAAGCAAGCAGTCGCTGCGGAAGGCGAACCGGGAACCGCATAAGCAACCTCCTGAAGCCGTCCCAAGGCTTGGTCAAGGTGAAGGAATTATTGCACAGACCCGCAAGAATAATCTCCTGGGTCCCGCCACCAATTCTTTATAATTGTTGGTTTTCCACAATCATCGCGCCACATTCTGATCACGGAGGTTCTGATGGCAGGCTCTTATAACGGCGTTGCAATCCCCACCGATGGCAAAAAGATTGGCTACGCCAGTGGCAAGTACGACGTCCCGGACAATCCGATCGTTCCCTTCATCGAAGGCGACGGAACCGGGCGCGACATCTGGAAGGCGTCCCTCCGTGTGTTCAACGCTGCAGTCGAGAAGGCTTACAGGGGCAAACGCCGCGTCGCCTGGTACGAAGTCTTCGCCGGAGAAAAGGCCAAGGCCAAGTTCGATACCTGGCTTCCCGATGACACCGTCGACGCCATCCGCGAATTCCGCGTCGCCATCAAAGGTCCCCTGACCACGCCGGTCGGCGGCGGCATCCGCTCCCTCAACGTCGCCCTGCGCCAGATTCTCGATCTGTACTCCTGCGTCCGCCCCGTGAAGTACTACAAGGGCGTGCCGTCGCCGGTGAAGCACCCCGAGCGCATGAACGTCGTCATCTTCCGCGAAAATACCGAGGACGTCTACGCCGGCATCGAGTGGGAACAGGGAACCGCCGACTGCGCCCGCCTCATCGAGTTCCTCAACAAAGACATGCTCAAGGGCGGCAAAAAGCAGATCCGCCTCGACTCCGGCGTCGGCATCAAGCCTATGTCCGTGAGCGGAACCAAACGCCTGGTCCGCATGGCGATCCAGCACGCGGTCGCCAACGGCCTGAAGACCGTCACTCTGGTCCACAAGGGCAATATTCAGAAATTCACCGAAGGCGCCTTCCGCAGATGGGGATACGAGCTCGCCACCGAAGAATTCCGCGACCAGGTCGTAACCGAACGCGAGAGCTGGATTCTCGACAACAAAGACAAGAATTCGAACCTGACGGTGGCGCAGAATGCCGAAGCCGTCGAGCCGGGAATGGAGTTCGCCCCGCGGTCCTTCCGCCAGGCCGTCGAAAAAGAAGTAGAAGACGTCCTCGACGCGATCTACGCCACGCATGGCCGCGGCGCGTGGAAAAAGAAGATCATGATCAACGACCGCATCGCCGACTCCATTTTTCAGCAGGTCGTGACCCGCGCCGACGAATACTCCGTGCTGGCCACGCCCAATCTCAACGGCGACTACATCTCCGACGCTTGCGCCGCGCAGGTTGGCGGTCTGGGCATCGCTCCGGGCGCCAACATCGGCGACGGCTACGCCATTTTCGAAGCCACGCATGGCACTGCTCCGAAGTACGCGGATAAAGACGTCATCAATCCGGGCTCTGTGATCCTGTCGGGCGTGATGATGTTCCGCCACCTCGGCTGGACCGAAGCCGCCGACCTGATCGAGCAAAGCATGGAGCGAACCATCGAGCAGAAAAAAGTCACATACGACTTCGAGCGCCTGATGCCCGGCGCGACCAAAGTCAAAACCAGCGAATTCGCCGCATGCATGATTGAGAACATGGGTGCGGGAGTGCTGGTCTAAGAGCAATTAGCCATTAGCAGTTAGCAATTAGGAACTGACCACCAGCAATGGGTTCATGTGGGGACAGCCGCCCTCGGCTGTCCGCCGGGCGCAGCCCGGCAGTTTGTGCCAATTGCCAACTGCTAATTGCTAAACGCTGCTCTTGAAAGGACTCATCCCATGCAAAAAGTCACCATCGTAGGTTCCGGCAACGTAGGCGCGACCGCCGCTCACTGGATCGCGTCAAAAGAATTGGCCGACGTAGTGCTCATCGACATCATCGAAGGCGTGCCCCAAGGCAAAGGCCTTGACTTGCTCGAAGCCATGCCCATCGAAAAACGGGACTCCTACATCAGCGGCACCAACGACTACAAAGACACCGCGAACTCCGACATCGTCGTTATTACTGCCGGCATCCCCCGCAAACCCGGCATGAGCCGGGACGACCTGCTCAACACCAACTACAACATCATGAAGGCCGTAGTCGGCGAGGTGGTCAAGCACTCGCCGGACTGCATCCTGATCATCGTCTCGAACCCGCTCGACGCCATGGCCCAGGCCGCCTACAAGCTCAGCGGATTCCCCCGCGAGCGCGTGATCGGGATGGCTGGCGTCCTCGACTCCGCCCGCTTCCGCGCCTTCATAGCCGACGAACTGAAAGTCAGCGTGGAAAACGTAACCGCCTTCGTCCTCGGCGGCCACGGTGACACCATGGTCCCGCTTCCGCGCTATTCGACGGTCGCGGGCATCCCGATCACAGAATTGATTGAGAAGACAAAACTCGACAAGCTCGTCCAGCGCACCCGCGACGGCGGCGCCGAAATCGTAAAGTATCTAAAAACTGGCTCGGCCTACTACGCCCCCTCAGCCGCCGCCACCGAAATGGTCGAGGCGATCCTGAAAGACAAAAAGAAGATCCTTCCCTGCGCCGCGTACTTGCAAGGCGAATACGGCATCACCGGGTTGTATGTCGGTGTGCCGGTAAAGTTAGGCGCAAAAGGAATCGAGCAAATCATCGAAATCAAGCTGACGCCAGAAGAGAAAGCGGGTTTGGACAAGAGCGCCGCCGCGGTGAAGGAATTGTGCGGCGTGATCGGGGTGTAGAGTTATTCCGATCGCTCCTGCTCCCAAGAAGGAAAAATCCAATCTATGTGGCACGCGCGCGGATTGAGTTTTTGCATTGTTGGATGGCTGGACGGAAACGATCCCGAGCCCGTCACGTCACGCCATTCCTTCTGGGAGACGTCTTTCCGAAGAGACTGACACAGCGTAATTGAGACGGTACCGTGTCCGCCATCCAAGTCGGCGGCTAGCGACCCATTTTCCCAGGACGTGATCCCGCCTCCGTAGTCCCAACCATAGCCAGATAACTCGAACGGCCGCCCGTTTACCGCCTCCAATTCCTTGAGAGATATTCCCAACGAAATGCCTTGCATGGCCTTCCATTTGCTTTTGTCGCCGCGAATAGTCATCGACTGGGGAACCGTCCTCTTCTCCCCATCTCGCCACAGGATCTCAATTGCGCGCTGGGGGTCTTTAGGAAAAAGGACTGTCACATACTCCATATCCCCAGACATGCCATCAATGCCATCCTGCTCGACCACGTTCGCCGCCCCAAAAATGCGAACCAAATCTTCGTGCGTTGTCTGTAAGTTAAGTAGCCTCTTTCCACCGCTGGTCACGATCAACCAAGGATCACCTTCGGCTTGCCCGAAAGCCGAAAGCGTTACCAGAAGTGTGAATCCAGCCAACAAAATAGCGTAATTGCGTCTCAGATTCGTCATCCATCGCTCCGTCTCGGTGGGCTGATTCTTTCAAGGAACCTCGGCCTTTTATAGTTACTTTCGAACCGTGAGTAGCGCCACGTTGACCATGGTCATTGACCATGGTATAAGTTGACTTATGAAGGAAGTGGCTATTTCCGAGTTCAAGGCGAAGTGCCTTGGCATTTTGGAAGAGGTTCGCAAGACACGCAGGCCAATTCGCGTGACCCGCTTCGGCAAGCCCGTGGCTGAAGTCGTGCCTCCGTCTCCGGAAAAACCAGAAGGCAGACGCTTAGGATCGCTGGTTGGCACGGCGGAGATTCTCGGGGATATCGTCGGTCCCACGGGCAGCTTCGACGATTGGGACGCCTGGCGAGAATGAAGTACCTTCTGGATACTCACATCTGGCTGTGGAGTGTCATGCAGCCAGATCGTCTTCTCGCTCGAGTGGCCAAGGCGTTGGCTGACCCGCAAAACGAACTGTGGCTTTCCCCGGTCAGCGTTTGGGAATTAACAATCCTGTGCCGCAAAGCGCGTTTTAGAGTGCTGCCGGATATTGCGACCTGGGTTGCCAAGAGTATCTCTGATTTGCGCCTTACAGAAGCTCCGCTCACGATTGAAGTAGCGCTTGCGATCCCGTCTATCCAATTCTCGCATGCAGACCCGGCTGACCATCTCCTTGCAGCTTCTGCGAAAGTATTTGACTTAACCCTGATCACAGCCGATAACCATTTGCTTACGCTGCCCGGTATTCGTGTCTTGGCGAATCACTGACCGGTCAGCGGAGTGGCAGCAACCCACAGACGATTACTCGAAACGCAAGCGTTCTATTTCCCATTCAGGGACAAAATCGGCTTTTTCTGCGATTCCAGGCCTCATCTGAGGCTGCTTGCCATGGCGTGCGCCGCTAACATCACCTCTAGGTTGAGTCAACCTATTCCGAGGCGGAGGGAATCGTGTTTTATCGTCGAATCAGGACAATCGTGGTGGTCATGCTTTGGTGGAATGTCCAAGTTCCAGCCCAGAGCTCAAACTCATCAGCTTCCTGCAACCCCGAACTGTCGGATCGGACTCAAGACGAAGCTGCGAATTCCGATTCCAAAATAAGTGAGTTCATGACGGATCTAACCCCGCATCCCTACCTTGAAATTGCCCCTTCACTCATGGGAGGTGGATACCGCACACTAGCCCTTCGGCTCGAAGCTGGTCTGGAGGTGGAAAGCGCGCATTCGGTCATGCGGGGTATCGCAGCGTACGACAACGGACGCCAGGTGAATGACAACGATCAGCCGAACCCGAAAGGGCATGATCGTTTCCTCAATAGCGGTGTCTATTTCCGCGCTAACCGGTTGTTTTCCGGTCAAGCCTTTGGCGGGTTCGGTTTGAGGTGGAGTCAGCTTTCCACGACCAACTACACCAAGACAGCAAATCGCCCCCAGTTCGGCGGCGGATATGACTTCATCAGTCGCAGTTACTCGATGCGGATCATGGTGAACCGGGTCATGGCCGGAAATGATTGGCAGAACGGCAGTCATGGACCTGAATTTTCAATATCCATGCCAAGCCCGCGGGAAAGGCACCACTGGTTTTACCATCAGACCCTCGGAATCTACCGCTGCCACGAGACCGTCACCGAGCCCAGCAACATTCCACTAACACGATCCCAGCGTGCTCACCGCTCGATAACGTCCTATGCCAGCTTCGGGATTCGGTATCGGTTCTAGGTTCGCTAGGTTTTCTCGACCGTCACCTTCTTCAGTACCACATCCTTGTTGGGCCGATCATTCCGCCCCCGGGGCAAAGCCGTGATCTTGTTCACCACATCCTGCCCCTCAACGACCTCGCCGAAGATCGTATGCTTGCCGGTGAGCCACGTGGTCGCCGCCACAGTGATGAAGAATTGCGAACCGTTGGTGTTCGGCCCAGCGTTAGCCATGGCCAACTTGCCCGGTTTGTCGAACTTGTGCGGCGAGCCCTTGGTCTCGTCCTCAAACTGATAACCCGGCCCGCCCGTGCCCGTGCCTTGCGGATCTCCGCCCTGGATCATGAAGTCCGGTATCACGCGATGAAAGATCGTTCCATCATAAAGGCGGTCGTTCGATTTCTTGCCGGTCGATGGATGCTTCCACTCGCGCTTACCCTCGGCGAGTTCGACAAAGTTAGCGACGGTTTTAGGCGCATCTTTGTCAAACAGGCGGCAAACGATCGTTCCTTCGCTGGTTTCAAAAGAGGCATACAGTCCAGGTTGACGGGTCATAAATTCCTTTCAGTCGTGAGTCGTTGTAGCCAAGAAAGTCGTGGGGACAGCCGCCCTCGGCTGTCCGGCAGGCGAAGCCCGGCCTCGCTGAATGCACCTGTCCCTTAGTTCGGACTCGCCGGCGCCTTCGGAGCCGTTGCCGCGGGCTTCTTCACTCCAGTTCCGGCCGTCGGCTTGGGAGCAGTCCCGGTGCCGCGCACGATCGTGACATGATTAATCTTTACTGGCCGAAACGGCTTGTCATTGCTGGGGTCGGTAGCCATGCGCCCGATTTGTTTCACCAGCGTCACTGTAGCCTCATCGCACTGCCCGAATATTGTGTAGCCGCCATTCAGATGCGGCGTCGCTACTTCGGTAATGAAGAATTGCACACTGTTGGAGCTGGGTCGCCCGGTGTTGGCATAAGCCAGTCGGCCGGGGCGGTCAAACGCCAAATCGGGTGAAACTTCGTTCTTAAATGGAGTCACCGGATCAGCGCCCGAACCCGTGCCTGCAGGATCTCCGCCCTGAATCATGAAGTTGGGGATCACCCGATGGAAGATAGTGCCATCGTAAATTGGCACGCCGTGTTTGGTCGCCCCGCTGACCGGATTCTTCCAGTCCTTCTTGCCGGTCGCGAGGCCGATGAAGTTCTCGACGCCGATCGGCGCCTTATCCGGAAACAGCGTGCAAGTCATCTTGCCCGCGGTCGTGTCGATGATGGCAGTCGGCTTCGTTGACGCTGGTGTCGCCGTCGTGCCCGGCTTGGCCGTAATGCTGGGCTTCGCCGCCGGTGTGGTCTGGGCGCTTGTGCCCGACTGCGCCAACGCCGCAATCGTGAGTGAAATTAGAAATAGAATTACAAATCCTCTGCGCATAGATCCTCCTTAGAACTGGAGATGGTATGACTGGCTCGTGAGCAAGCATGCATTGTACGACAGCGAGGGCCGTTGTTTCCTGATGCTGTCGTTGCGGAAGTATCTCAGATCCGCCAACACCTGTGGGGGCGGCCACCATTGGCCGTCCGGTCGAACGAGGCTCGAAATTCCTGTCGGTCGCGGCACAAAAATTACAGCGGCGCTACTGAGCAGCCGTCTGAGCCCGCATCTCGCGGCTCACGCGTTCCACCTCCCCGAACACGCGCAGCAGGTTCCCGCCGAGGATCTTGCGAATGTCGCCAGCGCTATACCCGCGATCCAGCAAGGCCTGCGTGATCTTGGGCAGGTCGGCAGCCGAGTCAATCCCCTGCGGCGTCGCCCCACTTACCCCGTCAAAGTCAGATCCCAGCCCCACGTGATCCGCGCCAGCAACCGTCGCGATGTGATCAATATGGTCAATCAGCGACCTCAACGGTGGCCGCGGAATCTTCGCCATCCATTCGCGCTCGATGCGATCTTCGTCTACGTAGCTGACGCTCTTGCCCTCAGCCTTCATCTGTTCGACGTACTTCTCAACCGCGGCGGCCTGATCCTTGGCCTGCGCCTCCCTGGCCTTGCGGAAATCTTCGTCGTCAAACGCGTTGAAGAAGTTGACCTGCACCACGCCGCCATTCTTAGCCACGGCGCGAAGCATGTCATCAGTCATATTACGCGGCGCGGCGACCAGCGCCCGCGCCGACGAATGGGAAGCGATCACCGGCGCCTTCGTGGTAGCAATCACGTCCCAGAATGTCTTGTCGGCCACATGCGAGATGTCCACCATCATTCCCAGTCGATTCATCTCCAGCACGACCTGTTTGCCGAAATCGGTGAGCCCGTTGTGGTGCTGCACCTTAAGATCGTCGATGTCGCCCGACGAGTCGGCCCACTCGTTCGTGTTTGACCACGAAAGCGTCATGTAGCGCACGCCGAGGCGGTAGTAATCGCGCAGCAGATGAATGTCGTTCTCGATCGAGTGCCCGCCTTCGATCCCCATCAGCGCGGCAAGTTTGTGTTCGCGGCGTGCCCGCTCAATATCGGCCACAGAAAACGCCATCATCATGCGGTCGGGATGGTGCGCCGCCTGCTCGTAAACCGAATCGATCAGATCAAAGGTATGGCGCGCATAGTGTCCCTGGTTCGTTTTCGGTTCCACCCATATGGAAAAGAATTCCGCCCCGAGATTCCCTCGCCGTGCCTTATCAAGGCTAATGTGGCCACTGTCGTTCGGGTCGGTCGAGCCGATGTCGAAGCCTTCGTCGAGAAAGCGCTGTGGAGTATCAGCGTGCGTGTCGACTACGATCGCCGACTCATGAATCTGGCGCGCCTTGGTTCCAACTGATTCATCGTGTGAACTCGGCTTCGAGGATTGCGCCCCTCCAAGCGAACACGAGAGCAGGACGACCAGAAGGCGCTTACGGCCCATTTTGTTTGTTCCTTGTGAGCGATGCATGTGAATTCACGATTGTATAGTCTCTCTGGGGACGAGAGTCGTCAGACTGAAATCGCACTATTGCAGACCTGGGTCCCGCGGCTTGTCGTGCTTGGAACGAGGCGATTTGTGGAAAAGGAGGCTATAGACTCCGTCAAAGAACGTGTCAACAAGAGGTTGAGCTTTCTTTCTGATCTCTATCGAGGTGCTGATCACAGAATAGATAAGTAACGCCAACATAGTCCCGATGAAGATCGCGATAATCCAACCACTCCATCCCATAAGCAATCCTTATCAGCAACGTCTGAGGCTGGCATGACTGATTTGCACTTCGTCCATAACACGAAGGGCGTGGCTAACGCAAACCTCGAGTGCTCGACTCGTATCAATCACCAGACTTGGCCACGTAATCGCTTCAAAGCGCGATTTCACCTCGAGGTACAGATCGAAATCCCGGTTGCCCGCCGGATGAGCACTGCTCGCAGCCTGCATCTCCAGCCGCCGCTTGGCGGTCTCCTCCGAGCAAACGCACTCGATAATCCGCCATGGCTGGTGCAGAGAAGCAGCGACATTCACCACATTTTCGATCTGATAGCGACGCGAGAACGGCCGTCCGTCTAGAAAAATCAGTCGCGATGGATTCCGTGCTACCAAATACGCCGCTGTTTCCAGCATCACCTGCAAACAAAAGTCGTCTTGTCGTGAAGAATATTCAATCTCTTCCGGTGAAAAGATCGCATGCCGGATCTCGTCCTTGCTCAAGACCCGCCCGGAGGTACGGGCGGCGAGTTCGCGGGCGAGCGTTGTTTTGCCACTTCCTGGGAGTCCCGCCATCAAAACAATCATGGTGGCCATTAGAACAGAAGCTCTACCGTTTTTTATCAGGAGGTCGTCATGCCTTTGGTGCCCATTTCTTTACGAGAAGGAAAGTCAGAACAATACCGTAGAGCTTTGTCAGCGGCGTTCATCAAGCTATGGTCGAATCCATCGATGCTCCGCCCCAGGATCGATTTCAAATCGTGACGGAGCATTCGACAAACGATTTGATGTACAGCCCGGCCTATCTGGGAGTGCAGCGCATGGCGGAGATCCTGGCCAGGAATCCCGGACTGCGCCCGCAAGACCTCATGATCAATCTGGTGGAAACTGCCTGGGAGAACTGGTCGTTCGGAAATGGAGAGGCTCAGTATACAAAGTAGCCTGACCACCGGCTGAATTGCGTGAGTCTAATTCGCGAGGTTGTGAACTAGCGGGAGCCGCTACCCATAGCCATCTGGGTCTCGGGCGTGTCGTTTTCCGGATGTTCAATTGGAACAATCGTTTGCGTGTTACGCCATTCGGAGTAATGCCCGCTGACCATGATGTGGAAGACCCACTGCCGCCGTTCTTCTTCCGGTTCGACCAATCCGAGCGCCTTCATGTAGAAGAGATAGCGCTCCATCCAGCGAATCTGTTCTTTGCTCATACCGCGGCGTTGCAGGTCGACCGTGACACCGGCCAGATGAGAGGACGCGGTCTCGCCCTCAGCAGGTGCGGCATTCCGGTTGTGGCGGCGTAATTTCCTCTGCACCTTCACCGTGCGGACCGCCGAGTTCACCTGGAGTTGCGCATGGAAGCGGTTGTAATACGCCTGGCTCAGGTCTTCGACGAAATCCCGGGTCCACAGTCGGCAGTAGCGACGCGACGGGTCCAGTCGCGGATCGACACGCAGCGCGTCATTTGTGCGGATCGGCAGAAGCGATCCGTCGGCCTTCAGCGCTTCCAACTCAGTTTCATCCTGAATGCGCGGCAGCTCGAGGCGGTCGATTTCGGCGTTCTGAACTATCAGGGACTCGTGCGATGGCCGGAACATCGGATTCCACCGCAACCACCGGAAGTGCCGGCGGTGCGGATGCACCGTCACCGGATGCACGGCAAACGCCGTGCCCGACAACCCGCCGCACATCAAAGACAGCAGGAGGACGGCCGCGAATTGGAATCTACCGCTACGTTTCACGAAGTGGTTCCCGTGTGGGGCGGACACTCTTGTCCGCCGCTCTCCCACGCAAGTGCCGCTATTCTAAGCCATGCTGTCAAGTCGCCCTATTCAAGACGACCGACAGGCCATTACTTGCGTACCCAACGTCTTGAGTATCCGCGCTGATTACTGCAGGTTACTCAACTCGTGTGGCACACAGTCTCAACTTTCTTATCGGCAAGTTGCGGGCCATTCTTGAGCGTCCGAATGGCTATGCCTATGCGCTCTGCCAGCTATCACTTGGCGGGATTCTCGCCGACACACCTCAACCAGGCACCGATGCAGTGACAAAAATCAGCGCCGCAAAAGGTCAAGCGTCATGTGCCGGAACCATCCTTAATTTCGTCCGCTTCAATGACCTTGCCAGTGTCGCGAGCAGGTGAGCCCGAAGCAGGTCGCCTCAAGAAAGCAGGAGAAACCGTCCATCTCGCCCCGTCATCAGTAACGACCGTTACTGATTTCTTGTTGTAACGAACGAGCATTCCCTCAACCCTTCCGTGTCTGTCAGTTTGGAAGGAAACCCGCTCTCCAATATTGAACTCCATCATCCGAACGTGGGCGTGCATCTGGTGGAGCATGCGGAGCCGCTCGACGATTCTCCGGTTCAGATCGATGAGTTCCGACTCGGTCAGTTGGTCGATGTTGATTCTCATTTGCAGTTCGCAACAACCGTTTTGGACTGGGGAAAAAGCCCGACTTACAGTCGTTGCCGATCGAGGTGTCCGGGCTTTAGGCCCCGAGGTTACCCTCTGGTATATGACGCATCGTACAGAGCAAACCTCAGCGGCAAAAGCCGCGTGCTTTGTATAACCTCAATCGGCACGAGTAGAACTCGTGCTCTTCCCTTTGTTCCGGCACTTGGCATTCAGGACTCTCAATCAGCGCCGCAAAAGGTCACCCAGGGCTTGCTTCATGACCTGCCCGCCGACTTCGGAGATCGATTTGGTTAGCGGAATATCCTTGGGGCAAACCTCGACGCAGTTCTGGGCATAGCCACATTCCTGGATGCCGCCATCACCCATCAGCGCCGCCAGCCTCTCGCGCTTCAGAGCCTTGCCCGTAGGATGCGTGTTAAACAGCCGCACCTGCGCGATGGTCGCCGCACCCACGAAGCCCGTGTCCTCGTTGAACTGCGGGCAGGCCTCCATGCAACAAGTGCAAGAAATGCACCGCGAGATCGGATACGCCGCTTCCTGGTCCTCGGCCGTCATGCGCGGTCCCGCGCCCAGATCGTAAGTGCCGTCGATGGGCACCCAGGCCTTCACGGCCTTCAGGTTTTCAAAGATCACGCTACGGTCGGTTGCCAGATCGCGCACGACCGGGAACTTCGAAAACGGCTCCAGGCGAATCGGTTGCTCCAGATTGTCAATCAGCGCCGAACAGGCCATGCGCGCGCGTCCGTTAATCAGCATGGCGCACGACCCGCACACCTCCTCGAGGCAGTTCGAGTCGTAAGTGACGGGAGTGGTGGCCTTGCCGTCCTTGGTGACCGGGTCAGCGGCAATATCCATCAGCGCCGAAATGACGTTCATGTTCGGCCGGTAGGGAACTGAGAACTCCTCCCAGTAGAACTTGCCGTCGGGAGTGAGTTGCCGCTTGATCTTGAGAATTACGGATTTATCAGCCATTAGCAATTAGCCTTTAGCAATGAACTACAACCCTTGTCATCCTGAGCGAAGCGAAGGACCTATGCACTTTTCTTTAGGATTTAGGGCGCATCGGCCTGCTTCTTCAACTCTCGGCAAAGCGATGTCAAGTTCGTCGGGCATCGTTTTGCGGCGTTCGTACTGATCTTCCTCAAATCGTCACTGTTTAAAGTCTCATCCAGATGCCGGAGAACAAAACGCTTGAAATCCGGGTGCCCTGCGAGTTCCGCGAGACGTGGCAATGTTCCCCACCGTTCAACGAGGTTGCGCGCGACCGCTTCGCTTACTCCCTCTGCCCGACCGCCCTCATCGCACCGACGGTATAGCTTGTACCAGTCGTAAAGGCGATCCCATGATTTGAGTGTATCTACTGCTTCATCAGCGCTCTGGGCCTCTTGCTGTGTACAGGGACGGCCTTGCCCAAACGCAGCCATCGAAGAAGTTACGCAGAGCGCCACTACAAGTTGTCGCCACACTCAGTACTTCCTCGCGCGTGGCGGAATCAGCGACGCATCCACCGGCTCGAACTCGAATTTCGGTTCATCTGCGTCCGGGGCGAAATATGCTTTCGTGGTCTTCATCCAGTTCTTGTCGTCGCGGTCGGGGAAGTCGGGCTTGTAGTGGGCGCCGCGGGATTCGTCGCGCATGCGCGCTCCCTGCGCGATGACCCGCGCCAACTGCAGCATGTTGTAGAGTTGGCGCGCGAAGACCACCGTGGTATTCGCCCACAGCGTCCTGTCGCTTAGGTTGATCTTGCGATAGCGTTCGAGCATCTCGACCAGCTTGGCGTCAGTCTGCTGCAAATTCTTGTTGTAGCGGATGACCGTGCAGTCTTTCGTCATCAACTCGCCCAGTTCGCGCCAAAGCTTGACCGGATTCTCATTCCCCTCATTCTTCATCAGCAGCGCGTTGTTCGCTTCCTGCTTCTTCTTCTCCGCGTCGAAGTGCCCGTTGCTCGATGCCCCCTGCAGCCCGCGCGCATACGCCACCGCGTTCGGCCCCGCGATCTGGCCGCCGAAGATGCACGACACCAGCGAATTCGCGCCCAGCCGATTCGCCCCGTGATACTGATACTCGCACTCGCCCGCCGAATAAATGCCCGGAATGTTCGTGGCCTGTTTGTAGTCGATCCAAAGCCCGCCCATGGTGTAATGCATGCCGGGGAAAATCTTCATCGGCGTGTCGCGCGGATCGTCGCCCACGAACTTCTCGTAGATCTCGAGAATGCCTTCCAGTTTTTTGTCGAGAATCTTGCGGTCGATATGCGTCAAGTCGAGGTAGACCATCGGCTTGCCATCAATGCCGAGGTTGTGCTCGTAGACGACCTTGAAGATGGCTCGCGTAGCTACGTCCCGCGGCACCAGATTCCCGTACTTCGGATACCACTCTTCCAGGAAATACCACCGCTCGCCCTGCGGAATCGACTTCGGATCGCGCTTATCCCCCGGAGTCTTCGGCACCCACACCCGTCCGCCCTCGCCGCGCGCCGACTCCGACATCAAACGCAGCTTGTCCTCGCCCGGAATCGACGTCGGATGAACCTGGATGAACTCCCCGTTGGCGTAGTAGCACCCTTGCTGGTAAAGCGCCGACTGCGCCGACCCGGTACAAACCACAGAGTTGGTCGACTTGCCAAAGATCGCCCCAATACCACCAGTGCAGATGATGATCGCGTCCGCAGGGAAAGTCCGGACTTCCATCGAGCGCAGATCCATGGCGCAGATGCCGCGGCAGACGCGCTGTCCGTCGAGCACCGCTGACAGGAACTCCCAGTGCTCGTATTTCTTCACCTTGCCTTCGGACTCATACCGACGCACCTGCTCATCCAGCGCGTATAAAAGCTGCTGCCCCGTGGTCGCGCCTGCAAAGGCGGTGCGGTTGTACAACGTCCCGCCAAAGCGGCGGAAATCGAGAAGTCCCTCGGGCGTGCGATTGAACGGCACGCCCATGCGGTCGAGCAAATCAATGATCCCCGGCGCGGCGTCGCACATGTCTTTGATCGGAGGCTGGTTGCCCAGGAAGTCGCCGCCATACACCGTGTCGTCAAAGTGCTTCCACGTGGAATCCCCTTCGCCTTTCAGGTTCTTCGCCGCGTTAATTCCGCCCTGCGCGCACACCGAATGCGATCGTTTCACCGGAACAATCGAGAACAGGTCGACCTCGCCGCCCATCTCCGCGATCTTGATCACCGCGGCCAGCCCGGCCAGGCCGCCTCCTACCACAATAATTTTCGGAGCTGCCATGATTTCCTTATCGCCGTTCAGTAATTTGCCGTTCGTTCATTCCCGTCGTCCCGGACTCTATGAGTTGCTGGGGACGCGACCGGAACGCAGTGAGACTGGCCAATCCCGCGCCGGTCAGTACGAAAAACAGCGCCAGACACAAAGCCAAAAACCGCTTCTGCGCCTTCTCCCCGGAAACGATGCCCCACTTCGCCGAGAACAGCCAGATGCCGTAGGCGAAGTGCCACGAAGCCGCGATCAACCCCAGAACGTAAAACAGGAAAAACGGCGTCTGAAACACTTCATACTGCACCTTGCCGAACGAGGCCATCGGATTGTCGTGCAGATCGACCCCGGTAAACCTCATCGTCCAGGTATGCCACACGATGTAGGCGAAGGCGATGCCGCCCGTCCAGCGTTGCACCGTGTACATCCAGTTGCCGGTCCAGGGATACGCAATGCTGTTCCCGTCTCCGCGGTACCAGATATAGAACCCATAGAGCGCGTGGAACGCGATCGGCAGCCAGATCCCGAACAATTCGAGGAAGAACACCAGCGGCAGATTCGCCAGAAAGCTGACCTGGCGTGCATACGCGGCCGGACCGCTGATCGCAGTCGAGTTTGAAATCAGAATGTGTTCGAACAGAAACGCGCCGACGGGAACAATACCTGTAAGGGAATGCAGTCGCCGCAGAACGAACGAAATCCCTTGACCCGCGCGCAACGGCGCAACTCCATGCGACAACACGGGAGCATTAGAACTGGCTGACGCCACGTAGCGCTCCTTATAAGTTCGGTGATGAGAAAAGAACCTGTAATTATCTTGCGCCGGGAGAAGTTAAGTCAAGGAACGTGCCTTAAGACTGGTCCGAAAAACAGATGTGGAGACAGCCGCCCTCGGTCCGGGCGAGCAAAGCTCGACGGGTCCGGAACCCTGCGGAACAAGAAATCAGTCTTCTCTTGGTATCACCCGGTCATAGAGGGCCATACTGATCTCTTGTGCAAGGGCATGCCACGCTTGAAGGCACTGCCATTTGTATGACACCAGAAGGTTATCTGCGCCTGTTCTTCGGAGTTATTTCGCTATAACTTGCCAGGTCCTCCAGGATTCTGCGAGGCACGCCTGCCTCGTCGTAGCCGTTTCGATTGGAGGACATCTCGGCTATAAATTGAAGACATGATTCGCGGGCTCTCGCAATGTTCGGCAGACGCGAAGTCTAACCCTCGTGGGATCCGTGTTTTCAACGTTATTTAGGCGTCGATGGGGCGGAAAAACCGTCGCACCATTCCAGAAACTTCCGAAAAGCCTCGCCCCGATGGCTATATCCCGCCTTCTCTTCCGCCGTCAGTTCCGCAAAAGTCTTCTGAATCTGCGGAGTGTAAAACACCGGGTCGTATCCGAATCCGTTCGTGCCCCGTGGAGCATTCAAAATGATGCCTTCGGCTACCCCGCGAAACGTAGCCAGAGTCTTTTCGTCACGCGCCGCGGCCAAAACGCAAACGAACCGTCCGGTGCGCTTTTCCGGCGGAACATTCTTCAGTTCCCGTAGCACCCGGGCGTTGTTGGCTTCATCATCCGTATTCCCGTCGGCATCATGTGGCTCGACGTCATGCAGATCGGGAGCCGCGTAGCGCGCGGAATGCACGCCCGGAGCGCCGTTCAGCGCGTCTACTTCCAGGCCCGAGTCATCGGCCAACACGATCTCTCCCGGGACATAGCGACTGTACTCTTCCGCCTTCTTGCGTGCATTGGCTTCGAACGTGACCCCATCTTCAACCACAAGTGGCAGGGAAGAGAAGTTAGGAATCCCAGCGATCTCGATTCCGTGGGCCGCGGCGGCCCCGGCAAAGTCTCGCAGCTTGCCGGGATTCGAAGTGGCGATGAGGATTCGTCGATTCATAGCTCCAATCTCACGTCATCCTGTCAGTAGCCGTTTTTCAGACGGAGCGAAGTGCCTGCCCTGAGCTAAGCCGAAGGGATCTCGCGCGGATCTGGGACGTGGCGACGCTTCAAGCGAGATCCCTCCCTTGGCTGAACTGCGCCGAGGTTTGGGATGACGAGTGGTGTCTCCTGCTCTGGATTGCTATGAGAACCCACACGCACACAACACCGAGCACCGAGATGCAGCCACCCACCGTTCGATCCCACGTCCGCACAAATGTGATCCGCACGCGATTCATGCCCGCCTCGACCGGAACCAGCATCTGCCCCGTTCCCTCACGCTGCATCGTCGACACCGCGTACCCATTTACCTCTGCCTTCCAGGCCGGATAGCAAAACAGACGCAGCGCCACCCGATCGGCTGCCGCCATTTCTACCGTGAACAACTTTGTTTCCGCATTCCACTGCAAAACGTGGATAGCCGCGTGTGCCGTTCCGTCTACGCGGACCTTCCATGCATCCTTCGCGATCGCCGCCGGATCGGCTCCGGTGGGCGTGTACTCGTCGGTTCCTTCGTAGCCCACAGCATCCGCCATGTTGTCCTGCATCTCGCGCAGATCAGCGGCGTTGTCCCACCACGGCGGCTGAATGCGCTGCCACGCCACGGCAATCACGCAGACCGCAACCGCCCAGACCGCGATGCGCATCCACCAGCGCCGCACGCCCACCGTCACGAAGATCGAGAAGATCATGCTCAGGCAGAGCAACCAGCGCCAGGGAAATTGCATGAATTCCAGCTTGGGCAGAAATTTCCACAGCAGCGCCGTCACCGGAAACATCAAAGCGCTGCACCCCACGCCCCACACAATGAGCGCCTTCCAGAGCCCCGGTGGCGAACCACGCCATTTTCTCGCCGCCCACGCCGCCGTAAACGTCACCGCGATCTCGAGCAGCGCAACCCACGAGATGATCCGGTTGAAAGCATCATGGTCCGCATCCGTCGTGTGTATAAAAAGAAAATTGTCGACCGGACGCGAACCCGCGGACACCGCCGCAGCGATATCTACCCACCTCTGCTCATAAATCGCCGGCAGCAGATAAAACGCGGCCAAGCCCGCTCCCAACGCAACCGCCGCCGCGCCCACCAGCAGGATCCGCCACCCGGGTGCCCCACTTTTCGCGTCTTTTGCGAGAAGGGGGACTCGCCAAGACCGCCGACGCCAGGCAAAGCAAATAAGCAGCAGCGCCAGTGAATAGTGAATCATCACCGCCGCCGGCGCATTCGTCAGCCAAGCCGCGGCCAGCACCAGCGCCAGAGGCACAATCACGCGGCGGCCGTCGTCCACAACCTTCAGCACCAGCAGCAGCACCAGCGGCACCAGGCAACTCGCCAGCAACTCCGCAAATGCGCTGCGCCAGTACACGATCACTAGATGGTATGGGTTCACCGCATAGAGCACAGCGGCAAACATCGCGTCGCGGCGGTCGAGCCATCGCCGCGCCAGCAGGAACATCGACGCTCCCGCCAGCACCAGCACGATCCAGATGTACACAGCAGACGCCAGGCTCCACGGAACGAGCGCGCTGAGCAGGGCACCCAGAGTCCACGACGCGGGAGGATAGAACACGAATCTCGGCTCGCCGTAAGCAAAATGTGCCATCGCAGCCCAACGCGGGTAGAAAACCCCTTGCTTCCACTGCGATAAGACCTCGATCCACGAGTAAAGGTGAAACTCAACATCGTGGCCTGACGGCGTGCCGAAAAAGAAGAAAGGAACCTCAACCGCAAACGCCGCCCCACAGATGGCCAGAAGCGGAGTCCAGCGCAGCGATAAAGCGCTGGGGTTGGCCCCGGGCGCGGCCTTTGGCGGATGCTCAGATTCGTTGGTCTTTCCCAGATTCGCTCCCAGAACCGATCCTCGTGGTGTCCACCAATCCGAATTACGCAAATGAAAAGCGTTCTCAGTCTACATTTAACCTGAATTTAATATTGCTGAAACCATCCCGCAACGGAGTTCCGCTAGCGTACTCCAATCGGGGTGGAACTGACCCAGATCGGAGAACCCGCTCCAGAGACGGGGTTCGGGTTCTTCGATTCTCTGGATGTTTTTCGCCGCAGAGCGTCTCGCCACGTTTCGCTCTCTTCTGCTGCGCTGCCGCCGAAAATCTCCTCAAAATCTCGGCCACGGACCTGCCACGCGAGCTTTCTCCCGGAGCAACTGACTCAATAAGATTTTGGATTTTTGCTGAGAACTGGAAGCTACACAGAGGCTACGTCTGCGGGGGTACGCTGATGACGGAGTTCGGAAAGAAACGCATCCTGTTGCAGGGAAGTGCCGCGCCGCAAAAGCTCAAGCAACAGGTCTTCCATCTCGTCGGCAGGTTCCTGCGACTGTTCGGCGTGTTCAAACTGACTGAGATCGGCCACCAAGGCCCGTGGAGAAACAATCAGCTCCGGCGTCGTATCCGGGCAATTGCGTAGGAAGTTGATCACATTGCCCACCTGCGCCCGCTGCTCCGGCGTGCGGGAAGGGAACTCCACCCCCATGCCGTGTCCGGGATGCGCTACCCGTACCATGCCTTCGGTATGAACTTCAAGTTCTCCGGTTTTGAGACAAAGGTCAATCAACGCCCGCTCGGGGAACGGCGCGTCGGTCTCCACGTAGCAGCCACCGAGACTCAGGTCCGTAAGTTTGCAGTGCGGTACGGTCTCATCGCTCTCGGAGCCTTGATTTGCTGCCGCGGCTTTTAGCCAGGCCTTCAGTCCGGCTGAGACCTCTTCTGGCACATCCAGAAAACGGACACCAGTCTGCCCGTTGGGATTGGCCCACGCTACCTGCCCGTGAGCCTCAACTTTCACCGCGCCATCGGGCAACTGAAACTGGAACGCCAGCAACGACCCCGTGGTTTGCGGCTCGGCCGTCAGTACATCCATCCCGGTTTCCGACAGATCGAGCAAAATGCCATCCACTTTGCGGGTGTCGGGCAACGTGATCTGTACCGGAGCCTGCACCGGAACCCGGAAGGCGCGTCGCCGTTCGCGGCTCAACAAAGCCGCCGCCGCTCGCAATCCGGCCTTCGCGCCTTCTTCCGACACGGGTTTGTACAGCACGAAATGAGCGCCACCGCTCAGGATGTCGCGCACCTTGGTCGGATCTGCCACCAGCGCAATGCTTATTGCCCCAGAGCCCAGATACCTTGCCTGCTGCAGGGCGTCGCTGGCAGCCTTGGGATCGTCAAAATCGGCAATAATCGCGTCGAACTTCTGCTGCTGGATCCGAGCCATGGTGGTCTCAGGATCGCTGGAGCGGTCCACCGTGATGCCGAGCGTGGGCAAAACTCTGCCCAATACGTCAGCCGCTGAGTCATCCGTGGAAACCAGTAGTGCCTGAAGGTTCATAGATCGTTTTCGCTGCGATTGCCTTGCCAGAGTTTATGGCCAACGAGGTGCCGCAGGCCGCGCCGGTTTGGAGGCAGCTGCCGAGCCGCCGCTCGCGCCCGCCTTCGCCGCCATGGCGTCGGCCGAGCCCGAGGCGTCGTCTACTTCCGCCAGCACGGCATTGTCTTCGTCGTCATTCTCAGCCAGCAGCGGCGCTACTTCACGCAGCTTTTCCGCAGCCTGCTGCAGCATCTCGATCTGCTTGCCAAGTTGGGCGTATTTCGCCTGCTTCTGCCGCAGGACCTCATGGATATCTTTCATACAACCCCCTGCTGGCAATCTAAGGAGGGTGGGCAGGTGGGGTCAACGGTAATCCCCCCGCCCAGATTACGGGGGTAATCGGCGGTGGGTTTTTCGGGACGAAACGAAAAAGGCCCCGCCCAAGGCGGAGCCTCTTTCCAACCAATTTGAAACGGGATTCAGGCCTTTTTCTTCAGGCGCAACGCTCCAGCTAGGCCTACCAGTCCTGTGCCCAGCAGACCGAGCGTCCCCGGTTCGGGTACAACCGTCTTGCATTGCGTTTGGGCGTCGCCATTCAACAACCCGATCGAGCCCCCGAAGGAGTCGGCCTTGACCGTCAACTCCTCAATCTTTCCCGTAACGATCGCACCGCTAAACCATTGACCGGTAACGGTGCCCCTCAGGGTGAATTGGACCTCCCCATTGGCGAAGGTGACACTGGTCAAAGTGACCGGACCCACGAAACTGCCGTGGAAGATAGTCCCATTGGGAATCCCCTGCTGTCCATCTCCAGTGATCACAAAGCTGCCGCCACCGTTGAAGATTTCTTCCCCGTGCGGACCCAAGCCCCGCAACGACCCAGTGGTGAAACTCACCGTTCCCAGGTCGCCTCTCGCCTGACCCGATCCCATTCCCTGGACTGCAACCAACTCGGAGCCTCCCAGGCTCAGTCCTGAGCTGCTGCCGGTCAGGGTGCCGCCACCATTCGTAAAGTCAATCGAATGAGCCATCGCCATCGTCGAGAGCGCCAGAACTACCAGAAGCATCAGTGCCGTCCGCTTCATAGGAAACCTCCTCGAAACTCCCACTTTCCGAAACTGCCGCGGTGGGGCTCCGGGCTTGAAATTTGACGCTAACCTAGTCCTTTGTACCTAGAATGCGCATTTTTTGTACCACAAGTTGACTAATCGCAAGACATTGAACAGTCATTAGTTAGCTACTATCTCCTCAACTCTTGTCGCAGTCGAAGTGCAAAGTATTGCATACATGTGTCCCGGCGTGACCGTGATCAGTCCGGCGGCTCGACCGCGATGGATGAGGTAGCAAGCCTCACCCCGTCAGCGACGGTAACTTGTCCGCCGCCCCCAGCAAAAAGATGGTCCCAACTACAATGCTGTAAGCAGACGTCAGCAAGGTGAGGCCGCGCAAGGCATGCGTGCTCACGCCGCTCGCCGCGCTGGCCAGGGCGCGGGAAAACACGTTTTGGGATGGCCCTGCCGGAGCTATCCACCCGCGTAGTTTGTCGAGCGAAAACAGGCCCGCCGCCAGCCCACACATCAGCGTGTTCATCGCCACCAACCCCACGATGAATACGAACAGCCCCAGCAAGCCCGACCACGTTCCGCCCAGATTCGCGGCCAGCAGAAACAACAGTAGTTGAGTTGGTGTCTCCGCTCCTAGCCCGTGAATCACGCCGACAAGAAAGGTCGACTTCGTTCCGTATCCGTCTCTGAAAACCTGAGGCGCCTCCACTCGCGTGCCGCCAAATATCCGGCTCAGCCGCCAGTAGACCCACAGCATGCTGTTGATCAAGAGCGTGATCCGCGTCCGCGGACGGCCGTGACGGTGCCACGACGGCCGCAAAAACGTGCCCAGCACGTAGATGCCGAGCGTCAATAGCGTAATACCCACCAGGCGCTCCGCCCACCGATCGCTGGCCGCGGGCAGCGAAAGCCGGAAAGCAACCGCTGCCGTCCCCAGCACCGCCACGGTCGTCGCGTGCCCGGTCACGTAGAGCAGGCCGAAACGCATCGCGTCGCGTGCCCGTGCCTGCACGCTGCTGATGTCGGTAATCGCCGCGATGTGGTCGTAGTCTAGGCCGTGCCGGAAGCCGAGGACTCCGGCCGAGAGCAATGCCAGTCGCAAACTGCCGGAATCGATCATGCCGGAATTGACCATGCAAGAAAGCGAGAGCGCAGACACCCATTGCGCCATGGGCTCAGGCCCGAAATCAGTGTGTAGGCTAGCACAGTTCTCAGGTCGAGAAGTGGGGCGCCTATTCCTTTGCCGGGGCCGCCCCCCCGATCAGTTCCCGCAGTCGCCGCGAGAGGATGCAGGCCAGCGACCGGTAGAAACGAGAACCCAAGTGTGGAAATAGTTCAAACAACGACTGCAGCGTCGCCCGATCCAGGTAGTACGCCTCGACCGCTTCCTTCGCTACCACATTGGCCGTAGCCGGAAGCTCGTCAAGATAGGAGATCTCGCCGCAAACTTCACCGGGCCCGACACCGGGAATCGTCCCCCGCAGGGGAACCTGCACCGAGGCCGCTCCCTTCAGCAACAGATACACTCCGTGCGTCCGTTTGCCTTGTTGGACAATTGAATCGCCCGCCTTGAAATGTACGCGCGCGGCTTTGTCCACGATCAGAGCCCAGTCGTTCGGTGTTAAGTACAGCAGTCCCTGCTTGGCGGCCGACAATACCGACACGTCTTGCTGCTGGATTGCCTTCGACATGGCGCGTGTGCTCGCAGCCCGGAGAGACCTCTCCGGAGGATTGAAAGACAGACAACAGGGCGAAAATGAGACTAGCAGAAAAGACGCCGCGCGGCACCCCACCCCGAACCCGCGAAGTCACCGCACTGCAGGGCTTATCGAATCCGAGTCCTGGCAAGCATGGTCTCAATCGGTGAGAAGGCCCGGCCGATGAACCCCTGATCCGATCTCAGGGATTCTGCATCGGCCTGCTATTTGACGCCGGCTGGGGTACTGGCGCTTTGTCCTCGGAGCTGACTGAAAACAGCATGTAGTGATCAGAACTGTGCCGCCGATGGTAGCGATGCCGGTTCAACTCAAAGAAGATATCAACATTCTGAGGCAGCCACAGTTCGATGTTCTTGTTGTCGAAACGGACTGGGCCGTACTCCGCTATTTGATGTTGGACCGACAGCCGCGGCAAGGGGCCGGCCAGGTCGGACTCGATACGCAAAATCTGAAAATCGTTGGCGGCGATCCACGCCCGCCCCTTTAGTTTCATCGCATACGAATCCGCCCCTACCTT
>Ga0209698_10001179_pt1 | contig 30243 bp, 29 predicted proteins | sample LitLauG_LLR_2012_FD_187203 | JGI IMG/M metagenome (GOLD analysis project Ga0209698, IMG submission 187203) | Freshwater sediment microbial communities from Pennsylvania, USA - Little Laurel Run_MetaG_LLR_2012 (SPAdes) (version 2) | ecosystem: Environmental > Aquatic > Freshwater > Creek >... | reverse complement strand
GAGGACCATCCGAGCTGGGGACCCTCGATCAGTGCGTAGGTGAGACCGAACAGTGAGACGGCCGACGTGACGACCCCCCCGACGTCGAGTCGGCGCCCGGCGATGCGAACGTCGGCGGGCACGGCCCACATCGCCAGCGCGAGCGTCGCGACGCCGAGCGGGACGTTGAGGTAGAAGATCCAGTGCCACGACGCGTGCTGGGTGAGCACGCCCCCGATCACGGGTCCCACGGCCAGCGCGAGGGCGCCCACGGCGCCCCAGATGCCGATGGCACGCGCGCGCTCACCGGGCTCCGTGAAGGTGCTCGTCACGATCGCCAGGGTGGTGGGCGTCAGCAGCGCCGCCCCGATGCCCTGGAGCGCCCGCGCGACGATCAGCGCCGTGGGGCTCGCTGCGGAACCCGCGAGCAGCGACGCCCCGGTGAAGACCACGAGGCCGATGCCGAGGAGCCGACGGCGGCCCACGACGTCGGCGAGCCGCCCGCCGGCGAGCAGGAGTCCCGCGAAGAACAATATGTAGGCGCTCACGACCCACTCGATCCCCGACTCGCTGAGCCCCAGTGACCGCTGGATCGTCGGGATCGCGACGTTCACCACGTTGTTGTCGAGGTAGGTCATGAAGGTGCCCAGCGACACCGCGAGGAGGATCCAGCCCCGGTTCGTGGGCGTCGAGCGCGCGCCCGGGACCTTCCGCGTCGTTGGTGCTGTGGTCATGGATCCCCCTTGTGTGATGGACAGTGTCCCTGTCCGTCGTTCCTGAACGTTGTATAGTATGACCTGAACGATGTACAGTTGTCAACCATGAACGCCGCCGCGGCAACGAAGGGCCGCCTCGACCGGGACTCGGTGGTCGCTGCGGCGACCGACCTGGCCGACGCCGAGGGACTCGATGCGCTCACCATCCGACGGCTCGCACAGGCCCTCGGCGTCACCCCGACCGCCCTGTACTGGCACTTTGCCGACAAGCAGGCGGTGCTCGACGCGATCGCCGACCAGCTGTGGGCCGACGCGCGCGACGAGATCGGCGAGCCCCCTGAAGGCGACGATGTCTGGCGCGACCTTCGACAGGTCTTCGTCGGGCTCGTCGCGGTGCTGCGCCGCCACCCCTCGCTCGCGCCGCTGACGCCGATGCGCGCGATCGACTGCGACGCGAGCCTTTCGATCACCGAGCGGACCTTGGACTTGCTGGCACGTGCGGGCTACGACGAGCCACGGGCTGCTGACGCCGCCCGGCTGCTGTTGTGCACGGCGATCATGCTCGTCACGAGCCAGCCCGGGGCCGCCGTCGCCGACGCGCAGCTTCGCGACCAGATGCTGCGCAGCAAGCGTGCGGCGCTGCTCACCCTGCCCCCCGGGCGCTACCCGCGCGTCGAGGCGGCGGCCGACCACCTCGTCGACTGCGTCGAGGAGCCCGACGGCTACTACGAGCTCGGTGTGGAGCTCATGGTCGCGGGCCTGCGCGCGAACGCGACGGCACCGAGCACGCTCATCGCCTGACGGGAGCGCGGTGTGCGAGGCGCCTCGTGCGCCGGGTGCGCTGCATGCCGATGCCACCGACGCGCTCGGCGGCGTGCCACGCTGTGCAGACTCGGACAAGGAGCACGGATGCAGGCTCGCGCGGCGGTTTCGGCACTCGTTCTCGCAGGAATCGCGCTCGCGGGATGCGGCGCGTCGTCGACGCCGACGACCACCACGAGCTCGACGACGACGACCACGCTCGCACCGCCGCTCGGGCGCGGGCAGCAGGCACCGGGCTCAGCGATCCCCTTCGCCCAGGTCGGGCCCGGTTGGCTCCTCGCCACCTGGAACCAGAACAAGCCCATAGGGCCCGGCGAGAAGGTCCCGCCGGGCAACCTCGAGAGTCCGCCCACCTCGCTGTTCTTGGTCAATCCGGTCGGCGGCCGCTACCTCGTCGTCGCGAACCCCAACGCGAACTACTACCTCGCGGCATGGTCCGGCGACGCACGTCGCGCGCTGATGGTGTCGGTCGGGGCCAACCCCGTGCTGCGGCAGGTGTCCTTGTCAACTGGGGCGACGCTCTCGAGCTTCACGTTCAAGGAGTCGAACTCGGTGCTCTTCACCTCGGCGCGCTTCACGCGGCCGAACGGCTACGCGTTGATCGTCGTCGCCCAGGTCAACGGGCACGACGTGCCCTACCGCTACTCGACCACCGGGGTGCTCCAGCAGCGCTACCCCTCCAACTTCTCGTCGCTCGGTCGCTTCGACGGCAGCGTTCTGTCGAGCCCCGACGGGACCCAGCTGGTGCTCGGCGCCGAAAGGGGCGTCGCGGTGGTGGCGAACGACGGCACGCTCGTGTCCCAGCTGCCGGTCCCGGGCACCGCGGGATTCTGCCAGGCGATGAGATGGTGGGCGACGAACGTGGTGCTCGCCTCGTGCATGGGGTCGAACGGATCGGCACGGCTCTACAAGGTGCCCACCGACGGCTCGGCGGTCACCGCGCTCACCGCGGTGCCGGTGCGACCCGACTATGGCGACATGAACGCATGGAAGCTGCTGAGCGGAACCTACGTGCTGGCCGCAGGGGGCTGCGGCTCGACCTACGTCGCCAAGCTGCTCCCCAGCTCAAGGACCGCGCCGATCACCGTGCCCGGTGTCGCCCCGGGCTCGAGCGTCTGGATCGATGGCGCGACCGACGAGCAGCTCGCCCTCCAGGCGACGGTCTCCTGCGGCAACGGCGAGTCCGCGCTGTGGTTCAACCCCGCCACCAACGTGTCCACCGTGGTGCTGGGGCCCCCGCTGCAGGGCGGGGGGGTCACCTCGGTGCTCAGCTATCCCGTCCCTCAGGGCTAGCACGCCGGTCGCGGGCCCGGCCGGGTCGTCGGCCCCGCCATCTGGCTCACATGGGCAGTGCCTCGTAGATCTCGAGCCCCCCGCCGGCCTCGAGGACCGGGCAACCCGACGCCAGCTTCGACGCCGCCTCGATGCTGTCGGCCTCGAGGATCGAGTACCCGGTCAGCGAGGCCGTCGCCGGTCGCGTCGACCCGTCCGAGCCGATCGCTGCGGATCCGCCGAAGGGGTTGCCGAAGTCGAGCACCGCGGAGCCCAGCGAGCCGAACCAGCCCATCCACTTCTGCATCACGGCCTCCTGGGCCTCGGGGGACTCGGCCATCGCACCGCCGGTGTAGACCACCACGAACTTCGCCATTTCGCCTCCTACAACCCCTCTCGGGGAGCTCGTCATCTGCGTAAGTGATCGCTTACGTAAGCATATGCTAACATATTGTCGTGGACACGCTCCTGAAGACCCTGGGCGAGCGCAAGCGGTGCGAGATACTCCGGCTGGTGTGGACCGAGGAGCTCCCGGCGACCGAGATCGCGTCGCACTTCCCCGAGGTCACCCGGTCGGCGATCTCCCAGCACCTCGGCGTCCTGCGCCGGGCTGGCCTGGTCTGCGAGCGCCGTCAGGGGACTCGTCGTCTCTACACGGTGAACCGCGACGAGGTCGAGCGGGTCCGGGGGTTCCTCGACTCGTTCTGGACCTCGAGCCTCGACAGGCTCCGCGACCTGGCCGAGTCAGACGAGTCCTCGGCGAGCCCACCTACGCCACCCCTGAGGAAAGTGAGCGCATGAGCACCGAAGCCGTCAAGGAAGTCACGATCAACGCCGCGCCGGCGACGATCTTCCCGTACCTCGTGGAGCCAACGAAGTTCGTCCAGTGGATGGGCACCGAGGTCGACTTCTCCGCCGTGCCCGGCGGGGAGCTCCGGGTGCTGTGCGGCGGCGTGAACCCCGCTGCGGGAGAGTTCCTCGAGATCGTCCCGTTCGAGCGCGTGGTGTTCACCTTCGGCTGGGACCTGCCGGAGCATCCGATCCCCGCGGGCTCCACGCAGGTCGAGATCACGCTCACGCCCGTCGGCGAGTCGACGCTGCTTCGCCTGGTGCATCGCGGGCTGCCCGATGACGCCGTCGGCGACCACCTCGGTGGATGGACCTACTACCTCGACCGGCTCGCCAAGGTCGCCACCGGATCCGACCCGGGGCCCGACAACCTCGGCGCGTAGCGTGCGACCCAACAGAGAGGGCTCTCCCCGATGAAGAACGATCAGACCTGGCGGCTCATCCACTCGGAGCGTGCGGCCCTGGCCGACACGCTCGAGGGCCTCGAGCAGCCGCAGTGGGCGCACGACTCGTGGTGCAGCGGGTGGACGATCCAGCAGACCGTCGGCCACGTTGTCGCGGCGGCCGAGCAGACCTTCCCGAACTTCTACAAGGAGCTCATCGCAGCGGGCTTCAGCTTCGCCAAGTTCGCCGACGCCGGGGCGAAGAAGACCGGGGCCGCACCCCCCGACGAGCTCGTCCGACGCCTCCGCGATCGCACGACGACCACGAACCACCCGCCCGCGCCCGTGATGGCAATGCTCGGAGAGATCGTCGTGCACGGCGACGACATCCGTCGTCCCCTGCAGCTCGTGCACCACTCTCCCGAGGCCGCGCTCGTCGCCGTCGCGGACTCCTGGAAGAACTCGAACCTGCTCATCGGCTCGAAGCGACGGATCACGGGGCTCAGGCTCCGCGCGACCGACGTCACCTGGCAGCACGGCGACGGGCCGGAGGTCGTAGGTCCGCTGCAGTCCTTGGTCCTGGCGATGACCGGGCGAAAGGGCTCGCACGCCGAGCTCACGGGTGACGGTGTCGCGGTCCTGGCCGCACGCCCCTGACCCGAACGCCCAGGGGACACTGACCGCGCGACCCTGCGTCCAGATGCGCCGCAGCCCGGCGCCGCGGTCGCGGCGCGGGCGCGTTCGCGAGGTGCGGACACGTCGCGAGCGGGCTGGCTCGCTACCGTACGGAGATGGAGCTGCCCGCGAGGATCGGGCTCGTCACACTCGCGTGCCGCGACGTCGAGCGGATGCGCCGCCTGTTCGTGGACCTCGGGTGGCACGAGACCCCTGGCAGCGACGAGCACCACCGCACGTTCCAGTGCACCAACGGCGTCGTGCTCGCCCTGTACGCCGCCTCGAACTACGAGCCCGAGTTCGGCCCGGTGACGAGCGAGTTCCGCGGGATCACGCTCGCGGTCAACGTCGCGTCGTTCGAAGAGTGCGTCGAGATCCACGATGCGCTGTCGTGCATCGACGGCGTGGAGCTGCTCGAGCCGCCGACCGAGGCAGCCTGGGGTGGCGGGTTCAGCTGGCGTGACCCGGAGGGCAACGTTTGGGACGTGGCGTGGGCCAAGGGCACGACGCTCGACGACCGCGGGGGCCTCACGTTCCCCTAGCGCCGCGATCCGTCCGGGGCGCGGGCAGCGCGAGCCGGCTGCCCACGTGGACGACGAGCGGCGAGGTCACGAGGAGCGCGACCAGCGACCACCCCCACCACGGCAGCACGACCCACTGGGCGACGGGCAAGTAGCCGCTCCTGGGCAACGGTCCTGCAAGCGTCGTGATCCTCGACGGCGAGACGACCGCCGCGGACTGGCCGTGCACGACGGCAAGCCTGGTCGGCAGCAGCCCTGTGTTCACGAGCCTGGCGAGCACCCAGCCCTTGTGGTGCGGGTCAGGGACCGCGTCGAGCAGCGCGCCGCGTGCGAAGGGTCGCACGATCAGCGCGGGGACCACCGCGAGTGCCGCGAGCCACATGGTGAGGTAGGCACCGCGGTTCCTGTGGCGCAGCCTCGGGCGCACGAAGGCGGCCGCCACGGCGCCGATCACGAGCAGAGGGAGCACCCGGTAGAGCCAGCCCGCGCCCCACAGGGTGAAGTCGACCCTGCCCGTGACCTGCGAGGCGGTCAGCGTCCAGGGATCCGCAGAGAGGTTGGCGTCGCCCTTCGTGCGAATGACACCGCCTTCGACCGAGATGATTCGGTGCGTGTAGGTCTCCGAGGACCCGGGGGGCTGGAAGGAGATCAGCTCACCCGCGCGGTAGGTGCCCCCCGGTGGATCGTCGACGACGAGCGACCCGACGCACGCACCGGGGCACATCGACTGCGTCGACATCATCAGCAGGCGGCCGCCCATCGCCTGCCAGCCGATCGACGCCAGCGCGAGGAGCACCAGGATCACCGCCAGGAGCGACACGGCCCGGTCGACCGCACCGTCCGCCTCCCTAGCGCTCGTGGGGCCCGTGGCACCGCGCGATGTGGCGCCTCGTCGAGATCGCCGAGCCTCGCGCTGGACGTCGCGTCGCGTTGGCGCCGGGCCCGCCGTGACGGTCTCGAGACGCCCCGGGCCAGCGGTGACCGACTCGGCGGCGGCGCCCCGACGGGCCTCGCGCTGGATGTCGTGGCGCGTGCGAACCGGCACCGCGCATGTCGGTGCGGTCGCCGTCGCGAGCAGCGTCGAGTCGATCGTCGTCATCGACTCAGAGCTCCACGGACCCCGCGGCGAACGACAGCGACGCGTTCCACAGGGTCCCGGCCACTGCCGACGAGATCGTGAAGCCCGGGAGCAGGTGCAACCCGGCGACGCCCACGCCGGAGGCTGCGGTGAGCCGGAGCGTCACGACGAGGCTCACGGGCGACCCGCCGAGTGGCGGCGACATCGAGCTCACGGGCAGCGAGCTGAGAAGGTACGCGCTCGACGGCGCCGGGCACGCACCGGCGGCGACGGGATACACGCACGTCGTGGTCGTGCCCCTGGTCGCCTGCACCGTCACCATCACGCGGGGACACGCCGGCGCGCCCAGAGCGGGGACGGACCCGGTGAACGCGACGGAGCCGGAGTCAGAGAGCTGCCACGACGACGTCGGCGTCAGCGCACCGAGGGCCGAGACGTAGCTGGCCGCACCTCCCGCCGAAGCGGTCTGCAGCGCGGCCACCTGCGTCGCCGTGAGCTGCGTTGGGACGACGGCCACCTCGGCGAGGTCACCGGAGAGATAGGCGCCCGAGGGAGCATCGGGCCAGTTCGTCTCCGCCCCCCAACCGAGGTGCCACCATCCGGTGTAGTTGCGTGCGCTGGTGATCGCAGAAGACGCTGCCAACGTGCCGTTGACGTAGAGGGCGGAGCCAGCGGCCCCGACCGTCGCCGCGGCGAAGACCCACGTGCCGGTGTCGACCGTCGTCGTCGAGACGATCTCATGCGGGGCACTTGGGGTGCCGACCGCCCAGACGAGGCGGCCGGTGTCGTCCACCCAGAGGTTGCGGTCGTTGGTCGTCGTCGCCCTCGCGTACTGGGTGTTCGAGAAGCCCGCGATGGTGCCCGGCGCGGTGGTCTTGAACCAGGCGAGCAGCGTGAAGGACTCGGGGTTCGCGAACGACGTGCGGGTCTCGGCAAAGCCCGTGGTCCCGTCGAGCGCTGCCGCGAACTGTCCCATTGGCCCGGGGGCTCCGAAGCTGACGCCGTAGAAGGGAAGCGCGCCGTTCGTTGCGGCCGACGAGGTGTCGGCGAACTGGGCCACGCCGCAGGCTGCGGACAGGCTCGCGCTCGTTGGCGCGAAGTTCCCCGCAGAGCCGAGCGACGACGTCGCGCTCGACGCCGTGGTCGAGCTGAGCTGGCCGGAGGGGTACGGGGACCCTGGGCACGATGCGGAGTTGGTCGTGATCGCCGATCCCGTCGACACGCACGTCCCGCCGACGGGCGTGGTCCCTGACAACAGCATCGTCGCGGACGACAAGGTGCCCGTGGCGTCCCTCACCGATGCCGCGTCCAGCGCCGCCGCCACGCAGGTCCAGCCGAGGACGACGCTGAGCATCGAGGCGAGGGCCGCCGCGAGGCGGCGCAGCGCCCTCGGGCCGCGACGATGCCGGGCTTCCCGGGACTCGCTCCTTGGTGCTCGCATGGTGTCCGTATCGCTCCGTGAGGTTCGCGCTCGCCTCGCTCGTGGCCCTTGGAGATGGCCCGCGCGCAGCGGGCCACCCCCAAGGCCCACGGCGCCCCCGACTCGCTTAGTGAGTGCGGGGGCGCCGAGGGAGAGGGGACTACTGGGTGATGGACCAGGTCAGCGGGATGGTCGCGGTGAGCCCTTGGTCGGCGTTGGTCGCTGTTGCATCGAGCTGCACGGTGATCGTGTAGGTCGCCGATGCGCCCGCGGCCAGACCCGACAGCGCGACGTTCTGCGAAGCCAGCGTCGCGAGGGTGTTCGTGTTGGTCGGGGCGGTGCAGGCAACGCCGGCCGAGGGGAACACGCACTTGCCGGTCGTGTTGTTGTTGATGGTCACGTCCACCTTGCCGCAGAAGGCCGCGTCGGAGCCGACGTAGCCGCCGTCATCAGCAGAGGCCGCCGAGGAGCACAGGCCCGCGAGGAGGTTGGACGTCGACGTCGGCGTGTTGCCGACGTTCGTCAACGTCACCGTCGTGGACTGTGCCGCGCCGCCGGGAACCTGGAGGAGCTTGCCGCCGAGGTCGTCGCCCGTGCAGGTCGCGTTGGTGTTCGACGCGCTCACCGAGCCACCCGTGCCGGTGCCGGTGGAGTAGCAGGTGACGGCGCCGACGCCCTCTTTGAGCTGCACGGTGCCCGACGAGAACGTGTTCGTGGGGTTTGTCACGGTGGCAGAGAAGCCACCCAGGGTCACAACGGCTGTCGTCGCCAGCGCGGCGGTTGCCACGGCGGCGGTGGACAGCCCCCGCCAGTCTCGGAAGATCCGGGAAATACGCAAGATCGTCTCCTTTCAAGAGCCGACATCTCTCAGGCCACGATCTGTGACCGGTGTGGCAAGGTACGCAGCCCGGCTCCACGGGCCCTCACGGGATCCTCAACTCCCGCACAAGTTCGGAATCACGTTCTGGGTGTGGCTTCTGGGGACTGGTTCGGCTCCAATGTGCGGCTACGAGGCCCGCCCGCGTGTCCATTCGCGCTCACGTTCACGGCCCGTGCGCCTCGGGCCCACGCTCCCGCGCCCGCGGCCCGACCTCCAGCTCGCCCCGGCCGCGCGTTGCGAGGGCCTGTGACGCAGCGCCGGCGCACTTAGGTTGAGCCGATGCTCGAGCTGCTCCTCGTCGCGGTCGCCGTCGGCCTTGGCAACTTCGCCGCTGCGATCGGCATCGGAATCTCTGAGCACGACCCGAGGGCGCGCCTACGTGTCGGGCTGACCTTCGGCCTGTTCGAGGGCGCCATGCCGCTCGTCGGGTTGCTCCTGGGGCGGCGGTTCGCTGGGCCGCTCGGCTCCAAGGCCGCCCTCGTCGGGGGCGCGCTGCTCATCGCGACCGGCATCTACGGCTTCGTCCAGGCGCGGCGCCAGCACGACGATGCCGCGGCAGCCGCGCCGCTGCGGCTCCGCCGCCTCCTCCTGATCGCCGCCGCGCTGAGCGTCGACAACCTGATCGTCGGCCTCGCGCTGGGGACCTCGCAGGTCTCGCTGCTCGGCGCGGTCGTGACGATCGCGGTCGTCAGCGTCCTCATGTCGATGGCAGGCCTCGAGCTCGGCAGCCGACTCGGCGCGCGATTCGAGCGCTGGGCCGGTGAGATCGGGGCGGCCGTGCTCGTGCTGGTCGGCGCACTCATCGCTGCCGGCGTGTTCTGAGCCGGTCGGCCGTCAGGGCGGTCACCGCATCATCGTGCGTCGAGCGACGGCCTCGCGGCGAGGGGACCTGCTCAGTAGCATCGCCGCGGACGGATCGCACCGCGCGGCATGAGCCAAGGAGCCGACATGCACCACACAACCTCGCCTCGCAGTCGATGGGGCGCCGCTGCGGGCGCCGCCCTCGTGCTTGCCGCGCTCGCAGTCGCCCCCGCCGCGTCGGCTGCGACCTCGCCGCGCACCACGCTGTGCCAGAAGGTGTCCCTCGCGGAGGTCTCCAAGGCGCTGGGCGTCAAGGCGACCAAGGTGTCGACGACGCTCAACGGCAGCGTGACCGTGTGCTGGTACCAGGTCGGCAAGAACAAGAACGCCGTCTTCGTGCGCACCCAGACCCACGACAACGCCGCGGGGTACAACAACGACTTCAAGCTGGCCCAGAAGTACGGCGAGCACCCAAAGTCGGTGTCGAACTTCAAGCCGTACCCGGCATTCACCACCTGGATCGGCTCGGCGAGCTACGGCTACACCTACTCGGTCACCGTGCTCAAGAAGACCACCGAGCTGGGTGTCGGTGCCACGGGTACGACGCTCGCCAAGGTCGAAGCCTTGACCGCGAAGGTGCTGCCCGTCATCTAGCGGGCGGCGTCGCGTAGGGCGCTAGTGCTTCGGCTTGACCTGCGTTGCGCTCGTGGTCGTTGCGGCCGCACTGACGAGGTACCAGGTGCCCCCGTCGGCGGCGATGGCCTCGCCGCTGACCTGGCCGGCGCCGGTGTCACCCGAGTACCGGTACAGCGGGAAGCCGTTGAACGTCACCTGCTTCGTGGTCGACGACCGCTTGACGAAGCCGATCTTGCCCTTGACGCCCTTGCCGACGGTCACCGACTTGGTCGAGCTCGAGACGAGCAGCGGCGGCCAGTAGGTCAGGCACATGCCGGTGCAGTGCAGCTTGCCCTTCGACTCGTTGGACAGGGCGTACAGCGAGTGCCGCTTGGCGTTCGCGAGGATGCCCGTGTAGGGCTTGACCGTCGTCGCCTGGAGCTGCGGCGCCGTGGTCCTCGGAACCGAGGCCACCGCGGCGGTTGCGGTTCCCCCGAGCGCGACCGCGACGACGCCGAGCAGCGCACCGGTCCGCCGGGCCGCCGTGCGCCGTGGCGCCCTTGGAGTTCCCGTGGAATGTCCGAGCATGGCCCCCCCTTGGTCTGGCGCGTGCGCGCTCCCTCGTATGTACTACCCGCCCAGTCGACAGGTGCGTCGCCCCGCCACTCGCGGTCGCCAGTTCCCACGCCTGCGGGCACCGGCGAGTCCCGCCCGTGGGCCCGCCGGTCGCCGACGAGCCCGTTCCGCACCCGCCCGGTCCTCGTCGGCGCTAGATGTCCTTGTGGGGAGTGATCAGGTACTTGGTGCCGGTTGCCTGCCTCGAGTACTCGCCGAGCGCGGCCAGCGACAGGGCCTCTCGCAGCGAGACCTCCGCGGTGTACGTGCTCGCGAACGTCGACGAGAGACCGTCGGCCACCCTCTTTTGGAGGCGCCCGATGCCCTCGGCACCGAGGCCCATGAGAAACGGCGTGAGAAGGAAGCCGCCGATGCCCCAGGCGAACCCGAAGCTCCGCGTGAGCACGGTCGGGCCCCGGTCAAGCCCGCCGTAGATGTAGAGCTGCTTGTGCTTCGTCGAGCCGTAGCGGCTGTAGGCCGTCGCATCGGCCGACGCGGCGACCTCCATCGCCGTGAGGATCTGGCTCGCGAGCGTGCCGCCGCCGACGGCATCGAAGGCGAGCGTCGCCGACGTCGCGGTGACTGCGGTGACCAGGTCGCCCATGAAGCTCGCCGATGACGAGTCGCAGACGTGCACCGCGCCCAGGGAGTGCAGTCGCTGCGCCTGCTCGGGCGATCGCACGATGTTCACGAGCGGCACGTCGTCTTCGAGGCACACGCGGACGAGCATCTGGCCGAGGTTCGACGCGGCCGCGGTGTGAACGATCGCGGTGTGGCCCTCGCGTCGCATCGTCTCGACCATCGCGAGCGCCGTCAGTGGGTTCACGAACGATGACGCGGCGACCCTAGGTGCGGTGCCCTCGGGCAGCACGAGCAGCGAGGCGGCATCGAGCACGCGGTACTGCGAGTACATCGCACCCGCTGCGCCCGCGACCGTCCTGCCGAGCAGCGACTGGGCCTGCGGGCCGTCGCCCGCCGCCACCACGACGCCGGCGCCCTCGTTGCCCACGGCCATCGACTCGCCGAGTCGGGGAGTGAGCGATCGCATCCACGCCTCTGGCACCTGCATCGTCACCACGGGACGCTCGTCGGTGCCCGCCGCGCTGGCGGTCGCCACGTCGGCTCCCGCGAGCAGGAGTCCGAGGTCCGAGGGGTTGATCGGCGCCGCGTCGATGCGAACGAGGACCTGATCGGCTGTGAGCGTCGGGATCGGGTCCTCGGCCAACGACAGCTCGAGCACGCCCTCGGCGGTCACGAGCGAGCGCAGCGACAGCGAGGTGCTCGGAAGTGCTTCGGTCACGTGGGCCTCCTGGGGCTTTGGGATCGGTGCCTGCGGGATGGGTGAGAGGTGGGGATCGTGCGGCTCTCTCGCACTCAGCCCTCGAGCGTCGCGGAGAGGGTGATCTCGGGCACGCCCGCGAGCGCCCTGCTCACCGGGCAACCCGCCTTTGCGGCCTCTGCATGCTCGAGGAACGTCGCCCCGTCGATGCCGGGCACCTCGCCGACGGTGTGCAGCGCGACGGACACGATGGTCGGTGCGCCCTCGACCGGGCGGATCGTAACGACGGCCTCCGTGCGAATCGACGTCGGGGGGTGCTCCGCGCGCGACAGCCGTCCGGACAGGGCCATCGAGAAGCACGCAGCGTGCGCCGCCGCGATGAGCTCCTCGGGGTTGGACCCGGGCCCCTCCTCGAACCGCGACTTGTAGCTGAACCCACCGCTCAGCGAGCTTCCCGCGCTGAACGTGCCGGTGCCACCTTGGATGTCGCCGCTCCACTGCGCCGTGCCGTGCCGCTCCGCCATGTGCCCTCCTAATGGTCCTCGCGTGCGCCTGCGGGGACGCGAACTGCACCCGGCAGGGACTGCTCGGATGGACCCTACGGGCCGACGGCGACTCGTGCGCGTTCGCGGTCAACTGCCCCGAATCGCGGCGCGCGTCGGGTGGCGGGCCTCGAACTCCGCGGTGCTGCGGCGGACCGACTCGAGCCCGCTGGAGCGACCGGGACCGCTGATCGCCACCATGTCGCGCGGCCCGACGGGCTTCACGCACTGGTCGCAGACGAGGATCGGCGTGCTGACGTGGTCGCAGTCGAGGTGCACCGTCTCGATCGGCGGACCCGAGGGCGCCCCGTAGCGATCGCCCCACTCGCGCATCGTCATGAGCACGGGCCACAGGTCCCGGCCCTTTTGGGTCAGGTGGTACTCGTGGCGCGGTGGGTGCGAGGAGTACGAGCGCCGCTCGAGCACGCCGGCATCGACGAGCGAGCGGAGGCGGGCCTGGAGGATGTTGCGAGAGATCCCGAGCCGCTCGAGCAGCGCCTCGTAGCGCCGCACCCCGAGGAAGACGTCGCGGATGATCAGCAGGCTCCACCACTCGCCGACGACCTCGAGGCACTGTGCGATCGAGCAGTCCATGTCCGCGAAGCTCTTGCGTTCCATGGAGTGAGCCTAGTCAGTTGCATGACAGGATGCACTCCGCTAGCGTGCGTTGCATGACGCAACCTTCTGCGGCGACCGCGATCCCGCTGGCCCCACACCACCGACGCATCTTCCTGGTCACCGCACTGGGCGCGTTCATGGCCTCGCTCGACCTCTCCATCGTCAACGTGGCCTTCCCCGCGCTCGAGCGGGCGTTCTCCAGCGAGCCGCGCGCGAGCCTCGCGTGGGTGATCACTGGCTACTCGATCGTCTTCGGCTCGCTGCTGGTGATCGCCGGCCGCACCGCGGACCGCCTCGGGAGCAGGAGGGTGTTCTTCGTCGGGCTCGCGATCTTCAGCGTCGGCTCGGCGACGTGCGCGATCGCCCCGGCGGTCCCCGTGCTGATCGCGGGGCGCGTGGTCCAGGGCATAGGTGCTGCGGCGCTGCTGCCTGCGTCGCTCGGGCTCCTGCTCGGCGCGTACCCCGCCGAGCGGCGCAGCCAGGTCGTCGCGCTGTGGGGCGGCATCGGGGCACTGGCCGTGGCGACCGGTCCTTCCATCGGCGCGGCGCTGATCACCGCGTTCTCGTGGCGTGCGGCGTTCTACGTCAACCTCCCCGTCGCCGTCGCGGCGTGGCTGATCGGACGACGGGTGCTCGAAGAGTCCAAGCGCAACAGCGCGACCTCGGCGCCGGACTACCCCGGCGTCGTGCTGCTCGGGCTCTCGCTCGCCGCGCTGGTGCTGGCCATCACCGAAGGTGCCAGCTGGGGTTGGTCGAGCCCGCGGGTCATCGCCTCCTTCGCGGCCTCCGCGGCGCTCGGCGGATGGTTCGTCGTCCGATCGCGCCGCCACGACGAGCCCGTGCTGGACCTCGCGCTGTTCAAGGTGCGCGCGTTCAGCGTCGCGAACATCGCGACGCTGTTCTACGCGATGGGATTCTTCGCCATGCTGCTCGGCAACATCTTGTTCCTCACGTCGGTGTGGCACTACTCGATCCTCACCGCGGGCCTCGCGGTGACCCCTGGACCGCTCGTGGTCGCCGCGGTGTCCGGCCCCGCGGGGCGCCTCGCCGGCAGGGTGGGGTTCCGACCCGTGCTGCTCTGCGGATTCGCAGTGTTCGGGGCGGGGATCGCGTGGTACCTCGCGCGCGTCGGGCTGCAGCGCGAGTACCTGTCGGCGTGGCTCCCCGGCACGCTCATCGTGGGACTCGGCATCGGGCTGACGTTCCCGGTGCTGAGCGCCGCGGCGGTCTCGCGGCTGCGGCCCGAGCGGTTCGCCGTCGGCAGCTCGGTGAACCAGACGGCCCGCCAGGTCGGGGGCTCGATCGGCGTGGCGATGCTGGTGGTGCTCCTCGGCACTCCGGCCACCGCGATCGGAGCGCTCGACTCGTTCCGGCGCCTCTGGCTGTTCATCGTCGCGATGGCGCTCGTCGCGGGCGTGACCTGCATCGCGCTGCCGCCGCTTCGGCGCGGCGCCGTGCCGCCGGTGGCGGGCGACGACCGGTCGGCGGCGCGGGGGATCGAAGAGATGCTCGACGGCGAGGTCCGCGTCCGCGACTGACACCGCCCCACGTGATCCGAGCAGCCCCGTCGACGGGGCGCTCCAGCTCTCATGCTGGCCTCATGGACGTGGGACCTTCGGCCCTAACGGCTGGGACCGGTGGGTGGCACCGTGCACGCGGCGCGAACGCGCGCACGGTGACGGAGGTGGGATTGTGATCAATGCGGGAACTTCGTGGAAGCTGGCTGCCTCGGCCGCGCTGCTCGTGGGGGTCGTCGGGTTCACCCAGGTCCACGGCTCGGGCGCCACGGCGGCCTCACCTCCCCAGTACGGCACCCTCAGCAACTTCGACGTGTTCAACGACACCGGGCAGGAGACCAACGGCTTCGAGATCGAGCTCGACGGCATCACCGCCGCCGACATCACCTACAAGTTCGGCGCCCCCTACGAGCGCTACGGCGACCCCACGATCATCCCGTTCTCCGGCGGCGTCGACGTCGTCTACGCGAGCCCCTACGACGCGACCGCCAAGAAGTTCACGGTGGGAACGCCGCTCGCCCCCAACCCGATCACCCCCACGGGCGGCCACGCCTGCTGGACCGGGGGTTCGGCCAACTACCCGACCGCGGGCTGCGAGCACTTCGGCCTCGGCCTTGCGGCGACGCCGACCAACGTCGCCTACTTCTGGCTCGTCCCCGACACCGCGCACCCCGGGAAGCTGACGACGCTGGGCGGCGGGGTGCAGCTGCCCGCACCGCTGTGGTCCGCCACGCCGCCGCCGCCCAACTCCCCGAATCCCGCGCCCGTCGTGGCCGCCGCGGTCCAGGCGCCCGAGCCCGACCTCGGCCAGCAGCTCGGCAACGCCGAGTGGGTGAAGGTCTTCGTGACCGAGTCCACCGGGCCCGCGTACCTCAACCACCTCGTCACGGGCGACAAGGCGGTCCCGAACAAGGTCACCGAGACCGAGACCGAGTGGTCCCTCATCCAGGCCGGCGCCGGCGGCGGGTTGCCCCAGGACCTCACCGAGTCGCTCCAGCTGGGCAAGACCTCCGAGTCCGTGACACGCCGCTTCGAGTTCTACAAGTACACGGGCGCCTACGACTCGGGCAGCCATGAGGCGCTCCCGGTCAACGACGCCGCGCCGTCGCCGGGCGAGCTCGGCAACCTGATCGGGACCCAGATGGGTGCGCTCAACCTCAAGAAGTCCGGCGCCATCCCGGGCGACCACACTGCGCCGAAGGTGATCGTGACGACCAAGCCCGCTGCGACCACGACGTCCCGGTCCGCACGCTTGGTCTTCCACGCGACGGACCCCGACAACCGGACGTTCACCTACTTCTGCTCGCTCGACGCCCGGATCCCGACGACCTGCACGAGCGCCAAGTCGCTCACAGGGCTCGCAAGGGGCAAGCACGTCTTCAAGATCTACGCGGCGGACGCGGCCCGCAACGCGTCCAAGGCGGTCACGATCACCTGGACCATCAAGTAGGCCGCGACACGCACACCTAGGCCCGGGCAGCGGGGCTGCAGCGAGCCTGCCACCGCGCCGACGCCGGCGGGCCTAGGGCCCGCCGGCGTCGTGCTCCCGGCGGCCCGGCTCAGATCGTCGTACGGTGACGCGATGGCTTCGCCCAACGTCCTTTTGATCATGACCGACGAGGAGCGGTACCCACCGCCCTACGAGACCGACGTCGTTCGCCGGTTCCGAAGGGAACAGCTCCCGGCGCGCGAGTCCCTGCGGACCGCCGGCATCGAGCTGCACCGCCACTACGCCGGCTCGACGGCGTGCACGCCGAGCCGTGCGACGTTGTTCACGGGCCAGTACCCCTCGCTGCACGGTGTGACCTCCACCGCCGGCGTCGCGAAGCAGAGCAACGATCCTGCGATGGGGTGGCTCGACCCGAACTCGGTTCCGACGCTCGGCGACTGGTTCCGCGCGGGCGGCTACAAGACCCACTACCGCGGCAAGTGGCACGTCTCGCACGCCGACCTGGTCGTGCCGGGCACCACGGAGGGCCTCATGGCCTCCGACGACCTCGGCCGACTCCTTCCCGACGTCGTCGCCGCCTATCGCAGGGCCGACCGCCTGGACCCGTTCGGGTTCTCGGGCTGGATCGGCCGCGAACCGCACGGCGCGGCGAAGTCCGACTGCGGGACCGTCCGCGACGGCGTGTTCGCCGAGCAGGTCGTCGAGCTGTTCGACGAGCTCGCCGCGGCGCGATCCGATGGCCCCTGGCTCGCGGTTGCGTCGTTCGTCAACCCCCACGACATCGCGTTCTCGGGATTCGGCTGGGATCAGCTGCTTGGCTTCGGGCCCCCCGACGACTCGGTACCCGAGATCCCCGAGCCGCCCTCGCAGGGCGACTCGTTCGCCGGGCGGCCCCCGTGCCAGGAGGCGTTCAAGGCGGTGTGGCCGAAGATGCTCTTCGAGACCGCAGCCGACCAGGGGTACCGCCGCCTCTACTACTACCTGCACAAGCTCGTCGACGAGGCCATCGGCCGCATCCTCTCGGCCCTCGATGCCTCCGGCATGCGCGACGAGACGGTCGTCGTGTTCACGTCGGACCACGGCGACTTGCTCGGGGCCCACGGCGGTCTCATCCAGAAGTGGTTCAACGCGTTCGACGAGGCGACGCACGTTCCGTTCTATGCGTCGGGCCCCGGGATCTCGAAGGGATCGGCCGGCGTCTCGATGCCGACGAGCCACGTGGACCTGATCCCCACGCTGCTGGGGCTCGCCGGCATCGACCTCGAGCGCGCCGCGTTCGGTGTCGCCGAGCACCATGACGAGGCGCAGCCCCTCGTGGGCAGGGACCTGAGCAGCCTGCTGCGCGGGTCGACGGCGCAGGCGTCGCTGGATGCGCCGGTGTACTTCATGACGGAGGACAACGTGACGAAGGGCTCGACGCAGGTGAACCTCCTCAGCGGGGAACCCTTCGACGCGGTGGGGGTCCCGTGCAACATCGAGTCGGTCCTCGCCACCTTGCCCACCGGTCCTGGCGCGACCAGTGAGCTGTGGAAGCTGAACCACTACTACGAGCGCCTCGACGAGTGGGACCTCGCGCGCGGCATCAAGCCCAACCCGTTCTCGGGACCCTCCGCCGAGCCCCTGTTCGAGCTGCACAACCTCACGGCGGACCCAGAGGAGCGGCACAACGTGGCAGGCGCCGAGCCCGCAGCGCTCGCCACGATGCGCGGCGTCCTCGACGCCGAGCGCGACGCGAAGCGCCGGCTGCCCGCACTTCGCAACCCCTGAGCCCGGTCCTCCCCCGTGCCCCTGAGGCGCCTTGCGTTCCAGCAATTGCGGAATCAATGAATCCATGAATATCATTCCCGAATGGCGACCCCCAGGACCGACCAGCCCCTCTACGTGGCCAAGGCCGACCTCTTTCGGTCGCTCGGCCACCCCGCGCGGATCCGGATCCTCGAGCTCCTGGTCGCCGGGGAGCAGCCGGTAAGCCGACTCCTCGAAGAGACGGGACTCGAGCCGTCGGCGCTCTCGCAGAACCTCTCCGTACTCCGCCACAGCGGCCTCGTCACCTCCACGCGCACCGGCAACACGGTGACCTACCGGGTCACCGACCCGACCGTCGGCGAGTTCCTCACGTCGGCGAGATCCGTGCTGGCCGCCACCCTCGGCAGGGCACGCGAGACCCTCGAGCACCTCGAGTCGCCGAACCTGGCGGACCCGGGTGCCTGACGGCGCGGGGCCGCGGCGCGTGTGGCACGCCTTGGCCCGAGGATGCGGGCTCACGTGAAGAGGTCGATCCTTCGCGGACTGCTGGGACGTCCGGTGACCGAGCCCCCCGGCGCCAGGCCAGCCGCCTCGACCAAGGTCCGCCGGCGCGGCTCGCTGCAGCTTCGTCACGTCGACGTCGGTTCGTGCAACGGCTGCGAGATCGAGATCGCATCGGCGTTCGGTCCGACCTACGACGCAGGGCGCTTCGGCGCGCGGCTCGTGGCCTCGCCTCGCCACGCCGACGGCGTGCTCGTCACCGGCGTGGTCACGAGGAACATGGCCGGCCCACTGCGACGCACGCTCGATGCGCTCCCCGCGCCGAGCGTCGTCGTCGCCTGCGGGGACTGCGCGGTGGGCGGGGGCATCTTCAAGGACGCCTATGGCGTCGAGGGAACGCTCGGCGACGTGGTCCCGATCGACATCGAGATCCCGGGCTGCCCGCCGCACCCCGCGTCGATCACCGACGCGATGCGCTCGCTCACAGGGCGCTAGGAATGTCCCTGCTGCTCGTGGCCCTCGGCCTCTGCGCGATCGCGAGCCTCCTCGGTGCGCTGCTCCCGGCACCCGCGCGGGTCACGTCGTCCTCGGTGCTCGTGCTCGCCGCCTCCTGCTGCGCAGCGGCGTCGTCCGTCTCCGCTCTGCGCGGCGCCCACGTGACGTCCGTGCACTCGACGGCACTCTTGCCGCTGACCGGCATGACGATGACGCTCGACCCGCTCGGGGCGGTGTTCGTTGCGATCACCGCGATGGTCGCTGCGGCCGTCAGCATCTACAACCTCGGCTACGTCACGGGCGCGCTCGGCTCGCGGTCAGCCTCGTGCCTGCTGCCGGTGTTCGTCCTGTCCCTCCTGGCGGTCCCCGTCGCCGCGAGCGTCGCGACGCTCATGTTCTTCTGGGAGCTCATGGCGATGAGCTCGATGCTGCTGATCGCCGTCGAGCACCGTCACCGTGCCGAGGCTCGTGACGCCACCCTGTGGTACGGGACGATGACCCAGCTGGGCGCGGGATCGATCCTGCTGGGCCTGCTGGTCCTGACGATCCACGGCGGCGGCCAGAGCTTCGCGTCCATCGCCGCGCACGCGGGCGCGCTGCCGCGCGTCGCGCGCTCGACGGCGTTCCTGCTCGTCCTGCTCGGCTTTGCCTCCAAGGCCGGCGCCGTCCCCCTGCACGCCTGGCTCCCGAAGGCGCATCCCGAGGCGCCGACGCCGGTCTCCGCGCTCATGTCCGGCGCGATGGTCGCCACGGGCGTCTACGGGATCCTCCGCGTCGGAGGGGACCTGCTGGGCGGCGGCACCCTGTGGTGGTGGGTCGCCGTCGCCGCGATCGGCGTGGTCTCGGCGCTCTTCGGCGCGCTGCACGCCACGGCCAGCTCGGACCTCAAGGGGCTGCTCGCGTACTCGACCATCGACGTCGTCGGCCTGGTGCTCGTCGGGGTCGGCGCCGCGGGCGCGCTCTCGGTCACGGGCCGACGCGGCGCCGCGGAGCTCACCATGGTCGCCGCACTGCTCCTGCTCGTCGCGCACGCCGCCTTCAAGGGCGCCCTGTTCCTCGGCGCGGGCGCCGTGGACCGCGCCGCGGGCACGAGGGACCTCAACCTCCTCGGCGGGCTCGCTCGCCGCCTCCCCGTGACCTCGGGCCTCTTCGCGCTCGCGACGCTGACCATCGTCGCGGTGCCCACACTCGCCGGTTTCTCCGGCGAGTGGCTGCTGCTGCAGGGTCTCCTGCACGGCTTCGGCGGCACGAGCACGCCGACGCTGATCACGCTGCTCATCGGCGTCGTCGCGCTCGCGCTGTCCGGCGGCCTGACGGCAGTGGCGTTCGTCAAGGCGTTCGGGATCGGCTTCCTCGGCCAGGCGCGCAGCGCGGGCGCGTCGCGCGCCGTCGAGGTCCCCCGTGCGATGCAGCTGGCGACGGGCCTGCTCTGCGTTCCGTGCGTCCTGCTCGGCGTCGCCCCCGGGCTCATCGTGCCGTGGCTGAGCCGCGCCGCGAACGAGGGGCTGCACCTGCGCGCGCGCCGGCCGGTCGCCGAGGGGACGAGCCTCGTGCTCTCGAGGTTCCAGGGCGCGTTCGAGCCTCTGCTGGTCCTCGCGGCGCTCGCGGCGGCGCTCGCGGCGATCTGGATCGTCACGTCCCTGGCGGCGCGCCGCGGCCGACGCCGCGTCGCGGCGTGGGGCTGCGGGCGCGAGGCGCAGACCCCGCGAATGCAGTACACGGCGACGTCGTTCGGCGAGCCGCTGCAGCGGGTGTTCGTCGACGTGCTGCGCCCCGACGTGGACCTCGAGGTGACGCACGAGACCGAGTCGAAGTACTACGAGCAGGCCCTCGCCTACGAGAACCGCGTCGAAGATGCCGTCGAGCGCTCGGTGTACCGGCCGGTGATCGCGGGGTTCCGGCGCTACGGCGACGCCGTGCGTGGCCTGCAGAACGGCAGCATCCACCGCTACCTCGCCTTCGGGTTCATCGCGCTGCTCGTCGTCTTGGTGGTGCTCGCGTGATCGCCGTCGCCACGTCGCCGATCGCGTACCGGGTCGCCGCGTCGCTGCTCCAGGTCGCCGTCGTCCTGGTGCTCGGACCCCTGCTGCTCGGGCTGATGTCCAAGACGCGCGCGCGCGCCGAGGGGCGCCGCGGGGCACCCGTGGTCCAGCCGCTGCGGGACCTTCGAAAGCTGATGGGCAAGGAGCGGCTCCGCTCCGAGCACACGAGCCTCGTCTTCGTCGTCGCGCCGTTCGTCGTGCTCGCCACGACCGTCGTCGCGATCGCGATCGCGCCGCTCATCACCACCCACCCCGCCCTCGGCACGAGCGCCGATGTGCTGGTCGTCGTGTTCCTGCTGCTCACCGCGTCGGTCGCCCTGGCCCTCGCCGGGCTCGACGCGGGCACGGCGTTCGGGGGGATGGGGTCGAGCCGTTCGATGACCATCGGGGCGCTCGCCGAGCCCGCGCTGCTCGTGGCCGTCATCGCCCTGTCGGTCCAGGCGAGCACCTCGAACCTGCCGGACATCGTCGCGGGAACACTCGCGCACCCGGCGTGGAGCTCGAGCCCCACGCGCCTGCTCGCGCTCGTGGCCCTCATGATCGTCGTGATCGCCGAGACGGGGCGTCTGCCCATCGACAACCCCGACACCCACCTCGAGCTGACGATGATCCACGAGGCGATGATCCTCGAGTACTCGGGGCCGGACCTCGCCCTCGTGACGCTCGGCGCCGCGGCGCGCCTCGGGCTGCTGTTCGCGCTCGTCGCCAACCTGTTCTTCCCCTGGGGCATCGGATCGCAGGGCTCGTACCTGGGCCTCGCGCTCGGCGTCGCCGCCCTGGTCGCCAAGATGTGCCTGATCGCCGTGGGCGTCGCGGTCATGGAGGTCCACACGGCGAAGGTGCGGCTCTTCCGCGTCCCCGAGCTGCTCGCGGGCGGCTTCGTGCTCGCCGTGCTCGCCGTGGTCACCGGACTGGTGACGCGCTGATGGGCACCGCCTATGCCCCGGTGCTCGACCTCGCAGCCGGCGCGGTGCTCGTCTGCGCGGTGCTCACGCTGTGGCGTCGCGACGTCCGTGCGATCGTGACGATGCTCGCCCTCCAGGGCGTGGCGCTCGCGGCGGTCGCCGGCGTGCTGGCGAGCCACCAGCGCGATGCAGGTCTCGCGGTGACCGCCGCGCTCGTGCTGGCGGTGAAGGGCTTCGTCGTGCCGGGCCTGCTGCGCCGTGTCGTGCGCGCGGATCCCGGCAGCCGCGAGACCGCCCCGCTCGTCAACGTCCCTGCCTCGCTGGTGTTCGCCTCTGCGCTCATCGTCCTGTCCTACGTCGTCAGCGCGAAGGTCATCGCCGTGTCACCCTCGGCCGCGTCGCGGCTGGTCCCCATCGGGATCGCCACCGTCCTCGTCGGCTACTTCATGCTCGTCACCCGACGGCGCGCGGTGTCCCAGATCGTCGGCCTGCTCCTCGTCGACAACGGCATCGCGCTGGTGACGTTCCTGCTCACCGCGGGCGTCCCGCTCATCGTCGAGCTGGGCGCGGCGCTCGACGTGCTGCTCGTCGTCGTCGTGCTGCAGGTGCTCGTCGTGCACATCCGCGACCAGATCGGGACGTCAGAGCTCGACCAGCTCCGAGAGCTGCGCGACTGATGCTGTGCTACGCCGCGCTCGCGGTCCCCTTCCTCGCCGGCGTGCTCGCCGCAGCGCGACCCTGGCACCCGCGCACGGGCTGGATGATGGCCGTCGCCGCCGGCCTCGTGCTCGCGCTCGGGATCGCGCTGTCGGCCTCGACCGCCGGCGGCGTCGCGATCACCGCGCTGCACGGCGCGATCCGGGTGGACGCGCTGAGCGCCTTCATGGTCGTGGTCATCGGCGCCGTGGCGCTCCTTGCCGCGCTTCAGACGTCGAGAGTCATGTCCTACGAGATCGCCAGCTCGGTGACCACGCCGCGGCTCGCCCGCCAGTACGCCGTGCTGTTCCAGGTCTTCGTCACCTGCATGCTCGCCGCGGTGCTGGCGGCGAACCTCGGGGTGCTGTGGGTGGCCGTCGAGGCGACGACGATCGCGACGACGTTCCTCGTGAGCCATCGCCGGACCGATCGCTCGCTCGAGGCCTCGTGGAAGTACGTGGTGCTGTGCTCGGTGGGCATCGCGCTCGCGTTCCTCGGGACGGTGCTCGTGTACTTCGCGGCGATCCATGCGGGGGGCCACGGCGCGCACCACCACGCGGCCACGCTCGACTGGACCTCGCTCATGGCCGTCTCGCACCGGCTGGACCCCGGGGTCATGCGCCTGGCGATGGCGCTGCTGATCCTGGGCTACGGCACCAAGGTCGGCCTGGCCCCCATGCACAGCTGGCTGCCCGACGCCCACAGCCAGGCACCTGCCCCCATCTCCGCGCTCATGTCGGGCGTCTTGCTGACCGTCGCGTTCTACGCCCTCCTGCGCTTCAAGGCGGTCGCCGACGGCGCACTCGGACCCGCGTTCCCCCGCGCGATGTTCGTCGTCGTGGGCATCGGCTCGCTCCTCGTGGCCGCCTCCTTGCTCATCGCACAGCGCGACTACAAGCGGATGCTCGCGTACTCGAGCGTCGAGCACATGGGCCTGCTCGCGCTCGGCGCGGCGGCGGGCAGCACGCTGGCCATCGCCGCGGTGCTCTTGCACATCCTCGGCCACGGCATCACCAAGTCGGTCCTGTTCTTGAGCTCCGGGGAGATCGACCATGCGGAGGGCACGACGGAGATCGCCAAGGTCACCTCGCTGCTCGCGCGGCGTCCCGCGCTCGGCGGCGTCTTCGGGGTCGGCCTCCTCTCCCTGCTCGGGCTCCCGCCGTTCGCGCTGTTCGCGAGCGAGTTCAACATGGCCCGCGCCGAGGTGGACGCGGGGCTGTGGTGGGTCGTCGCGGTCTCGCTCGGCTGCCTCGCGGTGATCTTCGGCGCCTTCGCGCTGCACGCCCGTCAGCTGCTGCTCGGCGACGGGGTCGCCGACCCCGTCGCCGCGCCGCGCAGCGTGATCGCGCCCCTCGTTGTCGCGCTCGCTGCCTGCGCGGCGATCGGCGTCGTCGCCTGGCCGCTGCAGCACCTCTTGACGGCGGCCGCGCACGTGGTGGCGCCGTGAGCGCCCCGCACCGCCAGGCCGTCGTCGTGGCCCCCGACGCACTCCACGATGCTGCGAGCTCGCTGTTCGACTCCGGGCACCGCCTGGCGCTCGTCGCGGGCCACGACGAGGGGGCCCGACTGCGCGTCGTCTACGCCTTCGTCGCCGAGCCGACCGACCACCGCGTCGAGCTGCACCTCGAGCTCGACGCTGCCGTCCCCTCGATCCCGACGATCAGCGACCTCTCGTTCAGCGCGAGCCGGTTCGAGCGCGAGCTGCACGACTCGTTCGGCATCGTCCCGGTGGGCCATCCCTTCCTGCGGCCCCTGCTGCGCCACCAGCACTGGCCCGCGTCGTGGCACCCGATGCGCCTCGGCGCCGAGCAGGCGCCGCCGATGGCGGCCGACGCCGCGTCGTACCCGTTCGTCGAGGTGGAGGGCGGGGGGGTCTACGAGATCCCCGTGGGCCCCGTGCACGCCGGGCTGATCGAGCCGGGCCACTTCCGGTTCTCGGTGGTGGGCGAGACCGTGCTCAAGATGACCGCGCGGCTGTGGTTCGTGCACCGCGGCATCGAGCGGATGTTCCAGGGCGTCGCGCCGGTCGACGGCGTCCCGATCGCCGAGCGGATCTCGGGCGACACCGCGGTCGGGCACGCCCTGGCGTACTGCCTCGCGGTCGAGGAGGCCAGCGGGATCGAGGTGTCCTCCGAGGACCAGCTGGCGCGCGTCGCGCTGCTCGAGCTCGAGCGGCTCTACAACCACGTCGGGGACCTCGGCGCGATGTGCAGCGACGTGTCCTTCGGGGTCGCCCACGCACGTGCGCTCGTGCTCCGCGAGCGGCTGCTGCGGCTGAACGAGCAGGTCACGGGCCACCGCCTCCTGCGCGGCGGCATCGCACCCGGCGCCACGGCGATCCGGCGGCTCCCCGACGTCTCGGAGATCGACGGAATCGCAGGCGAACTCGACGCGCTCGTCGAGCTCACGCGCGCGAGCAGCGTGGTCGTCGACCGCTTCGAGGGAACCGCGGTCCTCTCGCATCACGACGCGGTCGCGATCGGGACGCTCGGCGTCGTCGCGCGGGCCTCGGGGATCGACGCCGACGCCCGAAGGGGCTCGAGCTTTGCGCCGCCGGTCCGGTCGTTCCGGCTCGTGCGCCAGGCGGGCGGCGACGTCCTCGCACGCTTCAACCAGCGCGTCGAGGAGCTCGCCGTGTCCTTCGAGATGCTCCGCGAGGTCTCCGCGATGCTGCGAGGCCGCGCCGGTCCGGCCGTGCCCCCCGCGTTCGGCGCAGGCGACGGGCTCGGGATCGTCGAGGGCGCGCGCGGCGCGATCGTGCATCGCGTCGAGGTCGACGACAACGGCGTGGTCGCCAGGTGCCGCGTGGTCGACCCCTCCTTCCACAACTGGCCCGCGCTGTCGGTCTCGCTCGCCGACACGATCGTGCCGGACTTCCCTTTGGCCAACAAGAGCTTCAACCTCTCCTACGCGGGCAACGACCTGTGAGCGTCCGAGGCGTGGCCTTGCTCCCTATGCCGGCGGCGGTACGCTGACCGCGACCGGGGGGTGAGCGATGCGTCTGGGCCGAATGCTCGCAGTTGCGGCCGTGCTGGCCGGCACGATGACCGCCGTGGCGTCCACCTCGGGCGCGGGAGCGGCGAGCTCGGTGCCCGAGCCCGGGGTTGCGGGGTGCGACAGCCTCGTCACCACCCCGGTGGGGCACGACTGCCTCCTGCCGTGGCCCAACGACGCGTTCACCAAGCCGTCGCACTCGACGTCCACCGGCCGCATGCTCAACATCCCCGCCACGCTCACGCCGACCAACGTCTCGGGCGTGCACGTCGCGACGGCGTACGAGAACCTCAACGACGGGTTCTCCCCCGGCTCGACGCCGCTCATCCAGATCCCGAACCTGTCGATCGCCAAGTCGCGCATCGCGCCGTCGACCGACATCTCCGTGTCGGGCTGCACGGTCGCCGGCCAGCTCACCAGCCCCACCGCCCCCGTCGTGCTGTGGGACACCACGGCCAGGCGGTGCGTCCCGTACTTCGCCGAGCTGGATGCCCAGGATCCCGACCCTGCCACGAAGCTGCTCATCGTCCATCCGGCACTGGACTTCGCCGAGGGGCACCGCATCGTCGTGCTGCTGCGCAACCTCAAGGACGCCTCGGGCGCCGCGATCCCGATGCTCGCCGGCGAGCGTGCCGCGCTGAACGGCACCATGAAGCCGGCGTCGCGCGGCACGCACCTCAAGTGGGTCGTCACCAACGACCTCAAGGGCTTCGATCTCGCCGGCCTGTACGCCGCCTGGGACTTCACGGTCATCTCCGGGGGAGGGAACCTCTCGAGGCTCTCGGCGTCGAACCTCGCGGACCCCGCGCTCGCGATGCGCCAGCAGGCCTTCGCGCTCGTGGGCAAGACCGCGCCCGTGTTCAAGGTCACCCACGTCTTCGTCAACGGGAACGCGGAGCGCGAGGTGGACGGCATCTTCCAGGTGCCCACCTTCCTCAAGGGCTGCGCCGCGACCGGCACTGCGATGTTCGGGAGCACGAACACCGGGACCTGCGGCGCGATGTCGACGACGGCCAACCACCTGCCCAAGCTCGTCAAGTCGACCTACGTCAAGGCGACGTCGTCGGTCCCCGCGCACTGGACGAACCAGATCTGGGCCAACTTCATCTGCGTCATGCCCCAGACGCTCTCGGGTGCGGGCCCCGCGCTGCCCACCCTGTACGGCCACGGCCTGCTCGGCGACGCCGGCGAGGTGACGCGCGGGAACTTCAAGTCCGGACCGACGCTGCACAACATGATGGGGTGCGCGACGGACTGGACGGGCATGTCGGGCAACGACCTGCTGCTGGTCGCCGGGGCGCTCAGCGACCTCAGCCACTTCCACACCAACGTCGACCACATGCTCCAGGGGCTGGTCAACTTCCAGTTCCTCGGGCGCCTCATCAACTCGCCGAAGGGCTTCGCGAGCGACCCCGCCTTCGAGTCCGGCGGACGGGCCCGCTTCCTCGTCGGGGACTGCAACTACCTCGGTTACTCCCAGGGCGGGATCATGGGCGGGGCGCTGTCGGCGATCTCGAACGAGTGGACCTCGGTGGTGCTCGGACAGGCCGGCATCGACTACGGCGGACTGCTGCTGAACCGCAGCGTGGACTGGGGGGAGTTCGCCTCGGTCTACGACGCCGCGTACAAGAACCCCGTCGACCAGCAGCTGGGCCTGCAGCTGATCCAGCTGCTCTGGGACCGTGGTGAGAACGACGGCTATGCCGAGCACCTGACCTCCAACCCCTACGGGGGGACCAAGGCCAAGCACGTGCTGATCATCGAGAACTACGGCGACCACCAGGTCTCCAACATGGCCCAAGAGGTGCTCGCGAGGACGATCGGCGCGCTTGCGCACACCCCCACGTTCGACCCGACCTACCGCCTCGACGGCACCGTGGCGGTTCGCACGGAGTCGCCGTCGTCGATGGACTGGGGCATGGGACCGCTGGTGCCGAACGCCCCGGTCAAGGCGGCCATCTCACTGTGGGACTTCGGGACGCCGTCTCCTCCCGCGGACAACGAGCCGCCGGCCGACGGCACCTACGGCGCGGACCCGCACGACTTCGGCCACAACAACGCCGGGATCATGGCCCAGGTCATCGGGCTCATGGAGCATGACGCGTTCCCCGACGTCTGCGGCGGGCTCTCGTGCCAGGGGCTCCCGGTCAACTAGCCGGTCCGCTCCCGCGTACCCCTAGAGCACGATCCAGCTGAGCACCGTCATGCCGGTCCCGCAGGTCGTCGTCCCCGCCGAGGTGCAGTCGTACTGGTCCAGGGGCGAGTAGTCGTCGAAGACGACCTGCGCGGTGACGATGGGCTTCGTGCACTGCGACAGCGTCTGGCCGCCGGGGCACGCCTTGAAGATGATCGAGCGCGTCGCGCCCGTCGGTGAGTACTTGTCGACCGGAGCGCCGGTGCAGTACACCACGATCGCGGTGCTCCCGATCGTGACGATCCCCGAGGGGCCCGGCGAGCAGGCAGCCGGGCTCGGGTAGTACGGGTTGTAGTTGTACCGCACGTTCTGGATCGCCAGCTCGGTCGCCCCGGATGCCGCGTACTCGGTGGACCTCGTCGTGTGCAGCGTGTTCACGGATCGCAGCCCCGTGCCGGTGAAGGTGAGCAGCGTCGAGACCAGCAGGCTCATCACGATCAGCATGAACAGTGCGAGGATCAGCGCCGCGCCGCGCTCGTCGCGCGGGCCTGTCGCGCGCTCGTCGCGCCAGATAGGGCCCCGTCGCGCCATCACGCCACCGTCACCGTGTAGGTCTCGCTCGTCGTGCCGAAGGCGTTCGTCGCGACGATCGTGAAGGTGAAGGTCCCGGAGGTCTTGTTGGGCGGCGTGCCGGTCACCTGGACGCCGCCGGTGCCGTTGGGGGTCAGGCTGACCCAGCCCGGTGGGCTGCCCGAGAGCGTGAAGCTCGCCACGGGGTAGCCGCTCGTCGTGATCAGCGTGCAGTTGAGCGCCTGCTTGGCCTTGCCGCTGCAGGTGGTGCCGCCCCCGGTGAACACCGGCGGCGAGCCGACCACGAGGCTGAACGACTGCGTGGCGGGCGGCGCGGCGCCGTTGCTCGCGGTGAGCGTGATCGCGTAGGTCCCCGAGCTGCCCGCTGCCGGGGTGCCCGAGATGGTCGCGGTGCCGTCACCGTTGTTTCTGAACGTCACTCCTGATGGGAGCGTTCCGGACTCCGAGATGAGCGCCGTCGGGTAGGTCGCGGCCGCCGTCGTGATCGTGAAGCTGTCCGCCGATCCGAGCCGGAAGTTCGCGGAGCTCGCGCTCGTGATGGTCGGCGGGCAGTCCACGGTGAGCGTGAAGGTCTGCGTCGCGTTCGGCGAGACCCCGTTGTTCGCGGTGAGCGTGATCGTGTAGGACTTCGAGGAGCCGGCCGCGGGCGTCCCCGACAGCGTCGCGGTGCCGTTGCCGTTGTCGACCAGCGAGACCCCTGTCGGCAGCGCCCCTACTTCGGTGATCGCCGCGGTCGGCACGCCCGCGGTCGTGACCGAGAACGAGCCCGCGTTCCCGATGCTGAACGTCGTCGAGGCGGCGCTCGTGAACGACGGGGGCCCGTTCACCGACAGCGTGAAGGTCTGCGACGCGTTCGGCAGCGTCCCGTTGGCCGCCGTCAGCATGACCACGTAGGTGCCCGACGTGCCCGCCGCTGGCGTCCCCGAGATCGTGGCGTTGCCGTTGTGGTTGTCCACGAAGCTGACGCCCGCGGGCAGGCTCCCGCTCTCGGCGTAGTTCGGGGTCGGGGAGCCCGAGGCGTGCACCGTGAAGCTCCCCGCCTGTCCGACCACGAAGCTCGCCGTCGCCGCCGTGGTGAAGGTCGGCCACGTGGAGCTCACGAAGCTCGGGTTCATCACGACGAACGACAGTGTCCCGGCGATCCCGCCCGGCGTCGACGCCGAGATCGTCACGAGCTGCGGCTGGTTCGCCCCCTGCGTGCAGGCCGTGTCGAATGCCGAGCCGTTCCAGTAGGTGATCGACGTCATCGAGATGCTGTAGCCGCCCAGGTTCGTGGTGCTCGCCGCTCCCGAGGTCACCGTCAGCGCGCCCGTCGCGGTGCTCGTCCCGTCGGAGACCACGAGCAGGTTCGAGCCGAGCGTGAGCCCCGAGGGCACGCTGAGCTGCGCGGCGACGGCGCCGTTCGCCACGACGCCGCCGGCGGTGACGTCGCTCGTCACGTTGACGAGCGAGGTGGCCGTGGGTCCGATCTTCACGGACACCGAGCGGCCATTGGCGAAACCGGTGGCGAAGACCATGATCGTCGAGCCCGAGGAGGCGTTGGACGGATACGCGGAGGCGACGCGGTAGGGAGTGGACTGGCAGTCGGCGAACTCCGCGGAGGGCTGCAGCTGGACCTGGTAGGTCGTCGCGCTGGCGAAGCTGCGAAGCGCGGTGTCGACGCTGGCCGCGCTGCGGTGCACGGCCGAGCTGGCGATGGAGGTCTGGAACGCCCCGAGGGTCGCGGTCGCCGTGAGGCCCACGATCACGAGTGCGACGAGGACCTCGACGAGCGTGTCCCCTTGATCGTCGCGACGTGGCCTGGCGGTTCTATAACCGTTACTGCCGCCGCGGCATGCTCGTGGGCCATTCGGCCCCGGTCTGGTCCGTGGCGTTGAGCGGCGACGGCAAGCGCGTCCTCACCGGCGGCTCTTTTGACAAGACGGCGCGGCTGTGGGACGCCGAGACCGGCAAGTCCCTCCGAACATTCTCCGGGCACACCGAGGTCACTTCCGTGGCGCTCAGCGTGGACGGAAAGCGCGTCCTCACCGGCTCCCATGACAAGACGGCGCGGCTGTGGGACGCCGAAACCGGCAAGACCATCCAGTCCTTCACCGGGCACACCAGT
>Ga0209698_10001178_pt1 | contig 30244 bp, 23 predicted proteins | sample LitLauG_LLR_2012_FD_187203 | JGI IMG/M metagenome (GOLD analysis project Ga0209698, IMG submission 187203) | Freshwater sediment microbial communities from Pennsylvania, USA - Little Laurel Run_MetaG_LLR_2012 (SPAdes) (version 2) | ecosystem: Environmental > Aquatic > Freshwater > Creek >... | reverse complement strand
TCGGTCTTCAAGGTGCTCGTACCGACCTTCGAGGTGAGCGCCACGATCTTCCCGAGTGCGGACATGACCGTCGGGGTGGGCCAACCGATCGTGGTCAAGTTCGACCAGCCCATCTACACCGCGGCATCCCAGAAGCAGGTCCTCTCGCACTTCACGGTCGCCGAGTCCAAGCCGGTGGCGGGTGGCTGGTACTGGTTCAGCCCCTACGAGCTGCACTTCCGCCCCGAGGCCTACTGGCCGGCGGGCGAGAGCATCACCGTCACGGGTGACCTCGACGGGTGGAACGCGGGGAGCGGACAGTGGGGAGCCGGGGTCATCACTGACAGCTTCCATGTCGGCGACGCCCGTATCTCCTACGCGAACCTTGTGACCGACCACATGGTGGTGACCCTCAACGGCAAGGTCATCGCCGACTACCCGGTGAGCGGCGGCCGTCAGCAGTACCCGACCATGGACGGGGATCATCTTGTCCTCGACAAGGCATCGGTGGTCCACATGGTCTCCTCCACCGTCGGGATCCCGGTCAACTCCCCCAACGGCTACGACGAGTACGTCTACAACGATGTGCACATCTCCGACAGCGGCGAGTACGTGCACGCGGCTCCGTGGTCTGTCGGGGCCCAAGGGGTCACCAACGTCTCCCATGGGTGCATCAACCTGAGCAACGACAACTCCCTCGCTTTTTACAACTTCAGCCAGATCGGTGACGTGGTGGAGGTCACCGGCAGCCCCAGGCCACCTGCGCCCGGGGACCACGGAGTGATGGACTGGGCCACGCCGTGGTCGCAGTGGGCTCCTGCGCACGTGGTCCAACTCGGGGCGACCCCGGCCTCCGCGGGCACACGGGGAGCGGCATGAAGCGGACCATCCTCTTCGTGGACGACGACCAGCAGGTGCTCGACGGCCTCCGCCATCTGTAGCTGTCCGCGCCGGAATTCGTAGGCAGGATGGGTGCGCGAGAGCACGCCGCCGGGGGCAAAGAACCGGTAGAGCGAGGCACTGGGCACAGACCGATTTGAGGTCGTAGACGCCACGGAGTCTCTATAATAGCTACTTCCACCACGATTGGGTCCGACGCCCCAAGGACAGCCGGGGCGGCTGTCCCCATGCCCGGATCGCTTTGACTCGGCCCACTTACAACTCGACCAGCACACTCGCGACCACCGCGGCCGGCATTCCGACTGTCGCCATCGTGGGGCGGCCCAATGTGGGCAAGTCCACGCTGTTCAACCGGATCGTGGGTTCGCGTCGGGCCATCGTCGGAGACGAACCGGGGATCACGCGGGACCGCCTGTATGGCGATGCGGAGTGGCACGGCCGCGCGCTGCGCCTTGTCGACACCGGCGGCATTCTGCCCGAAGAAAAAGATCGCATTCCCGCCGAGATTTTCCGCCAGGCCCGGGTTGCGCTCGACCAAGCTGCAGCCATCATTATGGTGGTCGACGGACGCAGTGAACTCGCCGGGCCCGATCTCGAGCTCGTGCGCCTGTTGCGCAAGGCCAACCGGCCGCTGTTCCTGGCTGTCAACAAAGTTGACAGCGAGAAGCAATCATCGTTGATCGACGATTTTCATCGGCTCGGCGTCAAACAGATGTTTCCCGTCTCTGCTGAGCACGGGCGCGGGATCGACGATTTGCTGGATGCGGTGCTGGCTAGTCTTCCCACATCCCTCACCACAGAGAATACCGGGAGCACAGAGGAAACGCAGGCAACCGAACAACCAAGTGCGGACGACGAGCGACCAGCAACCGAGACCGCCCACGAAACTAAGGTCGCCATCATCGGTCATCCTAACGTTGGCAAGTCGACGCTGTTGAACTGCCTTACCTCGTCCGACCGTGCCATTGTCTCGCCTATTCCCGGGACTACGCGCGACGCTGTGGATGAAGTCGTCGAGCACAAGGGACGGCGATTCCGGTTCATTGATACCGCCGGCATCCGGCGCAAGGGCAAGACTCACCTGATGGCGGAAAAGCTATCCGTAGTGATGGCACGCAAACATCTCGAGGGCGCCGACATCGCGCTGCTGATCATCGATGCCACCGAGGGCGTGAGCCAGCTCGACGCGTCGATTGCCGGGTATGCTCACGAGAGCGGACGGTCCACGATTATCGTCGTCAACAAGTGGGACCTCGTCATCAGCGGCAAGGAGAAACCCTCACGTCCCACCAAGGCCGAGCGCATGCGCGAGTCGAAGCGTCCGGGAGACCGCGAGGCCTACGAGGAACGCTTGCGGTATCAACTCAAGTTCCTGAATTACGCGCCGATTGTGTTCGTCTCGGCGCAGAGCGGGAAAGGCACGGAGAAAATCTTCCCGTTGCTGGAGCAAGTCGCCAGCGAACGCCGCAAGCGCGTGACCACATCGCAGATGAACCGGTTTCTCGAACACGTCGATTTCGAACGGGCCTCGGTGCCTATGCGCCAGCGCGTGAAGATTCTGTATATGACGCAGGCCTCGGTCGCCCCGCCGACCTTTGTGCTCTTCACCAACCGGGCGGTGAAGCTGCACTTCTCCTACCAGCGCTTCCTGGAAAACCAGATTCGCGAAGCATTCGGGTTTCTGGGCGCGCCCATCTGGATCAAGAACCGGGCGCGGGAGTCGTAAGGGCCGGGCTACGCCCGGTGGACAGCCGCGGCGACTGTCCCGACCCGCTGCTACTGGACGAGAAACACAACCCTGATGATTCCGGCGGTGCGCACCCCGTCCAGCACCACCTTGACGTCAGTCCATCGCGCGCGCATGTCTGCGACGACGTAAACCTTGCGCTCGGTCCCGCGACCTTTCAGTCGATCCTGAATCTTCGCCGGGAGGTTGACGACGTCAATCTGGTCACCACCAAAGTAGGCTCGGCCATCGCGCGTAACTGTAACCGTCATCGCATCTGGCCGGCCGGCGTCGCGCATAGCGATGGGGTGAGAGATTTTCGGGAGATCGACGCTAGCCGTGCGATGCGGGTTGTACGACATGGCCCCGACGATCGACACAGTCAATGCCACCACGACCAGAATGCTGGCGAAGGCCGTGGCGTCGATGCTGCTGAACAGCTCCGGCGCTCTTCGGGATCCGGACATAAATTTCATTCTCCTGTTCCCGAACACCGAGAAAGAATTACCCTTCGAAAACCTCACTCCCCCTCCACCATACGATCCTGCGTCAGCAACCCCACTCTCTGCACACCCACATGATGCACCACGTCGATCACGTCGGCCACGTACTGAAAATCCACATCGGCATCGCCGCGCACGAAGGCTACTTTCTCCGCACGTGGCAGATAGATCTGTGCCAAACGAGTCTCCAGATCTTCCCAGCGCACGTCTTCTTTATTGATCTTCACTGTGGGCGGTGCACCCTTCGCCGTCCACACCACCTGGATCACAATCGTGCGCGACTGCTGCTCACTCGCCGTCCGTTTTTGATCCGGCTGCGGAATCTGTGCTCGCTCCTGGTATTCCTTGTCCATGGAAACCACCAGCATAAACATAATGATCAGGACCAGCAGCACGTCGATCAGCGGCGTGACGTTAATCTGCGGTCCAGACGGACCTCCGCCTGCCATTGAGAAAGCCATGTTTGTCGCTCCTCTTGGGCACGCGTGTCTGCAGGATCAGACACCTGTGCAACGGCTGGGGTTCCCGCCCGCTTAGGGCCGGGCTGCGCCCGGACAGCCAGGGGCGTCCCCGCGTGATTCTGGCGAATGCTCCGGTTGCGCTGGTTGCTTGGTACCGTGCATCATGGAACTTGGGCGCGCTGCGGTTTGAGGCGGGCCGGAAAGACTCACGGATGGCGCGTCCCCTGCAAGCTTCAGTCATTACGGCACTCTTTATCGTCCTCACAATCGCCAGTCGCGCGCAGGACAACTACGAGATCCAGATCTACGGTGCGGAAACCGTCGCGCCGCGCTCGACCATGGTCGAGATCCATTCCAACTTCACTGTAGAAGGCAGCAAGACCGTGCAAGACGGGATGCTGCCCACAAACCACGCCGAGCACGAAACCCTGGAAATTACGCAGGGGATCAACGACTGGAGCGAAGTTGGGTTCTACGTTTTCTCGAGCATTCAGTCTGACGGCGGATGGCAATGGGTGGGCGACCACATCCGGCCGCGGGTGCGCGTCCCGGAGAAGTGGCACTGGCCGGTGGGGGTGAGCCTGTCGCAGGAGATCGGCTACCAGCGCGCGGCGTTTTCGCCCGACACCTGGACCTGGGAGATTCGCCCCATCGTCGACAAGAAAATCGGACCGTGGTATCTCGCGTTCAATCCGGCGCTGGATCGCTCGTTTCATGGGCCGAGCGTGAACAAGGGCGTGGAGTTCTCGCCCAACGTGAAGGTCAGCTTCGATTTCACGAAAAAGATTGCGGGGGGGCTCGAATACTACGCGTCGTATGGATCGCTGTCCGGCTTCGATCCGCTGCGGGAACAGCAGCAGCAGTTCTTCCCCAACATTGACGTGGACTTCGGGCCACAGTGGGAATTCAATTTCGGAGTTGGAGTGGGAACGACGCGGTCCACGGACCATCTCATCGTAAAGTGCATCATCGGCCGGCGATTTTCATGGGCGCACCAGAAGAAGTAGCTGCCGCATCCGTCGCAGACCCGACACCGGCCACCCAGCCGTCGAATTCGTGCAGCGCCAATTCACACTGCAAGCGGTGCCGCTCTTTACGGTCGCGTATTTTCTTTTCCAGCGGAGGCAGAAGGTCGAACGTGATATTGGCCGGCTGAAACCTTCCAGGATCTGCGTGCGTGATGTAGTGGGTGAGGGACCCGAACGCGGAGGCCCGCGGCGCCGGCAGCAGGTCCGCGCCGGAAACGAGCGCAGAGGACTGAATTCCCGCGAGCAGCCCGGTGGCAATCGACTCCACATAGCCCTCCACCCCGCAGATCTGTCCGGCGAAGAAAACGCGGGGATGCGCCTTCATCTGCAGCGTCTCCTGCAACAGCGTCGGCGCGTTGATGTAGGTATTTCGATGGATTTGACCGTAGCGCAGGAAGCGCGCATGCTCCAAGCCGGGGATCAGTTGCAACACGCGCTGTTGTTCGCCAAACTTCAAATGATTCTGAAATCCCACTAGATTGTAGGAATCCGCGCGCAGGTTCTCCTGCCGCAACTGGACCACCGCGTACGGCATCTTGCCGGTCCTGGGATCTATGAGTCCCACCGGCTTCATCGGCCCGAAACGTAATGTGTCGCGGCCGCGGCGCGCAATCTCTTCGATGGGCAGGCAGCCTTCGAAATAATTCAGATGCTCCCAGTCGCGCTGTTCCACAGATTGCGCGGCCAGCAAGGCATCGTAAAACCGGCTGTACTCTTCCGCCGACATCGGGCAATTGATGTAGTCGGCGGATCCCTTGTCGTAGCGCGCCGCCATATACACGCGCGACATGTCGATCGAGTCGGCTTCGACGATGGGGCTGATCGAGTCGTAGAAGTAGAGATGATCAGGGTTGGGTTGCCCTTCAGCCGCACTCAGGCGGGCGATCTCTGCGGCGAGTGCGTCGGAAGTCAAAGGGCCCGTGGCGATCACGGTCACCTGGCCGACTTCGTCGACTGCGGTTACTTCTTCGCGGCGTACGGTGACGCGCGGCTCGCGAGAGATGGTTTCGGTGACGCGCGCGGCGAAGGTTGTACGATCCACCGCCAGAGCGTGTCCCGCCGGCACGGCACACTCGCGGGCAATCTCCAGCAGCAGAGACCCAGCCCGGCGCATTTCTTCTTTCAATAGCCACGGAGCCGTGTGCTCACTGTCGGACTTCAGGGAGTTCGAGCAGACCAGTTCCGCAAATTCGGCGGTCTGATGGGCGGGGGTCGAGCGAGAGGGCCGCATCTCGAACAATTCCACGTGGCAGCCCCGCCGGGCACACTGCCACGCTGCTTCTGATCCGGCCAGCCCGGCGCCGATGATTCGCACGTATCCCGGCATAATGCTTTCTGCTTCTAACTCAGTATACGGAGCGTCAGGTTAGAAAACGGCGCCGTAACAAGGCCAATCCGGATCGGACACAATCGCTGAGCCACGGAGTTCCCTCAGCGGCTAAAGCCGGGACCGATAAATCCCCCGGTTGCTGGGCGGCTGAAAGCCTCGCCCTTTCACACCCAGACCTGGAGGCTATTGCTGCAGGATCTGGCCCGATTGCGGATGGACCTGTTCAACTTTGATCGAGTTGGCGTCCCAGCCGCCGCCGAGGGCCTTAACGAGATAGACCGAACTCACCATCTGCTGGCCGACGAGCTGAGTTTTGAGGCGCTCGCTGCTGAGCAGCGTGGTCTGGGCGTTGATGACATCCAGATAGTTGGTCACTCCACCGACGTAGCGGTTATTCGCAATATCCAGGGCGCGCCGGGCGTCTTCCACGGCTGCAGCCTGAGTAGAGAGAGCTTGCGAGAGCGTGCTAAGGTTGCTGATGCCATCTTCGACTTCCTGAAACGCGGTCAGCACGGACTGCCGGTAGTTCGCCACAGATTGGTCGTAAGCGGCCCGCGCTGCGGCCAGGTTGGCACGGTTCCGGCCCCCCTGAAAAATCGGTTCCAGGGCATCCGCACCCAACGACCAGAAAAGGCTGGGCGCGTTCAAAAGTGACGCGAGGTCGGTGGCCTGCCATCCTCCCGCGCCACTCAGAGTAACGTGGGGATAGAAGGCGGCGCGCGCGATGCCGACCTGGGCGTTGGCCAGCGCGATCTCGCGCTCAAGAGTAGCGATATCGGGGCGGCGCTCCAAGACTTCCGAAGGCACTCCCAACGGAACAGGCGGTGGCGTAGCGGTCAGGGGCGCCCGCGCCACGCTGAACCTGGAAGCAGGCTGGCCGACCAGCACGGCGATGGCATGCTCATATTGTGCGCGTGATTCTTCGACCAGCGCGGCCTGCGATATGGTCGAATCGAGCACCGTGGCCTGCTGTGCAACCTCCAGCCCGCTGGCGATTCCGCCCTCATGGCGCGACTGCACCAGTTCCAGGCTCTTGCGCTGGGCGCTCACGGATTCCTGTACGACCTGGTATTCGGCATCCAGTTCCCGCAGAGTGAAATAGTCGGCTGCCAGTTCGGCGGTCAGCACCAGCTGCGCGTTGGCCAGGTCCGCCGCCGTCGATTGCAATGACGCATTGGCTGCCTCGACGTTGCGCCGCACACGTCCAAACAAATCGGCCTCATAACTGAGCGAGAACGGAATCGTATAAACGCTCTGGGTATAGGAACGAACGGGCAGCGGGACTCCGTTGACCACTTGAGGAGAAGCACCATTCAGCGGGCGATTGCCGGAGCCACGCTCGCGGGCGGCGCTGGGATCGGCGGCGAGTTGCGGGAAGTAGTCCGCGGTGGGGATCCGTGCCAGCGATCGCGCCTGGTTGAGGCGATCGCGGGCTGCGAGCAGCGACTGATTCGACTGCAGCAGCTGAGTTTCGTAAGCATCCAAAGTTGGATCGTGAAAGACCTGCCACCAAGCTCCCCTGGGGATCGCATCTTTGGGGGTGGCAGGCTCCCAGGGCGGCGTCGTTTTCCACGCATCCGGAGCCGGAGCCGGAGCCGCGGGCCGGCCGTAGCGCGGGCCTACGGTGCAACCCACCGATGAAGCCAGCAGCCCAAGGACGAGAAAGATGACCGCTGACTTCACGGCGCATTCCCCCTTTGCTGCGCCGGTTGCCCCGGACGGGCCGGCGGAGGGGTCGCGACATTGACGGGCTGACCGTCTTCCAGCGAATCCGAAGGATTGATGATGATCTGGTCGCCCGTGGAAACACCGCCCAGAATTTCCAGGGTGGCGCCGTAGTCCCTTCCGATATTGATCGGGCGCAACTGCACTTTGTTATCCCTACCCACGAGGGCGAGGCGCGGACCCTCGGAGCGGAACAGCATGGCGTTCACGGGCACGGTGACTTTATCCACGTTCGAGCCCCCCGCGAAGTGCACTTCGCCGAAAGATCCGGGCAGCAGGCGCCCGTTCTTGTTGGGTACGTCCACTTCGGTCAAAAGAGTCCGCGTGTTGGGATCGATGGCCTCGGCAGTGCGCGCGATCTTGGCGGAAAATTTTTCTCCGGGAAATTCCTGGAGGGTCACAGTGGTGTTCGCGCCCACCTTGATGTAAGCCGCATAGGCCTGGGGAACGTTGGTATACACGCGAAGCGGATCGACGCGGGCGAGGTCAAACAATTCGCGGCCCGCAGCGCCGGCGCCGGCATTGATGAGCGCGCCTGGATCAACGTTGCGGCGGGTGAGGACGCCGGAGAATGGTGCGTAGACCTTCTTGAAGCCTTCCAGTTGCTCGAGGCGGCGGACATTGGCATCGGCGGCGGCCAGGTTGGCCAGGCTCTGTTTGTAGGCGCTGGTCTGCTGATCCGCTTCCTGGGCGGAAACGGAGTCGCTCTTGCGGAGGTTCTCCCAGCGATCGGCGCTGATTTTTGCCAGTTCGAGTTGCGCGACGATCTGCTGGCGGGCGGCGCGCGTCTGGTTCAGTTCCTGATCGACTTCCGGCGTGTCGATCGTCGCCAGCAATTCGCTTTCTTTCACGCGGCTGCCGATGTCTTTGTACCAGCGCACCAGGTAGCCGCTGGTGCGGGCATAAATTGGAGACTCTTCATAAGCCAGCAAGGAGCCGGGCAGCACCAGCTCTTCATCTGGCTTTTCGGCCAGAGGATGAACCACCGCAACCGTGGGAACCGTCTCGCGCTCGGTTTCCTTGGCCAAAGCGCGTTCGTGAGTGACGTGGCCGATCAAAGTCATGGCCCCGGCAACGACCAGAATCAGGACCGCCACTCCCACGATCATCAAAGCCTTGCCCGGAGGTGCAGGAGGAAGTTCAGGCGGTCGCTGGATGGTCGGCGGTTCCGTGCGGCTGTGCTGCTGCATGGCAGCGATCTCTTCATCGCGCTGCGCCTGCGAGCCTCGCGGGCGATGAGGCGCCTTGCCGCCTGGCTGGTTCGATGCTTCTACACGAGTTTGCTTATCTTCATTCCCTGTGCTCATGCTTCACTCCGACCATTGCGGAAAAATTGCACCCTGTCTCTTTACGCCTGCTGCTGCCGCTGCGCTTCCCGGGCCTGGCGACGGCTGTGGAAGATGGCGAACACGCTGGGGACGAAAAACAACGTTGCCACGGTGGCAAACAACAATCCACCGATCACAGCCCGTCCCAGCGGCGCGTTCTGCTCTCCGCCTTCGCCAAACCCCAGCGCCATTGGCACCATGCCGATGATCATGGCGAGGGCGGTCATCAACACGGGTCGCACGCGAGTGTATCCGGCAGATACCGCGGCCCTCCCCGCAGGCATCCCTTCGTCCATCTGTTCGCGCGCGAAACTCACCATCAAAATCGAATTCGCCGTAGCCACGCCCATGCACATCACCGCTCCGGTGAGGGAGGGCACGTTCAGCGTGGTGTGGGTCAGCAACAGAAACCAGCATATTCCAGCCAGCGCCCCGGGCAAGGCCGCAATGATGATGAACGGGTCCAGCCAGGACTGGAAATTAATAACGATCAACAAGTAGACCAGCAGGATAGCGCCCGCCAGGCCCACACCCAGCCCCAGAAAGGACGAGCGCATGGTCGCGACCTGGCCGCGGACCACCAGATGCGTACCGCGCGGCAGCTGTCCTTCGAAGGTCTGCAGGACTTTATCGGTGTCGACGGCCACGGCGCCGAGGTCGCGATCCTGCGTGCTGGCATAGACGTCGATGACCGGCTGCACGTTGTAGTGATAGACGGTCGCGGGCCGCGTCGCGGGAGAAATCTGGACCAGATTGCCCATCAGTTGCTGTCCTTGCGGGGAAATGACAGGGATGTTCATCAGATCGCGCAGGTTGGTCATGCGGTATTGCGGCGACTGCACCGCCATCTGATACGTCACCTGGTTGCGCGGGTTGAGCCAGAAATTCGGCGCGGTCTGAAAACTGCCGCTCAGGGACACCAGGGCGCTCTGAGCCACCTCGCGCGCCGTCAGGCCGACTTGGGTGACGCGTGTGCGCTCAATATCGAGGTGCAGCGTGGGCAAGGAAAGCATCTGCTGGACGTGCACATCGGCGGTGCCTGGGATGTGCCGCATCTTGTTGGCGATTTGCTGGGCCAGAGTGTAGCTGGTCTGCATGTCGGTGCCGACCACCTGGACGTCGATGGGAGCGGGCAGGCCGAAATTCAGAATCTGGGTGACGATGTCAGCCGGCTGGAAGAAGAACTCAACTCCCGGAAAACGCTGCGGCAAGTATTCCCGCAGGTGGCGAATCAGATCGGCAGTGGGGGGGTGATGCTCGGGGTCCAGCGCGATCAGGATTTCGGCATCGCTGGTTCCGATGGTTCCGCTGGAACTGTACGACTGATTGATGCCGGAGTAGGGCAGCCCAATGTTGTCGAGGATGGTCTGCAGCTGTCCAAGAGGAATCTGTTCGCGCACAGCCGTTTCCACTTCGTCGCAAAGCCGCGCCGTTTCTTCGACGCGCAGCCCGGCGCGGGCGCGGACGTGCAAGCGCAGCAGGCCGGCATCGACCTGAGGGAAGAAGTCTTGTCCCAGGAAAGTGAACAATCCAAGGGAAAGCAGGCAGAACAGCAGGAAGCCAACGACGAAGACGCCGCGATGTTCGATCGTGGTTTCGAGCAGGGCCTCGTAACCGAGCCGGAAGTTTTCGAACTTATGCTCGAAACCACGCTGAAAGCGGCCGAGAAAAGACTTGGGAGCTTCGGCGCGATGTTCGTGGCCGCGCATGATGTACATCACCAGCGTGGGAATCAGTGTCCGCGAGAGCAGGTAACTGGCGAGCATGGCGAAGCTGACCGCCTCGGCCAGCGGCACGAACAGAAACTTGGCGACGCCCGTCAGAAAGAACATGGGCACGAACACAATGCAGATGCTCAGCGTCGACACGAAAGCCGGAACCGCGATTTGCTGCGCGCCATCGAGAATCGCCTGCCGCATTTCCTTCCCCATGGCCAGGTTGCGCTCGATGTTCTCGATTTCCACGGTGGCATCGTCGACCAGGATGCCGACCGCGAGAGCCAAGCCTCCGAGGGTCATGATGTTGATCGTCTGCCCGATGGCGCCAAGAAGAATGATGGAGACAAAAATCGAAAGCGGGATGGAAATCGAGATGACGATCGTCGGGCGCCAGTCGCCCAGGAAGATCAGAATCATGCAAGCGGTGAGGGCGGCAGCGATCAAGCCTTCGCGCAAGACTCCCTGAATCGACGCGCGCACAAAGAGCGACTGGTCAAACAGCGCGGTGATCTTGAGTTCCGGCGGCAGGGCCTGGGAAGCCTGCTGGACGATGTCCCTGATGCCGGCCACAATCTGCAGCGTCGACGCCGAGCCGTTCTTGTAGATCGACATCAGCGCGCCCCGGTTGCCGTCCTGGCGCACAATGTTGAACTGCGGGGCAAAGCCGTCGCGAACATGCGCCACGTCGCGCATGTACAGCGTGGAACCGTTGGTCGTCTTGACGGGAAGATCGTTCAGCTCCGCAATCGTCTCCGGCGTCCCGTTCATTTCGACGTTATACTCGAGGGGTCCGAGCTTGATCGTTCCGCTGGGGAGGATGATGTTCTGCGCGTTGACGGCGTTGACAATGTCGTTTGGCGAAAGCCCATAGGCCTGCAGTTTGGGCAGGTCGAGGTCCACCTGAATCTGGCGCATCTTGCCGCCGTATGGGTAGGGCGTAGCGGCGCCTGGCACCGTTGCCAGAAAAGTCCGCAAGAAGTTCTGCCCCAGATCGAACAATTGCTGCTCGGGTAACGTCTTGCTGCTCAGGCCGAGCTGAATCACGGGAGTGGTGGAGGCGCTGTAGGTAATGATCAGCGGCGGCGTGGTACCGGGGGGCAAACTCCGCACCACGGTCTGGCAGATGGCTGTAATCTGAGCGATGGCGCCCTGTACGTTGGTTCCGGGGCGGAAGAATACTTTGATCACTCCCACTCCGTACACCGATTGCGATTCCATGTGCTCGATGTCGTTGACGGTGGTGGTGATGCCGCGCTCGGAGTTGGTCACGATCCGGTCGGCCATATCTTCGGGCGACATCCCGGTGTAGAACCAGACAACCGAGACCACAGGAATGTCGATGTCAGGAAAAATGTCGGTGGGCGTGCGCAGGATGGTGATGGGGGTCAGAAGGATGATGACCAGCGCCATCACCACGAACGTATAAGGACGCCGCAGGGCTAAAGCAACAATCCACATTGGTTACCATCGCTCCCAGAACCACGAAACAGCGCTGAAATGGGTCCACCCCATTGTTCCCGCGAATGCAAAATTAGATTCGATACTCAACGTATCGGATTCTAAATTCCAGGCATCGATTATATGGTAGCTTAGGACCATGCGCCAGAAGCTTTCGGCTCGGGGAAATGGCGAAAACGGCCACGGGAAGCGGGCTCCGGGGCGACCGCGCAGCGAGCAGGCGCGCCAGGCCATCCTGCGCAGCACGCTGAAGCTCCTCTCGGAAAACGGATTCTCCGACCTCACCATCGAAGAAGTGGCCGACCGCGCAGCCGTGGGAAAAACCACGGTCTACCGCTGGTGGCCCAACAAAGGCGCGCTCATCGCGGATGCCTTTGCCAGCAGCACCACGAGCCGGCTGCACTTTCCCGATACCGGATCCCTGGCCACCGACATGAGCCGGCAAATGCGGCAACTGGTGAAGGTTTTCGGCAGCCCGCGGGGGCGCATCGTCTCTGCCATTCTAGCGGCGGGCCAGAGCGACGAGGATCTGGTCGCGGCTTTCCGCGAACGTTTTCTGAAGCCGCGCCGACGGGAAGCTTACGCCACCCTGAAGCGCGGGGTTCTTCGGGGCGAGTTGCGCCCGGACGTCGATCCGGACCTTCTCCTCGACTCGCTGTACGGCCCGATCTACATGCGTTTTCTGATCCGGCACGATCGCCTGACCGCGGATTTCGTGGACCGTTTGTGCGCTCTGGTGCTGGGTGGGGCGCGCCCGGTGAGGAAGGTCAAGAATCGCAAGCGTAAGGGCGAGTAACGGAGGATTGCCGGCGGAACTCAGACCCGCAATTCGACGACGGTAGCGCCTCCGCCGCCTTCATTCTGCGCCGGTTCGGCCACGGACGCCACATGCGGATGCTGTTGCAGCATGGCCCGCAGCGCCTTACGCAGGATTCCCATGCCGCTGCCATGCACCACGCGCACTCGCGGCAATCCCGCCAGGAAAGCGCGATCGACGAATTTTTCGACTTCCCGAGAAGCGTCGTCGACGGTTTGCCCAATCACGTTGATCTCAGTGGGCAGGTTTGCGTTCTCGCTGTGCATCGACACCGAGATGCCGCGGGCCCGCGCCGCCGCCACGGGAGACTCCGCTCCAGGCCGTTGAGCGCCCGCCAGCACTTCAGCAATGTCGTCGCGCGCGATCTTCATCTTCATCGCGCCCATCTCCACCTCGAAGTGTTGGTCGCCGATCTTGCGCACCACCTTTGCCGGACGCCCGGTGGACTTCAGCTTCACCGTGTCGCCTTCGGAAACGTGCTTGACCACCTGAGGCTGGGCGTGGGGATCGCCCTGATCGGCGCCGGTCGAGTGCGCCACGACGGTGGAATCGAACTGCTCGCGGAACTCGCGGCGCAGCTTGGCAATCCGCCGCTCGGCGTCTTTGGAGAGCTTTTGCGCCGCCACGCGATCTTGAATCGCGTTGACGGCCTCGCGCGCATGATATTCAAAGTCGCGCAGCACGCTGTCCAGCTTCTTCTCCATCTCGCGGACCTTGGCCTGCTGTTCCTTGCGGCCTTCGGTGGCAAGGTGCGCCTTCTCACGCTCCAGTTCCTGCTCGCGCGTCTTCAGTCGCAGACGTTCAGTCTCCGCCTCGCGCAGCTGCGCATGCAGCCGGTCGAGGAATTGGCCGACATCGCGAGCTTGCGTCCCCAGGCGGGCCCGCGCGTTGTCGATGATCGCCGGATTCAGCCCCAGGCGCTGCGCGATGTTGATTCCCGCCGACGCTCCCGGGACGCCGATCTTCAACTCGTACGTGGGCCGCAGGGTTTTCTCGTCGAAGCCCACAGCCGCATTGATCACGCCCGGCGTGTTGGCAGCATAAACCTTGAGCGAAGTGTGGTGCGTGGAGATCACGCACATGCATCCGACCTTTCCGAAATAGCCGGCGATGGCGACGGCCAGAGCCGCGCCCTCCTCGGGATCGGTGGCCGAGCCCAGTTCGTCGAGCAGGACCAGAGACTTCGCCGTGGCGGTGCGTGAAATGAAATCGATGTTGGTTACATGCGCCGAGAAAGTGGAGAGGTTCTGTTCGATCGACTGGTAGTCGCCAATGTCGGCCAGCACGGCATCGAAGATGGGGAGGTAGGCGCGGTCGGCGGGCACGGGCAGGCCGGACTGCGCCATCAGCGCGAGCAAGCCCACGGTTTTGAGTGTGACGGTTTTGCCGCCGGTGTTCGGCCCGGTGATGATGAACTGGCGGCGATCGCCTTCCAGTTCCAGGCTGACCGGAACGACTCTCGCGCCCTTCGCTTTCAGATTCCTTTCGAGCAGCGGATGGCGCGCATTGTGGAGGATGAGTCCCGCTAGGCCCTGCTGGTCACTGCTCAACTTCACCTCTACGCAGTTGTAGTCTTCGGCGAAACGCGCCTTGGCAAACTGCAGTTCCAGTTCCGCCAGCACGGCGACCGCGGCAAGGATGGCTTCGGCATGCGAGCCGATACGCTGGGTCATTTCGAGCAGGATGCGGTGTATTTCGGCGAGTTCTTCCTCCAGCAAGCGCACCAGTTCATTGTTCTGTTCGATGGTCTCCAGAGGCTCAACGAAAACGGTCTGGCCGCTCGAGCTGGCGCCGTGCACTACGCCCTGCACGCGCCGCTTCTGCTCGACTTTGACGGGTATGACGAAGCGCTCGCCGCGGATGGTGACCAGTTCTTCCTGAACTGTGCCGCCCTCCGCGAGCCTCCGCAAATAGCCACGCAGGGATTCCTGGATCGAGCGCCGCTGCCTCTCCATCTCGCGGCGGATGCGCGAGAGTTCCGGAGATGCTTTGTCCTCGAGGGTGCCGTCGGGTTGAATCTTGTTGCGAAACGAGCACAGAAAGTCGGCGAAATCGGAAATGCCGTCCGAAAGGGTTCGGACCTGGCTCCATTCCGATCTCATTGTGGCCGGGGGATGCGACGCGATCTGGCGCCACTCCGCCGCGCGATCGACCACGTGAATTACATCCCGGATCTCGGTGGTCTCGAGCACCGCTCCGACGATGCGGGATTTCTCGACCAGCGTCCGGATCTGGTTCAGGCCAGAAAATTCGAACCGCCCGCCCCCGCGCCGGAATTCGCGAATCTCCGTGGCGAGCTCTTGCTGGCTCTCGATCCAACTGCGGTCGATCGACGGACTAAGAGAGGCGGCGCGCTCCTGCCCAAGCGGCGAGGACGCATACCCGCGCAGCATCTCCCGCAGGGTTTCGAACTCCAGCACACGCGCCGAACTGGGAACCAGATCGTCGGACATGCCAATTCATGGTACAGGAAGCGGCGGTGGAAGGCCGCCCTCGACCGCCATGTCCTAAGTGGCTGCGGGCCCTGTTCTGGTAAGCTTTCGCATCATGAAATCAATCTCAACCATCGATTACGCAGAGGCGAAGCGAGCCGTCGATCTGATTGTGGAGCAGTCCATTCAAATGAAGAAGACGGTGGTAGTCGCCATAGCCGACTGCCGCGGTGAACTCATCGCCTTCGCCCGGATGGATGCTGCCCCTGTCGCCTCGGTCTTAATCGCCATGAACAAAGCCTGGACGGCTGCGCGACTTGGGAAGCCGACACAGGAGATTGGAGAAAAGGTCAGACATCCCGAAAGGGGTCACGACATCTCGTATTATGGCGACCCCAGATTTGTGGGCTGGGGCGGCGGCATTCCAGTCTTGCAGAACGGAGAAGTGGTCGGCGCGGTCGCCGTCAGCGGATTGTCCTCCAAAGAGGACGCCACACTGGCACAACTGGGAGTAGATCTGATCGCTCAAACGAAGGGATGATGCGGGAAGGACGAGCGTCCCTCGACTTTTCGAGGGAGGCGGAAGAGACCCGTACCATTCAAGTGATCAGAAACTGCGTGCCTCCGGAATCGCCGCCAGACTCGATGAGGCGCGGCTTCATGGGTTCAGTCGCAACCGGCGATTGCACCCAAAACCTCCTGGCTTAACTCCACGAGTGTAATCGAGGCCTTTGCGCAGGTCCCCGGAGACGATGGCAATCAGGAGCCGCCGGCTCCCACCACACGCACCGTCTCTTCGGTAACGCCGGGGAACTTCAGCACGAAGACCGCGCCTCCTTCCGGCTTGTTGTGGCAGCTGATCTGCCCACCGTGATCCTGGACCACACCGTAAGCCACGCTCAGGCCCAGCCCGGTGCCTTTGCCGACTGGCTTGGTGGTGTAGAAGGGATCGAAAACCCGCAGCGGCTCTTGAATCCCGGGCCCGGTGTCGGAAAATTCCAGCACAGCTTCCTCTCCCTGCCGTTGCGCCGTGATCTGCAGGGCGCCGCCACCGGATTCCTGGAGCGCGTCCATGGCGTTTTCAATGATCTCGACGAACATCTGAAAGAGTTGGTTCACATTGCCCAAAACCCGGGGAAGACCCGGGTCGATGGCGACTCCCACCTGGATCTTGCCCCCCGGGTAGCGCCATTCCACCATCTGCGTGGCCCGGCTGAGGAGCACGCCGAGATCGACGAGAGCCTTCTCTCCCGGGGCATGCTGGGCAAACCGCAGCAGGCTAGCGACCAGGTCGCGTGATCGCTGTGCCTGCGTCACGATCTTGCGCAGCAACGTATTCTGCGGATCGCTCAGACGGTCCTGCGCCCAGAGTTGTTCTGAAGAATTCATGATCGCGGTCAAAGGGTGATCAATCTCGTGGGCAGCTCCGGCGACCAGCGTGCCAAGCGAAGCCAGCTTTTCTTTTTGCACCAGCTGATTCTGGAGCTGCCTTTGGCTGTCAAATGCACGGCGCGACTCGCCGAGCAGGCCCATGAGTGCATGGTCCTGCACGTACTGTCGCAGGAAAATGAAAGAGCCCAGCAACAGCATTCCCGCCAGCACCGTGTAGATCCGAAAGCCTCGCGTAGCGGGCGCGGACGCATCCATCCATATCTCCCAAATGCCAAGAATGGGCAATGAGAGAATGGCGAGCATGGCGAGACGGGGCAACACTTTCTTCCATGCCGGATTGAGGTGGACGGCGCCGCCTTGCAGATCCCACTGGCGGGAGGAGATTGCGGCTGCGGCCATCCAGGCTATGGCGCCAACCAGCGGAATGTCATACAGACTTCCCGAGTAATACGTGTGGTGGGAGACCGCCAGATTCAGAAAGCGGGAACCGACACCATACACGCTGCCGGCCGCCAGAAAGTGCAGGTACACGCTCCGCCACCCCGCGGAACTGGTGAGAGCAGCAAGCGACAGAACGACCAACAGCAGGCCATTTTCCACCAGGTAGAGGCCGTCGTAGTAGATGTCGTAGAGACCCACATTGAGAACCACATACTGGTGGGGAAACACGATGAAGGCATACAGAATCATCCACCATCCCAGCAGCATCAGGAAGTTCACGGCGCTGAGATAGATTCGCGCGTCCTTCTTCGCCAGATCTGGTCGCCAGGCCACTGCGGCAATCATGGGGACCACGTGAAAAAACAGAACAATATCGAAAAAATAGGGATCGGGTATCTGCTGGCGCAATACGATTTCGCAATACGACCAGGCTCCCTGGTTGCATGCCCAGAGGACAAACGCCAACGTCATGGGTGCCCAGAAGCTTCGTTCCGGGCCAGGCCGGGTGATCGCGTTGGCCAGCGATGCACCGGCCACCATCAACATCACGATCAAGCCGGCGAGGTCGGCAAAGGCAGTCAGGCCGGCGCTCGGGCGGGCCAGCAGGGACACCACCGCAAAGGCAAGAGTGATCCCGGCGGCTGCGGCAAACCAACGGTGGCGTCGAAGCAGGCTCATCCAGGATCGATTCTATGAGACTCCGGTCCACTGTGCCGTGACCAGTTTGGGGCGACCCAGATTACCCCGGTCACCTTCGGGTTAAGCAGTTAGACGCCGCCCGACGTTTGAATGCAGGGCAAAAGGCAAGGGGATGTTCTAGAATCGGTTTGGAAGGATCAAGAAAACCATCTCCGGTGATCTGCCATGGCATTTCCGATAACCCGTCTTCGCCGCCTCCGCCAAACTCCTCAGATCCGCAACCTGGTTACGGAAACTCGGCTGACTCCCGACGCCTTGGTCTATCCCCTGTTCGTCTGCCCCGGGGAAGGCGTGCGCAGGGAAGTGCGGTCGATGCCGGGAGTTTTCAATCTTTCAGTGGATGAGACGGTGAAAGAGGCGCAGGTCGCTCATTCGCTCGGGGTTCCGTCGGTGATTCTTTTCGGGCTGCCGGAGTCGAAGGATGAAGTAGCTACTGGCGCCTGGGCGGAAGACGGAATCGTGCAGCAAGCCGCGCGCGCGCTGAAAAGCGAGGTCCCGGGGTTGCTCCTGATGGGCGACGTCTGCCTTTGCGAATACATGTCGCACGGCCACTGCGGGATCGTGAAAGCCACGCCGCAATCGCTGGGAGCCGCTGTCGCCGCCCCGCCTGCCGCGACCGTCGAGTACCAGATCGTCAATGACGCATCGCTGGAGCTGCTGGCGCGCACGTCAGTCTCCCTGGCCAAGGCTGGCATCGACATTATCGCTCCGTCCGACATGATGGACGGCCGCGTCGCCGCCATCCGTCGTGCTCTGGACGCCGCTGACCTCCCCAACACGCCGATTCTTTCTTATGCCGCCAAGTTCGCCTCGGGCTTCTACGGGCCCTTCCGCGAGGCCGCCGATTCGGCGCCGCTGTTCGGCGACCGCCGCTCCTATCAGATGGATGGAGCCAACCTGCGCGAGGCCATGCGCGAGATCGAGGCCGACATTGAGGAAGGGGCGGACATGATCATGGTGAAACCGGCCATGCCCTACCTCGATGTCATCGCGGCGGCACGCGACCGGTTCGACCTGCCGCTGGCGGCGTACCAGGTCTCCGGGGAATATGCCATGATCGAAGCTGCCGCGCGCAATAACTGGATCGACCGCGACCGCGTGATGATGGAATCGCTGCTCTCGATTCGCCGCGCCGGGGCCAGCATTATCCTGACCTACTACGCTAAGGACGCGGCCCGGCTGCTGGGCTAGTCTTGGCCCGGCTAGTCCTTGCTGGGCTTCTTGGGGGTCAAATCGCAGGCCTGCCGGACGGCATCCAGATTCAAGCCGGCGGGCGAGAATTCGGCGATCTGGCGGCCGCTCGCTGTGGGCAACTCGACCTTGAAGATCTGGCCGCCGATCAGACCGCGGGTGGTGCCCTTGTCCATCGACAGGAAGTGGCCGCGCACCCAGTTCCAGCCGTGGTAGCTGTGCGAGTCGTCGATGCGGACCATTACTTCCAGCTGCGGCTGCCCCCAGAATCCGGGGCGATTCGGTGGTGGAAGCCGCACACCCGGATTGAAGTCGGCCAGCTTCAGCTTGCCGTCTTCGCAAAACAACTCGACCCGGGGTTTGTACTCGGGATCTTCTTTGAAGTAATTGTCAGCGAGAAGCTCGAAGCGGACCTTCTTGGCGCCCGTCATCTTGTCCTCGGACTGGAATTGCATCCACTTGCCGCCGACGGAGACGCCGTCCTTTTCATCCTGGTAAGGGCTCATGGCGCCGTTCTGCGCGGCAACTGACGCAACAGCAGCACACAACAAGGCACAGCCCAAGGCGAACCCGGCAGCCGGAGTACGGCGATTTAGGCGGCGAAACGCTTGCGATCCGTTCACGGTTTCCTCCACACCATCCCTCCCTAGATTGAACCCTGATCGGGGCGAAAAAGTTGCTCGAAAACCCCACCGGCATACAAAAAATCCCGCCCGGGGCGACGCCTGGTCAGGCTAGCGGGTATCGATCCTCAGGTCCAGATACACCTGGGAGCGATCGTCGAACTGGCTGACCGACTTGGTGTCGCTCTTGTGGCCCTTATATTGGGCGTAGATCTCATAGTCAATCGCGCTCGACAGCGCGGGAAAGCGGTATGAACCGTCGGGCCCTACGATGTACGTCTTCACTCCGCGGGTGCGGGTGTTAGTGACATAAACGACGGCGTCGGGCAGCGGGTTATCCTGGGGATCCAGCACCTTGCCGTAAAGCAACCGGCCGGCGCTCTTTTCCTTCTTGTCTGGAGATGCGCTGGAAGTGCCAGCCAGCACCAGCGCCAGGCCGCCCACGAGAACGCCGGCGAGCATCGCGAATCGCTTTGGGATCATCTTAGTCTCATTGTCTCACGCGGGCGGAAAACCGCGGTCAGTGAGCCAGATGCAAACCCGTATCTTCGCGCTCGTCGTTGTAGACATGGACGGTGACTTCCTGAACCAGATGGACAGGCTTGCCATCTGCGAATTTCACCCCTTTGAGGTCCGCCGAGAGAATGTAGTCGGACTCCCCAGCGGGAACCCGCTGGGCGAACTCTCCCATATGGTCGGAATAGAGTTCCCAGCGTACTTTCTTGGGTTTGTCGGTGGCGCGGCGAATTCTCACTTTGACGCCGTAGACGGGACGATCATCCGGACCCCAGACGGTGCCGATGATGAGGGCGTAGGGTTTCTCGGATTTTCCATGCTGCGAAGAAGCACTCAGGGACGGGCACAGCAGAACGGCAAGCAACAGCGTGACGCAGACCCCCAACCCGACCAGTGGTGGGGAATTCGGGCCCCATTGCAGTCTAGGAGTAATCACCGTCCTCGCTTTCTTCTTCTTCCTCTTCTTCCTCTTCCTCGTAGCCTTCCTCGACCGCTTTCAACTCCAGCGGACTGGTGGTCACGACTTCAAAGTCGGTGCCACATTCAGGACAGGAGATCACTTCGCCTTCGTCGACATCTTCTTCTTCCACGTCTAGATCGTTATCACATTCGGGACACAGAACCATAACGCCTCCGTTACCCATTAGAGCCTCCTGATAATATTTAGATTCTTCCCCGCCAATTGGTCAAGGGGGCGAGTGGAAACCTGTCGGCTTTCGGGCAAAATGGGGTATTCCGCAGGCGCTCCGGCTGCCCACCGCAGCCCGCTGGCAGTCCCGGTTGCTAGACCTTCGAGAGCCTCACCCTGGCGGGGAACGAGTAGAATCGAAGCTGGGCACATCGAGAGAAGGATGGGGAATTCGTGAGGCGAACAGGCGAACCAATGACGTTGAGCCTGCCACCGTTCACCAAGGCGGTGACGTGGCTGGTGGGGATCAATACCGGCGTTTTCCTGCTCATGGAACTGCTGGGCGTGGCACGGGTCCCGTTGGTCGGATACGTATTTGATTATGGCGCGCTGACTCCGGTCAACGTCATCGGACACGGCATGATTTGGCAGATTGTGACCTACAGTCTCCTCCACGCCGGGTTCATGCACTGGTTCGGCAACATGCTGGGCTTATGGATGTTCGGGTCGGCGATTGAAGGGGCCTGGGGGACACGCCGTTTCGTCGAGCTCTACATGATTGGCGTAGTCGGCGCAGCGGTGACGACCGTCGGCCTCTCTTACGCGCACGTGCTGGGCAACCCGATGCAGCCGACGGTGGGAGCTTCGGGAGGTGTCTTCGCCATTCTGATCGCCTTCGGAATGCTGTTTGGAGAAAACGAGATCATGTTGATCCCGTTTCCCTTCCTGCTAAAGGCCAAGTATTTCGTGGGAATTTTGATTGTCGTCACCCTTGCACTGGCGATGTCCGGCGGCGGGAACGTGGCTTATGTCGCCCATCTGGGCGGTCTGCTCTTCGGCTTTCTCTACGTGCGGCGAGGACCAAAGCCGGCGCTGGTGAACGTCGGGTTGACCGAACGTTATTACGGGATGCGGAATTCCTATTACCGCTGGAAGCGGCGGCGGGCGGCAAAGAAATTCGAAGTCTATATGCGCCAGCACGACAAGGAAGTGCACTTCGACGAACATGGGAACTACATTCCTCCCGATGAAGACGCGCGCAAGGGCAACGGCGGGGGCAAGTCCGGCTGGGTCAACTGAGATCGCGGTTCGTCGTCCGGAACGCGATCTTTGCGCGAAGGACACATGGATTTCCGGCACACGAAGGAAGCCCCTCGGGTCCTTCGCTTCGCTCAGGGCGACAATTCAAAGAAGCTGGTGAATTCAGAAAATATCCATTGCGGTAGTTGGTATTCCTTCATCTTCCCTTTGAATCCCAGATCGTGACCGGTTCCTGCCACCGCGAACAACTTCGTCTTTGCCGGAATCATCTTCAGCGCCTGCTCTAGTTCTGCGATGGAACCGAAAGGATCGCGCGTACCGTGGACGAAGAGGGTTGGCGTCCGCAGGCTGGGAAGATGCTGGGTGCGCTGCTGTTCTGGCTTCCGCGGAGGATGCAGCGGGTAGGAAAGCAGCAGAAGACCCGCGACCAAGTCGGGCGCTTCGGCGCAAAGCATGCTGGATTGACGTCCGCCGTACGAATGTCCGCCGAGGAAGACCCGGCCAGATACTTGACGGGCGAGCTCGGCAACCGCATTTTTCAGCCCGGCTCGGTCGCGGGCGGCGTCGCCGGGGCCGGGCGGACCAAATGACCGCACCTGACGATAGGGCAGGTCGATGCGGAGCACCGTGAATCGAGCAGCAGAGAAAGTCTCGGCCAGGGCGATAAGCAGGGGGGCTTGCGCGTTCGACCCCGCGCCGTGGGTTAGGACGAGGCCGCTGCCGCCAGGAGCATCAGGAACATGAAGGAAACCGCGGAGGGTAGGCTCCACCCCTCTGTCAACAAATTCGCGGATGGTCGTCGAAGGCAAGGAAACATTCTAACTGTCAGTCGACCTCCGTGCCGGTTCTCGAACAACTGGTCCAGAGCGCGCGAGCGGCGGGACGATCAATTCAACGAGGGGACACCCTAGAACGAACTTTCGAAGTGAAATGGTGCGCAGAGCGCGTGATCTGCGGATGATCGGTGCGGGTTTACTTCGTTCCCTCCAGCGGTACTTCTGTCAGCGTCTCGTAGACCTTCAGGATTTGAATTTCGTTGCCCAGTCGGGCCCAGCATCGGAGCATATCGGGATCTTCCTGGGCGGCGCGACGGGCTTCTTCATTCTTCCAATAGCGCAGGAAGACATAGTGCGCAGAGCGGTCGCGGTAGAGCAGGTCGCGACCATATCCCTTGGTGGCCACGATGGACATGAGTTCGCGCAGCGTAGCCAGCGACGCGGCCTCCATTTCAGGAACAGGCTCCCAGACAGCCACTGACAGGATCTCTTGCGGCATAAGCGCAGATTATAGCTTGTGACGTGGGGAGGAGAGCGGTTTCCCGCGGCGCGGCTTCGGCGGACGCACGATGCGCTCGGCCTCCTCGTCGGTTACGACGTGCAGGCGCATCAGATTGGTGGAACCGGATGCCTGGCGCGTTCCGGCTACTACTCCCAGAACGTCTCCGGGCTTGAGCAGGCCACGGCGGACAAGATCCTTTTCGGCCAATGTCACCATCTGCTCTGCGGAGTGAGCCTGGCCACAGTGCACGGGATGAACTCCCCAGTACAGATTCATGCGCTGCACCACGGGCAGGCTGTGCGTGAAGCCGTAAAGGGCGACCTTCGGCCGATATTTTGAAATCATGCGAACTGTGTTTCCGGTCTCGGTGAACACAGCAATCGCCCCCATGGGCAAATCTTCGGCGGAGTGGGAAATCGATTCGCAGATGGTCTCGGCCACGGTGAGGCCGTGCCGCTCGCGGCGGCGGCGGAAATGCACGAAGTCACCCATGTTGCACTCCGCTTCCACGATGATGCGCGCCATAATGGACACCGACTCCCGCGGATACTTGCCGCTGGCGGTCTCCGCCGAGAGCATGACGGCGTCGGTGCCGTCGAAGATGGCGTTGGCCACGTCGCTGGCCTCGGCCCGCGTGGGACGCGGGTTTTCGATCATCGATTCGAGCATTTGCGTGGCCGTGATCACCGGCCTGCGCCACGCCGCGGCGCGCCGGATGACGTGCTTCTGGATGACCGGAACTTTTTCGGGCGCCATTTCGACGCCCAGGTCGCCGCGAGCCACCATGACTCCGTCCGCGGCTTCGAGAATCTCTTCGAGATGATCGATGGCCTGTGGCTTTTCCAGCTTGGCGATCACCGGGACATCGCTGCGGTGCGAAGCGATAATCTCTTTGACGGAGCGCACGTCAGCTGCCGTGCGTACGAATGACAGAGCCACGGCGTCGACCCCATGCCGCAGGCCAAATTCCAGGTCCTTGCGGTCTTTGGCAGTCAGCGCGGGAATCGATAGCGCGATTCCCGGCAGGTTGATGCCCTTGTGTTCCCCTAACAGGCCGCCGTTGATTACGTTGCACACCACGTCCCGCCCGCGGACGGAACGAACCCGCAATTCGATGAGGCCATCGCTCAGCAGGATGCGGGCGCCCGCGCAGAGTTCGCGGCCGAGATCGGGGAATGTGGTCGAAATGCGCGTGGCAGAACCCGCAACGTCCTGGGGAGTGATCGTGACGACCGAGCCGGTTTTGAGCAGAACGGGTTCGTGCCTTTCCAGCGGCCCGGTCCGGATCTTCGGGCCCTGCAGGTCCTGGAGGATGCATAGGGTGCGTCTTTCTCGTTCCGACGCGCGCCGCAGGCGCGCAATGTTGTGCGCGTGATCCTCATGGGAGCCGTGGGAAAAATTCAGGCGCGCGACGTCCATGCCAAGACGCAACAGATCGCGCATGGCAGACTCGGTGTTTGAAGCAGGACCGATGGTACAGATAATCTTGGCGCGGCGACCGTTGGGCTTTGCGGCATCGCTCAAATTCTCTCCCTCGACTCTTAAGCTTCAGAGTTGCTGTTGGAACAGGCGCGGCCCTCAGCCGCGCCAAAAGTTGCCGAATCAGACGCCCTTCAGGTCCTGAGGGTGCACCGCCTCAGCGGCTATAAAGCCCCAGCTGATGGCAGCTGCAGTGACGGCACGGCTTGGAAACCGCGCCCTTTCAAAACCAGAATAAAAGCCAGCATGAGCCAAAACAGAAACCAGCGCTTTTCAGCAAGATTGCAGCGTTGGAACTCTCGGAGTTGAACCTATCGTCACATCCGTCCCTGATCGATGACTTGGCGGCTGTTGATTGCGGTCAGTTCTTTCCCCAACTTGGCCCGTGGGAACAGCAGGGCATTGAATTCCGCGCCCACCAGCACAACCAGGGAAATCATGTACATCCACACCAGCAGCGCCATGGCGACGCCCAGCGATCCGTAGATCGTGGCGAAGTTGCCGAAATGCTGCAGATAGGATCGGAAACCGACGGTAACCGAAAACCAGAGCACCGTGGCCAAGGTCGCGCCCGGGATCACGCTGTGCCAGGGCTGGGTTCGGGGGACGGCGTGGTGGTAAATCAGGGCGATCACGACGATACTGGTCAGAGTGGCGATCAACCAGCGCATCCCGCCCCAGAGCAACAGCACGTAGACGCTGAAATCGGGGTCCACGTAGGGCAGAAGGCGGGTTTCGAACTTGCTGCCCACGGCCACCAGAAGCGTGGCGAAGGTCATGGGGATCAGTGCGAAAACCACCAGCAGAAATGCGATCAGGCGCTCCTTCACCAGACCCCAGGTCTTGGGCAGTTCATAGCAGCGGCGGAAGCCTTCCATCCAGGAAATCATGACGCCCGAGGCCGTCCAAAGAGTGATGACCGAAGTCGTCGTCAGCAACCCCACCGGATGCTGCGCGGCTCCCTTCAGGTAGGTGAGCGCCGTCGTACCACCCGCCGGGAGAATCGTGCCGAGCGCATAGGAAATTTCCCGCAGGTACGGTCCGCCCTTGCGCCAGTTCGCCAGGCCTGAGCCCACGATCAGCAGTACGGGAAAGAACGTCAGAATCGAAGAATAGGCCGAGGCCTTGGCGGTGGCAAAAGCGTCATGCACAAAGGCGCGCCAGAAGGCCAAACGCAATAGGCGGAGTAAACGCATCGTGCGCTGCCCTAGATTAGGCCCGGGAGGCACCGGGTGCAAAGAAGGAAGTGCGGTAGGTTCCTCGATGCGCACTCGCTGGGGGGTCGCGTGCATTCGTTTGTTACAACTCCAAAAGCTTTGTTTTGTGGCTCGGCCTCGCCCCGGACTGCTTCGCACTGCCCTGCCCTGCTCCGTTCGGTCAAGCGGCCGTCGTCACTGAATTTCGCAGCAGAAGCAGGTTCGGGGGCGAATTGGCTTCGCCCCCGAGGCTTCTGCAGTTGAATTACTCGGCCGCCGGCAGTTCCGCGGGCAGGTCTTCGTTCTCGCCCTCGTGGCGCATGAGTTCGAGAGCGCGCTCGGCTTCTTCGTAAGCCGCCGAGACTTCAGCCTGGACCTTCGCTGCGGCCTCTTCCATCTCTGGCGAGAGGCGCACGTTGCGGTAATACTCCATGCCGGTTCCGGCCGGGATGAGGCGTCCGACGATGACGTTCTCTTTCAGGCCGCGCAGGTGATCGACCGCGCCCTGGATTGAGGCTTCGGTGAGCACGCGCGTGGTCTCCTGGAAGGACGCCGCCGAGATGAACGAATCGGTGGAGAGCGAGGCCTTGGTGATGCCAAGAAGCAGCGGACGCCCGGTGGCTGGTTTGCCACCCTGCGCGATCACGCGCTCGTTCTCTTCGCGGAAGCGGAACTTGTCGAGTTGCTGCTCCAGCAAGAACTGCGTATCGCCCACGTCTTCGACCTTCACCCAGCGCATCATCTGGCGGACAATCACTTCGATGTGCTTGTCGCTGATGTTGACGCCCTGCAAGCGGTAGACTTCCTGGATTTCGTTGACCAGGTAAGCCTGCAGTTCCTTTTCTCCCAGCACGGCGAGAATGTCGTGCGGGTTGAGCGGGCCGTCCATGAGCGGTTCGCCCGCCTTGACGCGCTCACCTTCCTGCACGTTGATGTGAACGCCGCGCGGAACCGAGTATTCCTTTTCGGTGCCGTTGTCGGCGACCACGTAGACCTTGCGCTGTCCTTTCGAAACCTCGCCGAACTTGACCGTGCCATCGATTTCGCTGATGACCGCGGTCTCATGCGGCTTGCGGGCTTCGAACAGTTCGACCACGCGCGGCAGACCACCGGTGATGTCTTTGGTCTTGGTGGTTTCGCGCGGGATCTTGGCCAGCACGTCGCCGGGATTGACCGCGTCGCCGTCCTGAATCATAAGGTGCGAGCGCGAGGGCATCAGGTAACGCTTGCTGGTCTTGCCACCCTTGATCACGATGGCGGGCTGGCGCTTCTCGTCGGGAGAATCGCCGACCACGTGCCGCGACAGGCCGGTGACTTCGTCGACCTCTTCGTGCAGCGTGACCCCTTCCTGCAGGTCCTTGAACTGCACTGTGCCGCCGATTTCGGTCAGGATGGCGAAGGTGTAGGGATCCCACTCGACCATGACCTGGCCGAGCGTGACCGGATCGCCGTCGTTGACTTTCAGCTTGGCGCCGTACACGACCGAGTAGCGCTCTCGCTCGCGGTTCTTATCGTCGACCACCGCGATCGAGCCCTGCCGGTTCATGACCACCAGGTCGCCCGACTTGGCCCGGACCGTCTGCAATCCGATGAAGCGCACGTTGCCGTTGTTCTTGGCATCGAGGCGCGACTGCTCGGAAACTCGCGATGCCGTACCACCGATGTGGAAGGTGCGCATCGTGAGCTGGGTGCCGGGTTCGCCGATGGATTGCGCCGCGATGACGCCGGTGGCTTCGCCCAGTTCGACGAGGCGTCCGGAAGCCAGGTTGCGGCCGTAGCACATCACGCACACGCCGCGCTTCGATTCGCAGGTCAGCACCGAGCGGATTTTTACCCGCTCGATACCGGCCGCCTGAATCGCTCCCGCGAGGTCTTCGGTGATCTCCTGGTTGATATCGACGATGACATTGCCGTCATAGTCTTTGATCTTCTCGAGCGACACGCGGCCGACGATGCGGTCGCGCAACGGCTCGATGATCTCGCCGGCTTCCACGATGCCTTGCACGTAGATGCCGTCGACCGTGCCGCAGTCGTACTCGCTGATGATCACGTCCTGTGCCACGTCGACCAGGCGGCGCGTCAGATAGCCGGAGTCGGCCGTCTTGAGCGCCGTATCGGCCAGTCCCTTGCGGGCGCCGTGAGTCGAGACGAAGTATTCGAGCACCGTGAGCCCTTCGCGGAAGTTGGCCGTGATCGGCGACTCGATGATTTCGCCGGAAGGCTTGGCCATCAATCCGCGCATACCGGAGAGCTGGCGAATCTGCTGTTTGGATCCGCGAGCGCCGGAGTCGGCCATGACGTAAATCGGATTGAGCTGCCCTTCCTTGTCGCGCCGCTGCATTTCACCGAACATTTCGTCGGCAACTTTTTCGGTAATCGCCGACCAGATTTCGATGACCTTGTTGTAGCGTTCACCGTTGGTGATGGCGCCGTCCAGATACTGCTGCTGAACGTTGACCACCTGCTTCTCGGCGTCGCGTACCAGCGTCTTCTTGCTGTCCGGGATGACCATGTCGTCGATGCCGATCGAGAGTCCCGCGCGGGTGGCAAAGCGGAAGCCCAGCGACTTGACCTCGTCGAGCATCTTGACCGTGGTTTCAAGGCCGAACTTGAGATAGCCGAAGTTCACCAGAGCGCCGATGCCCTTTTTCTTGAGCAGGCCATTGATGAAAGGCATGCCCTCGGGCAGGTGATCGTTCAAAATCGCGCGGCCGACCGTCGTGTTGACGAACGAGCGCTCGACCTGCACCGGCTCGGTGTGAATGATGTCCTGATCGTCATACGCCGTGGTCAGGTCAATCAGTTCGCCCGAGTAGCGCAGGCGGATCGGGGTAAGGGTTTCGACTTCGCCCGCATCGAGCGCCAGCAAAACTTCTTCGATGTTGGCAAAGGCGCGGCCCTCTCCCTTCGCACCGGGCTTGCCCTTGGTCAGGTAATAGAGACCCAGCACCATGTCCTGCGTAGGCACGGTGATCGGCTGACCGGAAGCCGGCGAAAGAATGTTGTGCGAGGCCAGCATCAGCACGCTGGCTTCAACCTGCGCTTCCGGAGACAGCGGAATATGCACCGCCATCTGGTCGCCGTCGAAGTCGGCGTTGAACGCCGTGCAGACCAGCGGGTGGATCTTGATCGCCTTGCCTTCCACCAGCACCGGCTCAAATGCCTGGATGCCGAGACGGTGAAGCGTAGGAGCGCGGTTCAGCAGCACCGGGTGATCCTTGATGACCTCTTCGAGGATGTCCCACACGATCGGTTCCTGCTGCTCAACCATCTCCTTCGCTTGCTTGATGGTAGTGACGTTGCCCGTCTGCTCCAAGCGGTGATAGATGAACGGCTTGAACAGTTCGAGCGCCATCTTCTTTGGCAGGCCACACTGGTGCAGTTTGAGCTCGGGGCCGACCACAATGACGGAACGTCCGGAGTAGTCGACGCGCTTGCCGAGCAGGTTCTGGCGGAAACGTCCCTGCTTGCCTTTCAGCGTGTCGGAGAGCGACTTCAGCGGACGGTTGTTGGCACCGCGCAGAACGCGGCCGCGGCGTCCGTTGTCGAACAGAGCGTCAACGGCTTCCTGCAGCATGCGCTTTTCGTTGCGCACGATGACTTCGGGCGCGTGCAGGTCCATCAGCTTCTTCAACCGGTTATTGCGGTTGATGACGCGGCGGTACAGGTCGTTCAAGTCAGACGTGGCGAAGCGGCCGCCATCGAGTGGAACCAGGGGGCGCAGCTCCGGTGGAATGACCGGGATCACGTCGAGAATCATCCAGTGCGGCTTGTTGCCGCTCTTGCGGAAAGCCTCCACGACCTTCAGCCGCTTGGCGTACTTGAGTCGCTTCTGCAGCGAGCTCTCGTTCTTCATCTTCTCGCGCAGTTCGGTGGAAAGCCCGTCGGCATCGACGCGCTTCAGCAGTTCCTTGATTGCTTCAGCGCCCATCATGGCCTTGAATCCGGCCGGACGATACTGCTGGTCGAGTTCGCGGAACTTGGCTTCGTCCTTGATGACCTCGCGCTCTTTCACCGGAGCATCGCCGGGTTCGACCACGACGTAGGCTTCGAAATAGAGCACGGACTCAAGGTCGCGCAGAGAAATGTCGAGCAGGTGCCCGATGCGGCTGGGCAGTCCCTTGAAGAACCACACGTGCGAGCAGGGCGACGCCAGCTCGATGTGGCCGAGGCGTTCGCGGCGCACTTTGGAGAGCGTCACTTCCACGCCGCACTTGTCGCAGATCACGCCACGGTGCTTCATGCGCTTGTACTTGCCGCACAGGCACTCCCAGTCCGTGACCGGCCCGAAAATGCGGGCGCAGAACAAGCCGTCGCGCTCCGGCTTGAACGTGCGGTAGTTGATGGTCTCGGGC
>Ga0209698_10001177_pt1 | contig 30245 bp, 22 predicted proteins | sample LitLauG_LLR_2012_FD_187203 | JGI IMG/M metagenome (GOLD analysis project Ga0209698, IMG submission 187203) | Freshwater sediment microbial communities from Pennsylvania, USA - Little Laurel Run_MetaG_LLR_2012 (SPAdes) (version 2) | ecosystem: Environmental > Aquatic > Freshwater > Creek >... | reverse complement strand
GTGTCTCCGTAGTTGTGGTCCCGACGATCGCGCTGGCCTATGATCAGGCATTCCAAGCACGGGAGATTTTTCCAGGTGTGCCGATCGATGCCTGGCGCGGAGAACTAAAGCCCGATGAGCGGAATGCCATTCGTCAACGCATCCGCTCTGGTCAACAGCGAATCCTCTACGCAGCACCCGAGAGCATTGTTGGAGCCCTCGCCAGTTCACTTTACGATGCGGCGCGCGCGGGCCTATTGCGCTCGTTCATTGTAGATGAGGCGCATCTCGTGGCCCAGTGGGGCAATGGATTTCGTCCGGATTTCCAAGCAATGAGTGGCCTCTGGCAGCAATTGCGCCAGTGTAGTCCCTTTGAGCGCGCCTTCCGCACGGTTTTGATGACTGCCACGCTGACGGAGGAGTCGAATCGCACACTTCAGACCTTTTTCGGCCCGGCGGATCAAATCGAGACGCTAGCATCTGTGCATCTCCGACCAGAACCCGATTACTTCATCGCGGAATGCAAAAACTCGGCGGAGTCTGGCGGAAAGTTGCCCGCAGACGATCCCTCTGGAGCACCTACCGGCGAAGAGCAGCGCCGCCCACCGGAGCAGGTCGCAAGCGTGTTGGAAGCGTTACGATGGGGGCCGCGCCCGGCGATTCTATACGTGACAGAGCGGGCCGAAGCGACGAAGTGGCACCAGCGTTTGCAGAAGGAGCAATGGCTGCGAGTCGGTTGCATTCACGGTGGTACGGACGGCCCGGTTCGTGAGCGAGCCATCGACCTCTGGCGCAAGAACCAACTCGATGTAATGGTGGCTACTTCGGCGTTTGGACTGGGCATGGACAAAGGCGATGTGCGCCTCGTCATTCACGCCTGTGTGCCGGAGACGGTGGACCGATTTTACCAGGAAGTCGGCCGGGGCGGGCGCGATGGGTGTCCTTCCGTGTCCGTGCTGCTCTGGACGCAGAGGGACCGCGACATCGCGGAAGGCTTGAGCGGCCCGGCAATTATTACCGAGCAACTTGGCTTGGAACGCTGGAACGCCATCCGGCACAGCAGCAAATGGGATGACGAGACGATGCTAGCGAATCTCCGAGCCCTGCGACCTGGGAAGACATGGGACAGCGAGGCGAATATGGGGTGGAACATGAAGACCTTGCTCCTCCTGGCACGCGCGGGCGCGCTCACGATCGAAAGCCGCCCGCCACCGACGGTGAACCGCGAAGAAGGTGAGACCGACGAAGTATTTGAAAAGCGCTTAGCTGATAAGATGGAGGAGCATTGGTCGGTATGCCCGGTGCGCATACATGCCGCTGCCGATCTGGTAACCCCAGAGTATTGGGCGACCGTTGTAGCGCGCAGTCGTAGTGAAACACTCAACGCAGCCGGTGTGAACTGGGCGCGCATGCGCGAAGTACTCGCGAGTAGGCGCGACTTTAATCGCATCCTGCGTGATGTTTACCGCGTGCCCGAGGTCGGAATCGAATTAGGCGAAGGAGGCGAAGGTTTGCCGGTCCGCCCTCCGGGTCGGCTTTGCGATGGACTCTCCGATGCCTTACGCCAGGTGATGCCGCCACGTGGTCAACCGCTTTTGATCGTCACCTATACCGCCAACCGAGACTGGCAACGGGAGGTTTTGCGGGCCGTAGCGCGTCTCGTGAAACTCGGTATTCGCGAACTGGGCGTGCCGGAGGCCTGGCGCGCCGGATCCGGTCCAATTCAAAACCTGCACCGGGATGCGCCGGAGCGATTTGTGCTCGTGCGCGGGATTGCCGAAACCGATCCCCACGGTTCCAGCGGTTGGCCTTTGCCGCGTGTGAGTGTGGTGGAACCCGCGCCGACGCTGGCGCCGATATCCGAGCATCTCCTGTTGCTTGAGCGTCCATTCCATCTTCTCTTCGTGCCCGTGGGGACGCCCGATGCCCGCCATCCCGGCCGCAAGATTGGGGATGTTTCGCCACCTCACACGATGCGCTGGGACGCGCTAGAAAACCTTCTGCAACTATGAGTCTGCTCAACCTCACCAATGACGGAAAGCGCGGAGTGCTTGTGGCCATCTACCGACTGCTACTCGCCAAAAAATCTTTGGATCGCGATCGGCTACTCAGCCTGTGCGCACCCCAAGGAGTGGCTGAACCGAAGCATACTCGCGATACGCTTGGCACGTGGGTGGAGTTGGGGTTCTTTGAGCGCTCGTCCGATGACAAGATTTCCATAAGCTCAACCATCCCGACAAAGGATCGTCGGGAGGATTTGCTAGCTGTATGGGCGAGTCGGCGGGTGCTCGCGAAAGAAAATAACCAGCGCTTCTGGGAAGCAGAAGATTCTCGCTGCGCCGACTTCACACGAGCCACGGCGTGGCTTTTGGCACAGGACGTCTACGAAACTGAACACAGTTCTTGGGATGTAGTTCAGCCAATCATCAAAACGCAGACGCCCGGGAACGATAGCATTTTTGGGCAGAACGATACCCGTTGGAACGGATTGCGGGCGTGGGCTCCGTTTCTCGGTTTCGGGCGCGTTGGCAACACGCGCGGCAGTCCTCTGATCATTGATCCCACGGATGCGCTGCGCCACGCGTTGCCGCTAATATTTGGAAAAAAGACCAGCATGGCTGCGGATGAGTTTATTGCTGCTGCCGCCGAACACGTGCCTGTCCTGGACAAAGGCAACTATCGGCAATTGGTCGAAGAGAAACTTCGCGAGAATGGCAGTCCCGATGCGTGGCAACCTCCTCCGCCAGATCAACTTTCCACCAGCCTCAGTCGAGCCCTGTTGCGACTCACTGCTGATGGAACCCTACACGGCGAAAAGCGCGCGGATGCGACAGCACGTGCACGACTCACGGGACGAAGGCGGGCCGTCGTGGGCGAGTATTCACACTTTAGCTTTCGTCCCAAGTAACTTCCTTAACCAAGCATGGAACTATCACTGCAAGATTTCTGGCCGAGTCCGCAACACTGCGACGAGTGCTTGATCACCGAAGCCGAAACGGCCGCCGTCGCGGTCTTCCTCGCGGTTCATCAACCGATGCGCCTTTTCCGTCGCCACTTGCAATCGCAGACGGAACCCGAGGAGAAGAAGGAGGCTGATTTACTCGAAGCGTTGCTCACAAAGAACCTCGCTTCAGGCACGTTGCTTGTCCCAATCGTCGGCAACTCCGGCGTCGGAAAGTCTCACATGATCCGCTGGTTGGATGCACATTTGCGAAATCGCGATGACGGCGTCCAACGTCACATCGTGCGTATTCCCAAAAGTGCCAGCCTGCGGCGCGTTCTCGAACTCATCTTGGAAGAGTTACCAGAGGAACGCTACGGCGCACTCCACCAAGAACTAACCTCGGCACGAATGCCGCCAGACTTGCTAACTGCGACCTTTAGCTTGCGCGAAAAATTGCTAATCGCCCTGGAACGTTCCCATCGGCAAGCACGCGCCCGGGTTCTGGAGGGGAAGGAGAGCGCGAATGACCGCGAGTTGATGACTCATTGCGACCCAAGAGGTTTGCCTGCGCTATTGGAAGATCCCGAGATCCGGTCGCATTTCATGGCCTACGAAGGGACCTCCAAAGGTGTGCTAGCACGCATCGCCGAGCGTTATATGCAAGGCACGTATGCGGTTGAAGGACCTGCCAATCAGTTTACCGAGGCCGATTTGATCCTGGACGAAAAACTGGACTTAGGTCGACTCTCACATCCAGCCAGATCGTATCTCGTAAATCTAAATCGACAGGAAGGGAAGGCCCGCAAGGTTGCGCTAAGCGTTCTCAATGACGTCGTTGACCCTGCTCTCGGCGAATTGCTGGATTTCGGTGGAAACTCGCTCACTGACCTATTTGTAAAAATGCGGGAGCAATTACTCAAGGATTCTAAAGAGTTGGTGCTTTTGGTGGAGGATTTCGCCGCCCTTGCCGGTATTCAGGGAAGTCTGCTCGACGCGATGATTCGTGAGGGAATCCGCGATGGACGACAACAACTTTGCGTCATGCGCACAGCGCTAGCCGTGACTGAGGGTTATCTCGCTAATCGTGAAACCGTTCTAACACGCGCACAGTATGAGTGGCGCATTGAAGAACGACCGTTCGCGAATGACGATGAAGCCATCACCACTTTCACCAACTTTGTTGGCGGTTATTTGAATGCGGCGCGCTGGGGTAAAGCTCATTTAGAGAAAGCATTCAAAAAGCGTACAAAGAGTGCCGACGATTTACAGGAATGGTTGCCGCATTTTTACGAGGGGCGACAGGATGATCTGAATCCTGAGACCGCCTCGGCATTGAAGGAGTTTGGCTTTTCGCCACGCGGAAACCACCCACTTTTTCCGTTCAATTCAGGCGTCATCCGTCAACTGGCGCGACGCTATTTGCGGGAGGGCACCACCTTCGTACTCAATCCGCGGAAGCTCCTTACTTTCGTACTTCGGGAAACTCTTATCGATAATCGCGCTCTGTTTGACGCTGGAAGCTTTCCGCCGGCAAACTTCCAACAATTCGCTCGCAAGCAACTGGCGCTACCCGTATCGCGCGAAATAACTCAGCGTGCAGATTCCGCTCAGGTCGATCGACTTGCCGCACTTATTTTCCACTGGGCCGATGATCCACAATCTGCCGGCGAGGCGGCGTGCTTGTCTGAGGCGATTTATGGCGCCTTCGCTCTTCCAGCAATCAAATGGTCGGCATCTCCTGAAAAGCCGATTCGGCAGGAAAGGGTGGAGCAGAAGAAGTCAGCGGAATCGAATCAACCCGTTGAGGAGAGGCGCGACCCGTGGGTGCAGAAGCTTCAAGACTGGCGGGAGAATGGAGTGATAACGCAACGAGATGCCAACATGGTCAGAAAGTATCTCGCCGAAGCCATCGCTGAGTGGATTGATTGGGAGTCATTGCTCATCAAGGCCCAGTCATTCGATACTGGAAGGATCGCTTTGCCGAAAGTTTCCACCGGAAATCCCGCTGCGGCGAACACTATGGCGGTCGCCATCACTGAAGAAGAATTGAAAGATGAAACGCGCGCGGACCAATTCTACACCGCGCTCGCGGCGGTGATTCGCTTCCACAGTGGTGATCGCAGTTGGAACTACGACGGCGGTGAAGAAGACAGTTCCGCCTACGCCAACCTTATTCACCCCATGGCCAGACAGACCGCCGACTGGCTGAGACGGCAGGCTCACTCCCTCGCACGAGAGGGTATCCGCCCACTCGCTCAATCGTTACTCATCGGTGCTCGCCTGCTGGGGTTGGAGGGAGCGACCAGCAACGCTGATGCGGAGAATCTCGCGGCGCTCTTCGCTAGCGCACAAACCGAGGACGGTGTGGCATCCGACACGGATGATCAATGGGCGAGGTTGCGGTCGGGTGCCCGAAATTTTCGGGCCGAGGCGAAAGAGTTGCTTCTGCGTCTTGTGGCAGCTCGCCAGGGCGCCGGTGATACTGTCCAAGCAATTGACGCTACTGAGTTGCTTGCGGCAATTCGGGAACTGCGCAATTCGTGGCTCCTGCCGGCGGATCTGAATCTCGCGATTTTTGATGATCACCGTCCTTTGGCCGAACACCTGCGCAACTTAAGGAATCAACTTAAAAGCGCGGCCACTCAACGCGCTACGGCACTTGATCAGTGGCGTCGGGAGATTATCGAATGGCTCGGCGCAGATTTCGAAGTGCGTAGCTTGGTCGAGGAATTGAAAAAGACCGCGCTGGCCGCGCATCAAGCCGCGGTCTTCCGCGGAACTGGGCTCTCATATGACAATCTGCGGGATTCCCTTAACAAGTTGCCGGAGTGTCGACTCAAGGAAACGCTGGAGTTCGCCGAAAAGGCGGCGGAAGCAAAAGATTTTGGCGTAGGGCTTTCAGCCTTGGCGCAGGCCGACCCTCGTAGCGAAGACACCTCGCGCCGGATTCTGAAGCAGTACGCAGCGTTCCTCCAAGCGACAACCGAGGCGGCTGATGACATTCTGGCCAAAGCTCCACCAAGCATTGCCGATGAAGGCAGGCGCCGCGCACAAGAAGTCGAGACACTAGAAAAGCTCTGGCAAGAAGCGGAGGCCATCCGATGACGCTCCTTCAACAAAGCGCAATCCTAAGCGAGAAGCTGACCAGAGTTAAATCGCTTGGGGCGGAAGGTGAAATCGTTCGTAGTTGGCAACCCCTGATTCAGGAGTTGCCCAACCATGTTGCGCGACTGGAACGCCTCGTCGCGGTGCTTCGCCGATTGCATGGCGGCAACCTGCTTCCCGCTGGTCGATCGCTGGCCCCAAGTGGTTTGGATGCGCTACTGCAGGAATTGACGGATCTTCGGGACAGGCTTGTCAATAAGCCCGATAAGGTGATGCAGAAAAGCGGTTGGGCTAAGGCTGATGCGGCGCTGAAGGGGGCCGCCAATACGCTCGAGAAGTCCTTGGAAGGAATCTGGAGTCCATATGTGCAGGAACGCGCTCCAAAGGTAGATGACTTGCTGCCGTTTTTTCAAGTGGATCGCTTTGGTGAAGACGTGCGCCGGATTAAGACGCTCAACTTCGAGTTGCAGGCCTTGGCTCAGAGGCTCCCCGACGACGAAGAACAACTCAAGCGCGTCGAAGAGAAGAGCAGTGAAATTCATCGCCTGATCAAGAAATTGGACTACGGAGACATTCCGCCAGAGGTGAAGAAGTTTATGGAGCAAGTCGCGAATACAGGTGGGGTCTCCCTCGGTGAACTAAATGACAAGGTTCTCGCCTGGCTCCGTGAGAAGAACCTATTGCAATCGTTCCGGGTGAGTATGGGAGGACGATGAGCGAACCCGCCAATCGATTGCTGGGCGATTTTTTGGGCTCCGTCGAAAGGGCCGAGGCGACACTGCTCACGTGGGGGCTGGTCGATGGCTTTTCAACCGAGCAGGAGTTGGTTGATCGTGCGGAAGACTTTCTTGCGACCCGCGGCGCGTGGCATCTTTTCTCGGATGGACTGGCGGTGTTAGACGCGATGGTCGGGCGCGGACTGCTCTTCCGGTGGAATGCTGCAGGAGACACGCGTTATCGCACCCGGCTTGGCGAAGCGCTCAGACTGCTGGCGCGTCTGCGCCAACTCTTCCCGAAACATCTAAGTCAGCCCGGCGCGTGGCTTACCGGTTCCACTCTGGTCGCCGACTTCCGTCTCCTGATCCGACCGAGACAATACCCGGATCGCAACCATCCCGCGACCAGCGCGATCACGAATTGGATGGCGAGCACGTTGCGGCGCCTTACTGCACTGCAAGGCGAAGTGCTGCAGGTTTTACTCGGCGCGACAGACGGTGCTGTCGGGATGCCGCTCGCGGGATTTCAAGTGCGTGCGACCAGTCGCGTCCTCTCGATGGCGGCGGGTTCGACCGCGGCCGGTTCGGTCGTCTGTGCGGGCACGGGCAGCGGCAAGACGCTCGCGTTTTATCTACCCGCGATGACGCACCTAGCCGGCATGATCGAGCGGGATGCCGAGCGCTGGGTGCGGGCGCTGGCGCTCTATCCGCGGAACGAACTGCTGAAGGATCAGTTCACCGAAACCTGTCGCATGACGCGAAAGGTCAACAGCGTCCTGCTCCGTCACAAGCGGCGTCCGCTCCGCATCGGTGCGCTGTTTGGGAGCACTCCCAAGAATGCTGGGCATGCCGCGGATTCTGATTGGGGCAAGTGGCCAGCCACGCCCGGCGGTTTCGTGTGCCCGTTTTTGCAATGTCCGGAGGAAGATTGCGCGGGCCAAATGGTCTGGCGCGAAGACGATCGTTTGGCCGGGCGAGAGCGACTGGTCTGCAACCGTTGTCAGACAGAGGTAAACGAAAACGAGATCGTGCTCACCCGGCAACGTCTCGGCAAAGAGCCACCCGACATCCTGTTCACCACCACCGAGATGTTGAACAAGCGCATTACCGATTCCCGGCAGTGGCACCTGTTTGGAATCGGTGGGCCGGCGTCTCGAAAGCCCGCGCTGATGCTGCTCGATGAGGTGCATACCTACGGCGGACCGCACGGTGCCCAGGTGGCTTATCTTTTGCGGCGCTGGCGTCATCGGGCAGGCGGTGCGCCTCACTTTGTCGGCCTGTCGGCGACCTTGATGGAGGCGACTTCGTTTTTTGCCCAACTGACCGGATTGCCAGTTCACGCCGTCGAAGAAGTTTCACCAGAACCGACTGAACTGGTGGAGGGCGGAATGGAGTATCTGGTGGCGGTGCGCGGCGATCCGGTTTCCGGGGCGAGTTTGTTGTCCACGACCATTCAAACTGCGATGCTCCTGCGCCGCGTCTTGGACACGAACGGAGGTGGCACATCGCATGGTGCCTACGGGAGCAAGGTTTTCATCTTCACCGACGACCTGGACGTAACCAACCGACTTTACTTCAACCTACTCGACGCCGAGGGGATGAACGTGCGCGGCTTACCCGACCGGCAGCGTCATCCCGAAGGTTCGCTTGCTGCGCTGCGCGACTCAACGCGGCCTGAAGCGCAGCGGCGCTTTCTCCATGGCCAGTCCTGGGACTTGTGCGAAGCGCTCGGCCATTCGCTGCGCGGGGATAGCTATGTGCAATTGGGGCGGGTGTCCTCGCAGGATACCGGAGTCGATGCAGGTGCCGAAATCATCGTAGCTACCGCGGCGCTTGAGGTGGGCTTTAACGATCCGGAAGTCGGCGCGGTGCTACAGCATAAGGCGCCGCACGAAGCTGCGACCTTCCTGCAACGCAAAGGCCGCGCGGGTCGGCGCCGTGAGATGAGGCCGTGGACGGTGGTCGTTCTTTCCGACTACGGACGCGACCGACTCGCTTACCAAGGATACGATCTGCTCTTCGATCCAGAACTCAGGCCACGCGATCTCCCGTTGGCTAACCGCCATGTCTTGAAAATGCAGGCGACTTACGCGTGCCTCGATTGGATCTCCTCACAATTGCCTCCCAGCCCCGGAGGTCAATTCTGGGAGGACGCGAGCGGCCCTTGGAGTGCCCTGAACCCCGGTTTCTGGCGAGACAGCGTGAGGCAGCGTCAGACGACCGCAGCGGCGATCCTCGCAGATGTGCTGGCCGGAGGGGACGGATTGGAACGACTCCGAGATTGGCTGCGCGCCGCGTTGCGACTCGCCTCCCCGGAGGAGGTTTCACCCCTGCTGTGGGAAGCGCCTCGCGCCCTGATGACCGCCGTGCTGCCAACCCTGCTCCGTCGTTTGGAAACCCAATGGCTGAGTGGCGACGAGGAAGGTGCGGAATACCGCGCGCCGCATCACCCGCTGCCGGAGTTCGTCCCATCTAGCTTGTTCAGCGATCTCAATCTACCCGAGGTCACGATCTGGGCGGTGATTCGGCCGGGGCAGGAAGCAAAAGCGTTTCCTTTGCCCGCCGCTCAGGCTCTACGCGAATTCGCTCCGGGGCGCATCTCACGTCGGTTTGGAATTTGGCACAAACTCACGCGCCATTGGCTGCCGATCGACCACGTAGGGACTCCGGCGCAGGAGGTGGAAGTGGGCACTTTCTGCGGAGCGCACGAACGGGAGTTTTTGGGCGCCTTTAGCTATCGGGAAAAGGATGGCAGCGTCGCGACCTTGTCGGTCATCCGACCGTTCGCGCTGCATGTGCGGAACGATGCGCCTCAGCAGGTAGCAGATTCCTCAAACGCGTTCCTGCAATGGAAAACCCAATTACTGCCACCGCTTGGAAGCAATCCTGGCATCGTCGCCGATCTCCCCAGTCGCTCACCATGGCGCGGAGTAATTGAAGAGATTCGGTTTTTCACTCACCGCCAGCATCAACCGGCACGCGTTCGGCGATTTGCTTTAGGCTCTCGTGCGGATGTGCGGATGGCGAACGGAAATGACGTGGCGGTAACTTCTCGGTTTGTATTGGACGAAGACGGGGCACGAATGACGGTCGCCCTTGGTTTTGCATTCGAGGCCGATGCTCTTCGAGTGCGACTGTGTTTTCCAATCGATTGGAGGCTCAGTGGTGCCGGCGTCTCTTCGGCCAAGTTGCCAGCGCTGCGAGTTGCATACTTCCGCTGGCGCATCGCTACCGATGAGCGCCTGTCAGATTCGGCCAATGTCTTCCAGCGTCAGTGGCTTGCGGAGATCGTGCTAGCTGCGATGACGGCCACCGCAATCGGTTCGGAGCAGACTCTGGAGCAAGCTTGGGAGGCGGTGCGCACGGACAAGACCACGGTAACTCTCTCCTCTGTGTTGGATGTGATTTTCCAAAGCATCTCGACGGATTCTGATGCTGATGCTGATGCCGCTACTCGTTTGGAACAACGCCGCCAGACGGAACTTCGCGCCTTGCTCGGCGACGCTGTGGTAGCGCCTGTCCTCGATGATCTGGTTCCGACGTTGTGGCGAGAGTCCGATGCTTCCTGGGACGCCTGGTTGCAGCAAAAGTTCCTCGCGACCTTTGGCGCGGCTTTTCGGGATGCCGTCCAACAATTGTGCCCGGATGTCGATGCGGACGATCTGGTCGTCGATTTGGACGCCGGTTTGCCCGACCAGGACTCCGATGGAGAGGAACCGCCCGCCGGTTACGCGGACCTCTGGATATCCGAGACAACTCCCGGCGGCGGTGGCGTTATCGAACGACTGCTGCCGCGCCTTGCAGAGGAACCTCGTCGCTTCCTCGATTTGCTACGTGGGGCTTTGAGCGAGTCCGACTTCGAATTGGCTGATCGCGAGTTAACGCGGTTTCTTAGTTGGGTCACCGACTCCAACGAAAGCGAACTAACGACCTTGGTGGCGTCCGTGCGGACACCAGGATCACAGGCTTCTCTTTCACAGGCCTTCCGAGACCTACGCGTCACATTGAAAGCGCGGGGCATGCACACGAGTCATCCGGTCCTGACGGCGCTCTCCGCTCGGTTGCTTCGCCCCGGCAGCACAAGCGATACCGACGTCCTTGTGCGAGACACCCTCCGACGATGGTCTGAGGAAGAAATTAGGTTGGGAATCGAGATCGAGGCCCGTGCGCTGGCGTATTCTCTCAGCGCGTCCGACGCGCTGGATCAAGCGTTGGGAAACGCTATGCCGTTCGGTCCAGGGCAGGATCGCCGCCAGTGGCGATTCAGCGCTCTATACGGCTTACTTTGGCCACGCGGCACTCAAGCACGAAACCATGCGTTAGCGCTGCGCAATCCGTTTGCCGAGATCGCGTCCCCTGAGCGGTTCCTCGTCTCCGATGCGCTTTCAATCGCCGAACCGGAAGTGATGTTCAACGTCACCGGATGGCAAGAGCAACTTGAACAAGCCCTCATCATCGGGGGGCGCGCGACGATTTCTTCTGCGGCCCATATTCTGCCCGAGTTTCGTCAGAATATCCTGCGTCTGCTCGCTACACCTGTCGATGCTGGCACACTATTGCTTTACCCGCGGATTCGCGGCGTGATGCTCAAGGATGGCAGGACGCAAGTCACCATGGAGTTAGTAGCTCCGGGCCAAATTACCGCCGGTCCACCCGAATCTGACGATACGCCTGCAAGCGCACGGCTCATCGTCAAGACACTCCACGGAAGTCGCGATGAAGTGCGCGATTTACTCGAGAGCCTCTTCGCTGCCGAGCTACTTGCCCCCGGCGAGCAGATCTGGCTCGTTTCACCATGGGTCACCGATTTGCCGCTCCTCGATAATCGTGCGGGAGCTTACGCGGGATTGGAACCTTCATGGCCAAAGCGTTTTCTTACACTGGCAGAGTTGCTCGCATTTGCGCTCAAGACCGCTCCTCTTTGTCGAGTGCGGGTGGTGACCAGGCCTGACGTCCATAACCAACGCTTCTGCCGACGATTGCGAACCCTTGCAGAGTTGGATGCAACCCACGGCAGGCTCGGCGTAGAGGATGATCGCGGGACGCTGCACATCAAAGGCTTAGCCGGAACACACTTCGCACTCAAAGGGTCGATGAATTTCACCTACAATGGCGTCGAGGTATTGGAAGAAGCTGTCGAACTTGAGACCGATCTTTCACGTGTGGCGTCGCTATTATTGAGCTTCGGCGCTCACTACCCAACGCCGACCTCCTCATGAACCTGACTGGGTGGAATGATATAGACCGTGCCGCACTTCGTAGCTTCTACGAAGCCGGCAATCAGTGGTCGTGGGAAGACCTAGAGAGCGGAGCAGCGCCTGCTGCGCGTGCGGCTCGAGAATGGATCGAAACAAGTTCTCCACCGCGGGGGCATCCGTTATTGCTGCCGCGCGTTCAAGGCGTCGGAGTAACCCAGTGCACGAACTGGTATGCAATCGCCTTCAACGAAGCGCAGGCAGAGGAACTTCGGGAGCATCTTTCGGCGTTTATCGGCTCGGCGGGAACCGACTTTTCAGGACGCCGCGCTGATCTCGATCCAGCAGACATTGCCGAATCGGCACTCGCGGCGTGGGCGGGCGGTCCGTGGGTCTATCGGTTCGCAGTGCTGTCCGGGAATCGGGATGTGGTTCGCTACGCCTTGCAGCGGCTTCAACAGGTGTGGCGCTTACGCCCGCCGCTTCCGACCACTGTTTTTAGGACAACCGAGGCACTTTTGCGCGAGTTCTTCTCCGCACTCGTCAATCAAGATGAGGCGGGAGCAGTCGGATGGCTTGGCGAACTACGTGCGGGTGGGCGATTGAGTGCCGAAAACCTCGTTTTCCTTGAGATCGAGCGCTTGGCCGCCTTCGGCCGTTGGCATGAGTTGGTCGCATTGCCTCAAGTCGCATTGCTCACCTTGATGCGCAGACCCAGACACATTACCGCCTTGCTGATCGAGGCGTTGTGGCGAACAGAATTTGCCGATTACGTTGTTCGCGGGGACGCTGCTGGAGCTGTGGTCCGCTTCCGGTCCGATTTCTACCCTCGATACCAAAATCTGCTTCGCACGCGTGGTTCCCTTACCTCCGCGCCTGTTGCCCTCACATTTCTTCTCGCAGCGGTCACGTCCGATCCGCCGCGTCGGGAGCAGATACCAGTTCTGCTAGAACTGCTCGTGGCAACGCCGCATCAATCGTTCGCCGAAACTCTGGCGGCGCTCGTGCCTGCGGACACTCTGCGAACGCCGGAGGATCGGATCGAGACGCCTCTACAGCGTGCTCGTTTCGCATTTCAACAAGACGACTACGACACAGCTTTGCTGCACCTACGGCAAGCGCCGCCCAGCCCAGAGGCTTGTTCGCTTCTCTTGGAGTGCGCTGCGGAATCGCAGTCCGTTGATGACGCGCGTGCCGTAAGCGACTGCTTTGCCGCGCTGTCTCCTCAAGAGCAACACCGAGTGCTCTCGAGTATCCGTCGACGTCGAGCGTGGGAGGACCTCCAAAGGCTCCTAATACCTTCTGCTGCGGTGATTCCGACAGACTGGGAAGGATGGCTGAGCTGTCTTGATGCACATGAATATTCCGAACTGCTTTCCTTAGCACGAGAGGCGGCCGTTGAGTGGCCGTTGGTCAACTATTTGAACGATCCGCAAAGAGTGCGCCTTTTAGCCGAACGACTGATGGCGGACCGCAACGAGGAAGCACAGGAAGTCCTGCGTTTGGCATTCCCCCATCTCCTAGGCTATTTTTTAAAAGACGGGCACGGTGATCCAGCATTTTTACATTTGTATCGCACTCTTCTTCTCCTACTTGGAGTCAGCGAACGATTTACTTCTGAAGACTGGCCGACGTGCCAGACGCTTCTGATTGCGATTCTTGATGCCGGCGCCGACACGCAGGCTTACAGCGACACGGTTGGCGCCCTTAGAGAAATTTGGGTCAGATTCGGAAGTGCCGTCCGATTTGATTGGGCGTTCGATACGCTTGATTTGCTTGTTGCAAATCCTACTCCCGCAGCCGCAGCGGAATCGCGGGACGCCTTCTTTGACGCAGTCAGAGACAGACTTTCCAAGGATTACCGTCGTGTTTGCCCCGAACACTGGGAGACATTTCGGTGGCTTGCGACCGACTTGGATCGGACGATTGACTTTGAAGCACTTCAACCTAAGTCCGAAGCGACTGCGGCGGCCAAAGGAAAGTTTGCGGACAGCCTGGCCGGAAAAATGGTGGCGGTCTATACGCTGACTGAATCCGCTGGCGCGCGGGCCAAATCGCTTCTTGAGCATCTCTTTCCGGGACTTGAAGTTCGACTCAATCATGACCACGGAGGCACCGAAAAGCTCAAATCTCTTGCGCGTGAATCAGATTACTTTGTGGTCGCTACTCGTAGCGCCACACACGCAGCAACAGACTTTCTAAAAAGCCAGCGCCCCAAAGGAAAGAGTGGGTTAATCTACCCGACCGGCAAGGGTTCATCGAGTATTGTTACATCCCTAACCACAGCGCTGCGCCTGGAACTTTCATAGGGCATCGATCATCAGCGGTTCGCCGAATTGTTTGCGGGACGCAGAAATTCGCGACATCGGTAGAGGCGGGTTCTTGGGGTCGCCAAATGGTGGTATTCGGTCACGTCCATGCCAGAAATTGCGCCCACAAAAAAAATCGCCGGCGGGAGGTTTTTGGACGCGTATCTGGACACTCTTTTGCGGTTCGGCATTGCTCCACGAGAGAAAACTCGCAAACTGTTCAACTCGCATCATCAACGATCATCCGTGACCACACCCAAAAAATACTCCGGCCTCTCCCTTCTCGGACACACGGCGAAATTTCCAGAGCATCCCCACGCGGCGACCTTGGAGACGTTTCGAAACGAAAATGCCAAGCGCAACTACTGGATCACTTTCGAATGCGAAGAATTCACATCCATGTGTCCGGTGACGGGGCAACCGGATTTCGCCAAAATCCGCATCAAATACGTTCCTGGTGAACTCTGCATCGAGACGAAGTCACTGAAGTTTTACCTCGCGTCATTCCGCAACACACGAGCCTTCAATGAGGCAATCGTGAATCGTATTCTCGACGATGTCGTGCAGGCATGCCGCCCGCGCCACGCAATCGTTCACGGCGAATTTGCGCCGCGCGGAGGAATCGGGGTGTTCGTCGATGCAGAATTTCCGGATGATTCCAGCGGAAACTCGAAGCCTTCAAGACCCGCAAGAAACTCATACCGTAAACGCGCCAAGTCATGAACAAAATCAAAGTCGTTGTCCTCGTCAGCGGCGGAATGGATTCCGTCGCGGCCTTGTATCATGCTCAGGTCGAGAACGAAGTCGTCGGCGCACTGAGTTTCGACTACGGGTCGAAGCACAACCACAAGGAAATCCCGTTCGCTGCCCACCACTGCGAGCGACTCGGCGTCCCACACCGGGTCATCAAACTCTCGTTCATCAACGAACTCTTTGCGTCGGACCTGCTCCAGTCGGGCGGCGCAATACCCGACGGGCACTACGAGGAACTGACGATGAAGCAGACGGTCGTACCTTTCCGGAACGGCATCATGCTCTCGATCTCTGGAGGCTACGCAGAAAGCGTAGAGGCCAACGGTTTGGTCATCGCCGCCCATGCTGGGGATCACGCGATATACCCGGACTGCCGCGAGACGTTTATGAAGGCGATGGGCGACGCAATCCGGTTGGGAACCTACGCGGAAGTCCAGTTGCTCCGGCCGTTCATCAGCCTCACCAAAGCGCAAATTGCCGCACGAGGCCACGAACTGGGGGTCGATTTCTCGAAGACGTGGTCTTGCTACAAAGGGAAGGACATTCACTGCGGGACATGCGGAACATGCGTCGAACGTCGTGAAGCATTCGTGCTTGCAGGTCTTCCAGATCCCACGGTTTACGCGAGCACGGCAGCCCTGCCGGAAAAACCTGCGACGCCCTGAAAGTGCTCATTTCCGAAATCTTCCATTCCATCCAGGGCGAAGGCGAACTGACCGGCGTGCCTTCGGTTTTCGTTCGCACCTCGGGTTGCAATTTACGCTGCCGATGGTGCGACACGAAATACGCTTCATGGAACCCGGAAGGTGAGGAGATGAGCATTGAGCAAGTTGTCGAGAGAGTCGGGACTTTTCCAGCAGCGCACGTCGTTCTTACGGGAGGCGAACCAATGGTTGCCAAAGGCATTAGCGAACTTGCAGGTCGGTTTCGGGAGGTCGGGAAGCACATCACTATCGAGACTGCCGGAACGATCTCGCCGAACGGAATTGCCTGCGATCTCGCTTCGTTGAGCCCGAAGCTTTGCAATTCAACACCGCTGGAAGGTGAGATCGCGGACGGGTGGCGAGAGCGCCACGAGAAACTCCGTCTTCAACCGGACGTTCTCCGCGATTGGATCGAGCGCTACCCGTTTCAACTCAAATTCGTCGTCGAGCAGTCATCGGACGTCGAAGAGATCGAGGGACTCCTCGCGCAAATCGGCTTGCCGCTGCCTCCTCACAAGGTCCAATTGATGCCGCAAGGCATTGATCTCGGTACCATCCGCGGACGCAATGAATCGCTAATCGACCTCTGCAAGCAGCGTGGGTACCGCTACTGCAATCGCCTCCACGTTGAACTTTTCGGGAACACCCGAGGAACCTGATTTAATGCCGTACCGTATCTGCAAAACCATCGACATCGAAAACGGGCACATGCTTTCCAAGCACCCGGACAAGTGCCAGTTTCCGCACGGTCATACCCGCAAAGTCGAGTTTGTGCTCGAAGCGACTCAACTCGACCAGAACGAGATGGTCTGCGACTTCAAGATCATAAAGGACGCCGTCGGAGACTGGTTGGACACATTCGACCATGCGATGTGCATGAACACGAATGACCCCGCATACGCAGAATTCAAACAACGCTACGGTGACCGTGTCATCGGGTTCGACAATCAGGATCCGACCACCGAGGTGATGGCCAAAACCATCTTCGACCACGCGTCCAGCGCCCTCCGCTCCTACGCACAGAATCAAGATGCGCGGTATCCCCTCCGGGTCGAGACACACCTCGTTTCCGTCCGTGTATGGGAGACTGCCACCTCTTGGGCGGAATACTCAGAATGAAAGACATCCAAAGCGCTCGTGATCAACGCGGGGTGCCGATTGACCAGGTCGGCATTTCCGATCTGCGGTACCCGATCCAGGTCATGGATCTGGATGGAAAACCGTTCTCAACCGTTGCGGAGATTTCGATGTCGGTTCACTTGCCGCATCATTTCAAGGGAACGCACATGAGTCGTTTTCTGGAAGTGCTCACCAAGCACGAGGGGGAAGTGACGATGCGAACTCTCCCACTCATCCTGCACGACCTAAAGCAGCGACTCGATGCCCAGAGCGCCCATATCGAGGTACGCTTTCCGTATTTCGTGACGAAGAACGCACCGGTCACCGGCGCCCCAGCCAAAGTCGGTTGCAAATGCACGTTTCTCGGGGAATCGAATGGAAAGAAGGACGACTTCGCCCTCCGGGTTGAAGTTCCAGTGACCACGCTCTGTCCGTGCAGCAAGGAGATCAGCGATTACGGAGCGCACAATCAGAGAGGATACGTCACGCTCGAAATCCGCACCCGAAAAAACGGGAGCGGCGAGTGGGAGATCGTGTGGATCGAAGAACTGATTGAAATCGCCGAGCGGTCCGGTTCGGCTCCCGTCTATGCCCTGCTCAAGCGACCTGACGAGCGGCATGTCACGATGCAGGCGTACGACAACCCCGTGTTTGTCGAGGATGTCGTGCGAAACGCCGCGTTGCTCTTGAAGAAGGACAAGCGGGTCGTGAAGTTCACGGTGCGCGCCGTGAATCACGAGAGCATCCATGATCACAACGCGTTTGCTGTGGTAGTGAGCGACGGGGTCGATGACACGGTGGACGTTCCTGCATGGTGGGCAAAATTGGGCGAGGCCTGGACCAAACTGGAAAAAATTGGGGCACCCAAATGGGTATCAGAACTTCGCCGGAGGGAATCGCAAACTGAAAGAGCGATCCCCTCGGGTGATGAGTTGATGAAGGTGTTCGCCGAGGCGATTGCCTACAGTCAGTCTGCGCCATCAGACGCGGTTGCCAGGATGCTGAAAGGCACCGCATTCCGCCAAGCCTGTCTCGGGTATTCAGTAAACAAGCTTGCGGACGGTGACCCCAAGAAAATCCTCGCTGCCCATTGGAGGCCGCCGGTCACCTGCATCCGTTTCCGATCCAAGATCAACCAGATTGTAAGATGCGCTCGGGTACTTCGTGAAATTGAGCGTGAACATGCGAATTTCGATCAGTTTCTTCAGGGCTTTGCGATTCCGCGCTTTTTGCGCTCGAAGGAGGATATTGCCCTGTTCTGGGTCGGGTTTGACAAATTGCAGAAAGATTTCAAGGCGCGAGGCATTGCATTTTTCAGCCAGACGACGAGTCTGCTCCAACTTTTGCTCGACCTCGGATTCGACGCGGTCAAACCGGATCTCGTGGTCATGCGAGTGGCCGAAAAGTGGGGAATCGTCCCACAGAGAACGGGCGATGCAAACTTCCGCCTTGCGGTTCGACTCCTTCAGGAATACGCGGTCGCTCATGGCAAACGTGCGTCGGCAGCGGATTGGGTCGTCCTTGCGGACGGCGGACAAAAGGGTGCTCTGGCGCTCTGGCGCGACAGTCCAAATTCGCGTGCAACTCCGAGTCGTTCCCTGCCACGCCATCGCTAAATCCTTTGCTCACTTTGGAACGTATGTGCAAAAAAACCGGAAGAAAGTAAACTCACCACTGTTGATATGAAAAAAAACTATCCTTATTTCGGTGTACTGTTTCAACAACGCGAAAGCGGGCCTAAATCAGTACTATTTCTCGCTCCGGCTGAAGAGATAAGCGACTGGGGCGGCGTACCGCGCAAGTCGGCGGCATTCCTCAAAGGATTCCAACGTGCGATTGAGAAAGATCACGTAAAGGACATCACTGAGTTTTTCGATAAAGACGCCAACATGTCGCCAACTGCGGTGGTTGTCGCATTCAAACCCGATCGCCTGAAAATCACTGAGCTTCCGATTCCATCTAAAGGTCCAAAGCCAAGCTCTATGATTGGCAAGCCTGTTCTCATTAACGTGGAACTCGATGACTGCCAGACAGAGACAATTGAGGCCCTTGCAGGGAAAGTTGCGAACGCGTTGAAAAAGGAATGGGGTGCCCCTGATGATGACGACTCCACCGAAAATTCTGCAGAACCAAACGAACCAGACGAAACTAATCTCGACGAGGCTGAAGGACTGGAACAGGAACTTTCGCTGGGGGTATCGCATCTGAAATCATTTTTGGACAACCTCAAATCCAAACAGTGGGTTGCAGAACAAAAGAAAGAGGATGAGGTGAAGTTCCGAACGCTTCTCGCCGACCTCTTAAAACCAGCGATGATTGTGGATGGGCAGCACAGAACGGAAGGTGCCGCCGATCTAGAGCAAGAGATTGCATTTCCAGTAGTGGGTTTGGTGGATGCCGACTGGCGCGAGGACGTTTTCCATTTTGTCGTCATCAACCAAAAGGCGCGCCCTATTAAGCCGGAATTTCTTAGTGCGATTATCTCGAGTTCGCTTAGTAACAAGGACATTGAGAAATTAAAATCCCGACTGGAACAGGCGGGCATCGACCTAGTAGATACACGTATCATTGACTCGCTGCACACCGAAACAAACAGCCCGTTTCGTCAGATGATTGATTTTAAGATTTCTGGCGCGGAGGGTAAGTTAAAGTATGCTGGCATGTTGCAGCTCGCCAAGCGTTTTCGGAGGCTTAGTACTCACAATTCAGAAACCAAGTTCTCAACTTTTTTTAGGTCTGTATTTAAGGATGCATGTAAAGGCAAGACATATGCCGACAAGCGCGCCCGCTGGATGGATGAGATCTGGTTTAAGTACTTCTGCCACTTTTGGTGTACCATCCGCGAGCGAATTTGTGATGATACGGCGGGTTACGCTTCCTTGTGGCAGCCGGGAACCAATTTGATGAAGGTTGTTACCTTGCAAGAATTGCAGAATCTATTCTTGCAATGGCTTTTCGACAGAATGGAAGTCGTTACTGAAAGATCATTTCAAAAATTGGTGGAGATCTTCATTAAAAATCTGAAGGCCAAGTTTTTCGCAGATAAGTGGGCGCTCCCATCGCTTCAAAGTGGGACTGGTCGTGAGTACCTTCGGGAGGCCTTGAACAATGCGGTTAAGAATCCTAACTACAGGTACGATGACGCATTATTTAAAGGAATTCAGGCCTAATCGGCGGACGATCTTTTCTTCTCCATGCAGTTCCCAAGGGCTTTAAGACAACTCCTAAGGGAGTTCCAAGACGGACATAAGTGTGAAGGCGCTGGTGGACTCGACCATCTTTTGGGCACCGCGTCCTCGGAGATTGAGCAGATTTTGCCTCTCGTTGCGATTCAGCGGAGAAGTTGGAATTCAGAAACTACGCTCATAGCCCTGTGGAGGGCGTTTCTTAGCCTACTACCCGCGTCGGTGCTTGAAGATCCATCGAAGCGCTGCAAGGAAATTGTCCGGCAGAGATTAAAACACCTTTTGGGTGAAGAACCGGAACGTGAGGAACTCGCCCTCGTGATTTCGGTGGTGAAGCGTCTACAGCGGTATCAAAGAGATGGTCGCACTGGTCTGCACGCCACACCGTTTGACTTGACGCTTGCCTCGCACCGAACGCAGCTTCGAAATCAAGGCGGAAGGTGTAGATGCTGTGGCTATCGTTTCAAAGAAAGGGACCTGCATATCGATACGGCTAATGATGAAGACGAGCAGATTCCCCGTGCGGACTCCACAAGACAAAGCATCGATGCACCGCTTTCTGCAATTGATCGAAGCCCGGTGAAAATCCGCCGCCAAGCGCAACTCGATCATGTTTTTCCAATTTATCTTGCGGGGGACCATGAAGGCAACTGGCAAGTTCTTTGCAGTTGCTGCAATGCGGGTAAGAGCGATCTAGTTCTAGGATTTGAAAACCGCGCTTGGTTTGGCCGTGCTCGGATAAGTGATCTAGTCGGCGCTACAGCACAATTGTTTTACATGGTGTTGCGACGTGATGGGCAGTGCGGTATTTGCGGTCGTGGCCCCAGCCAAATCGAGCTTCGACTAACTCGAAGGGACATTAACGGTGCTAACCTTTATACCAATCTGACTGCGAAATGTGTTGAGTGTCTATCCGACTCTGCAGGTGTTGCAGCAAGCGCAGCCTAATTCCATACAATGCGTTTGTATTGAATTAATAAGAAGTTAGCAACTAACTGGATGTCTTTGGAAGTGTTCTGAACCTCATTCCATTTTCTTTGATTTCCTGCGCCGAAGTTCCAATAACCATCCGTCCAGGAACACAGCGGTTTAAGTGGTGCTAAGTCTGCTTCGAACTGTGCGACGCTCGGGATACCCTTGGCTCTATACCTGTCAGCGATTGCATCCATGACGTGGCCCATCGAGACAATGCCGACTCCATGGGTCAAGCGTGAGCGTGTCGGTGGCTTGCCCCACGCTTCGTCAAAGACTTTCGCTACTGCCCACCAGAAATTAAACAGAAGCGTGAGCATTCGTTCGGTATCCATTTCGCCATCGGCAGCTAATCGACATCGGTAGAGCGCTCCATCGTGGAGACTGTTCTCCACCATCCTTAGGATTGAATTGTCCTTGATGAATCCTTGCACCTTAGCATCCGCTACCTCGGCAGCAGCTTGCTTCACTTCTACAGCAACGGCAGTTTTGCCTGCCCGGAAACCTCTTCGATGGCGGATGCTCAAGTCAACAAATGGGTTCGTTTGCGTTTGGATTGCCAAGTGAAGGGGAGAACGAGAATCGTAGTTCAGGCGCTCAAGCAGGTAGGCCGGGAAGCGGCGTTTTTGAAGGTGGCTCGCCAGCTGCACGTCCGTTCCAGGCAACAGTTCATATATGAGACCCTTCGGAAGCGGTTTCGTTGAGTTCACAAGGATGAACTGCTCGCGTTGCTCTGCTACACTGTCTGTAATGAAGCCCGTGACGAAAACCGGGAACCCGTCTACCCTTGCATCACGGATAGCAGCCGCCCGCTGCTGGCCATCGACGATCCAACCAGCCTTGGCCCCATCGCCGTCGGTTCCAGTCGGGATGATTAGGTGGCCATGCAACGGCGCAGACTGACCTCGCGTCCCGTTCAGCGGCCTGAACTGCACTTTGGAGTTGAACGCCACGACAATCGCGTTTGGAAGCATGGGTTCCTCGGACTCCAGGTAATTTCGAATTTCTGCAATATGGGAGATGACTTCGGGGCGCTGGTAGCCTGCGATCTTTTCTCCTTCGTCACGGGCCAGTCGCGAGACTTGTGCGAAATCGTGCAACTTCTTTCCATCAACAGCAAAAGCGTAAAGCTTGTGTTTTGCACCCTGCTGGATGGCGATTGCCGGAACTTCAAGTATTTCGTCGGTTTTCATGTCATTGCTTTTTCTGTCGATGGCGTTCGATCTAGCCTTTCCCGTAGCGCGTGAAGGTTGTGGAAGCCCCGGCTTCGGTTTCTTTCTGCGCCGCGGAAGAGAACCACGTGGATGCCCAAGTTCCTGCAGATCGCACAGGTGCAATGTTTCCATGGCTTGTCTTCCAAAGTTTCGCGGTAACGCGCGGAGTCATCTTTTTCTCCGTGCCACAGCGTCTCATATTCACGCAAGCGGTCGATGAGGCTCTCGATACCGAGTTTGCCCTTGTCAAACGCCAACACCCCTTCGAAGCAGGCCAACTCCAGTTTGCGCGCCGCTCCAAACTCTACCTGACCTGCGTCTACACGCTTCTTGAGTTGAGGGTTGCGCTCCACCTGTGGAATCCGCACCGCCGTGTATGTGCGGGCTGGCGTGTGGTAGTTATCGCGGTCGTCCATGAAGGCCCGTTTCAGCGGCGAGGTGCTGTCGAAGCTGTAAACGCCTGCGCTCTCGAATGCGTCGAGATTTTCCAACCGTGAAATGCCGAGAAGATGCAGTTTAGTCCCGGGTCGCCGCACCTCCCTGATCGCTTCAAGGCTCTCCAGAATTTCGTGTGTCTTGAGCGGAACCATCCCGCCAAGCGCGACGTAGTCGTAACCCATCTTCTGGAGGCTCTCGACCGCATCTCGGTACGATTCCGCGCTCCAACCCTGCGCCGCCCCGACGGGCACGAAAGGCAAACGGTCCTGCCGGTGCCGGTGAAGGAATTCTTCTGCCTTTTCCAAGGTGATCTGAAAGCGCTTCGGCCACTCGGGGGGCAGTTCATCGTTCTTCAGTGCTCCATTGCGGTAGCCGAGGATCACATGATCGAGCGAAATGCCGTAGTCGAACTGGCAATCCAGATAGAACTCGACCACGTTATCGACGCCGTAGGGCGGTTCGGGCTCCTGCACGTAGGAAAATGAACCGCAATCTCCCATCGTCTCCAGACGCTTTCGACCGGGTCGGTCCAATCGGAGAAACTCTTTCGCTCCGACGCGTTTGAGTCGCTGCACCTGAGCGAAAGTATAGCGAACACTCTTGCTGCGAGAGTGAGGATCAATCATCGCCTTTGACAGCAGCATCCCGTCATAGGGCGACTCATCGAGGGCCTCGTGCGCGTAGAGTTGCGCCTGCTGGCGGCTGCCGCCGAATTTTCGAGCCTCGGTGGTGAAGTCGAACGTCGGGTCCACCAGATCATGGGCGTCCGGGAAGAAGAATTTCATCAGCCGGTTCGATGTTCCAGATACGCCCGGATCAAGAAGTTCGAAAGCATCGAGAGATGCTTGTGAAGGTTCTGTAGTTCGTTCCACGCGATCCCGCCCAACTGCTCCCAATGCCCTTCGGTCCAGCGACATTGCGCTGCCACCGTCTGAAGTTCGTGCCTTACGAGTTTGCCGGCATCTTTGCGGCGCAGGTCAATCGCCGACATGATGCGGTCCATCAGTTTCCCCATCGATCGTATCCCCACCCCGTGCATCAATCGACTCTTCGTCGGCGGTTTTCCCCAAGCTTCCGGAAATGTGTCTCGAACTGCAGACCAGTACAATTCGAGGACAGCCCAGATTGCCGCCTCGTCGTATTCTCCGGTTGCGACATTTCGGTGTGGGAACAAACATCCCGATGGTTGAGTGAGGCTTTCTTCGATCATTTTGATGATGACCGTGTCCGTGAGTACCGCCCGCTCCGATTCCGCACCCGCGCTCGACGGTCGCTTGATCAGTCCTTTGAAGGGTGACTTCTCCTCCCGGTTTAGGAGGTCGCACAATGCTGAAGGGACTTTTCTGATCGCAAGTTTCGGCGGCAGCGGCGAGGTAACCTCGGGGAGCAGTTCCGTGACAAGTCCTCGAGGAAGCGGTCGTGTGTTATTGATTCGCAGGAACTGGTCTCGTTGCAAATCAACACCGTCTGCGACAAACGCACAAATCGGGACCGCGAAATTTTTGTCGGAACATAGGCTGATCGCGAGGGCACGCTGTTGGCCGTCAACGATCCATGCGGGCTTCTCATCACCGTTTGTGGGAACCGGGATCCGGAGCATTCCTGCCACTGCAATCCCATCGGAGGTCTTCGCACCGCGACTGGAGACGAACTGAACCGCTGAGTTGAACGACAAAATCAGCGGGTGCGCGAGCAACATGTCTGGCGTTTCAAGATACTCCGCAATTTCGCGAACGTGCCGACGAACCTCGGCACGTTGATATCCGATCAACTTCCCGTCGTCGTCGCGGGTCACTCGCGATACGCCAGCGAGTTCCAAGAGTTCCGTCCCCTTCAGAGACAGCAGAAATACACAGCGGTCACCTTTCTGCTGTACTCGCAGGGCCTTTCGTTCGATCACTCTGGTCTTTTGCGATTTCATGCGTGTTCAACAGGAAGATTCTCGTCGACCACTCCGCGGAACAGTTCCCGAAAGCGCTTCTGCTCACACGCCCGGCCACTACGCCGAAACAATCGCAATAGAGTGGTGTATCCTGCGGGCGTATTTGTCGCCAATTTGCGGCGGATGAAGTTGCACACTGTCTCGTCCTCGCTCGGCCGCCGGTCCGGATATTCGGCTTTCGGCAACTGAGCAAGCAACGGTCGGAAGTGGCCAGCGAGCCGACTGGCACGAATGTCGCCGGTCGAAAAATCCGAAACGACAGTCCTCAGAATCCTCGAATTGAGCGCCATTCTGGAGCGACCGTAGTGGTGCTCCAACCGGGAATCGCACGGCAGGTAATTCTCCGCCAGTGGTCCGCATTTCGTCGCGCCGGCTGCAATTATAACCAAGCGATCACTATCAACGAGGGCCGAACGGGCGGCCTCCAAATCGAACGCGACAGCCTTGAGATACTCGGTCGACATGGCCACGACGAGAGGGTCTTTCGGGTGCAATCTTGCGATGTCCCCGATACTGGCGACAGGCGCACCATTTTTTCGCCGATTGCTTACAAGCAAATCCCACCACTCCGATACGGAGTGGTGAGACAACTCCGATGGGATAACCGAATCGGGATCGCGCGAACTGAATGTGGCGGCGTAAGGTGCGAGAGGGTCTTCCAGAGCGACCAAACCGTGACCCGCTGAAATGACCCAAACCCGCAATTTGTTCCTCAAGGAAGGATTTCCCGCGATTTGGCGAACCACGCTCCACGAATTACCGCAGTAGAGATCGACGGCTCTCGTTCTCGCCAAGTCGTCATCCCGAAGCCGGTCACGCCAGGCATTAAAACGGCGATCGAGTCGATCTCTCCTGAGTCCCCGCATCATCAACGCCTCGGGGACTGATACGGTCTTACGCGCTGTGCATGTGACGACGACGTTTACAAAGGCGGAGCTCACGGATCCGAAAATTGCAATACATCCGTTTCCACACAAGCGTAATTATTCGGAAAGTGCCAATCGGCGGTCGTGCATTTAACCCGCGCCTGCCAACTGTCGCTCCCGCCAGTGGAGGGCGGAGTCCTTTGGGTGGTAGCGCGGTTCGTGCGGGAGCAGGATGGAGCGTCCGTCGAGGCGGATGAGGTCGCGCTGGCCTTCGAGTCGGTCGTCCAGCGATGACGTGACGTGCCAGACTCGGTCCGTGCCGGGTGCGATCAGATGGCGGTCCATCGCCCAGTGGTGATTCTTGCAGAGCGCCATGCCATTTCGCGGGTCGTCATCGTGAGTCTCGGCGAAGGGAATCAGATGAGCGGCGTCGACGATGTAGAGTCCGCCCTCAAGCACGACCCGCAATCCGCACGCGGCGCACCGGTAGTCATACGCACGCCGCACCACGCGACTGAACGCGGTGTCTCGCACGACCTCGGGGATGCCGGCACTTTCCGCTACGCATCCGCCTTGATCGATCTGGCGCTGGTAACTCGCAATCTCGGATTCACGGGCGGCGACTGCGAGCACCTTGTCGCGCCGGTCGGCAAAGTAACGGTTGATGAGCGCACTCCGAAGTTCGGCGCGACTGGCCGGGTCGCGGAGCAGAGCAAAGAGTTCGTCTTCGAGAAAGACATGGTCTGAGATCGCATCGAGCGCCTTAATACCCGGTGGAGCACGGAGCGCGCTCAGGACAGTTTCCTGTCCAGGACGCGGGTGGTGATGCCAAAACTTATCCCCACGCAGGTAGAAGAATGGATTCAGCGGCGTGGGTTGGTCGCCTTCACTGCGGACGACCTCGAAGTATTCGTCGAACAGTTCCAAGAGTTCCGGCGAGTAGGTGATCTTGTTTTCCCTGACCGCGCCCTGCTCGAAGAGGTCGAGGAGAGCGAGCAGCATCACCGGCTTGTGCGGTCGCTCATGGTCGCCGACTCGCCCGACATTCAAGCGGGCAAATTTGTCTGCGTACAGGGCCAGTGACATTGAGCGATTATACGCGTCGCTCCATGGAGGGGAACCACCGATCTACGCTTCTCGCTTGTCCTTGATGAAACTCTCCAGTCGGAATTCCATCGCGCGGATTTTCTCCCTCGGCGTTCGCTTTTGGTCGGAGAACACCTCGTAGACGTCGTTGTAGAGTTTCGGGTCGTCGATCTGCTCCACCTTTGACCAGACCTTGATGAAGCGGGCCTCGGCGTATTGCGCCGCCCATTTTGCGGATTTCGCCCGTGCGATGGGGATCACCTTTTCCATGAGCTTCGCAAGATCGGCGTTTGCACTGCCGTCGGCTGCCTCCAGAACCCGGTATTCGGGGCACTTCGGGGGCAGGGAAATCCCGCGATCGGAGAGGAGCATCAGGATCGCCTCCAGCAGGACGGACGCGATGTCCTTTTTCGCCTCCTTTTCCGCAATGCGAATAAGCGCCTCTTTGACAGGCGGAGAAATCCTAAGTGCAATGTTTTCAGACCTTTTCATCGTAAACAAGGATCACGCGGAAACGGTAGCACGCGGGCGTTTTGATGGAAAGAATTTCGACAAAATTCAGCCACCAAAATGCCATGCAGCCCGATGAAAATGCCCCGATTCCGAAGCGGGCCACGAAGCCCGGACGCAAGCCCTCACGTACTGCCCCCTCGAAGCGACGTCCGCTCCCGGATCTCACGAGTGCGCACAAGCTTTTCACCGGGGCGGAACTCGCCGTGGTTCTCGACGTGCCGGTGACGTGGGTCGCGGCAGTGCGGAAGGCGGGGGCGCCATTTCCTGGCGGGCGCACCCGTCCGGAGTGGGTGCATGAGTGGCTCAAGGAGCACGCGGAGTTCGCCCTCAAGGAGTATCGCGAGTAGTCTCCTTTCCTCACATATTTCATCGCTCGGACGGGCGGCAGCGACCCTGCCGCCCGCTTCATTTCCGGAACCGTCAATTTTTTCGCGGAGATTTATTGAGAAGCCAGGAGAGCTGACGGGATGCCACGGGAACTGTCGGGAATCCGTGCGGTGACGGAACCGGGTGCGGAAAAAACCGGGTGTATGGCTGCCTCACGCAAACGCTGCGGGGCCAGTTCCCCGGCGGGCGCGCAACACAAAACCAAAACCGAAATCGCAACCCATGAAACTCACCAAGAACAGCAAATCGTTTGAACCCTGCCCGGAGTATTCGGGCCAGGCCGTCGTCGTCGATGTGACGCCCCTCAAGAAAGTCGAAACCACCTACGGGCCGAAGGAGACGTTCAAGCTCGTCTTCGAGACCTCGCTCCTGCGGCAGGACGGAACGCCCTACTGCGTGTGGAGCCGCGGCTTCACGCCGTCGCTGCACGAAAAGGCCGCCTTTGCGCAATTCCTACGCAAATGGTTCGGACGCGCACTCACCGCCGCCGAGGAGGCGGAGTTCGACACCGAATCACTGCTCGGCAAGACCGCCGAGATCACGGTCGTCCACGAGGACGGACGCACGGGCGACACCTACGCGAACATTGCGCTCATCCGGCCGGACAAGACAGGCAAGCCGATGAAGCCGAGCGGCAAATTCAAACGCATGAAGGACCGCGATCAAAACAACGGCGCGTCCGACGCCGAGTATCGCCGGGCTGAGCAGGCTGACGATCCGGGCGATGCAGCCGACTGGCGGCAGACGAAGGTCCACGTCGGCAAACACAAGGGGCTGGATCTCGGCGACCTGGACCGCCCGGCGATTACCGCGCTCGTCGAACACTGGCTCCCCGAGGCGAGGGCGAAAGCCAAACCGCTGGCCGACGAGCGGCGGCTCATGGCGGCGCTGGAAGCCGCGCAGAAGGAACTCGCGGCCACGGCCGAGGTCGATCTCGACAACGTCCCCTACTGAGCCGGAGACGAACGCCATGATCCTCATCAAACGCGAATCCGCGTCGCACTGGTATCTGCGCGACGGCACCCCCTTCCACGAAACCGAACGCGCGGACGGCAAAGGTCTGCGCTCGGTCACGCTCCGCGATGCCCGCAAGGCTCGCGCCTTCCCGAGCGTCACCAACGTTCTCAGCATCCTTGCCAAGCCCGGCCTCGACTCGTGGCGCATCGAGCAGGGCATTCTCGCTGCGCTCACTCTCCCCCGCTCGCCGGAGGAAAGCCTCGACGCCTTCGCTAGGCGTGTCGTCAGCGACATGAGCGAGCAGGTCACGCAGGCTGCGGATCTCGGCAGCGCCATCCACGCCGCGTGCGAGGTGTACGCGAACTCGAAGGAGCTGCCGGAAAGCCCGGAGGTCGCCGCGCTGTTCGCCCCGGTGCGCGAGTGGTTCGACCGCGAGGTCGAACGAATCGACTGCATCGAGCGCGTCGTCACCCACCCCGAGTGGGGCTACGGGGGGCGCGTGGACATGGTGGCCAAACTCAGGAGCACCGGTTCGTGGGCCGTCGTGGACTTCAAGACGCAGAAGGTGAAGCGCGATGCGAAAGGCGCGCTGAAGCCGACGTTCTACGAAACGTGGCCGCTTCAGCTCGAAGCCTACCGCCAGGCGATCCTCGTCGAGGCGGCCCGCAAGCAACCGCTCGACATCGTGTCGCTCGTCATCAGCTCCATCGAGCCGGTCCCGGTGATGCCGAAGATCTGGCCGCGTGAGGAACAGTGCGCCTACTACCACGCCTTCCTCAACGCCAGGAACCTCTGGGTCTGGATGAAAGGCTACTGCCCGATCACGGGCGACGACCCCGGCGCGGGTCCGATGCCGGCACCGATCAACCCTCAACCCATCAATCCCGATGACACCGCCAAGTCTCTGCCTTCGGCTTACTGACGCGAGCCAGTATCGCAATCGCCGCCGCCACACCTGGCGCTGGCGGATCGTCTTCCTGCTGCTCGGCATCGCGCTCGGCTGGTCACTTCACGGCTGCATCCATCCATGATCGACGACGACACCACCTTCGAGGATCTCGTAAGCGCGGGCGACAACGTCTGCCTCACCGGCCCAGGCGGCACCGGCAAAAGCTATCGCACGCGCCGGATGATCGAGCGCGATCCCGGCCGCTTCGCAGTCACCGCTTCGACCGGCATCGCCGCGCTCAACATCGGCGGGCTCACGTTGCACCGCTGGAGCGGAATGATGCTCGGCCCGCAGAACGGCGAGAGCGACTCGGACTATCTCGATCACCTCATGGCGGACAAGCGCTTCAGCGTGCGCGCGGGCTTCGATCGCATCCGGGCCGCGCAATCGCTGGTGATCGACGAGGTGAGCATGCTCAACGGACGCACGCTCGACTTCCTGGATTTCCTCGCGCGACGGCTGCGCGGCGACGCTCGCCCGTTCGGCGGCATCCAGATGATCGTCACCGGCGACTTCCTCCAGCTTCCGCCGGTGAAAAAAGACCCGCGCGCTCCGTACGACTGGGCGTTTGAGTCACGTGCATGGAAGGACGCGGGCTTCAAGGTCGTGCATCTCACAAAGATTCACCGGCAGGAGGATGCGGCGTTCATCGGCGCGCTGTCGGAGTTCCGTTTCGGCCGCGTCACCGGGCACAACGCACGGCTGCTCCGTTCACGCGTGGCAAAATTCCCCGACGCAAATCTCACGCGACTCTTCACGCACAACGCGCAGGTGGACAAATGGAACGCCTACCGTCTCGGCGAAATCGAAAGCGAACCCCGCACATTCGACGCCGAACTGAGCGGCCCCGAGCACCAGCAGCAATTCCTCATCAGCAACCTGCTCACCCCGCAGCGGCTCGAACTCAAGCGA